>Ga0210390_10005213_pt1 | contig 10903 bp, 9 predicted proteins | sample IncBWH11OmetaG_FD_161050 | JGI IMG/M metagenome (GOLD analysis project Ga0210390, IMG submission 161050) | Forest soil microbial communities from Barre Woods Harvard Forest LTER site, Petersham, Massachusetts, United States - Inc-BW-H-11-O ... | reverse complement strand
AGATTCCACACCGCGAGGACGACCAAGATAGCGATAAGGGCCGTGAGAACGACGATTACGGCGTGCTCGAACTTCTGGTAAAACGACAGCAGCTTCCATCGAGCGCGTGCCTCCGCAAACTCCTCGTTCATTGGCATTCCGACCTCCATGTCCAACTGAACGCGCGCTCACGCTTCGCGACTGGTGGCCTCCCTTTGCCGCGGTATCGGGAGATACTCTACGCCGCCACCGCCTTGCATGCGGACTGGCTGAGGGTAAAGCTTCATGAGCTCGAGTACGTCATCCGGCATATCGGTGCTCACCGGCAGGCCGAGCTCTTTTGCGGTCGCGGCAAACAAGGGAAAGTCGTGAGTCCATGTCCCGGCTGAAAGCTTTTCCGCAAGGGCGTCGGCCTTGTCCGGGGGCAACCGCTTTTTCAGAATATCGCTGGCAGACCGCTTGACCTGCGCGATAGCTTTGCGTCCGACGTCGGCCATGACCAGGGTCTCGTCGTCGATCTCCGCGATCGGCTTCTGCTCGACAACCTTGATGAGCGACGCCGCCGGAGATTGGCCGAGCTGCGGATCGATTGGCCCAAGCACAGCATGCCTGGACATGACGATCTCATCGGCCGCAAGTGCGATGAGCGTGCCGCCGGACATCGCATAATGCGGCACGAACACAGTGGTTTTAGCCTTATGCTCATGAATCGCCCGCGCGATCTGTAGCGCGGCGAGAACCAATCCGCCAGGAGTGTGGAGGACGAGGTCGAGCGAAATGTTATCGTCGGTCATCTGGATTGCCCGCAGCACCTCTTCTGAGTCGTTAATGTCGATGTAGCGCGCAATCGGGAAGCCAAGGAGCCGCATCGTCTCCTGCCTGTGAACGAGCAGAATGACACGGGAGTTGCGTTGACTTTCCAGTCGCGCGATTTTGCGGGTCCGCATCGCATCCATCATCCGCTGTCGCAGCACGGGCTGAAGAGCAGTGAACATGAAGAACAACCAAAAGATATCGCCGATGGACATGGACATCTCCTATGGCGTGCAAAACATCACCATCGCCCCTGCGTATCGAATCCGAGGATGCCTTCGTCGGCGTAGTAAGCCCGGTACTTCTGCTGTGGCCGCTGAATGAAAGGGATGAGAATAAGCCCGACGATGAAGCCGCCGACATGAGCCCACCACGCGACGCCGTCTGCGGACGACAGCACCAAGAGGTCGGTGATGCCTTGAAGAACCTGGATCAAGAACCAGAATCCGATAAAGAGCATGGCGGGCAGCTCGAAAAAGAGCGGTATAAACAAAATCGGCACGAGCACGATGATCCGGGCGAATGGAAACAACCCCATGTAACATCCGAGCACGCCGGCAATTGCACCGGAGGCGCCGAGGGCCGGAACCGTTGATGTTGGATTAAAAGCCGCCTGCGCGAACGATGCAGCAATGCCGCAGCAAAAATAAAAGACAACATAGCGGCCGTGGCCTAGCCGATCTTCGATCGTCGGCCCGAACAGCCAGAGCGTCCACATGTTGAAGATGAGATGCAGCCAGCCGCCGTGCAGGAACATCATCGTGACGAAGGGAAGAAAATAGCCGGCCGTAAGGTCTGTATCGGCGGACGCAAAGAAGCGTGCTGGAATGAGGGCAAAGCGGTCTATGAACTCATTCAACTCGGCGGGGCTCAGACTCTGTTGGAACAGGAAGACGCCGCAATTCGTCGCGATTAGAACCCATGTGATGATCGGCGGATATCGTGAAGGCACTGCGGTGCTGATCGGGATCATGCGCGACCATGCCCCTGTTGGGTTTTAATCGTCGACAGAAGCTCGCGCAGAACGTAGCGCAATCCATGAACCTGATCGACCAGGTCGAGAATGATCGGGATGCCGTCGTCATTGACGCCGAGATCTTGCAGATCTCGGATCAAGTAAGCTCTGGCGAGATCGACGCTGGAAAATCGCTGGCCCGTGGACTCTCGGTGCGGGACCAACCAGCCTCCTTCGACCCATTGGTCGAGCACCTCCTCATTCAGCCGTGCGTGATGGACAATCCGGTGCGATGTCATGATCACACCTCCATGGCCTGGCGCGGGCTATAGGTGCCGCGCCAATGAGCGACGAACTTTTCAAGTTCGGGATCGGGTTCTTCCGGCAGCACCAGTTTAAGCGTAACGAGCTCGTCGCCCTTGCTGCCGTCCAGGCGCTGAACGCCTTTTCCTTTCAGCCGCAGCACCGTGCCGGTGTTGGACCATTTCGGCACGGTCATCGTCACTACTCCTGTCGGCGTCGGCACCTTTACCTTGCCGCCGAGCACGGCCTCGCTCAGCGAGATCGGCAGATCGACGTGAATATCGTCGCCTCGGCGCGTGAAGATGCGATGCGGGCGAACCCCGATCTCCACCAACGCATCGCCCGGCTGGCCGCCGCGGATGCCGGGCCTGCCCTTGCCGCGTAGACGAAGGATTTGGCCGTCGCGCGTGCCAGGCGGAATGTTGACGTCAAGCACCGAACCGTCGGGCAGTGTGATCTGCCGCTTGCCGCCGTTGATGGCGTCGAGGAAGTCGAGCTCAAGGCGATAGTGCACGTCGGAGCCACGCATGCGTATGTTGGCGCGGCCTGCACCGCCAAAAATCTGTGAGAGAATATCATCGTCGGCGGCGAAGTCGGCAAAACCGGCGTCGTTCGTATAGTGGGAGCCGCCACGATCAGCGAAGTCGCGATAGAATTGATGTTGCGGACGCTCGACACCCGATGCATCGATTTCGCCACGATCGAATCGCGCACGCTTGTCCGCGTCTCCCAACAGATCGTAGGCCGCCGAAACTTCCTTAAACTGTTCCTCGGCCCGCTTGTTGCCGGGGTTGAGGTCCGGATGCAGCTTTTTCGCCAGCCGACGATAGGCCTTTTGGATGTCGTCCTGCGAAGCATCTTTTTTGATGCCTAGAACTGTATAGGGATCCGCGGCCAACCTGCTCTCCGTCGTTGCCTCGTTCAATTTGCATCGTGAATGTTTGCTTCATCTTCATCCGGCGCAGATGCGGTGCCAATCGCTCGCTTCGAGACGACGACGCGCGCCGGGCGCAAAAGCCGATCCTGGATCGTGTAGCCATCCTCCACGACCCGAATGACAGTTCCAGGCGGCTGCGACGGGTCGTCCAACTCCATGATCGCCTCATGCACGCTCGGATCAAAGCGCTCGCCAAAAGCTGCGATCGGCCGGACGTCGAAGCTCTCCAGTATCCGCATAAGAACACGCAACGTCGCCCGAACACCTTCGACGAGTGCCGTCGCACTCTCTGTCGTCGCCGGTCCTTGGTCCTCAGCGGCAGCGATCGTCCGCTGCAGATTGTCAACGACAATCAGCATCTCGTGCGCGAAAGCCGCGACCGCGTGCTTGCGAGTTTCTTCTATGCTCCGCTCGGCGCGCCGTCGTGTGTTCTCTGCATCGGCGAGTGCGCGAAGCAATCGATCACGCAGCGCCGCGTTCTCAGCAACCAGCGTGCCAACATCGGTGGCTTCGGTTGCGATCGTTTCATCCTCAATGCGATGCGGCATCGCCATCCTCGTGGGCGCTTAGGCCGCCTGAGCAAGCTTGCTGCCGTTGATGGCGATCTGGCCCTCCTGAACCGTGACGTGGACGGTTTCGCCATCCACGATTGCGCCGGACAGCAGCATCTTCGCCAACGGATTTTGCAATTGTCGCTGGATGACGCGCTTGAGCGGGCGGGCGCCGTAGACCGGGTCATAACCGGTGTTGGCCAGCCAAGTCTTCGCTTTCTCGTCGACATCGAGCACGATCTTGCGATCGTCCAAGAGCTTCTGCAGATGCTTGAGTTGAATGTCGACGATCCGTTTCATTTCATTGCGACCGAGACGGTTGAACAGGATGATTTCGTCGAGCCTGTTCAGGAATTCCGGCCGGAACGACCGGCGCACGATCTCCATCACCTCCTCTCGCGCCGCTTCCGCCGGCTGGCCTTCCATGAGGGCGGCAAGATATTCGGCCCCGAGGTTCGACGTAAGCACGATAATGGAATTGCGGAAATCGACGGTGCGGCCCTGGCCGTCGGTCAACCTGCCGTCATCGAGGACCTGCAGCAGGATGTTAAATACATCGCTGTGCGCCTTCTCTACCTCGTCGAAGAGAATGACCTGATAGGGCCGCCGGCGAACGGCTTCGGTCAACGCGCCGCCTTCATCGTATCCGACATAGCCCGGCGGCGCGCCGATCATCCGCGCCACGGAGTGCTTCTCCATGTACTCGGACATATCAATGCGGATCATCGCCTGATCATCGTCGAACAGAAATTCCGCGAGTGCCTTGCACAATTCTGTTTTGCCGACGCCTGTGGGCCCGAGGAAAAGGAATGAACCGATAGGCCGGTTGGGATCCTGGAGTCCGGCGCGTGCGCGCCGCACGGCGTCGGCAACCACGGCGATCGCCGCGTCCTGCCCGACGACGCGCTGAGCGAGTTTTTCCTCCATGTGAATCAGTTTTTCACGTTCGCCTTCAAGCATCCGGTCGACGGGTATGCCGGTCCAGCGCGAGACTACCTGCGCCACCTCTTCGGCGGTAACCTCCTGCTTGAACATCTGGCCTTTGGCGGGCGTCTCGGCCAATTTCTTTTCAAGCTCCGGAATAATGGAATACATCAGCTCGCCGGCACGGGTGAGATCGCCCCGTCGTTGCACCATTTCCAGTTCGCTTCGGGCCTGTTCGAGCTGCTCCTTGATTCGCTGTACCGATGCAAACTTTTCCCGCTCGGCGCGCCAGATGGTCGTCAGCTCGGCCGAGCGCTTTTCAAGATCGGCGATCTCCTGCTCGACGTTTTTGAGACGCTCCTTCGATGCTGCGTCAGTCTCCTTCTTGAGCGCCTCACGCTCGATCTTGAGCTGAATGACCCGGCGATCGACCTCATCGATATCCTCGGGCTTTGATTCCGCCTCCATCCGTAGACGGCTTGCCGCCTCGTCGATGAGGTCGATCGCCTTGTCGGGCAGGAACCGGTCGGTGATGTAACGGTTCGACAAAGTGGCGGCCGCGACGATCGCACCATCGGTGATGCGCACGCCGTGGTGCACCTCGTATTTTTCCTTCAGTCCACGTAGGATCGATATCGTTTCCTCCACCGACGGCTCGCCGACGAAGACCGGCTGGAAACGGCGGGCAAGGGCGGCGTCCTTCTCGATGTTCTTGCGGTATTCATCGAGGGTGGTGGCGCCGATGCAATGCAGTTCGCCCCGGGCCAGCGCCGGCTTGAGCATGTTCGAGGCGTCCATCGCGCCGTCAGCTTTGCCGGCGCCCACCAGCGTGTGCAGTTCGTCGATGAACAAGACGACGTCGCCGGCGGTGGAGAGCTCCGATAGTACGGCTTTGAGCCGTTCCTCGAATTCGCCACGATACTTCGCGCCTGCGAGCAGCGCACCGAGATCAAGCGCAAGCAAGCGCCGGTTCTTGAGCGTCTCCGGCACGTCGCCTTTGACGATGCGCTGCGCGAGCCCTTCGACGATGGCGGTCTTGCCGACACCAGGCTCACCGATCAGAACCGGGTTGTTTTTGGTGCGGCGAGATAGCACCTGGATGGTACGCCGGATCTCTTCGTCTCGCCCGATCACCGGATCGAGCTTGTTCTGCCGTGCCTCTTCGGTGAAATCGCGCGTGTATTTCTTGAGCGCTTCGTAGCCCTGCTCGGCGGAGGCAGTGTCAGCCGTTCGCCCCTTGCGTATGTCGCTGATCGCCTTGTTGAGGTTTTGCGCGGTGACGCCGTTTTGCTTGAGGACGTCTGACGCCGTCCCCCCGGCCAACGCCAGCGCCAGCAGCATGTATTCGACCGTAACGAACTTATCGCCGGCCTTCTCCGACAATTGCTCCGCCTGATCGAACAGGCGGCCCGTTTCCGGAGCGAGATAGACCTGCCCGGCCCCGCTGCCTTCAACTTTCGGCAGCTTCGCAAGCTCGAGTTCGACTGCCTGCTCGACCGCAGTCGCCGTGCCGCCGGACGCTTCGATCAGGTTCGCCGCCAGGCGATCCTCGTCGTCGAGCAACGCCTTAAGCACGTGCAACGGCGTAATCTGCTGGTGGCTGTTGCGGAGCGCGAGGCTCTGCGCAGACTGGATCAGGTTCTTTAGGCGATCCGTATATTTGTCGATCTGCATGGCTCACCTCCAGCGTTACCAAGACCCAGTGGACGCTGCCGCAGACCGCGTCAGCTCGCTTTGCGGTCGCGCTTGTCGACCTCCTCGAACTCGGCATCGACGACGTCGGGCTGGCCTTCGCCGGCCGCGCCGGAGCCGCCGGCATCCGATGCGGCGGCGTGTTGCATGGCCTCGCCGAGCCGCAGCGCGGCCTGCGACAGCCGCTCGGTCGCTTGCTTGATCCGCTGTACGTCGTCGCCCTTTATCGCCTCTTTGAGCTGCGACACGGCCTCCTCCACCTCGCTCTTCACGTTCGGTGGCGCGCGACCCTCCGCTTCCTTGAGACTCTTTTCGATTGTGTAAACGGCGGCATCCGCCTGATTGCGTGCTTCCACCAGCTCGCGTCGCCGCTTGTCTTCCTCGGCGTGGGCTTCAGCCTCCTTGACCATGCGCTGGATATCGGCCTCGTTAAGCCCGCCAGACGCCTGGATGCGAATGGCCTGCTCCTTGCCGCTCGCCTTGTCTTTGGCCGACACGTTGACGATGCCATTCGCGTCGATGTCGAACGTCACTTCGATTTGCGGCACCCCGCGTGGCGTCGGGGGAATGCCGACGAGATCAAATTGGCCCAGTAGCTTGTTGTCGGCCGCCATCTCCCGTTCGCCCTGGAACACGCGGATGGTCACCGCGGTCTGGTTGTCCTCGGCGGTAGAGAAGGTCTGGCTGCGCTTCGTCGGGATTGTGGTGTTGCGCTCGATCAGCTTGGTCATGATTCCGCCAAGCGTCTCGATGCCGAGAGACAGCGGCGTGACATCGAGCAACAGCACGTCCTTCACGTCGCCCTGCAGCACTCCCGCCTGGATGGCGGCACCGATCGCCACTACCTCATCCGGGTTCACGCCCTTGTGGGGCTCACGCCCGAACAGCTTTTGCACCGTTTCATGAACCTTCGGCATGCGCGTCTGGCCGCCGACCAGCACGACCTCGTTGATATCGGACGCCTTGAGTCCGGCATCCTTCAAGGCTGCCTGGCACGGTGGGATCGTCCGTTGAATGAGATCATCGACCAGCGCTTCGAGCTTGGCGCGCGTGAGCTTGATGGTGAGATGCTTCGGTCCGTTCTGATCTGCGGTGATGAAGGGAAGATTTACATCGGTCTGCGTGGTGCTCGAGAGCTCGATTTTCGCTTTCTCGGCCGCGTCCTTGAGCCGCTGCAAAGCCAGGCGATCGTTGCGCAGGTCGATGCCGCTCTCTTTTTTGAACTCATCGGCCAAATAATCGACGATGCGCTTGTCGAAATCTTCGCCACCAAGGAAGGTGTCGCCATTGGTCGATTTGACCTCGAACACACCATCGCCAACCTCAAGCACGGAGATGTCAAACGTTCCGCCGCCGAGATCGTAGACGGCGATCTTGCCGGTGCCCTTCTTCTCCAATCCATAAGCCAGCGCGGCCGCGGTGGGTTCGTTGATGATCCGCAGCACGTCGAGTCCGGCGATGCGGCCCGCGTCCTTTGTCGCCTGACGTTGGGCGTCGTTGAAGTAAGCCGGGACCGTAACGACGGCCTCCGTGACCTTCGTGCCGAGATGGGCTTCCGCCGTCTCCTTCATTTTCGTGAGGATGAAGGCGCTGATCTGGCTCGGGCTATATTTCTTGCCCTTGACCTCGACCCAGGCGTCGCCATTTGGACCCGGGACGATCTTGTAAGGGACCATACCCTTGTCTTTTTGCGTCATCGGGTCGTCGTAGCGCCGGCCGATCAGGCGCTTGATCGCATAGATCGTGTTCTCGGGATTAGTAATGCTTTGCCGCTTCGCCGTCTGCCCGACGAGGATTTCGCCGGAATTGGTAAAGGCAACCATCGACGGGGTCGTCCGCGCACCCTCCGAATTTTCGATAACCGTCGGCTTGTTGCCTTCCATCACGGCGACGCACGAATTGGTCGTGCCGAGATCGATTCCAATTGCCTTAGCCATGACGTCTCTCCATTTCACTCGGGCACCGTAAAGCACCCACGACGGTCACCCATTTTAAGTCTTGCTGCTTTGCCTGATCGGCGTAACGACGCCGTGCGTCATCCAGGAGTGGATCTCGAAGCGGCGCGGAACGACGAGCCTTGCGCGCGCAAAACAAGCCGGTAGCGGTGCGCACGATCAACCCACGCCGTGCAGTTGAACCGAGCTGCCAAGACGTTGCCGTGCGCTCGACGCGTCGCAATCCTGAATGCGGCATTAAGCCTGCGCTCGGTATGTTTGCAACCGAACGTATGAGCTGGAAGCGTTTCTGCTGCATGACGACAACTTGCGCTCACTGCGTTGTGGGAGCGGGGACGCGCGAGGTCGGGGGAGGAAACGACCACACGTCCCCGGGCCGCCAATCAAGCGGCTTCCTGGACTTCGATCTTTTTCGATTCAGGCCGCGCCGGCTTCGGAATTGTGATCTTCAAGACTCCCTTCGACATGGTCGCCTGCACGGACGAAGGATCGACCTTGGTCGGAAGCTCGAGCACCCGATAGAACACGCCGTAGCTTCGCTCGCTGACATGAACATTCTTGTTCTTGTCGTCCGGCTTCGTCTCGCTCTTCTTTTCGCCGCGAATGGTCAAGACATTGTCTTCGAGCGAAATCTCCACATCTTTCCGCTCCAGTCCCGGCAACTCGGCGGTGATCACGAACTCCTTCTCCGTTTCGGTGATGTCCATGCTCGGCATGAGACTGCCGTTGCCAGCCATGGCCAGCGTGCTGCGTGCGAAGTCATCGAATAGACGGTCGACCTCGCGTTGCAACGATCCGAACACACCGAACTCGGGCCGCGCCAAACCCTGCCGATCCCTGAATGGAACCAGTGCTCTCAAACTCATCATGACACATCTCCCGTTGCTGGCTGCGATGAGAGGGCGGAGTGCGCCGCAGCGCTCTCGCCCAGCGGCCCGGCGGACCGCTACGGTGCTACGACGATCCGGTCTTCTACCTTGGTGACACCGGGCGCCGACCAAGCGACCCGCTCGGCCTCTTCGCGCTCGATCCATGAACGAACGGTGCCCTTGAGAATCACCTCGCTTCCATTTGCTTCGATCTGGATGCGGTTGGCGTCGACTTCAGCACTCCGCCTCAATGCATCTACAATCCTGGTCTTGACTTGAGCCGGCTCTACCTTCGGTTTGAGCTGGATCGCATTGGTGACGTTCTTGACTCCTCTGATCCGCCGGACGGCTTTTTCGGCGGTTTGCTTCTGGTATTGCCACTCGACCTGACCTTCGAGCGTCACCACGCCGTTCTTCAGCACCACCTTGATATGCTCCGATGAAACCGGCAGCTGCGTCTTAAGAGCAGAGACAGCGTCCCGCGCGATTTCGGGGTCCGGCCTTTCGTCCACGTTTGGAATCCTAACTTCAATGTCGTTCGCCACGCCGACAACCCCAGCGACGCGCTTTGCAGCCGTCTCGGCTTCCAATCTGTCAAAATAGCTCTTGACGAATCCGGTCAGCGTGACGACCCCCTTGCTGACGGACACGCCGATATCAGTGGCGTCAAGATCAGGGTTCCATTGGAGTTCCTCCTTGACGTCTCGCTCAATTTCACTGTCGGATTTCATGATCGTCCTCTTCAATTCAATCGGCTCTGCCGCAACCCGATTGGCCCAATACGTCGAAACCTTAGGCCTGGCATCGCGGGCAGCCATGACGACCATCAATTTTGCGATCCTCAATTTTTGATTCTTTGCGCTACTCGTCGGCGCGGACGAACGGCCCTGCGCCGCCCGCGAACCGGGCAACTGCGAGACGCCGAAGATCAAATGCTGTTGGCGCGTAGGCGCGCAATCAAGGTTCGCGGTTTCGCAGCACTGTTTTTCCCAACACATGCCCTTCCGCCAGGCGCTCGTGCGCCTTGGCGGCTTTGAGCAGTGGAAATGCTTCCGCGATCGGGACTTTGAGCTTCGCGGCCTCGACGGCGGCGTTAAGTCTCCGGAATTCGCTGACGCCGGCAACGCCATTGTAGGGAATGAACTTCATGCCCCGTCGTTTCCTGGGCTCCGGCTCGACACCATTTGGATAGGCAAGCCTGCCTCCCGGTCGCAGCGCTTCGAGAGCGCGTTCGAGCTCATCGCCGCCCGCCAATGCGAGAATCGCATCGACTCCGTCGTGCGCGAGGCGGCGTGCCGCCTCCGCAACATCCTCGTGCCGCGAGTCGACCGCTAAATCCGCACCCATCTCCCGCACGAGCTCGAGACCGTCAACGCCTGTCGCGGTCGCGAGCACGCGAGCGCCGCGAAGCTTGGCGAATTGTATGGCAAGCGTTCCGACCCCGCCTGAGGCGCCGTGAATGATGATGGTGTCGCCGCGCTTCAGCGCGAGGGCATCGTCGATGCCTTGCAGTGCGGTCAGCCCGGTGGTTGGAATTGCGCCGGCGTGTTCCAGATCCAGGTGCGCCGGAACATGGGCGACCTTGTCCGACGGAACGGCGACATATTCAGCGTAGAAGCCGCCTTTCGGATTGGCCCAGCTATAGGCATAGACCTTGTCTCCAATCTTGAGACGGCGGACCCTCGAACCAACTTCCGCAACTACTCCGGCGCCATCGGTGCCGAGCACGAGCGGAAATTTCGGCTTTCTGCCCGGATACCAGCCGGCCCGAATGTCCGCATCCCACGGGCCAACCCCCGCCGTATCGAGCGCAATCAGCACTTCCGTGGTGGCGATCTTTGGTACCGGCAGAACATGTGCGGTGAGCACTTCCGGACCGCCGAAATGATCGATTGCCGCCGCCGGCATCGTTTCTGGGATACGCG
>Ga0210390_10005212_pt1 | contig 10903 bp, 9 predicted proteins | sample IncBWH11OmetaG_FD_161050 | JGI IMG/M metagenome (GOLD analysis project Ga0210390, IMG submission 161050) | Forest soil microbial communities from Barre Woods Harvard Forest LTER site, Petersham, Massachusetts, United States - Inc-BW-H-11-O ... | reverse complement strand
GGGCTCGGGCGGCGCGGGTGGCCCCGGGCAGGGCGGCTCCGGCGATGGCGGCGGCAGCGACAAGGTGGTCGATGCCGATTTCGAGGAGGTCGACGATCAGAAGAAGCGCGGCTCGGCGTAACGGCGTCGCGGCGCGACGATCGGAACGCGGTTCACCCCGGCGGCTTTGGCCGGGGTGAGACGCTGCGATCCAATCTTCTTCCAGCCCCACCTTCTCCAGTAGCGAACGCCCCTCGATCATGGCCAAGCAAGATTTTTACGAGGTTCTCGGCGTCGACAAATCCGCCGGCGCCGACGACTTGAAAAAAGCCTATCGCAAGCTGGCGATGCAATGTCACCCGGACCGCAACCCGGGCGACAAGACGGCCGAACAAAAATTCAAGGCCATCAGCGAAGCCTATGACATTCTGAAGGACGATCAGAAGCGCGCCGCCTATGACCGGTTCGGCCATGCCGCCTTTGAGCAGAGCGGCGGGCGCGGCCCCGGGGATTTCGGCTTTTCGGGTGGATTTGCCGACATCTTCGACGAGATGTTCGGCGAGTTCATGGGCGGCGGCCGCCGCGGCCAGGGGGGCCCGAGCCGCGGCAACGATCTGCGCTACAATCTCGAAATCTCGCTCGAGGAGAGCTTTCGCGGCAAGCAGACGACGATCCGGGTGCCGAACCTCGTTGCCTGCGACCAGTGCAGCGGCAGCGGGGCCGAGCCCGGCTCCAAGCCGGTGCAGTGCCCGACCTGTCACGGGCGGGGCCGGGTTAGGACGCAACAGGGTTTCTTTTCGATCGAGCGCACCTGCCCGAACTGCCAGGGCGCCGGCCGGGTCATCGAAAAGCCGTGCAAGAGCTGCGGCGGCCAAGGCCGGGTGCGGCGCGAGAAGACGCTCTCGGTCAATATTCCGCCGGGGGTCGAAGACGGCACCCGCATCCGGCTCGCCGGCGAGGGCGAGAGCGGGGTGCGCGGCTCGGCGCCGGGCGACCTCTACATCTTTGTCACGGTGGCGCCGCACCGGATCTTCCAGCGCGACGGCGCCCACATCCATTGCCGGGTGCCGATCCCGATCACCACAGCGGCGCTCGGCGGCAACATCGAGGTGCCGACCGTCGACGGCAGCCGGGCGCGGGTTACGGTGCCGGCCGGCACGCAATCGGGCCACCGCTTCCGGCTCAAGGCGAAGGGGATGACGGTGCTGCGCTCGGCCGCGCGCGGCGACATGTTGATCGAAGCGACGGTCGAGACCCCGGTCAACCTGACCAAGCGCCAGCAGGAGCTGCTGCGCGAATTCGAAAAGGAAGGCGAAAACGGTCAGACCCACCCCGAGAGCGAAGGATTTTTCGCCCGGGTCAAGGAATTCTTCGAAGATTTAAGAGAGTAGCGAGCCCCACACCGATCACGGCTCGACCCTCGCTCAAGGATGCCAGCGGGCGCAGCTGGGGCCGAGATTGTGGCGGCCTGGGCTCGTCCCGGCATTCTTGCATCTCGATACCTGGGCGGCCGAGGCGTCGCGGGCTTCTATCGGTATGTCGTGCTTATAGACGGATGGCCCTGGGAATTAGAAAGCAATCGGCGGATAGAGGCGGCCCGGAAGCTGCGCCATCTTCTACACATGGATGATGCGCGGGAGATGACGATGCTCGATTTCGACAAATGCTGGGCGGCGGTGGAAAGCCGCGATGCCGGGGCCGATAGCGGCTTTTTCTATGGGGTGCGCACGACCGGCGTCTATTGCCGGCCGGGCTGCCCGTCGCGCCGGCCATTGCGCGCCAACACCGTGTTTTTCGAGACGATCGCCGCGGCCGAGGCGGCTGGGCTGCGGGCGTGCAAGCGCTGCCGCCCGACCGATGCCTCGACCGCCTCGCGGCATGTCGCGGCGATCGAGAAGGCGTGCGCGCTGCTGCGCTCGAGCGAGACGATGCCGAGCCTCGCCGAGCTCGCCGATGCGGCCGCGGTCAGCCGCTTTCATTTTCACCGGGTGTTCAAGCAGATCACCGGCGCCACACCGCGCGATTATGCCCGCACCCACCGGCTCGGCGACTTCGCCCGACGGCTCGACAACGGCGAGAAGGTGACCGAGGCGATCTATGGCGCGGGGTTCGGGTCGAGCTCGCGCGCCTACGACGCGGCGCCGGCCGCACTCGGCATGACCCCGGCGGCGCGGCGGCGCGGCGGCGGCGGCGAGACGGTTCGCTATGTGACGGTGGCGACCCCGCTCGGCTGGGCCTTGGTCGCCGCCACGGCGCGCGGCGTGTGCCTGACCGCATTGGGCGACGATCGCGAGCATCTCGCGGCGATGGTCCGGCAGCGCTTTCCGGCGGCAGCGGTGATCGACGAGGACCCTGGCCTCAAAGACTGGGCCGACCAGGTTGTGCGCTTCATCACGGCACCCGGCCAGGCGCCCGATCTGCCGCTCGACATCCGCGGCACCGCGTTCCAGGCGCGGGTGTGGCGGGCATTGCAAAAGATCCCGCTCGGCCGCACCGCGACATACAGCGAGGTCGCGCGGGCGCTCGGCCAGCCGAGGGCGGTGCGCGCGGTGGCGCAGGCCTGCGCCGCGAACAACCTGGCGCTGATCGTGCCGTGCCACCGGGTGATCCGCGAGGATGGCGATCTCGCCGGCTATCGCTGGGGGGTGGAGCGCAAGCGCGCCTTGCTCGAACGCGAGCGGGCAGCAGCGGCGGCCGATGAAGCCGCCTGAGGCGGCGGCCGGGCGCGTCGCCGCAATCGATTGGCCGGCGGCGGCGGCCGCGCTCGACGAGCGCGGCTACGCCACCGCCCCGGCATTGCTCGGCGCCGCGGAATGTCGCGACCTCGCCGGGCTCTACGCCGATGACGACGCGTTTCGCAGCCGGGTCGTCATGCAGCGCCATGGCTATGGGCGCGGCGAGTACAAATATTTCCACTACCCGCTGCCGGCGGCGGTCGAGGCGCTGCGCCGGGCGATCTACCCGCACCTGGCGGCGATCGCCAACCGCTGGCGCGAGCGGCTGCGCGAGGAGGGGCAGTTTCCGGCGGCGCTCGACGCCTATCTGGCCCTGTGCCACCGCGCGGGGCAGCAGCGGCCGACGCCGCTGATCCTCAAATACGGCGCCGGCGATTACAACTGCCTGCACCAGGACCTTTACGGCGCGCTGGTCTTTCCATTGCAGCTGACGGTGCTGCTCAGCGACCCGGCCGAGGACTTCACCGGCGGCGAGTTCCTGTTGGTCGAGCAGCGGCCGCGGCTGCAGTCGCGCGGCGAGGTCGTGCCGTTGCGCCAAGGCGAGGCGGTGATCTTCCCGGTGCATCATCGCCCGGCCGACGGCACGCGCGGCCCCTATCGGGTGACCATGCGCCACGGGGTCAGCCGCATCCGCAGCGGCGAGCGCTACACCCTCGGCATCATCTTTCACGACGCGGCGTAAGCGCAGTCAGCCGGGTTCGGCGATGGCGGCCGACCACGGCGACATCACGTCGGAGACGCCGTGATTGAGCCCAGCGGCGTCGCGCAGCACGAGGTTCGGGCAGGCGAACCGGGTCGGGAAGACGCCGTGCTCGACGAGGCTCGCGCCGGGGAGCGCGCAGAGCGGGCCGGCGATCGCGGCCGGGAAGCGGCGGTCGATGCCGAGATGGTCGCCACCGCTGACGTCGATCCGCGGGTGGTGCGCCGCCGCAAGCGGGTCCATGCCGAAATCGACGACAAAGCTCGCTATCTGCAACACCGCGGCGAGGATGCGCCGGCCGCCGGAGGCGCCGACCCCGAACCACGGCCGCCCGTCGCGCATGGCTACGACCGGGCACATATTGGTCAGCGCGCGCTTGCCGGGCCTCATCGAATTCGGACGGCCCGGACGCGGGTCGAACCACATGACGCCGTTGTTCATCAGGATGCCAGTGCCGGGCAGCACATAGCGGCTGCCAAAGCTCGACAGCAGGGTCGTCGTCAGCGCCGCGATCGTGCCGTCCCGGTCGATCGCGGTGATGTGGGTGGTCGAGGTCGGCATGCCGGCTTCGACATCGCCGGCGTGGTCGAGCCGGTCGGCATAGGCCGCGCGCAAAGTCTGGACCAGCGCGGTGAAATAGGCGAGGTCGGGGGCCGCGGAAAAATGCTGCCGACCGAGCCGTTCGAGGGCGAAGGCCAAGGTCGGGCCGGCGGTCATCCCCGGCGCCCCTTGGAGGATCGCGCCGCGATAGGGGATCGCCAGCGCCGGCATCGCCCGCGCCCGGCAGCGCGCGAGATCTTCGGCCGACAGCACGCCGCCGGCGGCGTGCACATCGGCGGCGATCGAATGCGCGATGTCGCCGGTGTAAAAATCGTCGGGGCCGGCTGCTGCGAGGCGCTCCAGGGTGTCGGCGAGACGGCCGAGCGGCAGGTTCATCGTGTCGCGTTCGGGCGGGCAGACCGGTGGCAGGCCGTCGGGCAGCCAGATTCGCCGGCTCTCGTCATAGAGACGCAATTCCGCCGCCGCATTGGCGACCTTGACCGTGGTGAACCAGTCGACCGGCAGGCCCTGGCGCGCCAATGCCGCGGCCGGCGCCGCCAGCTCGCGCCACGGCATGCGGCCAAAACGCTCGACCGCCATCGCATAACCACGCACCGCGCTCGGGATCGCAAAGGCGAGCGGGCCGTGGATGTTGCGGTCGCCCGCGACCTGCGGCCAGGTGAACAGCTCGGTCTTGGTGGCGCCGGTCAGCGGATAAGCGGCCGGGTCGAGCCCGTGGGGGGCGATCGGGCCGAAATCGATGGCCTCGGCACGCTCGGCGCCGGCGCGGTGTACGACCATAAAGCCGATGCCGCCGAGCCCGCTGTTCCACGGCTCGAGCGCCGCCAACGCGAGCGCCGTGGCGACCGCGGCATCGACGGCGGTGCCGCCCGCGGCCAGCACCTCGGCGCCGACCGTGGCGGCGGCGCGGCTCTGCGCGGCGACGATGCCGCCCTGCGAGGACGCGCCCGGCTTGCCGATCTCCCAGTTCTGGGTCAGGTGCATGGCGCCGGGGTGCTCAATCGGCGGTGATCGCGTCGACCCGGCTCGGATAAAAGGCGTAGTAGCCGGCGAGCCCGGCCACCTCGTCATACGGGGTCGGGTAGCCCCAGACCGCGTTCTCCGAGCGGCGGACGTCACCGCTGCCCGGCGCTTCGCCCGTCGCCTCGATTGTCCAATACGACGCCTCGCCCTTGAATGGGCAGGTCGTATGGTGAGGGGTCGGCGACATCAGGTCGAGCCGGACATCCTTTTCCGGAAAGTAATGGACCGGGCCATGGCCGGTCTCCTCGACCCGCAAGGTCGCGGCGCTGTCGGCCACCGTGGTGCCGGCGAAGACGACCTTGAGGCGTCGATGATCCGGCACCAGGTCGACGCGGTGCTCGGGGCGGCTGGCAAAGCCGGGGGCGGGGTTCGGCATCGTGGTTCCTCCGGTCGAAAGCCTTAATGCTGCGGCGCGCTGCCGCCGTTGAACGAGGCGACGCATTGGGCGTGCAGCTGCGGATCGGTGATCGGCCCGCATTCCTCGGCCATGCGCTTGGCGCGAAACGACGGGTTGCTGCGCAGCACCTGCGAATAGCGTTCGCTTTGGCGCACGTTGGCCTGCGCCGGCGGGTTGTTGGTCGGCATCGGCTGGGCCGCCGCCGCTCCCGCGGTGGCGGCGATCAGCAAGGCGGCAAATGTCGCCGGAAGAAATCTCGACATCGGGTCCATCTCCATCAGTCCGACCATGGTCAGCCCACCGCCGACGCTCGGCACCTGGCCGGTAATGTAATCCGATCGGGCGCTCAAGAAAAACAGAACCGCCTGGGCGATCTCGATCGGCCGTGCTATCCGGCGGAACGGGAATGGCGCAGGTCAGCGCCTCTTTGCGTCAAGCGGCGCCGAGTGCTTCGGCGCGGCGGGTTTCGATCGCGTCCCGGCGCCGCAGCCGGTCGAGCAGGAGTTGCGGCAAGAGATGCGCCGGCAGATCGAGCCGGCGAGGGTGCGTCACGGCGCCGTCGAGCACGACATAGTCGCTCGCCCACTCGTCGAAGCCGAAATGCGCAAAGGCGTGCGGCAGGCTCGGCAGGTGGTCGCCGTAAAAGCCGAAAACGCCATCGCGCCGGCGCGGCCCGAGGCCCTCCGACAAAATCTCCAGCATCTCGTCCGACCGGGTCAGGCCGTCGAGATAGCGCAGCAATTGGCCGCCCTGGGGTATGCCATGCGGATCGAAGCGCCGCCGCAGAGCAGGATCGATCGGCGCTCCGGATTCGAGCCAGGGGCCGTGATTGCCCATGGTGATGACGAAAATAAAGGTCCGCGGCCCGGCCTCGTCGAGGATCGCCAATACCCGGCGGGCGAGTTCGGGATCGGCGAAATAGGGCGGCCGGCGGGGCCCGCCCAGGCTTTCGCGGCCGAGAAACGCATCGAAGCCGAGCGCCGGCATGGCGAGATCGCGGTGAAAAAAGCCGCGGTCGAACGGATGCAGGCAAAGGGTGCGATAGCCCTCGGCCCGCAGCCGCCAGGCGAGCGAGGCGATCGGTGCCCGGGCAAAGGCGTGATAGGGGTTGAAGCGATCGTAGCCGAGATCCTGATCGGTGATGCCGGTCAACACCGCAAACTCGGCGCGCATCGTATTGGCGCCCCACCCGGCGACATCGAGCCGTCCGGAGGTGGCGCCCTCATCCACGCAGGCGTCGAAGCCCGGCAGCAGGTCTTCGGGGATTCGCGGCGAGGCCCGGCGCGCGTCAAAGAACGATTCGCACTGCACCAGGACCAGCGGCGCATCGGCCGCGGCGCCCGCCCGCCCGATCGCCGCAGCGCCGATCGACCGCACGCTGGCCGCAGTGGTCGCAGGCCCGGCCGCCGCGTCGGGCGGCGCGTGGCGGCGACGCCGCGCCTCGCGTTCGGCCCGCGCGATAATCCCGTAGACGAGCAGGATCGCGAACGGCCCGAGCCGCGCCGCATCGCCGAACGGCTCGCCGGTCGGTTCGAGGCGCCGCAGGAGCTTCGCCGCCCGGCCCAGCGCCGGCTCGCGGGCCAGCACCGCCCCGGCAGCCCACACGCCCGCGGTCGCGAGCAGCACCGAGGGCGCGCCCGGCCGCCACAAGGCCGGCTCGAGCACGAGCAGCCCGATGCCGAGGCCGATCGCCGCCAGCGTCCCGCCGATGACCAGCCCCGGCCCGGCGAACGGCAAATAGAGCTGCGGATGGGTAAAGACGTGCGGCAGCTCGGACATGTCGGAAAAGACCACCGGCTCGCGCACCGCCTCGCGCTTGGTGTGGTCGGCGAGCGCCAGGCCGGCGCCGAGCGACAGCGCCACGAGCCCGGCAAATATCGGCCGACCGGTCGCGACCAGCAGCAGGCCGGCGGCGAGCAGCACCGGAAATAGATCGAGGAGAACCGCCGGCAGGCAGCGCAACCGGGCCTTGGCGACTCGGCGCGGGATCAGCCATGCCAGCAGCGCCAAGATCGCGCCGGCCGCCGCTTGCAGCGGCTCACTCATCGGGCGCCCAGGCCGGTTGGATATGAAAGCGGAAGCGCCGCAGGATCGCGTCGCCGATGAAGGCCGGCGCGACGTCGCAGAATTGCAGGCCGAGCACCAGCGGCCATGGGAAGGCGACCCGGCGCCGGCCGCGATCGATGCCGCGCTTGACGATGCGGGCGGCGGCCTCGCCGCTGGCGAGGAACGGGGTCGGCCCGTCGAAGCGGTCGGTCATCGGCGAATCGAAAAAGCCCGGGCACACGATCGTCACCCCGACCCCGCGCGGCGCCAGGCGCGGCCGCAGCGCTTCGGCATAGGCGCGCACCCCGGCCTTGCTCGCGCAATAGCCGGGGCTGTAAGGCAGCCCGCGATAGGCGGCGATCGAGGCCACGACCGCCACCCGCCCGCGGCCGCGCGCACACAAGGCCGGCAGCAACGGCTCGACCGTGTTGATCGCACCCAAGAGGTTGACGCGGATCTGGCGCGCCGCGGTCTCGACCCCTTCGGACGGGCTGTCGGGGTCGGGCCCCGCCGAAATCCCGGCATTGGCGACCACCAGGTCGACCGGGTGCTCGCGGTCGAAGTGGTCGAGCCAGGCGGCCATCGCCGACGCGTCGGCGACGTCGATCGCCGCCGTTTTGGTGCGGGCCCCCTTGGCCTCGCAGGCCTCGGCGGACGCCGCCAGCCGTCCCCGGTCGCGGCCGAGCAGCCCGATCACCGCGCCCGGCCCGGCATAGGCTTGGGCCAAGGCGGCGCCGAGCCCGCTCGAAGCACCGGTTATGACGACGACAGGAAACGCTGAACGCATGCCTATTAGACTAGGAAGCCGCCGTCCCGGAAACGTCAAAGCCTGGAATATCCAGAAACGTCAGAACGTGGAATATGCTGTACGGCGCGACAGAGCGCGCGCATCCCCCGACGAGATTTCGGCCCCGACCAGATTTCGGATCGCAATTGGTTCGATCCGACCGGTTGCCGAGGATGCCTAGCCTCGCGCGTCAGGCGGCAGACTAGATGGCGGTCGGCGCAAAGTCCGCACAGCGGGGCTGCGGCACTTCATCACGGCCGCGGGCCAGCCCGACCCAACCGGCCGGCGCTCGGCGATGGACAAGACCGGCGCCGCGCAATAGAAGCGAGAGAGGCGACGCCGCGCGCCGGTTTTTCATTCCGATCGGCATCACCCGCGAAAGGGACGAGCAATGATCGTCGAACAGATCTGGACCGCAAATGCCGGTCGCAACTTCAACTATCTGATCGCCTGCCCGGAAACCGGCGAGGCGCTGGCGGTCGACCCGCTCGATCACACAAAGTGCCTGGCCGCGGCCAAGGCCAAGGGCTGGAGCATCACCCAGATCCTGAACACCCACGAGCATCGCGACCACACCGGCGGCAACCCGCAGATGGTCGCGGCGACCGGCGCCAAGGTGCTCGCTCACGTCAACGCCAAGGACAAGATCGCGGAGATGGACCAGGGGCTGCGCGCCGGCGACGTGATCAAGGTCGGCAAGACGGTCGAGCTCGAATGCCTCGACACGCCGGGCCACACGATGTCGCACATCTGCATCACCGCGCACGGCGACACTCCGGCCCTGTTCTGCGGCGACACGCTGTTCAACGCCGGCGCCGGCAATTGCCACAATGGCGGGCATCCGAACGAGCTCTACAACACGTTTGTCGGCCAGCTGGCCAAACTGCCGGAAGAAACCCTGATCTATCCGGGCCACGACTATATCGCGCGCAACCTCGCCTTTACCCTCGACCGCGAGCCCGACAACGGCAAAGCCAAGGCGATGCTGCCGCAGGCCGAGAAGCAGGACACAAACCGCGCCTTGGTCACCACCTTGGCGTTGGAGCGCGAGATCAACACCTTTTTCCGGCTGTCGAGCCCGTCGGTGATCCGCCGCCTGCGCGAGGCCTTTCCCGACCTGCCGGACAATCCCGACCAGCGCACCGTGTTCCTGAAGCTGCGCGAGCTGCGCAACAAATGGTGAGGCCGGCTTAGCGCTGCTGGCGCTTTTCGCGATCGGGATTGCTTCGTCGCCTGACGGCTCCTCGCAACGATAATTCTCAGCCGTCATTGCGAGTGGAGCGAAGCAATCTCGCCGGTTGCTGTCTGCTTACCCGGCGAGCCGTCCCTTGAGCACCTGCCCGGCGCTGTGGCCGGTGGCCCGGCCGTTCTCGATCGCGATCGCGCCGTTGACGATGGTCGCGGCGATGCCGTCGGCCTTTTGCACCAGCCGGCGCGCGCCCCCCGGCAGATCCTGCTCGACCGTCGGCAATTGCGGCTTGATCCCTGCCTCGTCGAAGACGACGAGGTCGGCGGCATAGCCGGCGCGGATGAGCCCGCGATCGGGCAGTTCCCAGGCCGAGGCGTTGTCGAAGGTCAGCATTCGCACCGCTTCTTCAAGGGTGAATTGCTGCTTGTTTCGCACCCAATAGCTCAACAGATGGGTCTGCAGCGACGAGCCCATCTCCTGGCACACATGCGCGCCCGAATCGGAGAACGTCGCCAAGGTGCGCGGGTGCTTGAGCAGGCCCAGCACATCGGCCGGCTGCTCATTGACGATCGGCTGGACGAACACCCGGTTGTCGTTTTCGAGCGCCAGATCGAGGATGACCTCAACCGGGTGCTTGTTGCTCCGGCGCGACAATTCGCCGACACTCGGGTCGTCCCACTCGACGTCGAGCATCGGGAACAGATTGTCGTAATCGGGCTTGCGCGGATCGGTGGTCGCCGCCCCGCCGCCCTGCAAGGTGCGGTCGCGCGGCTTCATCCCTGCCTCCTCGGCGATCAGCCGGCGGCGCACTTCGGGGTCGGCAAGGCGCCGCTTCTGCTCGGCCAATGGCAGCGCGCGGATCGCCTTCCAGCCCGGCAGCACATCGAACGGCAGATAGGATTTCAACGAGAACACGGCATTGATCGAGCGGGTCGTCGCCTGCCCGTACATGCGCCCGCCCAGCGCCACCGTCTCGTCCATGAACCGGGTCTGGTAGTCCCACGGGTTGGGATCGACCCCCTGCTTGGTGGCCAGCATGCCGAACATGATCGGTCGGCCGCTGTCGAGCGCGATCCGACGCAACTCTTCGAGGCAGGCGCGCTGCGCCGCGCCGCCCGAAATGTCGGGGCCGATCTGGAAGATCCCCGAATCGAGCGCCGCCATCGCCCCGACCAGGCGGTCGATCTCGTGCCAATCGGCAATGCGGCTGGCGACCGGGGTATCGTCCGGCGTCACATGGGTCGTCGCCCGCGAGGTCGAAAACCCGAGCGCCCCGACCCGGATCGCCTCGCCGACCGCGTGCTCCATCCGGCGCAGATCGTCCTCGCTAGCGGTCTGGTCGAGCGCGCGCTTGCCCATAGCGTACATGCGCAACGCCGAATGGCCGATATACATGCCGTAATTCAGGCCCTTGGGCAGGCGTTCGACATTGGCCAGGTATTCGGGGAAGGTCTCCCAATTCCACTCGATGCCGGCCATCATCGCC
>Ga0210390_10005206_pt1 | contig 10909 bp, 11 predicted proteins | sample IncBWH11OmetaG_FD_161050 | JGI IMG/M metagenome (GOLD analysis project Ga0210390, IMG submission 161050) | Forest soil microbial communities from Barre Woods Harvard Forest LTER site, Petersham, Massachusetts, United States - Inc-BW-H-11-O ... | reverse complement strand
GCCGGGCTGGCGCGGGAGCGGTCTTTTTGGCCTGGGCGTGACCGATGGGGATGCAGCCAGCAGCCAGAACGGAAAAGATGAGGAGAGGAGTTCGACGCATGATATGCCCCGGCTCGTGGATCTGAGACGCCTGTATAGACCCTTGTCAGCTGCGGCGAGTTGCGGACAAATTCAGGTAACAAGCACCCTTTTACGGTTTGACCACCAATTCAAGACAGGCCGGGCAGCGAGCAGAACGAAGAAAACGACGGTTATGTTGGCAGGTGTGGTGACTCCAGGCTTGACACCCCACCAGTAGTGGACAACCCCGGCAATTGCGGAGAGATAGGCAAGCCGGTGCAGGCGGTTCCAGTTCTTGCCGCCAAGTTTGCGGATGGACCACGTAGTGGAGGTGAGCGCCAGCGGAAGCATGAGCGCCCAGGCGGTCAGTCCAGCAGTAATGAAGCGGCGCTTGGTGATGTCATCGATAATGGCCGAGAGGCTGAAGCCGGCGTAGAGCCAGATGTAGGTGAGCAGGTGCAGGCACGCGTAGAAAAAGGCGTACAGCCCGAGCATGCGGCGGAAGCGGATGATCGAGTTGAACGAAGGTGAGAGTGGCGTAATGAGCTTGCGCACCGGCGTGATGGCCAGCGAGATAACGAGCAGACGCAGGGTTCCCCGGCCGGTGAAGAACGTGACCGCGGCGGTAGGATCGGGGCCGAGATTGTTCTGAATGAGATGGACGATGAGCCACGCGACAGGCGTAAGGCAGGCGATGTGAACAAGAACTTTGAGGACTACGATCAGGCGGTTGGACATGCCTCAGAAATTCTTGCGTAGATCCATGCCCGTGTACAGCTTTGCCACCTGATCCTCGTAGCCGTTGAACATGAGCGTGGGCTGGCGCTGTTTGAAGATCGATGCGCCGATGCGGCGTTCCGACTTCTGACTCCAGCGTGGATGGTCGACGTTGGGGTTCACGTTCGAGTAAAAGCCGTACTCGTTGGGAGCCATCTCGTTCCACGTGGTATGGGGCTGCTTGTCGACAAACTTGATCTTGACGATCGATTTGCCCGACTTGAAGCCGTACTTCCAAGGCACGATGATGCGCACGGGTGCGCCGTCCTGGTTTGGAAGCGTCTCGCCATAAAGCCCGAAAGTGAGCAGTGTGAGCGGGTGCATCGCCTCATCCATTCGCAAACCTTCGGAGTAAGGCCAGTCGAGATTGGCCTGGCTGAGGCCCGGCATCTGGCTGGGGTCGGCGAGCGAGATGAACTGGACGTACTTCGCCGATGGCAGCGGCTCGCACTTCTGGATGAACTCTGAAAGTGAGTAGCCGACCCACGGAACGACCATGCTCCATGCCTCGACGCAGCGGAAGCGATAGATGCGCTCTTCGAGCGCGTGTAGCTTCATCAGCGTGTCGATGTCAAATTTCTGTTTGTTCTTGACCAGGCCCTCGACGGAAACGGTCCAGGGGCGCGTCTTGAGACGTCCTGCATTCCGCGCGGGATCGCCCTTGTCCACGCCGAATTCGTAGAAGTTGTTGTAGTGCGTGATGTCCTGGAGGGAGGTCGGGGTTTCGCCGGTCAGGGACAACGGGCTCTTCACGGTCGTGAGCTTGGTGTCCGCGTGAACGGAAGTGTCCGGCGAAATCAGCCTGGCCAGGTGTTTGCCGGCGATCGCCGCTGCACCGACTGTCGCGGCGCCGGCCATGAAGGCGCGGCGGTTAAGATAGGCAGATTTCGGGGTGACTTCGGAGGAGGGGATGTCGTTCGATTTGCGTATCAACATGGAGTTTCAAAGCCGCTACTTATACGACTCCTTTTGTCGTCTCCAGTTACAGCACGCAGTGACAAATGAGGTGGATTTTAATCCGGCCAAGACGGGAAGGCGGCGCCGCAGGCAACGCTTTAACAGGAGAAAGCCCGGAAGTCGTGAGGTATCCCGGGCCTTTCGAGATTACTTTATAACGTTCGCGGTTACAGCGGCTGGGGCCATGGAGTCCTCAACAGCGGGAGCTGGAGCGGCTTTGGCCACGGCAGGCGCGGAGTCATATTCGGCGCCGATCACCCGCGACAGGCTGCGATCGATGGTCTCCTTGGGAACGTAGCCCACGATCTGGTCGGCCACCTTGCCGCCCTTGAAGAGCAGGAGCGCGGGAATGCCGCGGATTCCGTAGCGCATCGGAGTTGCCTGGTTCCGGTCCACATCCATCTTGGCAACCTTGAGTTTGCCGGCGTACTGCGTGGCAACCTCATCGACGGTGGGAGCGAGCGCCTTACAAGGGCCGCACCACGCTGCCCAGAAGTCAACCAGGACAGGCTGTTCGGACTTCAGCACTTCCTGATCAAAGTTTGCGTCGCTAAGTTCCACAATTGATTGGACCGCCATCATTTCTCCTTGGCTCGCTGCTCGAGGTTTTGGCTCGCGCCGCTTTCGCGCGACTCTACTCAAACAGTGTACCGGACTAATAGATGCAAAGAGAGCGAAAAAGTCGCAAACGGAGCGGCCCGGAAACCGGAACGGGAAGGCAGTCCGGGCGCAAAAAAAAAGCGCCCGTACCCGCCGCTGCACGAACCCATGAATGGGGATCCAGCAGCGAACAGGTGCGGGCTGAGGTTAGAGTGGACGCGGGCTAAGACTCGCGGCGGGCAGCATCCGCTTCATCTGCGAGATTGTTCAAAACAGTGAAGAATTCCTTCGGCTGGCCGTCGAAGAGGTTCATAGCGGTCAGGAAAGCCGCCGCAGCTCTTGCGCCACCGAACTTGTCAGTTAAGGGGCGGATGATGGCACAGTGAGGAAGATTTGGACTGAGGAATTCGCAGGGAACGGGGAAGATCAGGTTTGGCTGGAAGAGTGGACCCTTGGTGAAGAAATTGGGAAACGTCAGTCCGTTGGCGGAGACGGGCGCAACAGGCGGCTGGACTCCATTTCCTGCAAAATCGACCCATTCGAGAAAGTGAGCGACCTCGTCGGCCCCGATGCCAAGAGTGATCTCGAGAACTTCCTCGCTGGTCACTTTGCGCGAGAGACTCGCATAGAGACTTGAGCCGCCTTGTTCAATCGTGCCAAAGTGGAATGCGGCGGTGTTCGCGATTACCTGAATATGGTTGGCGTTGCCGAAATCTGCATCCGTTATTGGAATAGCCGTACGGTTGGTAATGGTAACTGCCTGCGGAAACGTGGCGCCAAGATCAGGGTTTGTTGTGCTGCGATAGCGGATGAACCAGCTTGTGTCTACGTTCAGATGCATCAGATTGGTCAGGCGCCCGATATCCTGTGCTCCCGTCGCCTGGCTTCCTTGCAGATTTCGGAATTCATCCAGGTCGGCTGGTTCCTCACCTTTTGACTCCAGATAGGCGTTCAGGAACTCCGCGTGGCTCACTTCGTCCAGCGTGTTGCTGGTTATGTATTGCGCGCCGTCGCCATCGAGGTTCAGGAAGGCAGCCTGATAGCTGTTTCTGGGTGGCGCCTGGACAACCTCCGGAGGAAGTTCTCCAGGGGTGATACCAGCCAGTTCCGCGTACTGTGTCCATAGGTCGCTTTCGATGAGTTCTGCCGCAGCGAGAAAACGAAGAATCGCCGCATCTCCCTTGGTCAGCCGGCCATTGTCTTGCGCGAAGGCTGACTTTCCTGTGGTTAGTAATCCGGCACCTATTGTGGCTGCGCCCCCTGCCAGCATTCCGCTTTTCATAAATGAACGGCGGTTTACTGGACGCTTCGCAATGCTTTCAATCTTCTCCATGCTGCTCCTCCACTAGCTGAGTGGGCTTGATACAGCTGCCCGATTGAACGGTAGGCGTTCGCGAAGGAAGAGTTGCCACGGAGAGGTCTGGAGACCGTCTTATTGTTGTAAGGGTTATGTCACTCGAAGAGTTCGAGTAAGTTAACACAATGTTAATTGCCGGCAACTAAAGGATCGAGCTAAACGAAACTCAAGTTAGCCATGACGTTGACGGAGAAACGACTAGCTTTCGGTTGTCTCCATCAGTACTCATCGTTCGCATTTCTAACTGTCGAGACTTTGAAGCTCCATCAATGCTTCGCGGCATTCTGCAGCGCAGCCCACTCTTCGTCGGTCGCGACGGAAACAGCTCCGTGAGCAAGCGCAAACTGAAGGAAGCCGTCGGGAGCGTTTCTAACTTCGAAGATATTTGCGAGACGCATGGATGAGATTTCTTTCCAACGTATGCCGCTGAGGTTCGCAGTTCGCAGATCCGCATCAGTGAGGTCGACACGCGCCAGATTCGCTGAACTGAGATTTGCGCCATTGAGGTCCGCTTCAGAGAGGTCGGCATCGGCAAGTTGCGCACGCTCAAAGTTCGCATTGCGAAAGTTTGCCGAGCGAAGATTGCAAAAGATGAGATTCGAGGAGCGAAAGACACTTTCCCGCAAGTCCGCGGCTTGAAACGAGCAGCGGCTGAGTCTTGCGTTTGATAGCTGAACGCCCTGGAGAAACGCCAGGGAACCATCGAGTCCAGTCAGAGCCACGTGATCCAGATTCAACTCCTGCAAGGCCTCGATTCGGCCACCGCTGCCGCCCTTGCCTTGCGCACTGTTGATAACCGCCCAGGCGGCGTAGTGTCTCTGCCGAGTGCGGTCTGCACTGCCTGCGAAATAAAAGATGACGGCGATCAGCACAGAAAAAGTGCCCAGGTTCTCAAGAATTTCAAGCAGCGCCCAGTTGCCGAGCGCCCAGGCCGCCCACTCCATGCACCAGTCGATTTTCAGCAGCGCAAGGCCCAAGGATGGCTGTCGCTGTCCTCGTCAATCGGCCCAGCTGGGCGGAGGGAGGGGCTGGTATCGTCGGCGCATGCGATTTATTGTCCACGATCGGTCTTGTTGTTGAGAAGGCCGAGGGGTGTGCGACGACTGTGAAGCGACCCCGAAATTCAAAGCGCCCGGGCTCCGATTAAGGAACCCAGGCGCTAGAGCAGCCCTCCCCCAGAACTGCCCACGCTGCGAAGGTATTGCTTTGCAGGCCTCCTGGCAAGAAATCTTAGGTAATCCTAAGGTAATACAGCTTTTACGTTACGGGAGTGGTAGTGCGCCAGCGGACATTTCTGCGGGGTGATTTTCGATTTCGCAGTGGAGGATTTCCACCGGGCCGAGACCGGAAATTGCCTGCCGCACGCGAGCTTCTATGGCATCGATTGCACCGGAAGATTCGACGAGGAGGAGCACAGCAGGCCCTGCTCCGCTCAGTGCGACGCCGAGGATACTTTCCGAACCAGAGAGCGGCAGAAGGCGCGGGAGCAGCGGGCAGACTTTGCTGCGATAGGGTTGATGCATTCGGTCACGCATGGCTTCCGCGATGAATTCGCCGCGTCCGGTGGCGAAGGCCGCAGTGAGAACGGCGACACGCTGCAGGTTAGCGACGACATCGGCGCGGTTGTAAGCCGGCGGGAGAACGGCTCGAGAGGCTGCGGTGGCGAGAGGCTTCTCGGGTATGGCGACGAGCGCTTCCCATGCAGAGGGCGCCGGTAGAGAAACAGCGCGCAGCTTGACTCCGTCCCAGCAGCCGGCGACGAAGCCCCCTAGCCAGCAGGCGGAAGCATTGTCGGGGTGGCCTTCGAGTCTGGTGGCTTCGGTGAGAATTCGTTCGCGATTCCAGCCAAGCCTGCCGAAATGCGCAGCAAGCGCCACGCCGGCAAGACGCACGGCGGCTGAAGAACCGCAGCCCATTCCGAGCGGGATCCCGTTGTTGACCTCGAGAGCGAGTGGTCGGAGTTCGCGATTATTCGCGGCGAGAGTCTTGCGGTAGACGTCGAGAAGCAAGTTGCGGTCGATCGCTCCGCAGACCTCCGGATTGCGGCCGGTGGCGCGAATGGAGAACGCCTCAGCTTCGCGGGCGTCGATTTCGAGATAAAAATTCAGGGCAATCGCGAGCGTGTCGAAACCTGGACCGACGTTCGCCGATGTTGCGGGCAGACGCAGATGAAGTTCCGTTGCGCCTGAGATTTGTTCTCCGATTGCCTGTTCTGTCATTGCGCGGCCCGCTCGAGAGCGCGGAGGACCTGGTCGACGTCCGCCTCGAGCTCGACAGTGTTGCGGCGCGTGGAGTCGATCTCTGAGCGGAGCGTTGTCAGCTCATCGTCGCGAAGCAGATCGCCGCGATGGTATTGGATGGTGTAGTCGGAGTCCTTGAGGGTGTGACCGGTGAGCAGCAGCACTACGGTTTCCGATGCCTCGATCTTCCCTGCCCCGATGAATCTCTTCAATCCAGCCAGTGTGACGGCGGACGCGGGTTCGCAGCCGATGCCTTCGGCTCCGATCTCAGCCTTGGCGAGGGCGATCTCAGCTTCCGACACCTGCTCGACCCAGCCTCCGCTCGCATGGACGACGCGGACGGCTTTGCGCCAGGACGCGGGATTGCCGATGCGGATGGCGCTGGCGCGTGTGTGTGCCTCGACGGGCGTGATCGACTGGCCGTCGTTGGCCTGCATGCTGCGATAGAGCGGATTCGCGCCTTCAGCCTGCACGACGGAGATTTTTGGGACGCGGTCGGTGAGGCCGAGGTGCTTCATCTCAAGAAATGCCTTGCCGAGGGCGGAGCTGTTGGCAAGGTTGCCGCCGGGCACGATGAGATGGTCAGGAACCCGCCAGTCAAGTTCCTCGGCGATTTCCAGGGCTGGCGTTTTTTGCCCTTCAAGGCGATACGGGTTTACAGAATTGAGCAGATAGACCGGCGCGCGGCGGACAATTTCTGCGAGTACGCGCACACAGCCGTCGAAGTCGGTGCGAAGCTGGCAGGTGAGCGCGCCGTAGTCGAGGGCCTGCGAGAGCTTCCCCCAAGCGATTTTGCCTTCAGGGATGAGCACCAGGCTGCGCATGCCGGCACGCGCGGCGTATGCAGCCATTGCAGCCGATGTATTTCCAGTAGAAGCGCAGGCAACCCAGGCAAATCCCCGCTCGCGCGCGACGGAGAGGGCGGCGGTCATGCCCGTGTCTTTGAACGAGCCAGTCGGGTTCATGCCCTGATGTTTGGCATAGAGGCTGGCGATGCCGGTCGCGCGGGCGGCCCGATAAAGGGCATAGAGCGGCGTGTTGCCCTCGCGAAGGGAGACAATGCTGTCTTCGTCGCGCAGGATGGGCAGGAGATCGCGAAAGCGCCACACTCCGCTTTGGTCTTTGAGATCGGTGGAGGTGCGACGCTCTTTCCAGAGCCAGCGAAGGGCGCTGGGGTTGGGAAAGTTACGCTTGGCTGAGGTGCCTGCTTGCACGCTCCATGCAGGATACTCGACCTCGAACAGATCTCCGCATTCCGCGCAGCGGAAATTCTCTTTCAAATCTTCGTGCGCGATCACGCGAGCGCATCCGGTACAGCGCAATTGGTGGGTGTCCTGCATCATGCTGATTCTCTTCAGAATACCAGTGCGCCCCCTGACCACTCAGCCAGAGGGGTTATTGAACAGGGTCAGCGATTGGGGTCCGATTCGTATAAACCTGCCGGCAATTTCATATAAAATCGTCTCGTGGCTTCTCTGTTGACACCTCGAGCGGCAGCACTGCGTCTGGGAATTTCCTATCCAACGATCAAACAGTGGATTTATCGGGGAAAGATCAAGACGGCAAAGACACCGGGCGGGCACTATCGGATTCCCGAGGCGGAGTTGGACAGCTTTCTGCACAAGGCGAAGCGTCCGGATACTCCGAGGCGGGAGATGATGCGCAGTGTGAGCGGGCGCAACCAGCTTACGGGCCGCATTGTGGAGTTGAAGTACGACGGATTGCTGGCGCAGGTGAAGCTTTCGATTGGCGGCCAGATTATCACGTCGATTATTACTGCCGAGGCCGCCCGCGAGATGCAACTCGAGATAGGTGAAACCGTCGCGGCGCTGGTGAAATCGACCGAGGTGATGGTGCTGCGTGTTTGAGAATCGGCGGGGGTTCCTCCTTGCGGCGATAGCCGTGATTACGCTGCCGTTGGCCGCGCAAACGACGTCAGCGGCACCACGGGCGCTGCGCATCGCTGCGGCGGCGGATTTGCAGCCCGTGCTTCCGGATGTTTTAGCCAGGTTTACGGCAGACGGCAACATTCATGTTGACGTCACGTATCAGTCATCGGCCACCCTGGCAACGCAGATCATGAACGGCGCACCATTCGATCTTTTTCTGGCCGCGGATTTGAGCTTTCCTCAACGGGTGATTGCGGCGACGCTTGCGGAAGAAGCGCAGCCGATAACCTATGCGCGCGGCACGCTAGTGTTGTGGACGAGGAATGACTCCCGTTTCAAGAATCTTTCTATGGATTCGCTGCGCGATCCAGATTTGAAATCGCTGGCGGTTGCGAATGCGGAGCACGCTCCTTACGGGCGCGCCGCTCAGGCGGCGCTCAAGCATCTCGGGCTGTATCAGCAGGTCGAATCGAAGCTGGTGATTGCCGAAAATATTGCGCAGACGGCGCAGTATGTTGAATCGGGAAATGCGGAGCTGGGGCTGATATCCCTCACCTCGGCGCTGACTCCCCGCCTGAAGGTGAGTGGGCACTGCGTAGTGGTTCCGCAGGATGCGTATCCGCCGATCTTGCAAGGCGCGGTGATCGTGAAAAGGGCAGGCGCGAATTCGGCCGACGCGCATCGTTTTCTGGATTTTTTGATGTCGGCTCCAATTCAAAGCCAGCTTGCCGATCGCGGCCTGGCTCCAGCGAAATAGGCGATGGATCTTCAGGCGCTGGCTCTGACTCTCCGGCTCGCTGTCGTCACAACGGCGCTGCTTCTCGTGATCGCTGTTCCTGTTGCTTACTGGATCGCGTTCTCTGGATCGCGTCTGCGTGCTTTGGTAGAGGCTGTCTCTACGCTGCCGTTGCTGCTGCCACCGACGGTGCTGGGCTTTTATCTGCTGGTGCTGCTGGGGCCAAGAACACCTTTTGGGCGAGCGTGGATTCAGCTTACCGGTCACCCGCTGGCGTTTTCGTTTACCGGTCTGGTGGTTGGATCGGTGATCTATAGCTTTCCATTTGCGGTGCAGCCACTGGTGGCTGGATTCTCAGGCGTTGACACCGCATTGCTGGAGCAGGCTCGGCTGCTGGGCGCTTCGCGGTTGCGCCTGTTGCGCGCAGTGTTGCTGCCGCTCACGGCTCGATCTGTTTTGACGGCTGCTGTGCTGTGCTTCACGCATACCGTCGGCGAGTTCGGCGTGGTGCTGATGATTGGCGGAGATATTCCGGGGGCTACGCGAACGCTGTCGATTTCGATCTACGACCAGGTGCAGGACTTTGCCTATACGCAGGCTAACCGAACTGCGCTGGTGCTGGTGGTGATCTCTGTGGCCGCGCTGGTGCTGCTGTATTCGCGGCGGCGTCATGGCTTGAGCGAGGCACGGCATGGTTGAAGGCACAATACTCCGGGCGGATGTGCGGTACGGCCGAGGCGCTTTCGTGCTGGAGGCGCGCTTCGAGCTGCGATCCGACTGGACGGTTCTCTTTGGGCCTTCCGGCGCCGGAAAGACGACGCTGCTGCGTATCGTCTCCGGATTGATTGCGCCGGATCGCGGGCGGATTTCCCTGGAGCAGCGGGTGCTGGTGGACACTGATACGCGATTGTCAGTTGCGCCGGGGCGGCGGGGGATCGGTTTCGTTACCCAGCAAGCGGCGCTGTTTCCGCACCTGACGGCGCAGGCAAACGTGGCGTTCGGGCTGCAATCGCTGACCGATGATAGGCTGGAAGCGCGGGTTGGCGAGATGCTGCAATTATTCGACGCTGAATCGCTGGCGGATCGCAAACCGGACCGGTTGTCCGGAGGCGAAAAGCAGCGAGTTGCGTTGGCTCGGGCGCTGGCTCCGCAGCCGGCGCTTTTGCTGCTCGATGAACCATTCGCGGCGCTGGATGCCGCCGCCAGGAGTGCGATCGCCGAGAGTCTGCGAGCGAGCGGGGTGCCCGTTTTGTATGTCTCGCACGATCTGGCCGATGCGTGGCAGATGAATGTCGACGCGATCGTGCTGGAGGCTGGGCGGATTGAAGCTCAGGGTCCGGCGCGAGACGTGCTGGCTCCGTATCGGGAGCGGGTGCTCGAACAGCTTGGGATGGAGCGCAGCGTCAGAGCTTGAATTCGGGGCCCAGCGTTTCCGCCCCCAAGAAAACGGGTTCGGGCTCAAGACGGATGCGGAACTGTCGCTCGACTGCGGCGACGATTTGATCGCGGAGAGCGAGGATGTCGGTGGCCTTCGCGTTTCCTCTGTTGATGAGGGCGAGGGTGTGGCGGCTCGAGATTCCGGCCGGACCCAGTGCATAGCCCTTGTGAAAACCGGCCTGCTCCACCAGCCAGGCGGCTGGCACCTTGAAGAAGCCTTCTCCTGCTGGATAGCTCGGAACGGCAGCAACAAATTTAGCCGCAATGCGTGAGAAGCGTTCCGCGCCAATGATGGGATTCTTGAAGAAGCTTCCTGCGCTGCGGCAGTCGGGATCGCCGTCGGCGATGAGCATCCCTTTCTGGTGACGAATGCGTCTGACGGCACTGCTCACTTCACCAAGAGAGGGCTCGGATGCTCCGGCAAAGTGCTTTTTCAGATCCAGGTAGGCGAGATGGGCAGGACCATCTTTTCTGAGAGCGTAGTCGACGCGCGTGACGATGTATCGTCCGCGCTGAGTCGAGTTAAAGATGCTGCGACGGTAGGAGAATTTGCACTTCGCCGGCGGCAAATCCTTGACTTCGAGGCTATTTAGATCGAGCACACGGACGGCAGCGATGGTTTCGGCGACTTCCTGTCCGTATGCTCCAACGTTTTGGACCGGCGTGCCACCCACAGTGCCAGGGATGCCGGCGAGGCATTCGACACCGCCGTAATTTTGTGCAACAGCGCAAGTGACGAATTCGTCCCAGTTCTCACCGGCTCCAACGCGGAAGAGGTGATAGGCCTGCTCGATTCCTCTCAAAGCGATATGGAGCACCAACCCGGGAAAGCCTTCGTCGGAGACGAGAAGATTGC
>Ga0210390_10005205_pt1 | contig 10909 bp, 8 predicted proteins | sample IncBWH11OmetaG_FD_161050 | JGI IMG/M metagenome (GOLD analysis project Ga0210390, IMG submission 161050) | Forest soil microbial communities from Barre Woods Harvard Forest LTER site, Petersham, Massachusetts, United States - Inc-BW-H-11-O ... | reverse complement strand
CGTGCAGACCTTTGAAGAGACGGTGGAAGTTGAACAGCCCGCGGAGTTGCTGCCGCAAACCCTTGACCGCTCCGAGCTTTACTGGAAGGCGCTGCCACTGCGGCCAGGACGCTATCGCGTTGACGTGGCGATCAAGGACGTAAACAATGTCGACCACGTTGGCGTATGGGCGCAGGGCATCACAGTACCGAAGTACGACGACGATCGGCTGTCAGCCTCGTCGTTGATATTGTCGGACAAGATGTATCGCGTGCCCTCGAAGGAGATCGGCACGGGCAATTTCATCATCGGCAATACTTATATCCGGCCCCGGGTGACGGCCAACGCGGCGACGCCGGTCAGCTTCCATCGCGACCAGAAGTTGAGCTTCTGGATGCAGGTGTACAACCTGGGCATCGATGAAAAGAGCAAGCAGAATTCGGCGAAGATTACGTATCAGATCATCGACACCGCGACGAACAAGGCCCTCCTTGATACGGAAGAGGATTCGAAGAGTCTGAGCGCAAATTCCGACCAGGTGACGGTGGAAAAGAGTGTCCCCCTTGCCAGCCTTCAGCCGGGGAAGTACCTTGTGAAGATAATGGTGAACGACAGCGTCTCGAAGCAGGAGATTGCGCAGACGGCCCCCTTCACCGTAGAGTAACCAAAATACCGGATGAGCTGCCGGAGAGCAGCGAAATCCAAACGTTCGATCGATGTCTGGAGCAAAAGGGCCAGGGAGCAACAAACAACTGACTCAGTGAACCGAAGGTCTTCCATAGTCGTCCCCGTTATTGCGCTGCTTCTTGCGGCGCTGTCACTGCCCGTCTACGCCGGTACAGACGGAGCGGTAAGCGGCGTGGTGCGAGATGGCAAGGGCACCCCCCAGATCGGCACCCTGGTTCAGCTGCTGAGTCCGGATTTCTCAGTCATTGCACAAACATTTACAGACGATCATGGCCGATACGAACTGGCCAGCGTGTTACCCGGCGTTTATGGAGTGAAGGCCACGGGGTCGCTTTTTCTGCCTACGCTGCGCGAGAACCTGCACATTACCGCCAGTTCAAGACTCGTTGTCAACCTGACTCTGAGCACCTTATACGAAGCGTTCCGCTGGCTTCCGGCGCAACCGCGCCAAGCGGATGAGCCCCAGGATGACTGGACATGGACGCTTCGCCTTTCGGCCAACCGGCCGCTGCTTCGTCTGCTCGAAGATGGTCCTCTGGTGGTGGTGACGGAAGCCGAAGGTCAAAACCCGGCGCTCAAGGCAAGAGTGACGATTCGTGGGGGGGAGAGCGGCTTTGGGGATGGCGGTGTGCATCACGATTTCGAGATGCGGCGGTCGAATGACGACTCGCATCAGCTCATTCTCCGGGCGGATTTGAGCCAGTCGGAAGATCCGGCGCTTAATACGGTCGTGGGCTATGAACAGCAGCTGGCGCCGGGCAGGATTCTTCGCACAGTCGGCGCTTTCTTAGATCGTCCGGAAATTGCCGGGGGCCCCGACGCGCAGGGCCTGCAGGCAATGGTGCTGCGCACTGCTGAAACGATGAGCCTGAACGAAGCTGTCGAGGCTGAGGTCGGGAACGAGATTGAGGCGGTCCATCTGGGGACGACTGAGTTCGCGAATCATCCCTTCGCCGCTCTTCGCATCCGTGCCGGTGATGCAACGATTTCATACAGGGTGGCCACTGCGCCCGGCATACAACAGGCGGATGCAATCGATCGTGCAAGCACGCTGCCGCCGGCGATTGCCGAGCGCGAGGGGCAGCTCGTGCTGGAGCACGGGCTGCACCAAGAGGTTGGTTTTGCACACGCCAGCGGAAATCTGCGTGTTCGCATCACTGCCTTCCACGACAGTATCGAGCACCCCGTGGTCAATGGCGGAGGAGTGATTTCGGCGGCGGACTGGAAGAGCGGCAACGTGCTTTATGATTCATCCACCGGCGCATTGAAGGTTGCGGGCGAGAATTATTCCGGCGACGGACTTCTGGCCGAACTCAAGGAGATGCTGCCGGACGATACCTGGATCACTGTCGGCATGGCCACTGGAAATGCCCTGACGATGGAAGCGCAACCTATTCCAGTGAGCCTTGAAAATGGACTGCTCAGCCTGCAGCCGCGACGGGCAGAGATGATTGCGGTGGCATACGGCGGTAAGTTGCACCATCCCGGCACGCAGTGGCAGGCATCGTATCGCTGGCAGCAGCCCGGCACTCTCACGGCCGTCGATCCCTTCGATACCAATCTGCGCGACCCCTATCTCAGCTTCTACCTGCGTCAACCGATCCATTGCCGGGGCATTCTCCCGAATGGCATGGAAGCGCTGATCGATGTAAGGAACCTGCTCGCCCAGGGCTACCGGCCATTTTTGACCAGTGATGGCAGCGTCCTGTATTTTGCTCAGGCCACACGCGCGGTCGAAGGCGGTTTATCCTTCTCCTTCTGAAGTTGCGGCTCGGTTCAGATACGAAAACCTCGGAATGATTGTGGTATATTTTTTGAAGCGCATGAGGGCTTCATGCATGTGCTCCCGCCAAAGATGTTGTGCTGATTCACCTACCTTGGCGCACTTGTGGACGCGTAGCTCAACTGGCAGAGCATTCGACTCTTAATCGACAGGTTGATGGTTCAATTCCATCCGCGTCCACCAACATTCTAAAAGACTTATATTAGAAGTTCCCAAATAAGCCCTTGCTATTGTGGGGGATTTTAGGGGGAGTCTGGCAGCGTCTTCACGTCGAGCGCCGAGATAGCCACTCGCTTCGCTTCATTGCGCGTATGGCTGTACTTCTCCATCATCTTGCGGCTGAGGTGTCCGGCGAGGCTCATGATCGTCGCATCTGAGGCTTGACCTTCAGCCATTTTGCTCACGAAGGTGTGGCGCATGTCGTGCCACCGGCAAGAAACCTTCGCCGCGGTGCGCGCGGCCGTCCAGGCGACTTTCCAAGAGCCGATCGGCTTATCTGGCAGGATCTCGTAGGGAATGCACTTGCCGTTTTCAAAGCTACCGAGGCCGTATCGTTCCGAGGGGAAGACGTAATGGGCTGGGTACGCGTCGGGGAACAGGCGGCGCCAGTCCTGTAAACATTGCGTGGCTGTCTGGCTCAGAGGCACAATGCGGCACTCACCGCCTGCTGTCTTGCTTTTTCCTACAGTGATGGTGCGCTCTAGGAGATCGACCTGGCGCCATCTGAGCAGCCGCAGCTCGCCGTTGCGCAGGCCCGTGTGTAGAGACAGCAAGACGGCCGGATAGAGCGAGCGTGATCGGCTGTTCCTGCAGGCTGTCAGAAGTCTGTGCTGCTCATCCGCCGAGAGAGCTAAGAAGGTTTGCTTTGGCGCCAGGCGTCATGAACCCTCCTCTGAGCATTTAAAGGCTGCTCATGTGAGAAGCGTTCCATTGCCCTGGACATGATTACTGTTCAATTTTGCTCACTTGCCGTCTGTGTCTGCTCGGTCTCTTCACCCCGTGGAGTGTCCAGAGAAAAAAGCACTTACGGCGTTTGTGTAGACGATCAATCGTGCAGAATCACATTGAGCAGCGACTTATGAACCTGGATCCGGCCGTTGTATTCAATAAAGCCGAGCTTGCGAAAGCGGTTCATGAAGAAGCTGACGCGGGACCGGGTAGTACCGATCATTTCCGCCAGGGTTTCCTGCGTGATCTGTGGAATCAGCGTTTCCGGTTCACCAGGCTTGCCGAATTCCGCCATCAACAGGAGAATTCTCGCCAAACGCTTTTCGCTCGAGTTGAAAAGCTGATCGACAAGGTCGGCCTGGGTGCGCATACTGCGGGCAAGCAGAAACGTTACGAATAGATCGGAGAAGGAATGTTCCTCGTGCATCACGCGGGCCATCTCCTGCCTTTCTATCTTGAGCGCTGTACAGGCGGTAATGGCAGTGGCGGTCACCAAACGAAGCCCGCCCACACTCGCGAGCGACTCCTCTCCGACGAAGTCGCCGGGGCCAAAAAACGCAATCGTGGCTTCTTTGCCGTTCGTCGAAACCACAGTGAGTCTTGAGCGGCCTTTCTGGAGATAAAAAATGCAGTCAGCCGGATCTCCCTGCGAAAAGAAGGCTTGTTTTGGCTTGAATTGGACGATTCTTCGTCCCAGTCCCGTGCTTGCCAGAAAGCCGGCAGTATCGAATTGGACAGGCCTTTGCTCGAGCATCTGAGTGCCTCCTCCTTCAAGCGGTCGTGCCGGTGGAGGCAACGCAACAGGTTTGCGACCGCTTCGGATCGAAGTAACCAGAGGAGATTCTCCTAAATCATATCAATTCAGCGACAACAATCAAGGCCCCGATGCGTGGAAGCAGCTCATCGGATTGAGCAGCTTCAGTCCTTGTTGCGGAGCACACTTCTCCACGCACGCTTACCACAGCATCGCAACACCGGAAACAACAATCTGTTCCTTTTTGCTCACTGTTGGAAGAAATCGTAATGCAGACAGCACGGTCACCTGCAGTTGACCGGACACGCATTATCTTGATGTTCTTCGCTAAGCCGAACCTGTTTGCTTAGTGCCAAGAGTTATGTGGCCTATCGTGCTGGGGCGACTTTCGCGCCTGACCATCGACGAAGCTGGTAATCGTTAAACAGTCCCAGCCGGTCATATAGCCAGTCGCTACTCACCGCGTCCAGCCGAAGCCTTTGCGCCCCCGGGCACGCATCAAATGCCGCCGTACCTTCTCCTCTACCCAGCGTTTGACCACTCCAAAACAAATGCTCGAATGGCCGACCCGAAAGTAGTTCACCCAGCCACGCAGAATCGGATTGACTTTCGCAATCACAGTTTCGACGGGCCAGCTGAGGTGTGTTCGGATCCGCTCTGATTAGCTGGCGCTATAACTTCCCGTCGTACTCGTCGGTTAACCCTCTACGGTGGCGAGCAGGAAGTCCAGCAGCGTTCTCTCCGCCCAATAGCCCGCGTCGCCGGGCTCGAGCGAGAGAAAGGCGCAGTGGCCGCCGTGCCGGGTCTCGACCAGCATGACGCGGGGGTTGGCGACCAGTTTGGCGTGGGTATCGGGAGTCATGCGGATAAAGGGATCATCGAGAGCCTGCAGGATCAGCGTGGGCACGGCAATGTCCTGGGCCCAGTTGGAACTGGCAACCCTGCAGTAGTAGTCGTCCGCGCCCCTGAAGCCGCCGTATCGCGCGACGACCTGCTCATCAAATTGCCGCACGGTTCGAATCTTGCCCAGGCCGTTGGCAGTGTACAGACCGGGGTAGAGTTCGATCTTGCGACGAAAGCGCTTGAGCTCTTCGCTGAGAAACCTGCTCGCGTAAAGGCGATTCTGCGGTTCGTGCAGGGCGGCAGAGGAGGCAGCCAGATCCATGAGGGGCGAGACGCCGACGACGGCCTTGAGATAGTGCGGCGCGGCGCCACCTCGTTCGCCGGCCAGCTTGAGAACCAGGTTGCCGCCCATGGAATAGCCAAGCAGCGCGAAGCTGCGAATGAGGTATGTGCGGGCCAGTTCGGCCATCACAATAGCGACGTCCTCGGAGCGCCCCGCGTGATAGATGGTGGGAGAGAATTGTTCGCCGTCACCGCAGCTGCGCATATTCATGCGGACGACATTGCAGCCGGCCGCCAAGGCGCGCGCCGAGTTCCCCAAAACGTACCGCGAAGAAGAGGAGCCCTCGAGTCCGTGAACGATGATCACTGTCAGCCGTTGGCTGCGAACCTCGGCGGGCTGCCAATGGCAGTGGCACAGCACAAAACTGGCTCCGCGAGAGGTGTGAGCCTCCACCTCGATAAGCTGGCTTTCCGGTTCAGGCAGAGAATACGTACGCGGCAGGACGTTGCCAACTATGGTCTGCAGATGGCCACTGCGCAGGAAACGAGGCGGCACAAAGGGCCGCATCCACGGAGAGGCTTCGGTGGTGTCGAACCTGTCCTCTTCTGTGGTGCCCATACGGGTGCCTGATTTTCACTGCTGATACTCATTAGGATACGCGTTTCGGGGATGGATTGTTGCTGACATGGCAAGCGCTGGATTTACGACTGTGGCGAGCTCCTTCCAGGGCATATTCCCGCAAGCGTTTCTCAGTGAGGGGTGGACGCGTATGTTGTTTCGTTAGGCCGATAGCCGCGGATCGCGGACCGGATGACCAATCGCGAAATGATAAACAACCTGTCCTTGTTCGGGTATCAGGTTGAGATGACGGTGCACCTCATCATCGTAAAAGGCACCGATGCCCGTCGCACCCAGTCCAAGCGCTTCAGCCGCAAGGTACAGGCGGTGGCCAATAGCGCCTGCTTCAAAATGCGCGTAGCGATAACCACGGTCGCCATAGCTGCGAGCGGCGCGCTCGAGATCGCCGATCATCGAAAAGGTCACGCAGGCGTTACCGGCCAGGTCCTGCCCGAGGCTCAGACCAGCGGCTGCCACGCGCTGGTCGCCACTCCTCACCTGCTCCAACTCTGCCCGCTCCGGCCAGAATTTGTAGACACCGGGTTGTAACCCATCAACGCGGTGGGCATACAAATACAGTTGAATGAAGCGCGTGCCAGCAAAGTCAGCTGACAATGGCTGGGCTGTAATGGCGAGGATGGCCGAGAGTTCCGCCAATGATATCGATCGCTCTCCACCCAGGAAGTCGAGCGCGGAGCGTCGTATGCGTGCAACCTCGCCAAAGCTGCGAGTCGATGAAGCCGGAGAAGGCAGCTTGATCTCGCCGGAGCCAGTCGAGGCCAAATGTCCGAAGGAGATTCCACTGCTCCCGCTGCTGCTTCGTTTCGTGGCGGAGTGGATGCGGTCAATCAGCGGGTAAACGATCGTCTCTTTGGAAAGCTGGTTCGCCTCACCACCGAACCAGACAGTCTCGGCGACGTCTGCTTCGCGCACTGGAATGGACTCGCCGTATAGGCTGACGATCAGCATAGGCCACTCGTCGTTGTTGAGGCGAAACATCCGCGCCAGGTCGTCGTCCAGGAAGTCTCCGACCGCGATGTGCTCGCAACCAATAGCTCGCGCAGCGAGTGCAAGTGCCTGCCATGCGTGCCCCATGTCATGCAAGCAGTACCGATATGCCCGTTCACCATACTTCCACGCCTCGCGCCACACGATACTGGTCAAGACAAACACAATCGCCGCAGACCCGCTGGCTGGCGTCGTTGCAAAGACTCCGAGTCCGCGTTGCTCCGCCATGTGCCTGGATGGATCATAGTGATACAACCCGTCTGGCCACCCCTTTAGACCCCGCGTGAAGACGTGAAATTCCGTCGGGTGTAGGTTCCCGGAGGACGGATTCACTCTTAGCGCGTACTTTTCTCCAGTGGAAGGGACACGCTTGGACGCACTGATCGCGGCGGAATAGAAGAGAAGCTGCGAGAGAAAGGCCGGTCCGTCATCCACCGGCGTCGTGCCACAGGCGCCCTGAAGTACATCAAATGTTGGAATTTCAGGGGCGGGCGGATCGGCCGGCAGATCGAGCACGGGCACGTCCTCGTAATGACGGAATGGATCAGGCATGTTCGCCCAGTCGAGAACGTGCCGCGCTCGCCTCAGCGATTCAACGCTATGCTTTGTGGCTTCGTGATAATCGCGCCACGTCATTGCCGGTAGATAGGCCCCTTTGTCTATCCGATAGATACCGAACAGATCGATCAGCTAGCTAATCCCTGGAGGGCACACCAAATGCTAGTAGGGCATTTCGTGGTGGACGATGCTGTGCACCGATCAAGCTTGGTTGCCTGCCCATGGCTTTCCAGACACGAAGCGCAACAGCATTCATGTAGAGCAGCCGTATCTGCTCTCGGCTTTCGCCATGCTGGCTATAGATACTAATCGTGGTAGAAGTTGCGTTTGCTCAGATTCGATCAAGTATGGTCCCATGCTCACAGCAGGAGCATTTTGGGTATCCTGCACTTCTTCCACGCTTTGGGCCACGATCTCATAATTCAGTGATTGCCGAGAACGCTCACTGTCCAAACTGAACAGTAGATCATTCGACGTATGAGTGGATGAATATGGTGAGCTGTTCAATATGCCCCTTCTTTTACCGAGTGGACTGCAGCTATTCCATAGTTTTCGACAGCGCAATTCCTAGCAGTCATGTTTTATCGGCTTTTCTCTGTGCAAACCAATAGTACCGTCGCCAACAATTGACACACCGAACCGGGCGAAGCGCAAAGAAGCTCAGCAAGCCATCGAGGGGTTGCGACTCGGCCTCCTTGAATTCAAATGAGCTGCAACGAGGACACACACGACGTATCCAAAGCAGCCGTGGAAGGTAACCAGGCCAAGTCAGGCCATTGATATCCATACAGGTTGTCCCTCGCGATCGGACAAAAGCGCGCTAAGCTCCATTTGCATCTCCCTCACTGGAATTCGCATCCAGCCAAGAAAGAAGACGACGAATGCTGCCTGTGGCCATCGCCATGCATGAGTCGCCTGCTCCATAGTAGAGGTGAATGGTATCTCCATCCGTGCCGATGGTTTGTCCACAGGGAAACACAACATCGTTGACGTCTCCTCCGCGCTCGTAGGGTGCTTCCGGACCGAACATCCAGGAGTCTCCTCGCTGCAAGCAGAGATCCGGCTTGTCGAGGTCGAAAAGGGCGAGGCCGAGGCGGTAGATGCTGCCGGATGCAGTCTGGCGGACCCCGTGATAGATCGTCAGCCAACCCTTTGCGGTTTCAATCGGAGGGGAACAAAGCCCAATCTTGTTCGCATCCCACCATCCCCCGCGTCGCGCCTCGAGCATGATTCTGTGGCTGCCCCAATGTCGCAGATCTGGTGAGTATGAGATCCACATGTGAGCGCCGAGCGTCGTCACAGGCCGATGAATCATAGCCCAGAGGCCGCCAATTCTCCGCGGTAACAGAGCAGCATCCTTGTCCTCTGGCGGCATGATCACGCCGTATCGCTCAAAGCTCCGGAAGTCTTGGGTCAGTGCCAGCGACACTCCGGGACCGCCGCGTGCGTAGGAGGTATATGCGATCGCATATTGCTTCAGCTCCGGGACATACGTGATTCGCGGATCTTCAATACCCCAGATCTCCTCGGGATATTCGCCGGGATTTGCCCTCAGAGTTGGTTGGGCATCGATGCGCCATCCATCGATGCCATTCGTGGAGCGGGCAGCGCAAAGGTGCGACAATCCGCGCCGGTCTTCGACGCGGCAAAGCAGCAGAGTATCCCCGTCGTCCAAGACCACGGCCCCAGGGTTGAAGACGCTGTTAACCGGATATGGCCAGTCTTTCCGGTTGAGGATCGGATTGCCGGAATGACGTGTGAAGAGGGAGTCTTGGGCGTGTATTTTCAAGTCGTGCTGTTCAACGGCTACAGGGGCCGGCGTTACTGCTGGAAGGAGAATTGTATTCAAATGGTGACACTCATTTCCTGATTCAGTTCTTCTACCGTTGCTATTTCTACACTTTGCATTTCGAGGAGAGCCATCAGCAACGAAAGCGTTGATTCGGCTCCCTGGTTTTCATTCACGCGGTCTGGATGAAGCCCGTCTCTGCAGCCGCCCGTGGCCGCGTCGTAAAGCGGGATCTGCAGGTCGTTCTCACCGAGAAACCAGCGGAAGGCACACCATGCTTCTTCCAGCCACAGCTGCTCACTGGTTAAGCGATATGCCAACAGACACCCAGAGATAGTCGCGCAGGCTTCGACCGGTTGTTGATCGAAGCGAGCCTTCGCACTGCCCTCTACAAAGCACTCCCTGGAACCTATCGGAACGAAAATGTCTGCATCGCTGCGGTGCTGCTCGGCAACCAGCCATTTGAGAGACTCGCACCCAACTTCGATCATCCTCTTGTTTTCGCTTTGCATCCCGCGAGTAGAAGCGCTTGTGACTGGCAGATAGTTGCCGATAAACGCGACGCGTGTCGGGAGAGGCAGCGGGTGAGCTTCTACGAAAGAAGTCCCGACTGGTTCTTCGTTATGAAATATCTCCGAGAATGGCATGGTTCCCCGCTTTCACGCGTATCGCCACGCGACACACCGTTACCTGAACTGTTCATGGCTAGTGCGATGTGCACATCTCTAATTCAGATCAGTGCACTTGGAGGTTGGAACGCTTGTTGCGCCGGAAACTGCCGGATGCTCATCTCGTCAACCAGGCCAAGGGAAGCTTGTTGTTGAACCTGCCGCGCATGAATTGTGACCTTGGCGATCTGGAAGCCCGGATACCTCGAGACACTTATCGAGCCCAGCTCAGCGGCATTGAACCTTACCTGTACTTCATTCAACGCAAGAGTTATCGCTTTACTGATGGCTGTTTTGGCAGTCCGACCGAAACCGCGACGCGAATACGTACATTCCAGCCACATAAAGTGCCACCCGGCTCTCCTGATCCTTAGATCCAGTGCGGAGGCGACAGTATCTCCGGCAGACGACCACGTGTCGCCAAACTTCTCTTGTATGAGATCGAGGCCATCGGGCAACAGGCAGCCTGCACGCAGGAATATCGAATGCTGCTTCACGCTTGCGGTTTTCTGGCTGCCGATGTGTCCGCTGAACGGTCGGGACCGAAGTAAGATTTGGTTGGAGCGACCGATGGTCTTATAGAAGAACGCTCCTGGTCATCAACCTGACGAGGCTTTGGTTCGTTTAGCTTCGCTTCGCGGGACACATTTCCCGAATGACCGGTGACATTTGGCTGGCGTATTGGCGCGAAAGGAAACACAATTTTCCTTCGTCGCGCAGAAAGATAGTCTTCCACATCAGCTTTTTTGATGAGGCTCACGGTGGCTCCAGTCGCACTGTTGCTTACTTGAAAGGTGCTCGTCTGGAGCGAAGCAATGAAGAGCTGAAGGCGAGAAGCGAATCCTGACAACTGCCTTAAGCATACGCCCTAACCAGCCACTGTGCCGTCGGCTTGTAAAACTTGCAAACCCTCCAAGAGCCCCCGTCGAGCAGGATGTGAGACCAAAGCACAAGGCGTGAAAAGAAGATCAATCAATTCATACCTCGTAGG
>Ga0210390_10005202_pt1 | contig 10912 bp, 9 predicted proteins | sample IncBWH11OmetaG_FD_161050 | JGI IMG/M metagenome (GOLD analysis project Ga0210390, IMG submission 161050) | Forest soil microbial communities from Barre Woods Harvard Forest LTER site, Petersham, Massachusetts, United States - Inc-BW-H-11-O ... | reverse complement strand
CAGGTCGATCAGGCTCTCGATGGAGCGCCCCCCGAGGTTAGCCCAGATCTTCTCGTACTCGGCCTCGACCCGCTCGCGCGTCGGGTGCGGCGGCATCTCGATGCCGAAGAGGCGAAGGCACTCGAGCGCACTCTCGACGGCCTTGGGGCTTTCCGACTTCATCGCACAGAGATCCACGTTGAGGCGGTAGAGGGCCGCCTTGTCGATCTTCGAGTCAGCCCTCGACAGCAGATCGGAGATGAGCCGCTCGGCCTCATCGAAGTGACCGCTCAGGTATTCGCATTCCGCGCGTTCGCGCCACAAGTCGAAGGCGAGCGGATACCGGTTCGTCCAGGCGTCGCGGCCGAGCATAGCCGTCCCGCTACGCAGGTAGCCGCACGCGGATGCATAGGCCGTCGAGGCCTTGGCGCGCCTGCCTGCGATCAGGTTCAGCTCCGCAACCTGCTCGCGCTCCTCCACCGCACTGATCAGGTCTGCGCCGCGGTTTAGCTGGTTGACAATTTCAAAGATTGCCTCGTGCCGCGTGTCTTCAGGCGTATGCGCAGCAAGGGACCTTCCAATGCGGAGGTGCTCCTGGGGGCGCAAGCCTTCAGGGATCATCGAGTCGGCTGCCTCCTGAACGCGATCGTGGATGAACCTGTACGAGTCCCCCTTCCGCTCGATCAACTCCGCGCAGAGAGCTTCGTGGAAATCCGCATGAAACTGCTCTTCCGTCGCTCCGTACACCAAAGACAGAGTCTTGACGCTTGCGGCATTTCCGAGGCACGCCAGATGCTTGAGCGCCTCCTGCGTTTTGGCCGGCAGACGGGCCAGCTTCCCGACCATGAGGTCCACCACGTTATCCGTGTACCCTTTGGCGCGAATGCGCTCGACATCCCATGACCAGTGTGCATCGACATGATCGAAAGTAAGCAGGCCTTCGTCAGCGAGGGAGGAGATGAATTGGATCGTGAAAAACGGATTGCCCGCGGTCTTGTCGTAAATCATTTGCACCAGTGAAGTGACACGGTCGGGCTCGCAGTGGAGAGCATCGGCGGTCAATTGCGTCACGTCCTTCGCTGCGAGGGGCGCAAGAGTGATCTCACTAACGACTGCCCCGGTTCTCCGAATGGCTTCGAGCTTCCACGTCAGCGGGTGGCCGGGATCAACTTCGTTGTCTCGATAGGCGCCGATCAACAGCAAGTGCTGCACGTCTGGCTGGATCAACATATCTTCAAGCAAATCGAGCGTCGCCGCGTCGAGCCACTGCAAATCGTCGAAAAATAGGGCCAGCGGATGCTCCGCCCGCGCGAACACGCTGATGAACCGACGGAATACCAACTGGAACCGGCCTTGCGCGTCCTGCAGCGGAAGTTCAGGAACCGGTGGCTGTTCTCCTATGATGAGCTTCAATTCGGGAACGAGATCCACAATGAGCTGGCCGTTCAGACCTACCGCCTCACGAAGGGCGTCGCGCCATTTGCTCAGCTCTGCCTCGCTCGTGGTCAAAAGCGGGCGCAGAAGGCCCTGGAAGGCCTGTGCCAAAGTGGCATAAGGAATGTCGCGCTTTTGTTGATCAAACTTACCCGATGCGAAAAGACCGTGCGGCGGAACCAGCTGTTTGTGAAGCTCATGGACGATGGAGGATTTGCCGATACCGGAGTATCCGGAGACAAGTATCAGCTCCGGCCTGCCTCCGACTACGACGCGGTTAAAGGCAGTGAGCAGGGCGGCGATTTCCGGTTCTCGCCCGTACAATTTCTCGGGAATCAGCAGCCGATCTGGCTTGTCTTGTTCGCCAAGCCGGAACGCGTCGATCCGATTCTGCGTTTCCCATTCAGAAAGACAGCGCCGAAGATCACTTGCCGCGCCGGACGCTGTCTGATAGCGCTCCTCGGCTGTCTTGGCGAGCAACTTCATTATGATTGCCGAAACCGGGGCTGGTATACCTTTCAACTTCACGCCCGGTGGTGTTGGCTGCCTTGCGATATGGCAGTGCACCAGTTCCATCGGATCGGATGCCATGAACGGAAGTGTTCCGGTCAGCATCTCGTAAAACGTGATGCCAAGAGCGTAGAGGTCGCTGCGCGAATCGACCGAGCGATTCATTCTCCCGGTTTGTTCCGGGGCCATGTAAGCGAGTGTCCCGGCCACGAATTCGGGAGGCTGGAGCGATTGGCGCTCGCGCGGGACACTCGAAGCGATCCCGAGGCCCATTAGCCGGGCTTGGTCGCGGGCGGTGTTCACCAGGATGTTGGCCGGCTTGACGTCCTTGTGAACCAGACGGCGGCTGTGAACGTGGCCAAGTGCAACGACGATGCGGATAGCCAAGCGCAGAAACCTGGCAATTTCCATCGGCCCGTCCAGCAGCAGATCGAGCGGCGTGCCGCCCGGATCCTCCAGCACGAGCATGGGGCGGCCGCTGGCCTGGGTTAGCGCCAGGGGGCGGACCACATACGCACGATCCAGCTTCGACCGCAAGGCGTACTCTTCCCGCATTCTCCGCAGGCTAGCTGGCGCGGGATGGTCGGCGATCGGAGTCCGCACCAGAATAGATCGTGCGCTCGCATCCTCCGATCCGCTGAGAGAGCCGCGCAAGAGTTCGAACTCAGTATCTCTTTGCAGTTGCCGCAGCCTGTAACGCGCCAAATTGGGCACGCCCTCCCGCGGCGGCGGTTGATCGCTTTCAGCAGAGCCAAGGTCTATTGAGCGGGTACTCATGCCTGGTCCGTTTGCTCTGCCCAAGGTTGATCAACCTCTGCGGGGGCGCGAATCCCCCGTCGGCGGCTCAGAGTTCAACGCGCGCCATCAGGTTTTATTGAGAAAACAGATAGCACGAAAAGCAACGTTCCAGCTAGTAAACCCCGCGAGCGTTAGCTAGACAGTTTCCTAAGCTTTGTCCGCGTAGATCAGGCGGCCGGGCCCGAGCCGCGTCATGATCGCGGGCAAACTGGAGCTTGCGACGGCAAAGCAGCCTTGGCTGCGACCGAGGATACCGGAGAAGCTGAGCATTTCCTCACTCACGTACCAGGCGCCATGCACCACGATCGCCCTAGAGAGGGCGTTGCTGTTGGTCGGGTCGAGTCCCTCGAGACGGATTGAGTGACCATGGGCACCGACATAGAAGGAACCCGTTCTATAGGCTCCGGCGGAGGTTGCGTTCGAGCGAGGCTCGTTGGAGAAGCGCTCAAGCCAGCCCGTGCGGGAGGGGTCGGAACCCCTGCCGTGTGCGACCAAATGCGACTGCACGCTGCCGTCGGCGAGCTTAACTAAGTGGAACCTCGGTGCACGTGAGGGAAGGGAAAAGTCAGCGACGCCGATAAAGTCGCGGTAAGCGATACTGTCGTGATGTCGCTCCAGAGCATCGAGCGCGCGCCGCAGCAAACTGGGAGCTATCGGACCGCTGACTCTTTGCGCTTGCCCGAGAGCGGACCGGGCGCCTGTCGATCCAGCAGCCACCCCGGCTAAAGAGAGTCCGAGAAAAAAACGACGGGAAAATACCAAGACGTTGAGCTCCAGCCCAGATAAGCTCTCCTAGACTCGTCTCAGCCCGGGAAGTTCATATGTCTGCCATGCGTCGGACGATTCATTCGCTTTGGATGGTGCTGAGCGTTATGGGTGTGGCGCTACAGACTCCGGCGCTAGCCGACTCAGTACCTTTTTGGGGCGCAAAAGCCTCCCTGCCCATCGACACGCCCATCAATCAGCTCAAGAAAGGCGAGTTTCTGTGGATGGCCGAAGCCGTACCCACCGGTCCCGTGGTCATGGTCGTGAGCATCACTGAGCAGAGAGCCTATGTCTATCGCAATGGTGTTCTGATCGGGGCCACCACCGTAAGCACCGGCCGCCCAGGTCACCCGACGCCTACTGGGGTATTCACAGTCCTGCAAAAGCAGAAGGAGCATCGGTCGACGATCTATGACGGTGCGCCGATGCCGTACATGGAGCGACTTACCTGGGGCGGCATCGCGCTGCATGCCGGCGGACTACCCGGCTATCCCGAATCGCACGGCTGCATTCACTTGCCCAGCGAGTTTGCACAGCGGCTCTTCGAGATTTCGCCCAACGGCATGACGGTTGTGATCGGCACCGCGGCAACTGAGCCGGAGCGTGTCGCGCATCCGGGGTATCTCGCTCCGGTACAGTTCGTCGGCGGCCAACCGGTCGAGCCCGACCCCTTAACGCCCACTGAAGATGAGCGTTGGCAACCTGAGTTGTCTCCCAGCGGGCCAGTCAGCATCGTGCTAAGTCAAGGTAGTCAGCGCGTCGTTGTTTATCGCAACGGTGTAGAGATTGGTCGAGCCCGACTGATGGTGACCGGCGATGCGCCGCTCCTCGATCACGCACTGGTGCTCACAGAGGGTCCGAGCAGCGTGCCCGATCCCTACGTTCCCGATCCCACGAAATTCCGGTGGCTGAGAGTCGGCGTGCCGGGCCACATAGGCGAGCAGGGTAGCCAGGTAGACCCGATGGCGGTTGCCAGAATCAAACTGCCTAGGGGCTTCGTCGCTCGGCTTAACGGGATATTGACGCCGGGAGCGACGTTGTTCGTGACCAATGAACCCTTGTACCCGCAAACGAGTGGACCCACAGTCCAGGTCGTGGACGCCGATCCACCTGACCACTCGCACAGACTATGAGTTTGCGATGGCCGAGGCCCGCGACGAAATTACCCAGCTGGCCGGATCGATGCGCGCTCTGAAACCCTATGATGGCTTGGAACCCGGACGGCGTGTGTGCGAGTCCTTGGTTTTCACTCGGAAGCTAGGCACCAGGGCGTAGAGAATTAGCCCCCGCGAGAGAGGACGATCGTCTCCGTCTCACTCTCCGGCCGGCACACAAGATTTCAATTGGCCGGGATTTCACCCGTTATCCAGGATGAGTCGCGCTTCCGCCCGTTGTGACGGTCTCGACTGATGTAACGGCGTACGCTTCCGCGGGGGCCGTCGGAGGCGCGGCGTGGCGCGGCGCGGCGCCAGTCCGGTGCGAAAGGTGCTCCACACGATCGCGCTCGTGCCGGACCAGCACTCGTTCCGAAGGTCGGCATGCCCGAGGTTCAGAGTGTCCAGGGCGAGTCCTGGTTCAACGAACGAATCCTCTTCGCACACCACAGGCTCCACTGGAAGGTGGAGGCTCTGTTCAAGGTTGGGTGCCGACTGTCGTTTCGCATGACTGCGCATCGAGCGTGCCACGTAGTTCTCCTGCTCAGATGGTAGAAGCGCGCCTCCTGAAGACGATGGCGCAAAACGCGCGCGTATGTCTTGTAGGTACCCGCGCATTTGTAGCAGTCCCCGCTCAACGTAGGCTGGCGGGTTGCCGCGGTTAGTCGAGTCTAAACACGCCCACCTCTTCACGCGCAGCTTCGCTGAAGTCCTTCAGCGGGTCGATACCGGTTCCGGCCTTCATCATGTCTCGCAGCTCGCGGACGGAACGGTTCGGAGAGAAGTACGTATCGATGATGGCGAGCATGATCTTGTCTGCACATATAACCGTGCGCGGCCGGGACAGCACTCGCATCCGGCTGATCATTGCATAAAGAGCAACGAGCTCTGGCAGCTGCGGCTCGCTGCTCACGAGCGCATCACCATAAGTCTTGGACGCCGCGATGATGAAGTCGCGGTAGAGGTCCTCGCGTCGTGTGAATTCGTGGGCTAGTTGCCCAGCCCGTGCCTGCGCGCGCTGCGTCAGCCACGTCGTGACAGTTGACGTGAATCCGCCGACGGCCGAGCCGGCGAGCGCCGAGAGTGCGGATATGTACGCGACATCCATTGCCTTCTCTCCGAGTGCAGAACGCGCCTCAATGCGCGGTCGGACCCGAAAGGTCGACCGAGAGTTGAGAGAGGATTTGAGCCAACGCGGTGCCGTAACCCCGCACGAGAGCCTCTGGCGATGCGCTTGACAGTGAGATGCGCCGGGTAATCGTGCGCTCGTATGCCGCCTTCGCACGGGCGCTGCCCTCATCGATGATGGTGAAGCGGATGGACATGACAGCGGCGGGATTGTCGCCACCCGCCTCGAAATCCCCATACAGCTCCGTCACGGTCGCCTCGAGCACCCAAGGCGCCGGCGCAGCGCCCCCGGGACCGTCGACTGCCTTGAACAGTCCCGCAGCCGCCAACCATTCGGCAATCCGGTTGCTCAGCATCGGCCCGGGATCGGCAAGGAAGGCATGGTAGGGGTCGGATACATAGCGCACCGCGCTCAGGCGATACACGAGCGCGGTCCCGTCATAGGGGGCAGCAACGCGAACGCGCTCCACTCGCAGTCGCTCCGGATGCGGAGGCTTCGCAGCGGCCGGTGGCAACTCGATGCTGTAGGTCGTGGCGGTGGGAATCGGTCGACCGATCGAACACGCCGAGACGATCAGAGCGGCGCCGACGACAACCAGGGGCTTGAACCTCATGGCGAATGTCCCGGAAGCTGGACCTTCTCGGGCGGTCCGCCGACGAGGACACCGGCCGGATACCTCTTGACGCTTTCAGACAAAGCGCGAAGGTTACCGGCGGTGGTGCGCAGGTCCTCGACGATCGCGCGTACGTCGTACTGATTGTCCCCAACGAGGGCATCCAAGCGCTCGGAAGTGTCATCAAGATCCTTGACGAGCCGGTCCAGCTCACCGTCATCAGTCATCTGGCGTACACGCGCGGAGATGACCGCCACATTGTCAAGCGTCTGCTTCAGCGACGGATCGGCCAGGAGGCGGTCCATTCGCGAGAGCGTGCTTTTAGCTGTCTTGAGCGTGCCCTGCAGATGGGTCGCAAGATCGGTGACCGGAATCTCTCCGAGCTTGGTATCCAGGTCGCTTACCAGCGTGTTGATATTTTGGCCGAGCCTCTGGATGTCCGCCTCGTTGAGGCTGGCGAGAAAGCTCTGGGCCTTAGCGATGATCTCCCCGGCCGAACTCGGAGCCGACGGGAGATACAGATACCGGGGTGTCCAGTCGAAGGGCAGCGGCGCATACTTTTTGGGATCGAGGAAGTCCAAAGCCAGGTATTGCTGGCCGGTGATGCCGGCGAGCTGTGTCTGGGCGCGCAGCCCTTTTGCGGCCAGGGATTCGGCGTCTCGCCTCATCTGTGCCGCCTCCTGCCCCGAGAGGTTGACCTCCACGCGCACCACGATGTACTCGCGTCGCTTGTCGAGTGGGACCGATTGCTCGTAGGTCGCGGCCGAGGTCAGAATTGCCGCCACGTGACCCAGCGGTACGCCGCGAAATCGTACCGGCGCACCCACATCAAGCCCCGCGACGGATTGGTCGAAGTAAGTCTCGAACATGAAGGTTGGCTGAAACCACTTTCGTCCACCCAGCAGAAATAGGCCCGTTGCGAGGATGCACAGGCTCACGACGACAAACGCGCCCAGCCTCCCGTAACGCTTGGCTTCTTCCATACCCTACCGAACCTCGGTCGCACGCTGCTCGTCAGGCTGACGATTGAAGAACTGATGGACGCGCGCATCCGTGCTGCGATCGCGCAGCGTCGTGGGCTTGTCGTCGGCGATGATGGCGCGCGAGATCGGGTCAAGCATGATGGCCCGGTCTGCAATTGCAAATATGCTCTCGAGCTCGTGGGTTACGACAATCAGGGTGACCGCCAGATTTTTACGCAGAGACAAGAGCGTGAGATCCAGATTTGCCGCCGTCACAGGATCTAGACCGGCCGAGGGTTCATCCAGCAGCAGGATGTCGCACCCGAGCGCCATCGCCCGCGCGATCGCCACCCGCTTGAGCATGCCTCCCGAGAGTTCCCCGGGCATGAGCGACTCGGCCTGCTTCATCTCGAGTGTTTGCAGAAGCATGCGGGCGGCGAGATTCTTCTCCTCAAGCGACAGATCTGTGAATCTATCCAGCGGGAAGCGGATGTTCTCCAGTACCGTCAACGATCCGAAGAGCGCGCCACTTTGGTACATGACACCGAGTTGACGTTGGAGAGCCGCTCTCTCGTCGGCCTTTGCCCGCACCAGACTCACGCCGCGGATCAGGACATCACCGGCCAGCGGCGGATAGAGCCCGATGAGGTTTTTCATCAGACTAGACTTCCCGCTTCCGGATCCGCCAAGGATCACTACGATTTCGCCAGGATGGACGTCAAACGATGCGTCCTCGAGCAGCACTCGTGTGCCATACCCCATCCGCAGGTTACGTACGCTCACCGCCGCTTGCGATCCTGAGGCCGTGTCTGCGCCCCCCATAACTGGCTGAACATTGCCTGCACGGTCCATTCAGCTGGTCACCACCGCAAAGAGGCCGTCGATGACGACGACCATAACGATGCTCGCGACTACGGCGCCGGTGGCGGAGAGGCCCACGGAGGCAGGTCCTGCCCCGGCGCGGAAACCGCGGTGGCAGCCGATCGCCGCGATGGTCAGCCCAAACACGGCCGCTTTCACGATTCCGAGTATGAAATCCTGCCCCGTGACGGCCTTCAGCAGTTGCGAGTAGAACTGCAGATAGCTGACGTCGAACGTGCTCGCCATGACCAACGCGCCACCGAACAGACCCACGACGTCGGCCAACACGGCCAGCAAAGGGACCACAAAGATGGCGGCCAGGAGCCGCGGCAGCACCAGAAACTCAATCGGGTCCAGCCCGAAGGTAGAGATCGCGTTGAGCTCCTCATTGACTCTCTGCGTCGCAATCTGGGCGGCGAATGCGGCGCCGGTGCGGCCCGCAAGAACGATGGCGGTCATCAGCGGCCCGAGCTCTCGCAGCATCGCCACCCCGACGCCGTTGACCACAAAGATGATCGCCCCAAACTGCCGAGCCACCAGGCCGACCTCGAAGGCGATGATCACTCCCATGAGGAAACCCATCAGAAGAACGATTGGGACTGCGTGAGCTCCGACCTCGGTGGCGACATCGAGCACGTCTGCCCAGGCCACCGTGCCCGGGTGGGTAACGGCCCGCATGAGCGCACGCCCGCACAGTCTCAGGAAGCCCAGCAGTTCTCCGAGCACTCGGAGTTGCGCAACCGTCGAGCGACCGACTTGCTCAAACACACCAACATGACGACGGGCCTGAACAGGGATGGCGAACTCAGCCGCGTCATAGCGGTGAAGCAGAGACGCAAGATTGGCTGGCAGTGCCTGAAAGACCACCCCGGCACCGGCGGCGCGCCTTTGATGACCGAGATCAAATAGCATCGCCACCCCGACGGTATCGACGTACTCCAGTCGCGACGCGTCAATCACGATCGGTCGATCAGGATGCGAGGCGAGTGTGTCCAGGGCAGACCGCCAAATTGACGTCGCGGTGTGCGCGGTAATTCGCCCCTCCAGGCGGAGGGTGAGGTTTTCGGCAGAGGCCATCAATTCGTGCCTCGATTACGCCCTCAGTTGCGGCCCGAGCGCCTCAACCACGCCGCGGCATGGCCGGTTGCCATTCGTAAACTCAATATTGGGGAAACTTGATTCGCATGACCGTCCCCCGATTGGGGGGCCACCGCATCGCCAGGCGCAGGAGATGTACAGCGCCGGCCCCGGAGTGCAGCGCGCTCGACTAGCGAGAATCCCCTTCGTGCCGCTTGACACGAGGGGCCATATCAGAAGTGGGTTGGCAGGTCGCGAACCGACCTGCCAACCCCAGGTCGAGCACGCGCAGCTGGGGGGAGTGGGCGCGCTGCTCATTAACGGACGATGAAGCATCCGTCAACGCTACCGTTGCATAGCGACACTTGAACTGCTTGTAAGCACCGCACGGATCTTGTGCAGAGCTGCTCTGGCGTTATGCCGGCGTGGTGGCGTCCACGTACGCTACGAAGTGAGTGTCTGCCGCGAAGATCGCCATCTGCCCCCCCGCGTCGCGACGATCCGCGCTACACGTAGCCCTCGACACGTTCTCTTATTGCCGGGCGCTCGGCCGCTTCGCTGGAGGAGATCGCGACGTGTTTCATGACATCAGCCCTTCGGTTCGGTTCTATCCGGGCTATCGCCTTTGCCCCCCCGGGGCGGCCGCCTTCGTCTAGTGTGCGCCGGCTGACATGACGGCAATCGCTGCTGGAAACGCGGCTGCGATCAACATCAGAATAGGGATCGTCACCCACACCAGCTCTGAGACGATGTGCTGCCGAAAGGCAGCTGCTCGTTCCGGGCGGTCGCGCGTGCTCCACACGGAAAGGTACATCGTCAGGAATACTCCCGCGGCAACAACCGCGCACATGCCTAGGATTACGCCTCTCATAGGTCTCCTTTATCAGCGCTCGCCGTCGAGATCTCGGTACCCGACATCGGTTGAAGACCCTGACTACTTGGGGAAGAAGATCTGTATCTGCGCGCGAGCTTGCGAAGAACGCGCCCGATGCTACTGCGACTCGATGGCACTGTGCCCTCCGCTGCCGCGCCGCTCTCGAGGCGCGCTTTAACTTGTGGCGGCTTTATATTCTGCAGACCGCGACCTCAGGGCTTGGCGGTTCGAGACGTTCTTTGTTGATTCGCGCTGCAAGATCGGCAACAGGGATCTCGGTCCCAGGAGGCTGCAGCGCGCATGGCGACTGACGTCCTGTTCGGACACACACGCGATGAAATACGCCGGACAGGTCCTGCAGCAGGTCTTTCGGGTGCGACCGGCAGCCGTCGCCTGATCTGACCGTTGAGCGGAAATGACCGTGTCTCATCGCCCCCCATGCGGGGGATGGCGTGCGCTTTCGCACCGTCAGAGACACTTTCGCTGGCTGCCATCGCGGCCAGCTCGTTGTGTTGCGGGACTGGGGCTGCCGCTGCTGTGGCGCTAGCAGTTCGCCTGCGGCCGACTGTTCAATCGAGTCGGACTCGCGTCGTGCGCGGTGCGTTTCGATGTCTCTGCTGCTGTTTGACGATCTCTTCTGGAACCGGGCTCCGCTTCACATCACCCCCCAACTGGGGGATCGGTGCACTGATCCGGCTGCCTTAGCCTGACAGGGGGGTGCGGAGAAGGTCGAGGCTCTTCACCTTAGGGCTCATT
>Ga0210390_10005197_pt1 | contig 10921 bp, 12 predicted proteins | sample IncBWH11OmetaG_FD_161050 | JGI IMG/M metagenome (GOLD analysis project Ga0210390, IMG submission 161050) | Forest soil microbial communities from Barre Woods Harvard Forest LTER site, Petersham, Massachusetts, United States - Inc-BW-H-11-O ... | reverse complement strand
ATGAACTGCTCGTCCACGAGGCTTTCCTTCGCGAGAGGCAGGCCCTCGATGAGGGCCCGAGCCTCCGCCTCGTCCTTGCAATTCAGTAGGAAGATCACGCCCTTGCCGTCGCCGCGCGTGAACCACTGCTGAATTTTGCCGTCGAGATACAGGGGAACGGTCGCACGAATTTCGGCGGGCATGATTTTCATGACTTGCTCGACCGTAACCCCCGGTTTTGGCGTCAGGATCGTGAGCACGCCGGTGATCTTGGGCCGTGGGGGTGTGGACTGGCCTTGCGCCAGGGGCGCCAAGACCATCGCGAAAGCCGGCAGCAGGAAAGACATTGCAATCTTCATGGTTCCGCTCCTTGGATTCCCAATGGAGTTTCGATGTCGTGTTGGTACCACCTGGTACCACACTCTCGTTTAGACGCTCGCGAGGGGAAAAGGTTGCGCCCGGGATGAAGGATAATGGTACTATACGGTACCAACGTTGCCAGGGGAGAGGGATGGCTAGGACGTCAAAGTCAAAACGCGGCGAGAAAAGCGGCGCCGAAACCGCCGTGCGCCAGCGTATTCTGGAAGCCGCCTTTGCGGCGTTCAGGAAGAGCGGCTACGCAACGGCCAGCACGCTCGAGATCGCCTCGCGCGCGCGCGTTTCCAAGCGAGAGCTTTACGCGCTGGTTGGCAACAAACAGGAAATGCTGATCGCCTGCATCAGCGAGCGGGCCAAGCGATTTGGCGTGCCGGCTGACCTGCCCGTGCTGCGCGATCGGGAAACCCTGGAGCAGGTGCTGGCTTCTTTCGGGACGAAGCTCGTCCGCGAGGTAAGCGACCCCACAGTCATTGCGGTATTCCGGCTGGCCATCGCCGAGGCGGTCCAGGCTCCCGAGGTGGCGCGTGCGCTTGACGCGACAGGACGCGAGGCAAGCCGCGCCGCCTTGCGTAAAATCATGGCCGAGGCCCAGGCGTCCGGACTGCTGGCGGGGCGTCCTGGCGAACTTGCCGAACAGTTCGGCGGGCTGCTCTGGGGCCTGCTGCTGGTCAGCCTGCTGCTCGGTGTCGCCGAGCGGCCGAACCCTCGCGAAATCGCACGGCGTGCCCGCGAAGCCGCAGCCGCCTTCCTGCAACTTCATCCGCTGCCGAAATGACGCTCAAACCGAAAATGATCTCCGAGCGAACCGGCATGGAACTCGGAGCTCGAGCGAGAACTCTCGATATCCATAGCAATGAAAATCACAAATTCGGATGGTTGCAGGGTTTGCGGAAGTGATGGACAGCGAAGCAACTTTGGTTGCGGCGGCCTGCAACCATCCGAATTGGTTGGTACTACCTTTCCGCTTTGAGTTGAGAAGAACAGCTGGCTAGGCCGAATCCCGGAGGAATCATGCTGCGCCAACTTCGGTTTGTGTCATCGCCGACTTCCTTTGAAGTACCCGCCATTGCGCGGGTGAAATTCCTTCCCAATGGTGGAAGGCTCGGAAGAAAGAATTGGCGTCTTCGTAGCCCAAGAGATAGGCAGTTTCATTCAGCTCCCGGGACGAGTGGAGAAGGTAATGCCGGGCCAACTCACGACGTGCTTCTTCCAGCAGACACTGAAACGTAAGCCCCTGCTCGGTGAGCCTTCGCTGCAACGTCCGAGTGCTCAGGTGTAGTTCTCTTGCGAGATCCCGTATCGCTGGGCGATGACCCGCGAGTAGCTGCTTCAGAATGCCTTTTGCTTGTTCGCTGAAAGTTTTCTGCACGAGCTGTTGCGCCAGCTCCGCCTCAAGCTGTGGCGCGACAATCGCGAGCAAATCAGCGTTGTGAGTCACAAAGGGCAGCTCCATATCCGCCTTGCTGAATACCAATGCATTCTGGTTGGCCTTGAACTTTACAGGACAGCCGAAATGAGCCTCATAGATGTCTCGGTGTGCCGAGACTCGCTGAAGCTCGACTCGCCTGGGGTTGAGCGAACGACGAGTGCCTCGCCGTCCGATGCTGACAATCCATGCGAAACAGACGTCCACTAGTAACGGCGGCTCTTTCTCGTGCGCGAGAAGCCAAACGAACTGCACAGCGCATTCATTTGCCCGTTCCACAAGACGGATTTCCTCGGGACAGGTGAGTTGTTTGTAGCGCGCCAGTCGCTCGACCGCATCCCGAAACGAACGGGCAGAAAGCGCCGCGATTTTAATCGGGTCGTAATGCTCGATGCGCTCCTCGGTCCCCAGCTTCAGGCCAAAGCCCGGATCGCTGCTGGCTTCCGCAATCCCGCGATAAAGCGCAAAGAACTCTTCGGTGCTCACCAGAATCTTCTCCTGGTTAAATAATCCCATCGGCAGGCCAGCTTGCCGCAGCACCGTCTCCGGCGGAAGGCCGAGCTCTCCGAGCTTTGGTGGCAGCGTGGTCGAGACTCGAAATTGGTTCGTCATCGCTCACCCGACAGCATAACTTATCTCATTCTGCCGTTAATCGCGGATGGTATTGCTCGTCGCTAACCTTTTCCATCCAGTCTACGACTTTGCCATCCTTCTTTTCTTGAATGGCGACGTGCGTCATGGCCGTGGTCGGCGTGGCACCGTGCCAGTGCCTTTCTCCGGGCGAGAACCAGACTACGTCACCGGGCCGAATCTGCTCGATCGGGCCACCGGCGCGCTGAGCCCAGCCGAAGCCAGCCATTACGATTAACGTTTGCCCGAGCGGATGGGTATGCCATGCAGTCCGTGCCCCTGGCTCAAACGTAACGCTGGAACCCGAGACAAGCGCCGGATCGGGTGCTTGGAAAAGCGGATCGATGCGTACGATGCCGGTGAACCACTCGGACGGGCCCTTCGCGGAAGGTTGCGAACCCACTCGTTTGATTTCCATTTTTCTTACTCCTCACCCTCATCGTGTATCCCGGTTTTTTGTAAACCCTATCCCAATTGCCTTGCATGTCGGGTTGGTAGACTTTCTCCGCCCAATCCTGAAATGTGACTTCTTCGAACGCCACGGAAACCGCTTCCTCGCCGTAGTTTAGGATCTCCATTACGTCCTTGCTGATCGCTTCGGCAAGTCGCGTCTTCTGATCTTCTGACTTGCCGGACACTAACTTCACGATTCCATGCGGCATAGTTCTCTCGTTTTGTTCATGCTTTGGTCGCGCGCGGTGTCACCTTGACTGTCGCGGAGCGCGCGTGCGCCGATCATAGGGCTGAGATAAGGACTACCCTTGTATTTCGTCCCACAGGCCTGGTCGATTCGGTCGCTAATCTTCCCCTCGACCGGCTCGCAGGTGACTTCTCTCATTATGCCGGCAGCAGTGATCTGTCCCGCTTTCTGCCGCATTGCGGCCTTGTACCAACTCGAGTTCTGTCCGTTGTACGCGCGCACGTAGAGCGTGTCATCAACCACGACGGACCAAATCCATGGCGGCGTACCATAGGTCTTCCCGTCTTCGCGGAACAGTGAGATATGCGGGTCATCCGCTTCGGCAATCTTGCGCAGTTCGTCTTTCGGCCATGTACCCATCGCGCTTCTCCTCGAAAGGCCATCTCTTCTCATCGCCCTGGGGGCTCAGCGCACATTCATGGTCGCAGCAGCGTCTTGATCGCGCGGCGCTCGTCCATCGCGCGGTAGCCTTCTGCCACCTGATCGAGAGGCAGAGTTAGGTCGAAAACCTTGCCGGGGTTGATCTTCTTGTTTAAAACCAGCTTGATTAGTTCGGGCAGGTACCGGCGCACTGGCGCGGGTCCGCCATGCAGATGGACGTGGGCGAAGAATAATTGCTCGCCGTTGAGTTCGACACCATGCGGCACTCCGACATAACCTATGTAGCCGCCAGGGTGCGTAGAACGAATTGCCTGCATCATCGACTCCTGCGTGCCTACGCACTCCAACACCGAATCAGCGCCGATTCCGTTGGTCAATTCCTTAACACGGGACACGCCCTTTTCTCCGCGCTCGGTCACAATGTCGCTCGCACCGAATTCGCGGGCGAGCTTCTGCCGGGCCGGGTGACGACTCATCGCAATGATTCGTGCCGCCCCCATCTGCCTGGCGGAAAGGATGCCCAGAAGACCGACCGCTCCGTCGCCAACAACCACGACTGTCGAGCCGGGTTTCACGTTTGCCGCATCCGCGGCAAACCACCCGGTACCCATGACGTCGGAGAGCGTCAGCAAACTGGGGATCAAATCTTGCGAAGGAATATCGCTTGTAGCGACCAGCGTGCCGTCAGCGAGCGGAACTCGCAGCCGGGGAGCCTGCGCACCGCCAACGAGTTCGCGGTGCTGGCAGGAAGACTGGTACCCGATTTGACATGTGGGACAGATGTTGTCGGACGCGAAAAACGAACCGATCACGAACTGACCTGGCCGAATGGATTTAACCGCGCTTCCGACCTCCTGAACGATGCCGCAATACTCGTGTCCCATCGGGGTTGGCTGAGCAGTTGGTTGGATGCCACGATACGGCCACAAATCGGACCCGCATACGCATGCGGCGGAGATCTTTATAATCGCATCGGCCGGTTTGATGATTGTTGGCGTTTCGCGCTCTTCGAAGCGCACATCCCTCGGCCCGTAAAGAATTGCTCCTCGCATAATTTCCTCCGTCTCCTTCAACGCATGATGAAGCCGCCGTCCACCGAAATGGACTGGCCAGTTACGTAACTTGCGGCATCGCTACAAAGCCAAAGAACAGCATTCGCAATCTCCTCGGGGAGGCCAACGCGTCCCATCGGGATGCTTTTCTCCATTGCTTGGAGAGCGTCCCCTTGACCCGCAGCGATCATTTGATCCGACATCGGCGTATTAATCAGACCAGGACATATGGCATTGATGCGAATGCCCCGCGCGGCATATTCAAGAGCGGCACTCTTGGTGAACCCAAGTACCCCGTGCTTGGCGGCATGATAGGTTCCACGCTCGGCACCTCCCACCAGCCCTCCCAGCGAAGAACAATTGACGACGGTCCCGCGCCCTTGCTTGCGCATCTGTTGCAGCTCAAACTTCATGCAACTCCATATACCGCGGAGATTGATCGCCATGACCCGGTCATAATCTTCGCGGGTAGAATCAGCAGTCTCCGCGAGGACATTCTGAACACCCGCATTGTTGTAGGCTGCATCGAGGCGTCCGAAAGTAGCAACAGTCTATGCAACCATTGCCTCTACTTGACCGTCATCGGAGACATCGCAGACGACGGCGAGTGCTTTATGGCCTTTAGCAACAAGTTCGTCGGCTGCAGCACGCGCTGACTTCTCATCCCGGTCCGCCAACACCACGGCACCACCAGACTCCGCAAAAGCCTTCGCAGCCGCAAGGCCCAGTCCAGAACCAGCGCCTGTGACGAGTGTCACTTTGTTTTCAAAAGAAATCTTCATGATTCCATTCACCTTTTTTCGACTTGCCTTCTTAGGCTGCTTTATTCAAACACTGGCCGCTTACAGGCCAGTCATTTTCTCCAGGCGTTCTGGATAGCGAGCACCTTCGACCGTGATCTTCGAAGCGGCGGCATCTATATCTCTCAGGTCGTCGGGCGTCAGGTCGATCAGCACGCCTGCGATGTTCTCTTCCAAACTGTTTCGTTTCGTCGTGCCCGGAATTGGGACGATCCACGGCTGTTGCGTCAGGAGCCAGGCCAGTGCGATCTGGGCAGGAGTCGCGTTCTTTCGTTTTGCAATTCCTTGGAGCAGATCGATCAGAGCCTGGTTGACCTTGATAGCCTCAGGAGTAAAACGGGGCAGCGTGCTGCGGAAGTCGGAGCTGTCGAATTTTGAGTTTTCGTCGATCTTGCCTGTCAGGAAGCCCTTCCCGAGCGGGCTATAAGGGACGAAGCCGATTCCGAGTTCCTTGAGCGTGGGTATCAATTCCTGCTCCGGTTTTCTCCACCACAGCGAGTATTCGCTCTGCACTGCCGTGAGAGGCTGGACAGCGTGTGCGCGGCGAATCGTCTTTACGCCTGCCTCGGAAAGTCCGAAGTGCTTGACCTTACCCGCTTGAATCAATTCCTTCACCGTGCCAGCGACATCCTCGGCGGGCACGTTCGGATCAACACGGTGCTGATACAGCAGGTCGATGCTCTCGACCTTGAGCCGTTTGAGCGAGCCTTCGACGGCCTGCCTGATGTGCTCGGGCCGGCTATCGAGACCTGCCGCTCCGGGCCGATTGTCGCTGCCACTCAGATCGAACCCGAACTTCGTGGCAATCACCACCTTGCCGTGGAAAGGCGCAAGCGCCTCGCCCACGAGTTCTTCGTTGATGAATGGACCATAGACCTCCGCCGTGTCGAAGAACGTGATTCCACGCTCGACCGCCGCGTGGAGAAGATCGATCATCTCCTTCTTGTCCTTGGGCGGGCCGTATGAAAAGCTCATGCCCATACAGCCGAGCCCGATGGCAGAAACTTCCAGATTGCTTTTTCCGAGTTTGCGCTTCAGCATGGTTTCTCCTTCGATTCTGTTTCGGTGTTCATCTCGCTTGCGCGCGGCCGTTTGAGTGGCTTCATTCATTTCCCTAAACCTCCTCGTCGTCCACAATTTTAGATGTCGCCGCCACCCGAGCGCACTAGCAGAGCACGCCAATCTACTCGCAAAACGCGCCAGCTGATTTGGCAGCGTTTCTGGAATCTATCCTGCTCGTCGCGCCGCTCGCCTGAATCTTGTCGATGCCCTCCGATTTGAATGAAGGCAGCGATTACAAGAGGACACGACAATTTAGAGGAGACCATCGGCTCTCGAGGCAGACCGTTCATGGCCACTTGCTTCGTCAAATTCGGATGGTTGCGGGGTGAGCGGAAGTTCTTTATGCAGAATGAGTTTAGTTGCGGGGGCCTGCAACCATCCGAATTGTTTAGTCCTGCCTTTACGCTTCCCGATGGTTCGCGCAGCGGCTTAAATGACCAGCTCTTGATTCCGCAAGGGATTTTGGCCTCCGAGGACATTTGGCTATATACAATTACGCCAAGTTCCCACAATATGCGAACTTATAGTATTATCGTATAGCGATGGAACCGCGGAACGATTCATTGCCAGCTCACCGCGCACGGCTCGGTGCAGTGCTCCGAGCCGCAAAGGAAGTCGTGTCGGTTGATGTCACCTCTCAGACGCTCGGGATCGAGAGGCGTGCCGCAGCCAAGCTCCTATCGCGATGGAAACAGCAGGGCTGGCTCCGGCGCATAGGGCATGGGCTTTATGTTCCTGTGCCGTTGGACCTGGCTGGCAGCGAACAGGTGATCGCAGATCCCTGGGTTCTCGTACCAACACTCTTCAATCAATGCTACATCGGCGGCTGGACAGCCGCCCATCATTGGGAACTGACCGAGCAGCTTCTCAATGAAACCCTGGTCTTCACTACACGGCGTTTTACAGAAAAACGCGTGATCGCCCAAGGTGCGGTTTTCGTATTGCACAACGTGAACCCGAAACGTTTCTTCGGATTGAAAACGCTATGGCGCGGTTCTGTCAAAGCGTCCATATCAGACCCCGCGCGTACACTAGTTGATATGATTGCCGCGCCCGAGGTGGGAGGTGGCATCGACCACGTAGCTGATAGCCTGAGCGCGTATCTGAAAACTAAGACTGCTGATCGCGGCTTGTTGATCCGGTACGCAGAGGAATTTGATAACGGCGTAATCTTCAAGCGCCTGGGATATCTTGCAGAAGCGCACTTGCACGACCACAAGCTCGCTGCCGAGTGCCGGTCACGGTTGACACAGGGCTATGCGCAGCTTGATCCCTCGCTTCCTCCGAAAAAACTCGTTACAGCCTGGCGTCTCTGGTTGCCGTCAGCCAGGAAACAGTCGGCCTCATGATCGACAGGCGCGAAATCCTCGAAGCCGCGTCGTCGTTTTCGCTGTTGCCTAGCATTGTCGAGAAGGACTACGTCCTCGGTTGGATGCTCGCGGGCATAAACGCGCATGACGAACTTGGTGAAAGCTGGGTATTCAAGGGCGGAACCTGTCTCAAAAAGTGCTATTTCGAGACTTATCGGTTTTCAGAAGATCTGGATTTTACCCTGCGGAATGAAGAACATCTCGATGAGGAATTCTTGCGGACCGCTTTCGAAGAAGTCATCTCCTGGGTGACGGAACAATCTGGTCTCAATATTCCCGCCGACCAACTCGAATTCGATATCCATGACAACTCCCGCGGACGCCCCAACTGCCAAGGCAAAATTGCGTATCGTGGACCGGTGTCTCCAACTTCGGGCGGCTGGCCCAAGATCAAGCTCGACCTCACCGCGGATGAAAGGCTCGTGCTTCCCTCTATCCGGCGCGAGGTATTTCATCCGTACAGCGACCGACCCGAAGGAGGGATCTGGGCGAATTGCTACGCCTATGAGGAAGCCTTCGGAGAAAAACTGCGCGCGCTCGGAGAACGCACGCGACCTCGCGATCTTTACGACGTGGTGAATCTCTACCGACACACGGACAGCCGGCCAACGGCCGCGGTGCTTCTGGACGTGCTTCGGCAGAAATGCGAATGCAAGGCAATCCCGGTGCCTACGTTCCAGTCGCTTATTCCTAATCGCCAGGCTCTTGAGGGGATGTGGTCGGACATGCTGTCGCGCCAGCTCCCCGTGCTTCCGCCGCTCAGTGACTTCTGGGATGCGCTGCCCGAGATCTTTACCTGGATTACGAGCGGCGCTCCAATTCCGCAGCGCGCGCTCATCCAGCACGGCGCAGACGAAATCGCCATCCGCTCGCGCGTCCTGCCAATGGGGGTTCCGCTCCCCTTCCGATCGACTCTGGAAATCATCCGCTTCGCCGCCGCGAATCATCTATGTGTCGATCTTAGGTATGACGGCAGCCTGCGCCGTATCGAGCCGTATTCGCTTCGGCAGACGGCCGAGGGGTATTTTGTGCTGCACGCAATCCGCAGCGATTCAGGAGAGCATCGTTCCTATCGTGTGGACAGAATGCAGGGCGCGACCGTAACTTCGCAAGTGTTCATGCCGCGTTATGAGGTTGAACTGACTTCGACCGGTCCGCTTACTGTCGCGCCGTCAACCGCGATGCCGCGCGTGCCAAGCATGCGACGTGCAGTCAGAACCAGACATCAAGGGCCAACCTACGTCTATCGATGTACCGTTTGCGGAAAAACATTCAACAAGAAAAGCATGAATGGCTCTCTCAGTCCTCACAAGAATCGTCAGAAACTTCCGTGTTACGGGCGATATGGGATCTACGTCCGCACGAAGTACTAGGGCAAGAAACCTAAGTATTGTTCATCGCGCGACGCACCTGACGACCTTCGGGGCAGAGTCGGTCCTAATCTCACTGCAAGCCGATGATCCCTTCCGGGCCAGTCCACTCACCCGCAGGTTCCAAAATCAGAAGCTCAAGACCCCTCTGAATTTGCCTGCCTCAGCCATGTCTTGAAGAAAAGTTGAATAGTATGCACCTGGGGCGTGCTCCCAAGATGACTGAACAGTCGCCGGGTGTTCCGGGTGCGGCGTATGCATCGGCTGCGGCCTGCAATATGGCATGGATCGCCTCGGGAGCGGTCGAACCCACCGCAACTGCCGGGCGGTGCTAAGCCCCGGCGTTCGACGGGCAACTGGAGATATCTAGGAGGGGAGCTCGGAGTCTGAGACGAACTAACGATGTCCCGTAACAACGAAATTATAAATTCGGATGGTTGCAGGGTCTGTGGAAGTGATTGCAAGCGAAGAATCTTTGGTTGCAGCGGCCTGCAACCATCCGAATTGTTTAGTGGTGCCCTTCAGGTTGGAACTGATCCGACTCGCAGCATAGCCAGCGTGCAAGGTCATAGGTTGACGATTACTTCCGGGTAGCCGAAGCCCTGAATAAATGTGTTCAGGATTGCCAGGGGTTAACTACGGCCACGCCTGTGGACTGAAAGTGATTCACATTTCGGGTCGCAACCGTCATGCCGTGAACAATGGCAGTGGCCGCGATGAGAGCGTCACGATCGGAGCGAGGACTGGGCACGTGGAGCGCGGCGCACCGCTGGGCAACAGCAGTATCAATCGCAAGGATGCGACCATCGAACGCGGGCAAAACATGGCCATCCATCCAGGCTCGAAGAACCGCGCCCTGTTTCCGGTCACGCCGCTCGATGAGGAGGATTCCTATCTCCAGTTCCAATATTGAGATCGCACATAGATAAAGGCTCGCAGCGGGAAGCGCCTGGGCCCACATTCTGACGCTGCGATCCGCCTTCTTAGCTTTTCTTAATTCGGAAACTACATGGGTATCGAGGAGATACATCAGGACAAATCTGCCGGCTGTTGGAAATTGCCTGTCATGCGAGGCGGCTCAAATTCAACTGCAGCGGCCTGTGGCATTCCCAACAGGTCCACAATGCTCTTCTGCCCCTCGGTAAGCTTCTGGTATTCCTCAACAGTAAGTAGCACGTGAGACGGGCGTCCTCGGTCAGTGATGAAGACAGGACCGCGTTTGGCCGCTCTCTTGGCCCTGCTAGTGTCCTGATTAAACTCCCGGCTGGATAGTTTGGTAGTGGCCATGAAAGCCGTCCTTAATGTAGAAACGTACCTACATTATAGCCAAGACGCAAGAGGAAGGCGACCTGGACTATGGCCAGGCTTGTCGCGAAACCTTCATTTATCGGATTACGGAAGGGTTGCCCTTTTTTCAGGACCAATCTTGCTGATTCTGTCTAAATCGTCCTCAATGACTCAATAAGCGCTAAAGCCTAAGGCCTGTTTGCAGTAGTCAAGAACAAGCTGCGCCATGGCAACACAGCAATTCAGCGTTAAGCGGTAGTGATCGCCACGATTTTGCCGTCTCGCACGGCCCTGATGTCGCGAATTGGGGGCTGGCCAAAGAATCGCCTGTACTCGCGATTGAATTGGCTCGGGCTTTCATAGCCGACCTCGAACCCCGCACTTGCCGCATCCAGTTCACCCGTGAGCATGCGTTGCCGCGCGGCATGCAGGCGAAGCTGCTTTTGAAATTGCAGCGGACTCATCGCCGTAAGGGCGCGAAAATGG
>Ga0210390_10005196_pt1 | contig 10922 bp, 6 predicted proteins | sample IncBWH11OmetaG_FD_161050 | JGI IMG/M metagenome (GOLD analysis project Ga0210390, IMG submission 161050) | Forest soil microbial communities from Barre Woods Harvard Forest LTER site, Petersham, Massachusetts, United States - Inc-BW-H-11-O ... | reverse complement strand
GACTCGTCACCGCTCTGGCGGTTATTGACGCCCGAAAAAGTGAGGGCTTCGAGGGTGCAAGGCGGCAGGTGCTTTCCGGCAAAGGAAAAGAGCTTCATGACCGCATCCGGGGGCTGGCTCACCAAATGATTGCAACTGAGCGGGAGCTGTTGAATGCGCGGCAAGACCGCACCAAACGGACAACCACCTTTACGTGGTTGCTAATTGCGTCTGGGTACACTGTTCCCACTATTTGCGTGGGATTCGCTCTGTTCTCCATCAGGCGGCAGCTGGTACGACGGACCAAGCTTCTAGCCACCTTGAGGCATCAACTCGGTTTGCTAACCCAGTCCAAAGAGCAATTGCAGGAGAGCGAGGAACGATTCCGGACGATGGCTAACTCCATCCCACAGCTGGTCTGGATCACCAAGGCTGATGGTTTTATTTACTGGTATAATCAGCGTTGGTATCAGTTCACAGGCACCACGCCCGAACAAATGGAAGGGTGGGGCTGGCAGAGTGTCCATGATCCGCTTGTGCTGCCGCAGGTGCTTGTCCAATGGAAAGCATCCATCTCCACCGGCCAACCATTCGAAATGGAATTTCCGCTCCGGAGAGCTGACGGTGTGTATCGCTCTTTCTTGACGCGCTGTTTGCCTCTCAAGGATGCGGCAGGACAAATTGTTCAATGGTTCGGAACCAATACGGATATTAGCAGCCAAAGACACGTCGAGGCCGAACTCCGGGAAGCCCAACGAATCACCAAAGTTGGGCATTGGACACTGAGAGGAACTGAGGTTACATGGTCCGAGGAGTTATTCAACATCTTCGAATTGGATTCTTCCTTGCCGGCACCGTCCTTCGATGATCATGCTAAAATTCTGTCCCCTGAGAGTTGGGTCCAACTTCAAACGATAACGAATAAAGCATTAATAAATAGCTTACCCTATGAAGTGGATTTGCACATAATATGTTCAAGCGGAGCGCACAAATGGATTACCTGGCGAGGGGAGGCGACTTACGGTGAAATGGAGCAGCTTACTTCGCTTCGGGGAACGGCTCAAGATATAACGGAGCGCAAGTTAACTGAACAGGAAATCTCGCGTACTCAAAGTATCCTCCGTGAACGGGAGGAGCAATTGCATCTTTGCGTGGAGCATAGCCCCACGGCCATCGCTATGTTTGACCGTGAGATGAAATATTTGGTGGTCAGTCATCAGTGGATGGAAGCCTATCATCTGGGTGAGCAGAACGTCATTGGTCGAAGCCACTATGAAGTGTTTCCAGAAATCTCGCCACGTTGGTTAGCAATTCATCAGCGGTGTTTAGCCGGAGCAGTGGAGCAATGTCTTGAAGACCCTTTCGAACGCAGCGATGGCAGCGTTGACTGGCTCCGGTGGGAAGTCCGCCCTTGGCGTCAGGCGGACGGCGTAATTGGAGGTGTTATCATCTTTTCCGAAAACATCACCGAACGCAAATTGGCACAGGAGGAGATCCTCCGGCTGAATGTGGACTTGGAAGATCGAGTGAGCGAACGCACTATGCAACTTCACGCGGCCAATGTCGCACTGGATGACAAAAACATTGAACTGCAAAAAGCCGCCAAGGCGAAAGACATTTTTCTGGCCAACATGTCGCACGAACTGCGGACGCCGCTCAACGGCATCATCGGTTTTGCCGAGTTCCTAGTGGACGGCAAGCCGGGTACGGTTAACCCCAAGCAGAAGGAGTATCTCGAAGATATTCTAAATAGCGGCAGGCACTTGCTTCAGCTTATCAGTGACATACTCGACCTGGCCAAAGTGGGCGCTGGCAAGATGGAGTTTTACCCGGAGAGATTCTCACTTCGGAAAGGTATTCAGGAAACCTGTGCCATATCTGAGCCGATGGCCCAGAAAAGGGGCATTCACATCAAGGTAGCCGTCGCGCCGGAGACCAGTGAGGTTACCCTTGATCCGCAGAAGTTTAAGCAGGTATTATTCAACCTGCTCTCCAACGCGATCAAATTTAACCATGATGGCGGCGAGGTGGGAATCAGGGTCGGACCGTACGATACAGACCGCATCAAGTTAGTGGTCAGTGACAATGGCATGGGTATCAAAGCAGACGAGGTTGGACGACTCTTCCAAGAGTTCGAGCAGCTTGAATCCGGTGCTGCGCGCCGACACGAAGGCACGGGATTGGGCCTGGCCTTGAGCCGTAAGATTGTCGAATTGCAAGGCGGCAATATCAGTGTCGAGAGTCAATTGGGAAAGGGCAGCAACTTCATTGTCGTGCTACCCTTGGTCCATAATCAGGGCCAACCAACAGTGTTGGTGGTTGATGATGATCCTGATGTTCAAGCGTTCTTTAGATCATTTTGCAAGAATATTGGCTTTAGCCGAATCGCCGCCGGAACAGCCGAGGACGCGATCGCAAGTTTGCGAAAGCAAAAGTTCGATCTGATGTATCTGGACCTGCAATTGCCGGACGCGCCCGGAGATCAGGTGTACAAAACTGCTAAGCATATCTATCCCGATCTAAAAGTGATCGTGATTACCGGCTACCCCGACAGCGAGGTGTTGGACAGGATTTTGCAGATCAGTCCAGTGACCGTGCTTAAAAAGCCGCTGAAGATCGACCAGTTAAATCAAACAGTCAAAATGGTCGTCCACTCCCCTGCGAGAGTTGAAGCGTTGTAAGGTCTCACAAAATCCCTTTCGGTTACCGATTTTGCCACTGGCATGGCCGTCTAGAAGGGAGGCATTCCCGCAATACGGGTGCCACATCGTTGCGAGAATTCCCCACTCGTTTCCCTTATTTCTGATCCAAACGCTCGCGGATCTTTTTCGCCAAGGCGTCGACGGTGAAGGGCTTTTGCAGGAACGCCACTTCGGCGCGCAAGACACCGTGGCCAATCACCATATCGTCCGTATAACCGCTTTGGAAGAGTACCTTTAAGCCCGGATCACGCAGACGTAACGCTTCGACCATCTCCCGACCGCTCATGCCCGGCATTATCACGTCGGTAAAGATAAGGTCTATCTTGACACGGGTATTCTCCACGAGATCTAAGGCAGCTTTGGCATTGGAGACCTGCAATACCTCGTAGCCCAAGGATTCTAAAAGCAAGGCGGTGACTTCACGAACGGGATCCTCGTCTTCCACTAAGAGGATAGTTTCATTGCCTGTCACCGGCCCAGAGAGGGATTTCGGCGGCAGTCCCTCTGCTCTTTCTGCCACGGCGGGCAAGTAAATACTGAACGTCGTGCCGAGGCCTGGACGACTTGTGACGGCCACGTATCCCCCGTTTTGCTTGACAATCCCGTCTACGACAGACAGACCAAGTCCCGTATTGTCGCTTTTGGTGCTAAAGAACGGCTCAAAGATGCGTGGCTGAATCTCCGGCGCAATGCCGCAACCGGTGTCGGTGACGGCCAAGACTACGTACCGGTCCGGGCGCATTTCCGGGTGGTCAGTTTGAGTACCAGCGGCAAAGTCTACCTCGCGTGTTGAGATCGTCAGCTTGCCGCCTTTGGGCATGGCGTCGCGGGCATTTAAGGCAAGGTTCATTAGCACCTGGTTGATTTGGTCGGGATCGCCACTTACTCGACTTAGGCCGCGCGAGGGAGTCACTGTTAAACACACGTCCTCACCAATAAGCCGTCGCAAAAGGCTTCGCGATTCTTCCACTACCGACTCTAAATCCAACACTCTTGGCTCGAACACCTGTCGGCGGCTAAAGGTCAACAATTGCCGAGTCAGCGCGGCGGCCCGCTCCGCGGCCAAGTTGATCTCGACAACCGAGTCCCGCAGCCGCTCATGTGAAGGCATTGCCGCAGCGAGTAGGGCGCCGTGACCGAAGATGACCGAAAGCAGATTGTTAAAATCGTGTGCCACTCCGCCTGCCAACTGACCTATGGCCTGCATCTTTTGCGATTGGCGTAGTTGTGTTTCGAGCTGACGCTTTTCGGTCACATCCTCAGCCACGCCTGCAATCCGAATCAGCAGGCCCGCCGCGTCGCGTACGGGGAACGCCCGGTCGCGAATCCATCGTACAGAACAATCGGGTCGAAGGATGCGGTACTCGAGCTCATACGGAATGTCAGAGTTCGCCTGGATCGACGCGAGAACGCGCGGGCGGTCATCGGGATAAATGGCGTCGACAAAGGAATGAGGGCGTTCCATCAGACTCTTGCAGGTACGTCCCCAAATCGTTTCGTAAGCTGGGCTGACATAAAGCATCTCTCTTTTGCCCGGATCTGTCATCCAGAAGACTTCGCTGATGTTCTCGGTTAGCTGGCGGAAACGTTCCTCGCTTTCGCTCAAAATTGCCTCTGCCCATTTTCCCTGGATACCCAGCGCGAGTGAGTCGGCGATGGCCGCGAGCGTAGTTGTCGTCGCATCGGGTAATACCCTTCGCGTAAAAACTGCCATCACACCCACCAGTCGCTCTTCGACGATTAAGGGATAACCCGCGAATGACGCCACGCCTTCATGCTGCGCCCAATCGCGTTCCTCCGCGCTTAGGTCGCTCAGGACGACGTGGCTTCGAACTGGCCTACGTTCTGCCCCAATGCGGAACACAATCGCCTGGCCAGGCTGAACTCCTTCCGGGAGCTTCTCGGGGGCAGTGCTGGCTCTTAGCTCCAACTCCTTATTCTTTAGGTCCATCGTCCAGATCTGCGCCAAAGCCGCGTCCAGATGCTTCACCATCGACTCCGAGCAAGACTGCAGGATCTCACCCAAGCTATGGCGGCGCGTTAGTGCCATGCCTACTGCGCCTGCCAGCTCTGCTAGTCGGCTCTTCTCACTAAGCTCAAAGTTCTTATCCTCTAGCTCTGCTACTAGAGGCCGGCTATACTCGTTTATGACGTCCAATTCTGCATGCAACGCTTTGCGGCGGGTCGGCCCGGCTTGGGCCCTTTCAACCGCCAATTTTAGGGTGCTCAATATGGTGGCCTTTGAAGAGGGCTTGCGCAGGTAGGCATCTGCCCCCAGATCAAATGCCAGCTTTTCATCGTCCAAAGAGCAGTAAATCGCCGTGTAGCAGATAAAAGGGGTCGTGTGCCGTCGGCTATCCCGGCGAATCTCCCTGCAAAGTCTGAACCCGTCCAGATTGGGCATCAGCAGGTCGGAAATGATGGCGTCTACCGGATGGCGTTCCAGAAGTTCGAGTGCTTCGCGTCCGTCCGAGGCGACGATGACTGCATGACCGTCGGCTTCCAGTACTGCACGCAAAAGCTTGCAGCTGGCATCATTGTCATCAGCGATTAGGACTTTCATAGAAGCCCCCTTCAAAAACAGTTACCCCTTCACAATCCGCTGGATGGCTAGGATTTTTTACAAATTTACACAACCTATTCTTGGAATTTATCTCAATGTCTGAGAAATTAAAGCAAATAGGACGCGGAATGGAATTCCAATTTGGCAAGCACCACAAAGAACGTTAACCTAAAGAAGATATCTATACAGAAATTGACATTCTCTGGATCACGGCCGGGCTAGGCTGCGATGGCGATACCATCGCCATGACTGCCGCATCCCAACCGAGCATCGAAGATCTCGTATTGGGCGGTATTCCGGGCGTACCTAAAGTTCATTTCCATAACCCGTTCCTTGCTTATGAAAATGGCGAGGACTTCATGGAGTTTTTCCACGATGCCGCGGCTGATCGCATCGATCCGTTCATCCTGGTTATCGAAGGCTCTATCCCAAACGAGAAAAACAAAGCAGAAGGCTACTGGGCTTCGTTCGGTACCGACAGGAGGACTGGCCAACCGATCACGACGTGCGAATGGATAGACAGGCTAGCGCCTAAAGCCTGGGCTATAGTAGGCGCCGGCACCTGCGCTGCTTATGGCGGGATTCATGCCATGGAAGGCAACCCGACCGGCGCAATGGGCCTTGCCGACTATCTCGGCTGGCAATGGAGATCGAAGGCCGGCATCCCGATCATCAACGTTCCAGGCTGTCCCGTTCATCCCGATAGTTTTATGGAGACATTGCTCTACCTGCTCCGACAGGCTGCTGGCAAAGTGCCGATGATTGCGCTTGATGAGCAGTTGCGGCCGACTTGGCTGTTTTCAGAAACCCTCCATCAGGGCTGCGATCGGGGCGGATACTACGAGCAGGGCGAATTCGCGGACACTTACGGAGCGAAGTCGTGCATCGTCAAACTTGGTTGCTGGGGGCCGGTTGTCCAATGCAACGTCGGCAAGCGTGGATGGATGGGCGGCGTTGGAGGTTGTCCTAACGTGGGCGGGATCTGCATCGGTTGCACCATGCCCGGATTTCCCGACAAGTTCGTGCCGTTCATGGACCAGCCGCCGGGCTCGATGCTATCTACCCAGGCGATTCAGAACTACGGCCAGGCCATCCGCGCGCTGCGAGCCTTCACACAGGCTTCGATGAACAAGGAGCCGTCGTGGCGGGGCCAGTGAGAGGTTACAAGGGCAAAGATGATTCGCCCGGATATTCCATTTGAAGGCGATGGGGTCGAGACGCTTCTCTCACTGGCCAACTCCTTTGTTTCTGGCCTGGACCTTCCAAGGCTCCCCCGACATCCAGAAATAACGGGTTCAGAAAGGAGCGCAGGAATCGCCCTGGCTCAAGCGCGGTACCAACTCTTGATCGATCAACTTCCTGCGGCTACGTTTATGGCGTGGTTCGAGAACGGCCGCTGCGAGCTTTATGTGAGTTCCTACATTGAGACGCTGCTCGGATACACGGCAACCGAGTGGTCTGAAAATCCTATCCTCTGGTATCAACGGCTGCATCGTGATGATCGGCAACGCTGGAACGAGGAATTCTCACGAACCGTTTCATCTGCCGAGCCATTCAAGGGCGACTACCGGTTTCTCTCCAGGGACGGCTGCGTTGTCTGGATTCATGGAGAAGTGAAGGTACTCTATGATGAATCCGGTCGGCCGTTCATGCACGGGATGGGATATGACATTACGGAACTAAAAAACACCGAAGAGGATTTGCGTCAATCGCGTGATAAAGAGCAACGCGCCAACCACGCCAAGAGCGAATTTCTGACACGCACGAGCCATGAGCTAAGGACACCTCTTAACATTATCATGGGATTCGCCGAGTTTCTGATTGAGAGCGAATTGGATCCTCTTAACCCGAAACACAAGGAGTACCTTCAAGATATCTACAGCAGCGGCAAACATCTGCTTCGACTGATCGATGACGTACTTGATCTGGGCAGAGTCGAGGCGGGTAAAATGAGATTGAGAGTGGAGAAGTTCTCTGCTCGGGCAGCCGTTGAGAGCGTTTCTACCGAGATGAAAAGACTTGCTCAGAAGCGTAAGATTCACGTCGATGTCGTCATTTCTCCCGAGATCGGAGAAATCACGCTCGACCAGCAAAAATTCAAACAGATTCTCCGTAATCTGCTATCCAACGCCATTAAATTCACCGAATCTGGAGGCGTGGTTAGAATCCGCGTACAAACCGAAGACGCGCAGCACTTCAAGTTGGTCATCAAGGACACCGGCATCGGGATCAGATCGGAGGACTTGCCTCGGCTCTTCCAGGATTTTGAACAAATCGATTCCGGAAGTTCGCGACGCTACGAAGGTTCTGGTTTAGGCTTGGCGCTTACTAAAGGGTTAGTGGTACTGCAAGGTGGGACCATTACGGCTGAGAGTCAATACGGTGTTGGCAGTACATTTCTGGTTGTGCTTCCTAATGAGGTTGTGGACGAAACGCCTCGATAGGAGCGGCACCTGTAGGACAGTTCAAAGAGAAATGCTTAACAATGTTCATCCGAACGGCGCTGCGCTTTCGATAGGAGGCTGAGGCGTCCAACCGATCAAAGTTGTGAAGGGAATCATCTTGAAGTTAAGTCTCCGCAGCCAGCATTCTAGGTTATTCGGTCAAGGTCTCTATGTGCGCGGAACAGGCACACTAAACCAGAGCGGCCCAGAACACGATCCTTACCGGCGACCTACACCGGTGGGACGACGATTGAGGGAGGAGCCTTGCGTTTCGGCGGCGGAGCCAAATACCGACGGCATCTTAGGTAACGTGAGCGACAACGTCGCGCTAGCCAAGTTGGCCCTGATACATTGACTTGGACGGGCACCAGCACTTATACCGGCGCGACGGCGATCTCGGCCGGCCACCCTGCGGGTAAATCGTGGGTTGGGGAAAGGTAGCGGAGCAAATTGCTTGAAAATGCCAACGTCGGCAGCTCCAAAGCGGCGTCCTGATATATTTGAGCCTCGTTCCATTGGCCTGGACTGCCAGTTCCGCGATGCCGCGCTTGACAATAAAAAAGAGGACCTGGGATTGACTAATTATGGGTTTTATAGTAATGCCTCTCGCGGTCCTGAGTATGTTTTTGAACTAAACAAATACCCTCTAGCCGTAAAAACCCATGGGGCCAGCCAATCTAAGTAATGACGCGTTGCTCCTCCCTGTCAGAGAAGATGCTGTGCTCCAGTCGAGAATTTTGATTATCGACGATGAGCCAGTTAATGTGCGCCTGCTGGAGCGCATCCTGCAGCACAGTGGGTTCGAAAACTTAAGTAGCACCACTGACTCGCGTACGGCCATCGGCCTTTTTCATGACGTTGGGCCCGAGCTCATTTTAACCGATTGGCTCATGCCACATTTGGATGGCTATGCGTTGGTTGGGCGATTGCGTCAATTGATCGGTCCCGATGACTACTTGCCGATTGTCGTGCTTACGGCGGACGTCACACCACAGGTCAAGCATCAAGCGTTGACCATCGGCGCTACGGATTTCTTAACCAAACCAATCGACGCGCTCGAGGTAACTTTGCGCGCCGCCAATCTGCTGAAAGCACGGTGTTTGTACCTGAAAATTCGTGAGCAAAACGCGATGCTTGAGGAAACGGTGCGTGCACGCACGCGTCATGTGGAGCACATGCTGGTCGAGCTCCGGCAAAATAATGCCGAGCTGGCTGCTGCGCGGGACGCGGCGTTGTCCGCCACAAAATACAAGTCTGAGTTTCTGGCCAACGTGAGTCACGAGATCCGAACGCCGATGAATGGCGTGATTGGCATGACCGGCCTTTTGCTCGACACCAAGCTGGAGCCGGAGCAATATAAGTTCGTCGAAATCATTCGAACGAGCGCCGATTCCCTGATGAACATCATCGACGACGTTCTGGATTTTTCCAAACTCGAAGCCGGCAAATTGATTTTTCAAACCCTGGACTTTGATCTGGTCGAAACAGTTGAAACGATCCTTGACATGCTGGCCGAGTGCGCCCGAGCCAAAGGTATTGAGGTGGCCGTGGCGATTGCGCCGGAAGTGCCACCCAGATTGCGCGGAGATCCGGGGCGATTGCGGCAGATTCTGACCATCCTTATCGGTAACGCCTTAAAATTCACGAGCGAAGGGGAGGTGCTCATTCGGATTTCCAAAGAGAGCGAAACCGAGACGCACGCACAGGTTCGCTTCGAGGTGCAAGACAGCGGCATCGGCATTTCACTCGAGGCCCAAGGGCGTCTTTTTCAACCTTTTAGCCAAGCCGATGGTTCAACGACCCGCCAGTACGGAGGCACTGGCTTGGGCCTTGCCATCGCCATGCAGTTAGTGACCCTCATGGACGGCGAAATCGGCGTCCGCAGCGAACTTGGCAAAGGTTCCACCTTTTGGTTTTCTGCCCAACTGGAAAAGGCAGGTGGCTGCGCTAAAGCTCCAGAGCGGGTACCGTCGTGAGTTGTACGATCTGCAAGTGCTGGTGATCGATGACAACGCACCGGGGATCTGCTCGGGTCAAACCGGGCGAAACCGGCTCCGGTTGTATGCGATCAAGGCCCCGGCTTTCTTGTTACTACTTCATTTTCTGGAGCTTCTTGGGAAAAGCGGCACCGTTAGCGAAGCTTTCATCGGGTTGGACTCCCTCCTGAGCTAAGAACAGGAATTCGGCTACAAGCAGCAGTGACAAACTCTCGTATCCATCTAGCTTAGGCAGATCGACATGACAGAGGATCAAATGAAGCGCTTCGGCTTTGTGGCTTGGTGTCAAAAATCCTTAGACACGGAGGAAGAAACCTAGCGGCGACCTAGCTGGTAGCTAGTTGCCATCGGCGGTTCATTTGTCCCGCGCAATTGGAGATTCCACGAGCGGCAGATCAACCCAGAACGCGCTCCCGACTCCCACGATGCTCTCCACCCCCAGGGTTCCGCCCATCGCTGTTACCATGCGCTTGGAATAGGCAAGCCCGAGCCCCGTTCCTTCGACTTCGGTTGTTTCAGCCCCGAGGCGATCAAAGGGCGTGAAAAGACGAGCAAGTTTCTCGGCGCTGAGTCCGAGCCCGGTATCTTTGACGCAAACACGCAACGCGGGCGTTGGGGTCGGCTGGGTCGCCCAGCTTTCCACCGTCACGGTGCCTCCGGCACGATTGTATTTAACCGCGTTGGAAAGGAGGTTCAGGAACACCTGCTTTAGCCGCCGCACATCGGCTAGCACATGCCAGTTAGGGGCCGGTGGAACCGCCCATCGCAATTGCACGTCGCGACCGCGTGCCAACGTCCCGATGAAACCCCATGCCTCCTCCAGCAATTCATTGACGGAAACCGCCGTCACTGAGAGCTTCATCTGACCAGAGTCAATGCTCGAAATATCGAGGATTTCGTTGATCAATTCGAGTAGATGTCGCCCGGCTTTTAGGATCTCTTCGACGCTCTCTTGGTCGTCATTACCGCGGAGCTTTTTCATTTCTAAAAGCTGAGCAAAACCGATGACCGCATTGAGAGGAGTCCGCAATTCGTGACTCGTGCGCGAAAGGAATGCGCTCTTTGCCAGATTCGCATATTCCGCCTCGTCGCGCGCTTGACGTAGTTCCTCCTCGATGCGTTTCATCGCCGTGATGTCATAGCCAATGCCCTGGATAAATGAAGGTCGCCCAAATGAATCGCGCACAATTTTGGCTTCGCCGTGAATCCAAACCACGTGCCCATCTTTCGCGAGAAA
>Ga0210390_10005194_pt1 | contig 10926 bp, 10 predicted proteins | sample IncBWH11OmetaG_FD_161050 | JGI IMG/M metagenome (GOLD analysis project Ga0210390, IMG submission 161050) | Forest soil microbial communities from Barre Woods Harvard Forest LTER site, Petersham, Massachusetts, United States - Inc-BW-H-11-O ... | reverse complement strand
CTGTCCTCATCGTCCTCAAAGACTCTCTGGACCCGGCCCTGGAACCTTCCCGCATTGAAGAAATCCGCAAATTCCGGGCTATGGCTGACGCTGGTACCGCGGTCCTCGTCGTCGCCCCACGCCCTAGCCCTCCAGGTACCGAGGAGACCAAAGCATCTGTTCTTGGCCCCTTCTACCTCACCACGCTCCGCGCGGAACTCGTCGGCAAAACCCTCCTCGGCCTACGTGTCGACGACGTCCTGGCGGCCATCAACTTCACCTCAGGCGGTACAACAGTGGACCCCAACCAGATCAGCACTCAGGCCAGCGGCCACCTTGGTCTCGTCCTCCTGCACGCCGCAGCCCTCGACCCACGCCTAAAACACATCACCATCGACCGCACGCTCGAAAGCTATAAGAGCCTTCTCGAGGCCCCAATGCCCATCGATGCACCCGAAGACATCCTCCCCGGAGTTCTCCTCCATTACGACATCCCTGACCTGGTCCAGGCACTGGGCCCTCGGCTAAAATTCACCAACCCCCTCACCGGTTCCGCTAACCTTGCGTCACCTCATCAAGTCCCATAATCACGCTGGACCTGCAGCGGAGGGGTGCCTAACTAGTCTGGTTCTTTGCGAACTAATTGAGCCTAAATGCGAAGAAGAACTTTGACTTGGACAAATAGTCGGGTCTATGCTTCGAGAAACTGGCGTCCGCCCGGCGGGAAGTCTGTCTGAAGTGGTGGCGCAAGTCGATATGGGTCCAATGGAAAGATTCTGCGACGAGCTGCGATGGGAGCGGGAACGACGTAAAGTCTCGATTGAGAAGATCTCCGAGGAGACCAAGGTTGCGGTCCGTCATCTCCAAGCGCTGGAGGCGGGGGACTACGGCGAGCTGCCGGGCGGAGTCTTCCGTAAGGGCATCGTTCGAAGCTACCTGACGGCGATCGGGCTGGATGAAGCTTCTTGGATTGAAAGATTCGAGGCGAGCCTGAAGGAGAATGGCGGCGCTGAAACCGCCGATTGGGCCGAGTTCGCCGAGAATGTGCGGCGGAATCGAGTAGGCGGCAGATCTGAGACTGACTCTCGATGGATCGGCGTGGCGATGATGGTGGTTTGCTTGGCGGCAATCGCATGGGGAGTATGGAAGTTCGCATTCCACGGGAGATTGATCCTCTAAAAGCGCGGGCAAGCGGCTGAACCACCGGATTTTCAATAAGTTATTATGTCTAAGTGCGAGCGCAGAGTAGTCCCCTCGCAGGGGCCCCTTTTTCTAAAAAACACATCAGCAGCCTCGACGGGCTGCGAGGTGTGGCATTCTTATTGGTTTTTTTTCGCCACTTTGGTCTGACCTCTCACACAACCTCGCCATGGCTAAAGTTTCTTACCAAGATCACCTACGCCGGCTGGGTAGGCGTCGATCTCTTCTTTGCGCTCTCTGGCTTTCTTATTACAGGCATCCTGTTAGATACACGAGAGGATCGGCGCTACTTTGCGAACTTCTATGCAAGGCGGGCGCTGCGGATCTTTCCGATTTACTATGCGACCCTTGGAGTTCTTCTTCTCCTGACTTCACTGATACACCTTCAGTGGCAACGAGGTCACATAGCTTATTGGATGTACCTTGGGAACGTTGCCTATAACTTCGATCCTAGTCTTTCGGTTCTACAACCCGCTGTGTCGTTTGTTCATCTTTGGTCGCTAGCAGCCGAGGAGCAATTTTATTTGCTGTGGCCGCTGGCTGTGATGATGGTTGCAAGCCGCAGAAGACTAGCGTTTGTATGCGGGTGGCTGTCTCTGGCTGGACTGCTTCTACGATTAGGCCTGATAGCGACTTTGCCGCGTCAAAACGCCTACGAGTGGTGCTACTTTCAGCTGCCAACACATATGGATGGCTTGCTCTATGGCGCTCTAGCAGCGATCTGTGTTCGATCAATGTCTCTGGAATATGCGATACGACGAGCAGGCAAGATTTTACCGTTTGCACTTAGCGCGCTTGCTCTCGTATTTGGTTTCAATGGATTCGATTTTCACTCAATCGCCATGATGACGGCGGGTTTCCCTGCCCTGGCGGCCGTCTTCGCCTGTATTGTGTTGCTTGCGCTAAAGCCAGGTTCGAGGATGCACAGGTTTGGCAATTTGAAAGGGCTTCGTTTCATTGGGCAATACAGCTATGGGATGTATCTCTTTCATATTCTCTTTCTGCCGGGGCTGGCTCGGGTCCAGCCGTGGCTGCAGAAACATTTGCACTCAATTGTGTTGGGTGGAGTTTGCTTCGTGTTGCTAATGTTCGGAGCAACCGTAGGAATGGCTGTGTTGAGCTATGAGGTTTATGAGAAACAATGGCTTAAGCTAAAAAGCCGATTCGCATATGAAGGACACGAAAAAGCAACCCGCGAGTTTGCCGCTTGATGCAGGATATCGCCGTTGAGCGCCCTATAAGTGCAGGTGGGTGGGACACTTTGCCGGTACTGAAATGGGCGAGTAAAATATAGAGGTTAGATGACATCGGGCTGAGTATTCAAGCAGTATCGACTGGAGGAATTTGTTTTGGCTAAACGCGACCGTTTTTTGTTTACGAGTGAGTCTGTCACCGAAGGGCATCCTGATAAGATCGCCGATCAGATCTCAGATGCGATTCTTGATGCCTGCCTGGCGCAGGATCCCTACAGCCGTGTTGCGTGCGAGACGCTGACTTGCACCGGACTGGTAGTGATCGCGGGGGAGATCACGACAAAAGCCTATGTAGACTTCCAAAGCCTGGTGCGCGGAACGGTCGCGGCAATCGGGTATGACAACGCGCTGTATGGGTTCGATTCGAATACTTGCGCTGTGATCTCGACCATCAATAAGCAGTCGGGCGACATTGCTATGGGCGTGGATACGGGCGGTGCGGGCGACCAAGGCATGATGTTCGGCTATGCGACAAACGAGACGCCGGAGCTGATGCCGACTCCGATCTCGCTGGCGCACAAGCTGGCGCAGAAGCTGAGCGAGGTTCGCAAGAATGGGTTGATGTCGTACCTGCGGCCAGACGGGAAAAGCCAAGTGACGGTGGAGTATGACTCGAACCATAAGCCGGTGCGGGTGGACGCAGTGGTAATTTCGACGCAGCACGCCGAGAACATTGGGAATGAAGAACTGCGCGCCGACATTCTGAAGAATGTAATTCAGGCTGTGATTCCAGCGAAGTTGCTGGACGAGGACACGAAGTATCACATCAATCCGACGGGTCGGTTTGTCGTCGGTGGGCCGATGGGCGATACGGGATTGACAGGCCGGAAGATCATTGTCGATACGTATGGCGGCATGGGACGGCACGGCGGTGGAGCGTTCAGCGGTAAAGATGCGACCAAAGTGGACCGTTCGGCAGCTTACATGGCGCGTTATGTGGCGAAGAACATTGTTTCCGCCGGTTTGGCTGATCGTTGCGAGGTGCAGCTTGCTTACGCTATTGGCGTGGCTGAGCCGGTAAGCGTGCTGGTGGATACGTTTGGCACGGGCAAGATCGACGAGACCAAGCTGGAGGAACTGGTGCGGAAGAACTTCTCGCTGACACCGAAGGGGATTATCGAAGGTCTCGATCTCAGAAAGCCGATCTTCAAGGCGACGGCGGCGTACGGCCACTTCGGTCGCAAGGGCGACACTTTCACGTGGGAGAAGACGGATAAGGCTGCTGCGCTTGCGGAGCAGGCTGGAGTCAAACAGGCTGTTGGGAAGTAATTCACCTGGTATAAGTTGAAACGATGAGGCGGGCCTTCGGGCCTGCCTTTTCTTTTGTTTATGACGCGCGAGAAGGGTGAGGGTAGACTGCTGGCCATCACTTAATTGCATCTCAGTAACAGCGACCCCTGTAACGAAAGGGTTTTCGATGCTTATTAGGAACGAATACGACATCCAATTTCATCTTCCGATGCCAACCCCGATGGTGGCAGTGCTTCATCTGCATCCTTCGTTGGAGCCGCTGGTGCGGACAGGTAATAAGTTGAAAGTGGAATATATCGAGGGGGAGACGAAGGCCAACGTTGCGGTATCAGAGTACCGCGATGTGTTCGGGAACCGCTGTACGCGATTTACGACGCCGGCTGGGACGATACGGCTGAGCGGAATGAGCGTGGTCGAGATGAAGGAGTTGAGTGATCCGATTAATGCTTATGCGCAGCAGGCTCCAGTGGAGGATTTGCCTTCAGAGGTACTTCAGTTTCTGCTGCCCAGCCGGTACTGTGAGGTGGATCAGTTTGGACCGATAGCGCAGGACCTGTTTGGCTGGATGACGCCGGGATGGACGCGAGCTTCAGCGATTCGCGACTGGGTGCATGAGAAGGTGGCTTTCAACTACAAAACCGCCCGGACTACGAAGACGGCGATGGATGTTTTTGTGGAACGTATCGGCGTGTGCCGGGACTATCAGCACCTTGCTATTGCGCTGTCCCGATGCCAGAATATTCCGGCACGATATGTAACTGGATATCTGGGGGACATCCGTTGGCCCTACAGCGGGCCGGGAGATTTCAGCGCGTGGTATGAGGTTTTTCTCGACGGGCGATGGATGACGATGGACGCACGGCACAACGAACCAAGAATTGGCCGAGTGCTAATGGCCACGGGTCGTGATGCCGCGGATGTCGCGATCACGACTTCGTTTGGAAACGCGATTCTGACGAACTTCTACGTCGAGAGCTACGAGGTCTTAGAGGACGGGACCAGAGTGACGCCATTGCCGGGTGTCATGACTCAGGAACCGATAGTAACCGCACTCAATCGCGATGCGAATTTGGCGGTTCAGAGTTTGCCACAGTAAAAGGCTTCTCAGCCGGATCGGATGCTGACGGTAGTGCGGTGAAGCCTGCAGAATTGCAGTGATCTGAAGAACTCTCTGCAGACGTCGAAGGCCACTAACCGTTTAGAGTAGAGCGATGGCAGAGGTTCTGGGCGAAGCGGCGGTAAATGGGCGAGCGCTGTATTCGAAGATCACCCGGCGACTTATCCCATATATGTTTTTGTTGTATATCGTAGCTTATGTCGACCGCGTGAATGTTGGATTTGCGGCTATGGATATGCAGCGGGACCTGCACTTCACGAACACGGTATATGGTACCGGCGCAGGGATCTTCTTTCTTGGCTATGCACTGTGTGATTTGCCGAGCAGCCTGATCCTGCGATGGGTGGGAACGCGGGTGTGGATCGCGCGAATCATGATCTCGTGGGGGATGGTCTCGGCATGTATGGTTTTGGTGGCGTCGCCGGGCTCGTTTTATCTTTTGAGATTTCTGCTTGGCGTAGCTGAGGCGGGATTTGTTCCCGGCATGCTTCTTTATCTGACATTCTGGTTCCCTTCCCATGAACGTGCGCGGGCGGTTGCGAAATTTATGACAGCTACTTCTCTGGCTGGAGTGGTCGGGGCTCCGGTTTCGAGCGCCTTGTTAAAGCTGGATGGTGTGCTGGGATTGCATGGATGGCAGTGGCTGTTTTTGTTTGAAGGCGTGCCGACGGTATTGCTGGGGATTTCGGTGCTTTTTGTCTTGAACGATGGGCCTGATGCAGCTGATTGGCTGACGCCTGAGGAGCGAAGCTGGCTGAATAGTGAATTGAGACGGGATGAGGAGCGATATGGCGCTTCGAAGCATCACAATCTGCTCGATGCGTTCAGGTTGCCTGCTGTTTGGGTTCTGACCGGGGTGTACATCATCATTCAGATCGGCGTGTACATCGTCAACTTATGGATGCCTCTGATTCTCAGCGGACTGGCGCGTAGCGGAGGCGCGGACTCAAGCCAGATCGCGCGGTACTCGACAGTACCATATCTTCTTGCCGCGATCGCTACCGTAGTGGTGGGATGGAGTTCGGACCGATGGAATGAGAGGCGCGGACATCTGGCAGGTTGTATGGCACTTGCCGCGGTAGGGTTCGCTTTGGCGGCGCAGGCGGAGAATATTGCAACAGCTCTGTGTGCCATGTCTCTCGTTGCGATTGGACTTTGGAGCACCATGGGGCCGTTTTGGGCTCTAGCAACGCGCATGATCGGTGGTACAGCAGCAGTCGGCGGAATCGCTACGATTACAACGGTTGGCGCATGCGGAGGATTTCTAGGGCCCTATGTGACGGGGAGAATGCGAGATGTCACGCATAGCTTTGCAGGCGGGCTGTATCTCGTTGGCTTGCTCGCGCTGGGGGCCGCGATCTTAGCGCTTTTGGCGAGAGGACGGGAGCATTTGAACACGTCGTGAATTTCTTGTTGTCGAGAAAATAGTCAAATTCTGATGTGGTTGAAAACAGTGTCTTTAGAGAGTCAATCACCCTAACAGCGCTAAAGAGGCTGCTTCGACTGTTATTCTGGAAGAGAGAGTAACGAATCCATCTAAATTGAGATGAGGTGCAGGAATGGCGACGGCAACAGTGGATAAGACTGCGGTCCAACTAAAGGCGACGGACTATAAAGTGGCGGACATTTCCTTAGCGGATTTTGGCCGCAAGGAGATCGATATCGCCGAGCAGGAGATGCCTGGACTCATGGCGATCCGCAATAAATATGCGTCGGGCAAACCGCTCGCAGGAGTTCGCGTGACGGGCTCACTGCACATGACGATCCAGACCGCGGTGCTGATTGAAACCATGGCCGCGCTCGGTGCGGATGTGCGGTGGGCGAGCTGCAACATCTTTTCGACACAGGATCATGCGGCGGCTGCGATTGCAGCGGCTGGGGTGCCTGTGTTTGCGTGGAAGGGTGAGACTCTGGAAGAGTACTGGTGGTGTACGAACCAGGCGCTGAGCTTTCCAGGCGGCAAAGGGCCACAGTTGGTCATCGACGACGGTGGCGACGTGACGCTGCTAATTCACAAAGGAGTTGCTCTCGAAAAGGGCGACAAGTGGGTTGATTCGCCCTCGGGCTCGCATGAAGAAGAGGTGATCAAGGCTCTCCTGAAGCAGATTCACAAAGAGACTCCGACGCGCTGGCAGGATGTTGCCAAAGAGTGGCGCGGCGTAAGCGAAGAGACGACGACGGGCGTACACCGGCTCTACCAGATGCTGGAGAAGGGTCAGTTGCTCGTTCCGGCGATCAATGTGAATGACTCGGTGACGAAGTCGAAGTTCGACAACCTGTATGGCTGCCGCGAGTCGCTGGTAGATGGCATCAAGCGCGCTACCGACGTGATGGTTGCGGGGAAAGTTGCGGTGGTTTGCGGATATGGCGATGTGGGCAAAGGCTCTGCTGCTTCGCTCCGCGGGATGGGCGCTCGCGTGATTGTGACGGAGATCGATCCGATCAATGCATTGCAGGCTGCTATGGAAGGCTATGAAGTTACGACTCTGGAAGAGACGTTGGGTCGTGGCGACATCTACGTTACCTGCACAGGGAACGTGGACATCATTACGGTTGAGCATATGAAGCTGATGAAGGACCAGGCAATCGTATGCAATATCGGTCACTTCGACAACGAGATCCAGATGGAGCCTCTGAATGCTCTGAAGGGCGTAAAGAAGCTGAACATCAAGCCGCAAGTGGATAAGTACACCTTTGAAAGCGGCAACAGCATCTTTATCCTTGCTGAGGGCCGACTGGTCAACCTTGGTTGCGCTACGGGACATCCGAGCTTTGTGATGTCCAACAGCTTTGCGAATCAGACGCTCGCGCAGCTTGACCTCTGGAAGAACAAGGATACGTATAAGGTGGGCATCTACATTCTGCCGAAGAAGCTGGATGAAGAGGTCGCACGGCTGCATCTGGAAAAGATCGGCGTGAAGTTGACGACCCTCTCGAAGAAGCAGGCGGATTACCTTGGCGTGGCCGTGGAAGGACCTTACAAGGCGGATCACTACCGGTACTAACTCACGCGTAACAAAAATAAGAGCGGCCGCCGGAGATTATTCCTCCGGCGGCCTTTTTGCTTCTGAGTACCTCATCGGCCCACGCGGCCCGCTCTACACTAGGCCTTCCTGCCGTTGTGCTTGTCGCGGTAGATGCGGCGAGATTCCCGGTTCTGCTGCTTGTTGATGAGGGACTTGTCGGCTTTGGTTAGGTGGCCGTTGTCCTGGGCGCGCATGTTTCTTTCCTCGTGGTTGATGGCCGATTCCTGGCTTTCGAGGTGTGACGTCTCGCCTGGGGTTAGTTGGCCACTCTTAACACCCTGAGCAATGCGGTCCTGTTGGTTTTCTTTGCGCTGGTTAATCTCCTGCGAGGTCTGTGCAGAGAGTGCCGCGGTGGCGAGTGAGAGTGAGGCGATAAAGGCAAGTTTGGTGAAGTTCATGATGAGGCTCCTTTGAGTTTCTCTTCGGCGGCTTGTTCGTTGCTGCTGCCGTTTCGGTTCGAATAGACCCAGGACTTGGGAGCGGGTTGCGCAGATTTCGGTGACTATATTTTTTCTGATGGGCGCGACTTTTCGCAGATTTGCGGGTATTTCCGGCGACTTTTACATTCCTCGCGCAAAAACGAAAGGTGCAGAACTGGCCTCACAGACACCAGGCAATGACAATCAGATTGCCGCAAAATGACCAGCAGATTTCCGATTTTGAAATGGCAAGAAGAAGGCTGCTGCGAACTAACTAGTTGCGCCTGGAGGGGTGAAGTCTTCGGCGGTGATCACCTGCAAACCAGGCGTTGAGATAAGCTGCTGGTCGATTAGGATGACGGTGTGAGACGAGCCAGATATGTAGGTGACCTGCGGGCCGGCGTAAGAGGCGATGGTTGTGCTGATGGGCACGGTTCCTGCGGGCAGCATGACGATGCTGTAGGCGCCTGCGGGAAGGTTGAGATAGCCGGTGTTGATGCCGAAGGACACGTTCGTGATAAGTGGGGCGACGGCGGTGAGCTTTTGCCCGGCAGGAACGAGATATACATCGACGGCGCCGACTCGTGTCGCCTGATCGATAAAACGCAGAGCGATTTGGCCGACAGGTGCGGCCTGGCTCTGGTCGGTCAGGGTAAGTTGCTGCAGACTTGCGGCGGAGTTACCGATTAGGACGGTGTACTGGCTGGAGGCGGCAAAGGTGGACTTCGACGAGGAGAGAACCTGCTTGGTTCCAGCTGTATCAGCGTTGATAGTGTAGGTGCCGGGAGTTAGCTGAATATAAGAAGTAACCGTGCCAAAACCAAGGTTGTAAGCGACAGCATTGCCGGCCCCCTGGTAGATATCCAGGCCGGGCGCGTCAGGCGAGGCCACGATGATCCTGACCTGCGCTTCAGGTGCCGGGCTCATGATGGCTTGGCAACCCGTAAGCGTGAGGGTTCCCACAGCCGCGAGCAATAAAGCTACGCGGGTGCTTGAGAGATCGTGTTGTAGTGGTCTTGGGAACATGGACCGTCGGCTCACAGTTCTGAGCTGGAACAACAAGATGCCTCAACTCTAAACGATTTCAAGAGGGTAATCGATGGCTGAACCCAGTGCGCCAATGGCTAATTAGTGGGAGAAGACCCTGTTGCTCCGAATCGGCAACAAGATGATGAGAGCCAACGTGGCTGACAGAATCGGACTTGCAGGGCCTTGGGTTCGGGTGGGTTGCGCGCACCCGTTTGCGCGGGTAGAGAGTGACCGAACCGAGGCTTCTGCGTCGGACAGCCCGAAGGAACATACAAACGAGAGGCACCGCTGATTGTTCTCCACGATGCCTCGAGGATATTTTCAGGAGACGAATCAGATGCTTGCAGGCTTACTTCTTTGGATGACTGGCTATGATCTGGTCCTTGATCTTGTTGTAGGTGGCTTGCGGAAGGATGCCGCGGGTTACTAGTTGGTTCTTCGCGGTATAGGGACGACCGTCGATAATGCGCTTGGAGTAGGCGTCGCCGATACCGGGGAATGCTTTGAGCTGGTCGGCCGTGGCCGTGTTAATGTCGAGAGGAGCAGCGGAGGTTGCCGCCGGCGGTTTGGGCGTCTGGGCAACATTGAGGACGGGGGCGATTGCGAATAAGAGTGCGGCGGCGAAGAGCTTGCGGCGAAGATTGAACATTGAAGCCTCTCCTTGATTTAGGATCACAACCTTACTGCGGAAGGGTACGAGAGCACGTGAGCCCCGTCAATATTCAGTGCGAGAACGATAAAGGTTGGTCGGCCGGACGAGTTGACTTCCCGAAGCTGAAAAAGATACTCTGAGGTGGAGATGACGACGCTGCACCATCATCACGGGCACCACCATCATCACGCGGAGAGCGTGTTGGCGGCATTGTCCGGTGTAGCGAAGTAACAGAGACGCTTATCCAGGATTCGAAAGGCCCGCTAACGCGCACACCGCGAGCGGGCTTTTTTACTGCGCGTGACCAAACTGAGAGGATGAAAAATGGTAGAGACGGTGAAGATAGATTTTGCGAAGATGGATGGCCTCGTTCCCGGTATCGTCCAGGATGCGAGGACTGGCGAGATGTTGATGCTGGGCTTCCTGAATGAGGTGAGCTACGCAAAGACGCTCGAGACAGGATTTGTGACGTTCTGGAGCCGGACAAGGCAGAAACTCTGGATGAAGGGCGAAACCAGCGGCAACCGGCTTCGCGTGATTGAGGCTTCAACCGATTGTGATAACGACGCACTGCTGTTCCGGGTCGAGGTGGAGGGCGACGGGCTGGTGTGCCATGAGGGAACGGTGAGCTGCTTTACAAAGAGAATATCTACGGAGGCGAAGTGAGCGATACGAAGAAACTGAAACTTGGGATTCCGAAGGGGAGCCTGCAGGACGCGACGATCGCTCTGTTTGAACGGGCTGGTTGGAGAATCTTCGCTAATGGACGCAGCTACTTTCCTTCGATTGATGATCCGGAGATTGAGTGCATGCTGGTGCGGGCTCAGGAGATGGCCCGCTACGTTGAGCATGGCGCGCTCGACGCCGGGCTGACTGGCAACGACTGGGTGATGGAAAACCAACATGAGGTGGAATATGTCACGAGCCTCACTTATTCCAAACAGAGCCGACAGAAGGTGAAGTGGGTGCTCGCAGTACCGGAAGATTCGCCGTTTCAGAA
>Ga0210390_10005193_pt1 | contig 10926 bp, 9 predicted proteins | sample IncBWH11OmetaG_FD_161050 | JGI IMG/M metagenome (GOLD analysis project Ga0210390, IMG submission 161050) | Forest soil microbial communities from Barre Woods Harvard Forest LTER site, Petersham, Massachusetts, United States - Inc-BW-H-11-O ... | reverse complement strand
CGCCGTCGAGCCTCTCGTTCGGCAGTGTGGCGACCGGGTCGACCAGCAGCGCGCAGACCGTCACGGTGTCCAACCCCGGCAGCACCGCCGCTTCGGTCTCCTCGGTCAACACCAGCGGTCCGTTCGCCGAGACCAACACGTGCGGGGGATCGATCGCCGCGGGCGGGTCCTGTACGGTCAGCGTCACGTTCACGCCGACCGGGACCGGCTCGGCCAGCGGCACCCTGTCGGTCGCGAGCAGCGCCCCCGGCAGCCCGCTGACCGTCGCACTTTCCGGCACCGGAATCAACTCGAGCGTCAACCTCGCTCTCAACCAGCCAGTCACCGCCAGCGGCTACACCCAGACCTACGTACCAGCCAACGCGGTCGACGGCAACACGAGCACCTACTGGGAAAGCACCGACAATGACTTCCCGCAATGGTTCCAGGTGGACCTGGGCTCGGCGACCAGCATCAGCAGGATAGTGATGTACCTGCCGCCGTCCAGCGCCTGGAACACCCGCACCCAGACCATCACGATCCAAGGCAGCACGGACGGCACCAACTACACCACGCTGGTGCCGTCGCAGGGGTACACCTTCAACCCCTCGACTGGTAACACGGCCAGCATCACCTTCACGGCCGCCACGGTGCGGTACGTGAAGCTGACGTTCACCGCCAACACCGGGTGGCCGGCCGGCCAGCTTTCTGAACTGCAGGTCTACAGCAGCTGACATGAGTGGCGGCTGGGAGGGTGGCTATCCACCCTCCCAGCCGTTCATCTCGTGCAGCGCCGACGCGGCCTAGGGGAGCGACCAGTGCTGGTCGGCCGTGTTCCTGCAGGCAGCGAGCGTGACGCGGGTGCCGTTACGAGTTGAGGGCTCGGTCAGGCACTTCCCGCTCGCGCGCAAGACGTACTCGCCGTTGCCCAGCCGGGTCCACACCTGGCTCGTCCTGCCCGTGCAGGGCTCGAGGTACGCGACGCTGGTCGCGGTGATGCACTTGCCAACCAGCTGGAGTTCCCCGTTGGACGTGAACGTGATGCGCTGCGGCGTCTTGCCGGTGCAGGCGAAGGTGTCGATCGCGTTGCCGCTGGCCGCGGACCCGTGCGAGTCGTCCACGCACTTGGCCGCGTCCCCCTTTATCTGCCCAGGCGGCGAGCTAACGCGCCAGGTGAAGGTGAACCCGAACGCGCCGTCGTAGTACGCCACGCTCACCTTGGTCGTGAAGGTGCCCGCGGTGACGTTGGGAGTGCCATGGATCACCCCGGAGAAAAGACTGATCGACAGCCCGCCGGGGAGGCCGGATGCCCGGAAGGTGACCGTCGACGCCGGTGAGGTCCGCGCCTGCACGTGCAGGCTGACCGCCTTACCGGTCGTGCTCACCTGGTTGCCAAGCCGGGTGACGCTGAGCGGGAGCTTCCCAGATGACATGACACAGCCGCCCGCTATGTTGCTCCATAGGCTCTGCATCGCGAACCTCCCAGTGGAAAGGGAGACGTCGCCGTCCGGGTCGGGCGTGCCCCAGATCACGCCGCCCCAGGCGCACTTGTCGGCTACCTCGCCGCCGCTGACGGTGTCGTTCGGATCGATCCAGGCGTTCCCCAGCGGATCGGTGGCCGACTCGCTGAACTCGTGGCCGCCCACGATGCTGAAGCCGTCGTAGAGGCCGGCCGATCCGGTGTTAATGAAGTTCTCACCGCACTCGGACTTGGCGTCGAGCTGATAGGGCAGGTTGGTGAATGTCAGGTAGCTCTTCCCAGTCGGAGTGGCGCTGTGCCAGCCGCAGTACGTTTCCGACGACGCTTGCGGTGATCCGCAGTTGCCAGCGAAAGTTACCGAGACGCCGCCGCCCTCGGCAATGGGGGTGAAGCAGGTGCCTGACTGTGCCGCGACCACTACCTGCGCGTTCGGCGTGTTCCCGATTCTGAAATGCGCCGCCGCCTTCGTCGCCTCAGCGGCGAGGTCATTAAAGGTGACCGAATTTTCCGGTTTCGCCGCGTCGACGTAAGATCCGCCGAACACCGAGCTGGTGACCGTCGCGTGGCCACCCGAGTTGTCGAAGTACTGCGACGCGGTCAGCGCCCAGGTGTCCGAGGCTTCCCCGAGCCCCTTGTACAGCTTCGTCAGGTAGCTCATCGCAGCTTGCGCTGTCTTGTTGTTCTTGTTGCCCCAGGCCGGCCCCCAGAACACGAGGTAGACGCGAGGGTTGTGCTGCACAGGACCGCCGTTGTAGGTCACGGGGCAATTCGGCTCGCTGGTCTGGGGGCAGCCAGCGGCCTGCGCGTGCGGCGTTGCGGCGGCGCTGTCCGCGGGTCGCGCCCCGCGCGCCGGGACCACCCCCAAGATCACACCGGGAGCCGGGAGCCCCGATCCGGACGCGGCCGGACGCGCCGCCGCCGGTGTAGCGGCGCTCGCCGATCCCGCGATCGCCCCCGCCGCCGTCGCAGCCGTCGCGGCCGTCGCGGCCGCCACCGCGCCGATCGCCAGCCAACCCCGTATGTTCAATCTCGTCCCCTTATGTAGCTATTTTCTCGTAAAATAGACAATGGGCAGACTTTCACAGCACGCGCCGATTCGCAATCGGGTAATCGCCCTCGGCGCCGTTAGTTTTAAGGCGTGCTCTGCACCGTACCGATCGATAGCGCGGACGACCCGAGGCTCGCCGATTACACGCGGCTGACCGACGTCGGGCTGCGGACCAGCCTCGAGGCCGCCCACGGTCTGTTCATGGCCGAGGGCACGAAGGTCATCGTGCGGGCCGTTGCCGCGGGGTACCCGGTGCGGTCGATACTGCTGACGCGGAGCCGCCTGGTCGACCTGCCCGCCCTGGAGACCGCCGCCGCCGTGGACGCGCCGGTATACGTGGTCCCCGACGAGGTCGCCGAACGGCTCACCGGTTACCGGGTGCACCGGGGTGCGCTCGCGTCGCTTGGCCGCACGGAACTGCCGGCGGTCTCCGCCGTCCTGCGGGACGCCAGCAGGATCGTCGTCCTCGAAGACCTCGTCGACCACGGGAACATCGGGGCGATCTTCCGCTGCGCCGCGGCACTGGGGGTGGACGCGGTGCTGTTGTCGCCGCGATGCGCCGATCCCCTGTACCGACGGTCGGTCAAGGTCTCAATGGGAGCCGTGTTCGCCATCCCTTATGCGCGGATGACCGAATGGTTCGAAGGGCTCGCGGAACTCAAGCGCAACGGGTTCAGGGTGCTCGCGCTCACCCCGGATGAGAACGCGACGCCGATCTCCGCGGCGAGCATCGGCGACAAGGCCGCGCTGCTGCTCGGCACGGAAGGCGACGGCCTGTCGGCACGCTGGCGGCACGAGGCCGACGAAGCGGTCCGGATCCCGATGCACCCCGTGGCGCGGGACAAAGGCGTGGACTCGCTCAACGTTGTCGCCGCCGCGGCTATCGCCTGCCACCTGCTCGCGTCGCGCGAGTAAATATATTCACAGAAAGCCACCGCGCGCTTACGACTACCTAAGGTAGTCTCTCGGTCACTGCGCCGTATCGGGCCCTGCCCGGTGGCCCGGACGGGGGCGGCGCAGACCCTCGTGGCCGGCAAACGCGGAACGACGCTGCGCCGGCAAGAATGGCAAGAGTGCGGTACATCATCATCGGAGCGGGCGCCGTGGGCGGAACGATCGGCGGCTGCCTGTTCCAGGCCGGGCACGACGTCGTCCTAGTCGCCAGGGGAGCGCACCTGGAGGCGCTGCGGGCCCGGGGGCTGCGGCTGGCCACCCCGCTTGGCACATCCATGCTGGGCATCCCGGCGGTGGGCGGTCCGGCCGAGGCGGGGCTGCGGCCCGGCGACACGCTGATTCTCACCGCGAAAACCCAGGACGCCGCCGCGCTGCTGGACGAATGGGCCTGGCAGCCGGTGTCCGGGGGGTGGCGAGCGAGCGTTTCGCGCTGCGCCGCTTCCGCCACGTGTACGGTATGCACGTCTGGCTGCCGGCCACGCACCTAGAGCCGGGTGAGGTGGCATTGCAGGGCGCGCCGCTGGCCGGCCTGCTGCACATCGGCCGTTACCCGTCCGGCGCCGACGCGACGAGCCAGCGCATCGCCGAGGACCTGGGAAAGAGCCGCTTCCTCGCCCTGGTCAGCCAGAACGTGATGCGCTGGAAATACGGCAAGCTGCTCGACAACCTGAACAACGCGATCGAGGCCCTGGGCGGCCGCGGCGCGTCGGGCTTCGGCGCCGCGGCGCAGGCCGGTGACGCCGCCGAACTGCGGCGCCTGGTCCGCGAGGAGGGGACCGCCGTCCTCGACATCGCCGGCTTCGACTACTCGAGCGCCGCCGAGCTCGCGGACGTGCGCCGCGACAGCATACGCATCGAGCCGGTCAACGGCTCGGCGCGCGCGGGCGGCTCGTCGTGGCAGAGCCTGACCCGGCAGACCGGGACGATCGAGGCGAACTTCCTGAATGGCGAGATCGTGCTGCTCGGCCGGCAGTATGACGTTCCGACGCCGGTCAACGAGGCTTTGCAGCGCCTCGCCAACCAGGCCGCCAGAGAGCGCATGCCGCCCGGCTCCTTGACCCCGGCGCAGATCCTCGCCGCCGCGGGAGTCGCGGAGGGACCCGGAGGCACCCCGGTCCGTTCCGGATAAATCGCTTTTTATTCTTCAAAACACACCGTTCGCTAGACGCGGCAGCTTGTTTACGTAAAGCTTCTTGGCGCGCATCGGGTCGAACACTGGGAGGGAACGGGTGAGTGCCGGCGGGTCGCGGGATTCCGGGTGGATGCATGAGACCCGGCCCGAGCTGGCACACCCGACGACGCAGCCTGGGGCAGCAGGGACCCCTGAGGCAGCAGAGCCGCCGAACAAGCCCGGCTCGGGCAAGATGTGGGCCGCCGCGATCGTCGCGCTGACGCTCGTCTTCGTCGGCCTCGGCGGCTACGACCTGTTCACCAATCGCCACCTGCTGGGCGTCCGGCCTGTCGCGCGGGCCGCCGCGTCGCCATCACGGAGCGTGATCTCCTCCGCTACCGGCTCGCCGTCCGCGAGCACGACTGGCAGTGCGAGCGCGTCAGCATCGGCGTCCGCGACGGCGCAGGGGTCACCGAGTGCCAGTTCCTCGCCCACGGTGGCGCCGGTGCGGTTGCTTTCGGCGGTGAGCGTGGTGGCGTTCGGACCGGACGGGACCTCTGATGGTGACAATCCGGGCATCGCCTCCGGTGCCCTGGTGGACAACGGGGTGGATGCCTGGCAGAGCGCGTGGTACAAGTCGGCGGCGTTCGGCAACCTGCAGGCGGGTACGGGGCTGCTGGTCGACATGGGTCGCCGGGTGTCGATCAGCAGCGTGCACCTAGTCCTTGGCGCCGCGCTGGGCGCCAACGTCCAGGTGCGCCTAGGCGACACGCCGGAGCCGGGTGACCTGTCCACGGCGGCGAGCGCGGACGACGTCGGCGGCGCCGTGCGTCTGGCGCCGCCGGAACCGGTGCGCGCCCGGTACGTGCTCGTCTGGTTCACGCTGCTGCCGCCGGACACGGCCGGCACCTACCAGGTCAGCGTCTACGGCATCACGGTCGACGGCCGATCGTAGATCGCTCGGCCGCGTGGGTCAGGGGGCGCGGAGCCTGTCCACGAGCGCGTCGGCCTGCACGAGCGTGACCGGCATCTGGATCTCGGATATCGGCACGACGCGGCTGCCGCCCTCGAGGAACACGACCTGGTCATGCAGGCAGCCGCGCAGGTCAGGGTACTTCGCGACGATCGCCGCCTGGTCGGTCCTGGACTGCTGCCACTGCTGCTGTGCCTGGGCCGCCCTGGCCTGCATCGCCGGGACGACGCGCTCCTGGATCGTCTTCTGCACGCGCTTGCCGATCGCCCGGCCGACGAACCGGAAGGCCGTCCCCATCACCGCGTCGGTGATGTCGCCCCCGATGTCGCCTCCGGCGCCGAGGAGGGGGTTGTCGAAGTTCCCCGAACGGCCGGACCGCGTGCCGGCGGGCCCGTAATCCGAGTAACCCTCGCCGGCGAACTCGTATCCCTGGCCGTCGCCGTATGGCCCTTGCTGCTGAGCTTGCGGCCCCCGCTGCATGGCCTGGTCCTGCATGCCGTTGAGCATGTCGAAGATCTCAGCGACAGTGCGCACCTGCGCGCCGCTGCCGCACTGCGGGCATATTGCCTGTTGCGTGCCATAATCCACGGCTTAATTGTGCTCTCGGTTGAGGCGGCCGGATAGCCGCAGCGAAAATTCGCCGTCATCGCTTTAATTAAAAATTGTCCCGAACGATTAGTTGCGTCTCTCCATCCCCAGATTCCACCAGGATCGGGGCCGACGCTCGCGGCGGTTTGACTTTCCAGCGGCTGGAAGGTGCAGAGTCGTTGGCGTGCCGAAGGAGCTATACACCATCGGGCGGGTCGCACGCAGGATCGGCGTGCCCGCGCGGACGATCCGGTTCTGGTGCGACGCCGGCATCTTGCCGCCCACGGACCGTTCGGCGGCCGGATACCGGCAGTTCGACGCGGCGGCCGTGGCCCGCCTGGACCTGGTCCGCACGCTGCGCGAGCTGGGCCTGGGACTGGACGACATCAGGCAGGTACTGCACGGCGGCACGACCGTAGCCGAGCTGGCCCGCGTGCACGCGGCGGCGCTGGACGCGCAGATCCGCGTGCTCCGGCTTCGCCGTGCGGTGCTGCGCGCCGTCGCCGCCCGCGGCAGTGACATCGAGGAGACGAAACAAATGAACGACCTGGCCAGGCTGTCCGCCCGGGAGCGGCAGCAGATCATCGACGACTTCGTGGACCGCACCTTCGCTGGCGTCCCGCCGAACGCCATCGCGCAGCGCATGCGCACCATACCAGCCGAACTCCCCGACGACCCCACCCCTGAACAGGTCGATGCCTGGATCGAGCTAGCCGGCCTGGTCGCGGACGGGGCATTCCAGCGACGCACCCGCGCGATGGTGCTGGCCGGTCCAGTCCGCGGCGGCCCCGACCACGGTGCCGTCACCGAACACGCCAGCCGCGCACTGGCCGACGCCATCGACCCCGCGTCGCCCGAAGGCAGGCAGGTCCTCGACCAGATCATCCCGCCCGGCACGCCCCCCGCCGAGCGTGCGCGCATCGCAGATCAGCTGGAGACGTTCACCGACGAAGGGGTGGAGCGCTACTGGCAGCTCGCCGGCATCCTCAACGCCCGCCCGCCCTTCACCCCCACGGTCCCCGCCTACCGCTGGCTGATAACCGCCTTGCGCGCGCACGGCTGAGGCCGCACCGTTCGACGGCTGTGCGGCCTCACGCCTCACGCCTCACGCCTCAAGCCTCAAGCCTCAAGCCTCAAGATCATGGGGCATCCGGCCTACTTGGCACCATTGGTCGATGCTCCTAGACCCGTGTCAGCCGGCGCGGAGGGTCGGTGGCGAGTGGCTGTGCAGGACTTGCCCGTTGCACATTTGGTTGTGCACACTCGGGCCGCTTGTCGAGCTCCACCTACGTCACCGCCGCTCTGCGGGCAACCACAACCACCCTCGCGTCCGGGTTTCCTTGCAGCTGAGCCGCACCTGCGTATAAGCCGCTGGGTTGATTAGCCCGCCACGCTGTACAACGTCGGTGTAGAGCTGGTCTGAGACAATCGCGCCGAACGGCGCTTGGGACCTCGCGATCGCCTTCTTGAACGTCGGCGCCTCCAGCAGCCGGAACAAGTGTGTCAGGGTGTGACCGGTGACACCGTGCGCGTCGTAGTACACGCAGCCGTGGTGCACCGCCATGCGCAGGCGCAGCGGCGGACGGTTGCCCGCCGGCCAGGCGTGGCGGCGCAGCAGAGCGGTCAGATGATGTATCAGCGGGTCGAGAAAATATCCCGGCTCGATATCCGGCGGCGCAACAACAAGTGTCCCATCACCGCGGTCTTCGCGGTAGCAGTCCCACCAGGACAGGCCGGTCATGCCGAAGGCACCGGTGAGTAGTTCGTACATCAGTTGGCGCATGTCAAGCTGCGCGCTGATGTCACGATAGCGCTGGCCGAAGGCCACGATGTCGGTGGCGAGCACCGTGGTATGCGTGACCGGAAAGCGCTCGTGGGGACGCATCGTGCTATTCATGGGCGTCCTCGATCAACTGACGTGGTGGTCGAGTAGTCGAGCGGGCATCGGCCCAGAACTCGATCAACTCGTCGGAGGTGAGGTCGGTGAGTGGTACCTAGGGACAACGCGGCATCGGGTGGAGTCACCGCCGATCTCTTTCTTCTGCGTGGAGCCGTACCTCTTTAACGGTGGCGGCGCGCAACGTCAGCATGTGCCAGCTAAGACGACTCGAGATGATCCGGAGTCAGCGGTTTGCGTGTTCAAGCCTGCCCGCGGTCCTGACCACCGTATTGTGGCTGTTGCAGGAGGTATGCGGGGAATTGGAATTGCCTGCACTTGCCGGACTTGCTTGGCAGCGAGCGTCCTGGCGTCAACCCCCGAATGTTCCACACGAACGGATGATTGACCGATGACTCAAGGCGATCACAGTGCGGTGGAGGGCTTTTTTGCCGAGCTGCGCCGTGTCTGGGAAGACGCAGGTCCGCCGAGCTACACCGAATTCGAAAAGCTGTCGAAAAGAGTCAAAGGACCAGCTGACGGTGAGGCCCAGTGGCTGTCACGATCAACGACGCAGCATATCCTGGCTGGTCGGCGCAGCATGCCGCCGAAGTGGCAGTGGGTTTCGAGGTTCATCACCGTGCTCCGAGAGGCCGCCAAAGAGGTCGGCGTGGATCCAGCCAGGATCGGTGACTTGCAAGAGTGGAAGCAGAAGCATGAGGCCGTCCGGGCGGCGATGGCCGCGCCGGAGTTGGCTCGCGCGGCTGGCCAGGACCATCCGTCGGCACTGAGCACTTGGCCAAGCGGTCGGCCTGATCCGGCCCGGACTCCCCGGAAGACGAGCAGTTTCCTACCGAACGAGCCAGCCCTTCTGCGTGACCAGCAGCTCGCCGACCAACTGCGCGCTCTCAGACAGGACTGGTGGCATGAATACCGCGACCTGGTGCCCGAATGGCTGGGCGGATACCTGAGTCTGGAGATGGCCGCCAGCCTGATCCGCACCTACGACACCACACTGGTGCCAGGCTTGCTCCAGACCGAAGCATACGCCGCTGCGGTGATCAAGCTCGCCTCGTGTACAACTGGCGGGGCAATAGTTCAGCGCTTGGTTGAGTTGCGGATGCATCGTCAGCAGCGCCTGGTCGATGCCGACGGGCCAATGCTGTGGGCCATCCTCGAAGAGGGAGCGGTTCATTACCGGTTCAGCGACGCCAAAACGATGCGCGCGCAAATCAGGCACCTCATTGAGCTCTCGGACCTACCCAATGTCACGATCCAGATCATACCCGCGAACAACAACCGATACGTTATAACGCCTTGTCCGATTACGGTTCTTCGTTTCCCGCTCCCCGGCATGCCTGATGTGGTGTATCTGGAGCAACTGACCGGTGCCGTCTGTCTCCCCTACCTGGGCGATGCCGATAATTACCGAAGTGTATTGGGCTATCTGTCAATCGAAGCTCTCACGCCAGCGAAGACGACAGGCTTCCTTTATCAGATCCTTCGGGAGATATGACCCGGGCGCGCATTGGCCCTGGTTAGCTGCTGGTCTAGTCTGGGCATTAGTATGCTCGGGCTAGCGCCGGATGTGCCACGAGACTGTCGCGAGAGGAAGTATTCACGTTGACCGACCGTCCACCGGCGATGGGTGCCGCTGCTGACAAGGACAGTCTGCCGCCGTTCGATACCAGTGTCGCCAATCCCGCACGGATTTTGGACTACTGGCTGGGCGGCAATGACAACTTCCCGGCTGACCAGGAAGCCGCTGAAGCGATCCTGGAGATCATGCCGTCAGTGTCCCAGACCGCCCGGATCTCCCGGCGCTTCTTGGTCGACGTGGTGCGCCGGCTGATGCTGGAAGTTGGTATCCGGCAGTTCCTGGATATCGGGAGCGGCCTGCCAACTGCCGACAACACCCATGAGGTCGCCCAGCGCACCACGCCGGAAGCGCGCGTCGTGTACGTGGACAACGATCCGCTGGTCTTGGCGCACGCGCGGGCGCTGCTGACCAGTACGCCGGAGGGCAAGTGTGCCTATCTGCATGCTGATCTGCGGGATATCGCCCAGATCCTCCACCGAGCGGCCGACACACTGGACTTCAGCCAGCCGATCGGCATCTTGCTGATCGGCATCCTGCACTTCATACCTGACTCGGAGGATCCCTACGGGATTACCCGGAGCCTGATGGCGGCAGTGCCGTCGGGCAGCTACCTCGTGGTCGGGCACGGAGCGAGCGACATCCAGCCTGAGGTTGTCGCTGAGGTGAACGAACGATACAACGAGCATTCGGCCGTGGCGGGCATTCTGCGCTCCAGGGAGGGGGTCACGCGGTTCTTCGAGGGCTTGAAGCTCATGCCGCCGGGAGTAGTGCCGCTGCATCGGTGGTGGGAAACCGATCCGGAGATGGCTGCTTCGGTCAAAGGGTTGGGTGTTTGTACCACTTACGTCGGAGCGGGACGGAAACTCTGAGGGTGTCACCGGTGCCGACGTGAGCTTGAGCCACAGGTGCCTTACCCCGGGTCGTGGCCGGACGAGGGAGTCGGCGACAGCGCGCCAGCAGTACTCGGTGCCGACGACATAACGCTGTCGCCCGTTGACGAGTCGTGACCCTATCCCGCTCGGGCGGTGGGTGGTGAGTGGCTGTGCAGGACCTGCCCGTCGGGGCCGAACGCCGAGGTGGTGCCGTCGGGGTGCAGGACGATCTGCCAGCCCCACCGGTGTATGCAAACATCGTGGTGGAACTGGCATAGTAGAATACAGGAGCTAACGCTGGTCTTGCCGCCGTCTTCCTTGTGCACGATGTGGTGGACGTCGCAGTAGCAGGCGGCGCGGCCGCAGTGCGGCCAGGCGCAGTGCTTGTCGCGCAGGGTGACGGCGCGGCGGATGTGCGCCGGGACGGTTTCTGAGTACCCGATGT
>Ga0210390_10005191_pt1 | contig 10930 bp, 8 predicted proteins | sample IncBWH11OmetaG_FD_161050 | JGI IMG/M metagenome (GOLD analysis project Ga0210390, IMG submission 161050) | Forest soil microbial communities from Barre Woods Harvard Forest LTER site, Petersham, Massachusetts, United States - Inc-BW-H-11-O ... | reverse complement strand
CCATTCCCCTTACCTCCCTCTCTGATGATTCCGCCGCGCTTCGACGTGTGATCGAAAGGACGGACGGTCCGCTCACCCTGGTGGGACACGCTTACGCGGGCGCTGTAATTGCCACGGCCGATCACGCTCGCGTGAAATCGTTGGTGTATATAGCGGCCTTAGCGCCTGATGAGGCCGAAACGGTGGCGGATGTCTTCTATCGCGCCGCACCGCATCCAAGAGCTCCCAAGCTCGCGCCGGATGAGCAAGGACTGATTTGGATGCCGGAAGAAGGATTTGGTCAAGCCGTGGCGCATAAAGCCGCGTCCGATCAGATCACCATTATGGCGGCCGTTCAGCGGCCAATCTCGGTCAAGTGCATTCAGGAAAAAGCTCCGCTGCCTGCGTGGAGAAGCAAAAAGTCTTGGTTCTTCATTGCGGAAGAGGATCGCATGATCCTCCCCGAGACGCAGCGCTTTATGGCCGAGCGAATGGGGGCAACAAAACGGGCGTACCCCGTAGATCACACTCCGATGTACACCGCACCGAATCTCGTCGTTGACCTTGTCCTTGAAGCTGCACAGGAAGCCATTCGGAATTGAACTGAGGAGTCATGAAAAACGGATCGGTTGCAATCGTGACAGGGGCAAGCCAGGGAATTGGCCGTGCAACAGCGGTCAGGCTGGCCCGTGATTTCTCCGTCGTTGTGCTGGCCGCACGAAACGAGGACGAGTTGCAGAAGACGGCCGCTGCTGTTACTGCGGGCGGGGCCGAGCCGCAGATCTGCGTGCTCGATCTGCGCGACCCTCCGTCGGCAGAATCCCTCGTCCGCAGTACCCTCGATCGTTTTGGCAGAATCGATGCCCTGCTGAATATCGCGGGAGCGGTTCCCCAAATTGATTTGTTCGAAATGACGGATGCCCAGTGGGAGGATGGATTGGCGCTCAAGCTCCACGGGGCGCGCCGTATCACTGTGCAAGCCTGGAATGCGTTGAAGGCATCGAACGGATCGGTGGTTCTGATCTCCGGAAGTGCCGCTCTTGATCCAAAGCCTGGCTTCGCGGCGGTTGCGGCGGTAAACGCCGCAATCATCGCACTCGCCAAAGCCTTCGCAGAGCAAGGCATCAAGGACGGCGTGCAAGTGAATAGCGTTGTCCCCGGCGCAGTAATGACCGGACGGCGAGAGTCCTTTTTCAAGAAGTGGGCGCCTGCACACGAGATGAGCGTCGACGAGGCTGTGAAGAAGTTTCCGCAGGAGGTCGGTATCGCCCGCTTCGGCAAACCCGAAGAAATTGCTGATCTGATGGCCTACCTCGTGTCGCCCGCCGCCAAGTGGATGACAGGGGCCTCCGTGCGCATGGATGGTGGGGAAATCAAAGGCATCTGATTTGACTCCATTTGTGTCGGAGAATTGCGGATTACCGCGTGAAATAGTTTGGCGTGGAGCAAATGTAGCCGCCTCGATCTACAGGGAAGAGTCCGCATGACCCCAGTGACGACCATTGCGTTTGTCCTCCACCTGGTTGGTGCATGTGCCCTTGGCGCCATCGTGGGACTGGAACGTCAGTGGCATCAGCGCATGGCAGGCACCCGAACCAACGCCCTGGTAGCCGCCGGTGCGTCAGCCTTCGTAATGGCGGGCTCTCTCATTGGCGGCGATCCCTCGGCGCCCAGCCGGGTCGCCTCATTCGTCGTGTCCGGCGTCGGTTTCCTCGGCGCGGGCGTGATCTTCAAAGATGGCGCCAGTGTCCATGGTCTCAATACCGCTGCAACCGTTTGGTGTTCGGCTGCGATAGGAGTTCTGGCCGGCGTTCATTCCTTGCCTCTTGCTTCTATCCTGGCCGTAGTGGTGATCTTGGCTAATATTGCGCTTCGGCCACTCGTTGATAGGCTTCATCTTGCGATTCCAGCAGTTGAATCTGTTGAGGCACGATACGAGATCGTGATCACCTGCCGAAGCGTTGACCAGATGCATCTGCGCGCGCTGCTACTCACAACGATAGGCCGCATGGCAGCTACCCTGCAGGCGATTCACAGTGCAGAAGTGCGAGAAACCGACCACGCCCGATTGCGGACTGAAATCAGCACGCACGGCCCGCAAAACGAAATGGTAGAAGAGATCGCCGTGCGGCTCTCGATTGAACCAAGCGTGACTTCGTTGAGTTGGTCTATAACGCCAACGGTACTGGAATAGCTAGAATACGGAACTAGGCTCTCTTCAGCTTCCTTCCTGACAAATCTGGGAGCGCTGCCGACCTAAAGCAGTGTTCACATGTTCGGGTTCGGCAAGTGCCACCGCCAGTGAACTCAGGGAATCATCTTCCCTGCACCGCGACGGGAACTATTTAGGCGCGACGATCTCGAGAAGACGGTCCACTGTTCCTGGAATTCTTTCCAGGAGCGGATACTGTTGGCCGCCGTGGTAAGAAAGCGCAAGAGTAATAACGACACCGGTATTGTCGACTGTGCACTCGATCGGAGCGATGGAGCCCTTGGCATCGCGAATGGCTTGCTGCAGTCCATCGATTGAGAAGGGATGTTGGTTGATCGTAAGGAGTTTCATTCCGGGACCAAACCCTGCAGTTTGCGCGGGACTCCCGATGTGAACGTCCGTAATCGTTCCGTCGGGGCGAACATCCATGCCAATTGAATAGGCAAAATCTTTGTCGCCCTTCAGTGCGGTCCAGGCGCTCGGAGTGTCCCCGTAGACAACTCGATAGCCACTGCCCGTGATGCCTCCCAGTGGAGCCGTTGGCGTTAATTCATGGAGACGTCGCGCGAAGAAGGCTGCCCAGTCATTTGGAGCAACGGTGGTCAGCGCCTTAACAAGTTGCTCAAAGGTGAAGGGAACAACCTTGGGCCCCGTGCCGCGTTCCTGACCATAGAAGAGGGCTAGGAAGTCATCCAGCGATTTTTTACCACCGGTCTTATTGCGGATGATCGCATCGACCTCCAGCCAAACCAGTTCACCCTCGCCATAAAAGTCAAAGCCGCCAAGCCGCCAGCTTTCATAACCACGGCTGCCATCCACAGACCAGAGGATAGGAGCCATGGTGGCCGTATCCTGAAGATCGCGCCAGGTCTTTCCAGGGCGATGATCGTATTTCGCTGCGATTTCCGCGAATTGATCCAGAAACTGCTCGCGCGTCCAGATTCCCGAGCGCACTGCGAGTACGGCTGAAAGATAATCCGTGAGCCCCTCATAAACCCAAAGAGCGGAAGTGTCGACGGGCACTTGATAGTTGGGCGTAACGAGGCCCGCCGGGCGGCGGTACTGGCCGTTCCAGCTGTGAGCAAAATCGTGGGCAATGAAATTGCCATACAGCGTGAGAGACCTTTCGTCTGTGAGGAAGTTGGCCGGCCGACGGTTGTCGAGGGACTGATGATGATCGAAGGCGCCGCCGGAAATGCAATCGGACAGCGTAACAAGCATGTGGAACGAATTGTAGTGTCGGCTCTGAAAGAGAGAGCCGGTCTCGCGGATGAGGTTGCTAAGTTGATCGATGTGGGTTTGACTTATCTCCAGGTTCTCCGGCTTGTCGGCCACCATATCGAGATAGTGCTTTGGATTGATCTCAGGAGCTAACGCCACCTCGCGGAAGTAGCGCCCGGAAAGCAGGGGGGAATCGACCAGTTGCTCAAGCGACACAGTCTGGAAGGAAATTGGGCTTTCCGGCACGGACGTTGTGCTCGGCGCGAGCGCAGTCGCACAATGCCAGTTCTCAGGAAGAATTACCGTCGGGGTAATCTCAAGCGAAGCAACCTGTGTGGACGGACCTGCGTACGGATAGAGCAATACTGTATTCCAGTTCAGCACCGCGATGTTTGCATCGGTCGATCCCGCCCCGGTCTCGTCGATGGCTGAGGTGATGAAGTCCATTTTCACTTCAATGGAAGTAACTCCGCGCGGAACCGTGAGGTGGTAAAGGTAAAGGTCGATCGGGTCGCGTTCCCACCGCATGGGGATGGCTGTCGTACGACCATCCTGATGACCAGTAATGAACAGGCCCGCTTGCTGTCCGATCGGTCCCAATTCATGTTCGTTTCCGATCCATTTGGGATAAGCGAGCGTCATCGCACCGGGCCGGACTGGAATAATCTCGGTTGCATGAAGAAGCTTCCGCGGCGCGTCTCGAAGATCGACCGACAGTGAGATCGGCGGCCGACCATATGCAGCGTCACACGCTACTAAAATGCCCAAGAAAACCATGGTTGACGGAACCGCAGATATGAACCATGACTTCATGAGAAGAAAGCTCCAAATTAGAGTGCGGCCCTCAATCCAGCGGCATTTCCATGAAGACATCGGCGCGACTATAAGGCATTGGCGGAAGGGTTTCACGCTTTACGTGACGAAACCCGACCGATTCGTAAAGATGAATAGCATTCTTGAGGCGCGTATTGCTGCCAAGAAACAGAGACCTGGCGCCGAGGCTTCTGGCCTGAGCGATGAGGTGCTGAAGCAAACGGCGGCCGAGTCCTCTGCCGCGCAGATGCGGAGAAACCGCCATCTTGGAAAGCTCGTAGACTCCATCCCGCATGGGGATCAGCGCAACGCATCCTACGGCTTCCCCGGCGGCGTACGCCATAAAGATATGACCGCCTTTCAAGAGAATCGAGTTTACAGGGTCGTTGAGGGTCTCGCGGTCTTTGGGTTCAAGAGTGAAATACTGCGTAATCCACTCTTCGTTCAGCGTGCGAAACGCGGTCGCGTCATCTCCGGGAGCCAGCGAGCGAATCTCGATCGCTGGCGGAACCTGTTCCACTCGACCATTTGGAGCTTCGGCATCGAGATTAGTGGATCGCAGAACATACTCCCATGTACCGGACTCGGAGGGGAGCGTCTTCAGTTCCTTCTGCACGTACTGGACAACTCTTCTCACGGATTCCTCCTACGCGATATTGGAAAACGGCTGAGGCATAAAACCTGCTCTTTAGCTTTGAACAACTGCAGTACAGGAGTCTGGGCTAGACGGTTCTACTCTGCTCTGAGCGCGTCGACGGGGTCCAAGCGGGCAGCGCGACGTGCGGGAACGGCGGCGGCGACCAACCCGCAGAGGACGAGCCCAAGCGGCGCCAGGGCGATCGTCCAGGGGTCGGATGCGGTGACACCGTACAGGAAGGCATGAAGCAGCCGGTTGCTCCAGAGAGCGATGCAAACTCCGGCCGCGGCCCCGAGGGCCATGAGCAGCAGGGCTTGGCGCATGACCATACCGATCACGGCGGCGCGGTCGGCGCCCAGGGCCATACGAATGCCGATCTCCCGGGTCCGCTGTTCGACCATGTAGCTGAGCAGCCCGTATACACCCACGAGGGTGATGAGCAGAGCGAGCCCGCCAAAAACCCCCACGACTCCGGCCGCCAGTTTCTCCCCACCGATCGAGTCTTCCACGGCTTCAGACATGGTGGAAAATTCGCCAATCGCGAGATGGGGATTGACTTCAGCAATCTGGCGACGCAACTCGGCAATCATCGTGCCCGGGACAACTTCAGTGCGAATGGCAATCTCCATGTATTTGCTGACGATCGTCAGGTAGAGTGGATTGTCGTGCGCTATCTGCGGTATGCAGAGATAGAATTCGGGCCGGCTGGCGTCCGTGAGGGAGTCCTGGCGGATATCGTCAATGACTCCGATCACCGTGGCCGTGACGGGCTTCCGCCCAAATCGAAACTGCTTGCCGACCGCAGCTCCCCCGCCCAGGTATCGATCCACAAAGATGCGATTGACGACTGCTACCGGGATGCTGGTGGGCGTGTCGCCCAGGTTGAAGAAACGGCCACTCTGCATGCGTATGCCCAGCACATCCATCAATCCCGGAGAGGCGGCGCGGACGACGGCGTCGACATTGCCTTCGGTCCAGCTGGTCTTGTACACGATGGTCAGCCACTCGACGGGGTGCTTCAGCGGCATGACTGTAGAGAGTGCCGCGTCTTTGACACCGGGGTGTTGGCGCACCGCATCGAGGAGCGGCTGCCAGGCCGCGATGCCGATGTCCTGATCCTTATATAGATCACCGGGCGCGGTCAGGCTGGTGACCAGGAGGTGGTCGGTGCGGAAACCCAACGGAACGTGGCGCAGGGCGTACATGGTGCGCATCATCAGGCCTGCGCCGGTGAGCAAGGCGATCGACAGCGCTACCTCGCTGACGAGGAGTACCGCGCGTGCTCGGTTGTGGCGGCGATCCCCTGCCTGGCCGCGGCCGCTCCTCAAGCCTGCTTCGGCGCCTGCCCACGCAGCGAGGAGCGCGGGCATGGCGCCAAAGGCGAGGGCTGTGAGGAGGGTGAAAACGACGAGGCCCGCAAAGATCGACCAGTCGAGGTGAATGCTCTGCGCCATCGGAAGCATGGTGGCCAGCATGTGGCGGAATATGCGCAGGATGAAGGCGGCAATCCCCAGCCCCCCGACCGCCGCAGCAATGCTCAGCAAGAGCGACTCGGTGAGAAACTGCGCGACCACGCGGCGCCTGGCGGCTCCGAGCGCGGAGCGGACCGCGATCTCAGTGCGACGCGCCGCAATACGTGCCAGAAGCAGTCCGGCCACGTTGCTGCAGGCAATGAGCCAGACAATGGCCACCGCTACCTCGAGGGCCAGAAGAGCGGGTTTGACCTCGCGCACCAACTGATCGCGGAAGCTCACCAGACGGAAGTGATGGGGTGCATCGCTTTTCACCAATTGCGAATGCACATGCGCCAGCGAACTCTCAAGCGCTTGGGGTGAAACGCCGGCGTGCAGACGGACAATCGGATGCCAGGACGACCCATAGGGATCGTTGGGTTTCGGGACCAGTGCGCTGCGCTCGAGCGGCACCCAGACTTCTGCGCGGATGTCCCCCAACGGATAGCGGAATTGTCTGGGCATGACTCCGATAACAGTGTATGGAGTTGGGCCGATGTGTACCGTCCTGCCCAATACGTTGCGATCGCCTGCGAAACCGCGCTGCCAGATGTCGTAACTCAACAGCACGACATTGGGATGGTCTGAGATCGTTTCGTCCGGCAGAAAGCCGCGTCCAATGATCGGCTCGACGCCCAGCAGAGCAAAGAGGTTGGGGCTGGCTGTCACCGGGGAGATCATTTCTGCGCCGGCAGGAGCGTCGATGATGTTTACATAGTTCGAGGCAAATGCGACGTCTGCAATGTTCGTGGTTGCCTGCTGCCATTGCGTGATCTCGGAGTAGGGAGCTGCGAAGGTCTCGTCGCCTTTCGCGGTGCTCTCAACGACGTCAAACAACTGGCGGTCGGCCCGAAACGGCAACGGCTTCAGCAGAACGCCATAGCTGATGGTGAACATGGCTGTGACCGTGCCGATGCCAAGCGAAAGAACAAGAACTGTGAAGACGGCATAAGCAGGTGCGCGCCGGAACTGCCTGACGGCGAACCGCGCATCCTCGCGGAAATTTCTGATCGAAGCAACAATGCGATTCAAGGCAGGCCTCCATTTTGATGTTAGCGTGATGGTCTCTTGCTTTCGCCGTGGGCGAGGCCGAGCACGAACTCGAGAGTTATCTCTCTTCGGACGGCGTTCAAGCGGGCACTCGATTCAGGCTGAGAACGTAGGGCAGCATCACAGTCTTGGAGTCTGTTGCGAGGATCCTCCCCACCAGCATTCCTTCGTGCGGCACTAGCTTGAGACTCAGCGCCTTCGCTCCGGCGCGCCTTGCATCCGGGGATTCGATCACGCCATTGGACGCTCCTGTGAACCCTACCCCGTCTAAATGCATCTCGATGATCTTCTCCGCAGGTTTGTCGTCCAGTTGCAGCGTGGCCCATTCGGAGGATTCGATCTTCAGCCGTACCTGCATCTTTGCACCGTCGTTTGTGAGGGTTCCCTGCCAATGGCCGCCCAAGCTGGATGTGATTACGAATGGCGACGGGGCGGGTCCAGCCGTCTCTTCCAACGGACGCCATTCGGGAAAATAGCTCGAGAGGATTTCATTGCACACGCTGAGACATAGCTCTCTCCCGTCTGTTCGGTTGGTCAAGACCAGGCATGCAAAGTTTTGCGAAGGGATCATAAAGAGAACAGTCGCCACACCCGGCTGGCCGCCGCCTTTGAAGATCACTTGTTCGCCCGACTTCAGATGTGTGGTAAACCAGCCGAATGTAGTCGCGACGCCCGAAGGGCCAACGAAAACCTGCTTGTGAAGTTCTTCAATCCAGTGATCGTTCAGTATCCGCGCGTGACCACGACGTTTCATGTTAAACATCGCGAACTGCGCGAGGTCGTGAGCGCTTACGTACAGCTCTCCGGACGCGGGCGTCGCAGTTGTGTAATCCGGGATCGGGTTTCCCGAGGAATCGTATCGCACCGCACCCGTTGGAAGCCGCGCAACACTCGTTCCAAAGAAGCTGTCCTCGAGGCCAAGTGGTGTCAGGACCCTCTGCGTCATTAAGGTTCCGATCTCCACACTTGTCAGGTTCGACGCGATGGCACTCAGCGCTGCAAAACCGATGTTGCTGTATTCATAACAAGACCCGGGCGGGAACGCGAGATTTCCATATTCTGCGAGAAATTCCTCAGGACTCAAGGCGAGATTGGCTTCGTTGCGATCGTGCATCGCGAACATCGTGGGCAGTCCGCTCACATGCGCCCCTAGCTGCCGCACTGTAGCGGCATCCGCGTTTCCGTTCGTGCCCACGATCTTGCTTTTCGGAAGGTAGTTGTTTGCGGGATCGTCCAAAGAGAGTTTGCCCTCTGCCACCAGGGTCATGAGTGTCGTAGTGGTGAAGGGTTTCGTGAGGGACGCGAGGTTGAACGGCGTACGAGAAGTCGCTTTTACGGCTGCCTCGCGATTCGCCCATCCAAAGCCCTCTTCCCAGATGATCTTTCCGTCGTGTGCGACGGCGACAGCTACCCCAGTGGCAGTTCCACTCGCTGTCGCCTTAAGTATCCGATCACGCACAGGCTCGAAATCATGTCTTTCGACGCGCGTAGCCGACGAGATCGCACGACTCGGGTCTTGAGACCTGGCAGGCAGGACGCCTCCGATCGATGCGGACAGCAACGCGTATAGCGCGTCCCGACGCGTTAATGAAGTCATGGAAGCTCTCCTTCTCTCACGCTCGGCGGGAGTAGCAAGTTAGGATCGATGTGAAAATGCGGCAGTCGGACCCGTCGTATCGGCCTCATCCCCGAGGTCCATGGCTGCGATAAGACCCCTGTTCATGGTAAATATGTGGAGAACTTCGCTGTCCGAAAGAACATTCCCTTCAAGATTTCTGACGATCTGATGCACTCTGACTCGGACCCTGCGTTCACCTTCCTCGGTTATTGCCAGCGGTTCGACATGACCATCGAACTCACCCCATTGTCGAGTCCAATAAGCACGGATCTCTTCCCTTCCGACAACCCTCCCGCCCTCTGAAGCCTTGGGCCAGCTCACGTCTTCCGTCATAAGTGCTAATGCACCGTCGATATCCCGCTTGTTGAATGCGGAGTATGCCTGCTCAATGATTGCCTTAACGTTTGCCATTCATCCTCCTGGCTTGCTCTGCGCTCGATTTGTGTTGTCCGGCCACGCACGACTCGCCAGCCGGAGATTATGAAGCCTCAGAACGTCTCCGATTCTCAGTTCCTACCCCAACGCTGGCGGCTCTGATGAGTAGATGATGGACGCAATCCGCCAGCCATCGGCCGCTTTAACCAGTTGCCAGGTTTCGCTGCCGCGATTGTTGGCCTTCCCGTCGACATTGAAGACAAAATCAAAATAGACGGCCGCGATAGTACCATCCGTGTGGATCACAACGTTGCTGTGTTCCGGATCGAAACTTTTTGTTGTCGTGGAGACCAACTTCGCGAAGTCACGATAATTGCTGACACGGACTTTCTGGGCGGTGGCTGACTTTGATTGCGCCCGAGCGTATGCCGAGTCTGTGAGAACGTTCAGCCAGAGACTGGCATCGGGCAGGAACAAGCCGGAGAGAGCGGTTCCATCATGAGCAAGGATCGCGGCGTGATACTGCTTCATCACCTGCTCGATCGCAGCCTCGTCCGCGCGATGATCGTTGGCGATCTGGGCTTGAGCCGCAGACATCCCCAGCGTCTGAGCGGCGGGCACTATCGGCAAAAGGGCAAGAGCACAGAGTGCGAGATGATTCAGTTTCAGCATGACTTTGTCCTCAGTTCGAAAGAGATGAATGTTTCAATTTGCCGCGCCAGCGACGCGACATTAAGCCCGCAGAGCCGCGAGGCCCAGATGCAATGCCGCAATCCAGTTTCTCGGCTTGAAGATGTCCAGGCCAGCAGAAAGCCGCGCTACCCGCACGAGTTCCTGCGGCGGAAAGCCGGGAGGCAGTTTTGCCATGATCTTCGCTGCTTGATCGCGATTCCCCGGTGCCTTGTCTCGTTTGGCACGTTGCAGTAGTTTCCGGAGTTGCTCGATGGTTGGATCGGGGCAGTAGGCCGGCGTTCCAGGTTGGTAGCGCCAGGATTCGGAAAGCGGGCCGGCGTCGACAGCGTCGAAACCCACCCGGTCGAGAAGAGCCGTTACCATTTGCTTCGACTTGATGTCGTCTCCTGAGACAGGAAGTGCAATCCGCCCCTTAGAGCCCTTCGGAAGGCCTTTGTGGAGAAGGCTGTCGGCCACAATGTTGTTAAACGCCTTGACAACGCGACGGCCCAGAACAAGAGATGTCCACTCGGACTCGATCACTCCTCTTTCAATCTCAGGAATCAAGCCGTCGCGCAGCGGATAGTAATTTCCGGTGTCGATGATTGGCGATGACGGAGGTAGTTCGGAGAGCAGATCTTTCGGAAGCGACGGCACGCTCTTCATGGGAATTGCGATGACGAGCAGATCCACCCGCTTCGCCGCGTCGGAGATAGCAACAGGAACAGCACCGGTCGCGCGTTCAACTTGAGAGAGTGTCTCTGGACCGCGCGAGTTCGCGATCAGTACAGTGTGTTGGAGCTTGCGGAAGTGTCCGGCAAGTGCCGATCCAATGTTGCCCA
>Ga0210390_10005190_pt1 | contig 10932 bp, 12 predicted proteins | sample IncBWH11OmetaG_FD_161050 | JGI IMG/M metagenome (GOLD analysis project Ga0210390, IMG submission 161050) | Forest soil microbial communities from Barre Woods Harvard Forest LTER site, Petersham, Massachusetts, United States - Inc-BW-H-11-O ... | reverse complement strand
ATTTCTCAGGCCCAATGCATATTAAAAACAGGGGACCAAAGGAGTCTAGCGTCAAAAGACGTTCTGCCGAATTACACTCGTTCCCGCAAATTATCCCAAAAGGGTCGTAGTCACTGCCGGTCCGGGGCGGAATGTCCGAGAGGGGTCATTTCTCGACGGACCCGATCGGTTTTGCGTGCCGCTGCATTTCTGCTTCGCTCCATAAGCGGCCTTGAAGCCGGGACGGAGCGAATTCAGGCCCTGGAGCCCCGTGAGTCCACGCCCTGGCCTCAGACGCCGCCGATGGCGACGTGCTGTTTGAGCCGGTTCGGCCGTACCGCCATCGTCGTCACCGGGCATAGCGGCGTCGGGATCGGGGTCTTTTTGAACGTCGGGGTGTCGCCATTGCCGCCCTCGACGTCGACCCAGACCAGCCAATTCGTATCGTCGCGTTCGGTGAAATCCTCGCGGAAGTGGCTCAGTCGTGACTCGGTGCGATAGAGCGAGGCGCCGAGAATGAAGCGCGCCGCGAGCAACATCGCTTCGGTTTCTTTGAGCCGCACCAATTCGTGAACGTGCGGCGCGGCGAGTTCGCGGAAATCTTCGGCGAGGTGCTCGATTTTGCCGAAAGCCGCTTGCAAGCGGTCGGCGCGTTTGAGGATACCGATATCGTAGGCGAACATGATTGCCTGCAGATCGCGCAGGATGCGGTCCGACTCCGCCTGCGCAGCGGGCCGCAGCGGCTGCATGGCCTCGTCATGCAGCGCTTCGACCTCGGCAACGTCGATATTCGGCGCGGGCAGGCGGTCGAGGTCTTCCACGGCGCTGCGCCCGGCGACCCAGCCGTTGCCGATGCCGAGCCCGATGTGAAAGCCGGCGAAATGATTGGCGCAGCCGCTCTGCGCCAGTCCGGCGGCAAGGAGGCCCGGAACGTCGGAGCGGCAATCCGGCCCGGTGCGGATCGCCATTTTGGTCATCTGGTTGAGCGCGTAATATGGCGTCTTGCCGAACATGTCGGTATTGGCTTCCGCGCCGAGCTTGCGGAAGAAATAGTCCATCCACTTCACTTTGCTGTGGATGAAGTGATCGCGCATCGCTTCCGGTATAGGCGACATGTCGAGATAGAGCGGATCGTTGCCCTTCATCTTCTCCGCCGCCATGGCGCGCGCGATGCGCGGCACGTCGGCTTCGTCGGCCCATTCCGGCTCGTAGGCGCGCATAAAGGCTTCGCCTTTGGCATTGGTGAAGCGCGCGCCCTCCTGGATCGCGAAAGTGATGCCTTCGAAATAGAATTTCGGCGTACCCGGCCGTACGTAGCTGAACTCGGCATTGCGCAGCGCGGCGCCGGCGCGGTACGCCAAGAGCGTGCCCGTGCCGGTGATGTCGCGCACGAAGCCCGAGCGGAAGGTGATGGCGTTGGTGGCGATGATGGTGGCGCGCGCCTTGATCAGATGAAATTCACCGGTACGGCTGTGGATCGCGGTGGCGCCGACGATGCGGCCGGACGGGCCGCCGAGAAGCCCGGTGACGAACAGCCGGTCGAGCAGCGCCACGCCTTTTTCCTCAAGCGCCAGCCGCAGCCGCCAGCAATATTCGAGGCCGCCGCCGTCCGGATACATCACCCGCGCCAGATCGAGGCCGCGGGTCGGCCGGCGCGCATATTTGCCGTCGGCGTTGCGCGCAAATTTCATCCCCATCGCCTCGAAATCGGCGATGCGGTCGAACGAGTTCGCAAGCGATTCCCGCACCAACAGCTGATCGGCGATGCCGTCATTGCCGGCGACGATCTCGCGGGTGATGCCGTCGATATCGTCCTCGGGGGCGGCCACGATCATCCAGGCATTGGAGAATGCAGTATGGCCGGTGCGGCCGGTCATCCAGGTATCGGCGATCGCGACCTTGGTGCCGTGCGCGCCGTGGCGCTTCGCGCTCAAGGCGGCGATCATGCCGCCGGCGCCGCCGCCGACGACCAGGATGTCGGTCTCGATCAAGGTTCCATGCAAATGCGGCATTTTCTTACTTACCTGCGCTCACTCACCACGGTCGCGGGCGGTTCTTCACCGACGGATGGACGTCGACGATCTGCTCCGGACAAAAAATTTCGCAGCTGAAACAGGTGATGCAATGCTCGCGAAACTTGATCACAGGCAGGAACTTGGTTTCAACGAGGCCGTCGAGCCGGGCCTGGCGCGGCGCCGGCTCCATGTGAATCACGTCGGCCGGGCACACGTCGTCGCAAATTCCGCAGCTCGTGCACTTTTCAATCTCGATATTTTCGATCATCCTGCGCCCGCTTCAACACGTCGAATTGCGGGCCACTATGGACCGTCACGCCGCGCAGCGGTAGTCCTTGAGCGATGACGTGTCATGACCGCGCTTGACACGTTTGCACTACGATTGCGTGTGTGCGCTCTTCGATAGACGCGTTTTCGTTGAGGGCTGCGGCGTCAACTACCTGACGATGCCGGGCGAGGATCGCGAGACCTGATGGCCACCTTCGTTCTCGTTCACGGCGCCTGGCACGGCGCCTGGTGCTGGCAGCGGGTGGCGCGGCTCCTTTCGCACGACGGCCACGACGTGGTCGCGCCCACCCTCACCGGATTAGCCGAACGCTCGCATCTGCTCACGCCCGAGATCGGTCTCGATACCCACATCCTCGACGTCGTGAATGAAATGAAATGGCGGCAACTCACCGACGTGGTGTTGGTCGGCCATTCCTACGCCGGCCTGGTGATTTCCGGCGTCGCCGAACGCATGGAAAAATCGATCGCGGCCTTCGTGCTGCTCGATGCGTTTTTTCCGGAGTCCGGACAAGCCCTGGTCGATCTGTCGCCGCCGCCGGTGCGCGAGACGTTCCTGGCGGCCGAGCGTAACGGCGTCGGCACTATCCCACCCCGCTCAGCGGCGATGTTCAACGTCAATGAACGGGACCGTGCCTGGGTCGATGCGCAATGCACGCCGCAGCCGGTTAAATGCGGCCTGCAGAAAGTGACGCTGACGGGAGCGCGCGAGCGCATCGCGGCGAAGACTTATATCCGCGCTACGGCCTATCCGAGCGAGCCGTTCGACCGGGCGCTGGCAAAAGCCCGCGCCAGGTGCTGGCGCAGCCACGAGGTGGCGTGCGGCCATGACGTCATGCTGGACGCTCCGGATCGGCTTGCTGAGATTTTGCTGGGCCACGTGAGCTGACCACAAACAAAAACCCCGGGGCAAAGCCCCGGGGCGCTTTGTCAGCCACGTTGTCCGCGCGGATCAGAACCGATAGTTCACGCCGGCGCGCAGCAGGTTGGTGCGGAACGAGACGTTGTCGGCGGTGAGGCCAGCGCCGCAATTCAATCCGCAATTGAATTTGCCGAGATCGACATAGAGATATTCGACCTTGGCGGTCCAATTGCCGGCGAGTGCCGCTTCCAAGCCGCCGCCGATCGTCCAGCCGGTATTGGTGGCGGTGGCCGTCGGGAAGCCGGGCGTCGACGCGCGGATATCGCCGAATGCGGCGCCGCCGGTCACATAGGGCATGAAGCGGTCGGCGGCATAGCCGAGGCGGCCGCGCACGGTCGCGAGCCAGCTGTCGCTGGTCTTGCAGCCGGCGGGGCAGGCATTGGTGGTGCTGCCGTTGATGTCCGCCCAATTCATGTCGCCTTCGACGCCGATGACGGCTTGGCCGAACTGATAATTGTAACCGACGGTGCCGCCGACGAGACCGCCGCTGATATTGCGGCTGCCGGTCGAATCCCAGCTCGAGGTGCCGAACCCGCCGCCGCCGTTAATGCCGACATAGAACCCCGTCCAGCTATAGGGCGGCACGAAAACGGGAGCTTTCGGGTAGTAAGGCACCGGCTCGGGCCGCGCCAAGTCGGCCGCCGCGGCGGCTCCGGCAAACGCCATCACACCAATCAGTGCCAGACACAAACGCTTCATTGGGACCTCCACTCGGGTCGTGGAACAGGTCCCGCATAGTATTCAGAATTGGCTTTTCATCTAGTGTAGAAAAGCCACAGTCGTTTGGAAATTTGTGCCGGTATTGTGTCTAATATATTTTTACCGCCGCCCCAATTATAGTTATCAATGAATGAGTATTACTAGATCATGGTCAATTTGTTATTAAATACTACTGCGCCGCCTAGAAGTGATAGTTGACGCCGAGCCGCAGCAAATTGGCCGCGAGCCCATTATTGGTCCCGGTGACGGAGTAGCCGCGATTGGCAAAGTCGAGATAGAGCCACTCCGCTTTGGCAGACCATTGCGGGGTGAGGCCGACTTCGGCGCCGGCGCCGGCAACCCAGCCGAAGCTGGTATGGCTCTCCGAAAGATTGCCGGCGGTATCCGCGGTGAGCTCGCCATAAGCGAGGCCTGCGGTGCCGTAAACGAGCACGTTATTGATGGCGACACCGGCGCGGCCGCGCACAGTGCCGAACCACGGATTGGAGAACTGCCAGGGCGCGAATGTGTCCTCGGCGCCCGATAGGCTGAAATCGGCTTCCGCGCCATAGACGAAGGCGCCGTGCTGCCAGTTAAATCCGGCATCGAGGCCGCCGGCGACGCCCGACGGATGCGTCGGATTGTTGCTGACACTGCCCCATTCATAGCCCAGCGTGCCGCCGACATAGGGACCGGCCCAGCTATAGGCCGAATAGGACGCCGGCGCGGTGTAATACGGCGCTACCGGCAGGTCGGCGGCCGCTGCCGCGCCTGCCATCGCCAGCGAAAAAGCCGCGGCAAAGAAACTCGCTCGGGGAATTGTTTTCATCTTGGCCTCCCAATTGGAATCGGGCGGAAAGAACGACGCCGCGGCCCCAGGCGGTGCTTTTGCGCCGTCGAAGAAAGCGCGTAAGCCGTCGTCCGATCGGGACAATTTATCGCGATGTTTAAGTTAAGCAGTGCTGAATCATTAAGTGCTTCGAAGTTGATATCGTTAAGAGAATCTATATTTCACCGGCACAGCCCAGAAATGCCGCCATGAGCACGCCGAAACCAGAGATCGCGCCCGAGAGCGAGCCCGTCGAGGAAGACGACGAGCAATCGCTGCCGCAGCCCGACGAGATCGAAGCCGCGACGCCGTCCGGCGAAGGCGATGCGGATTCGCTGGCCGCCGGCCGCGCCGCGATCCTGCGCTACGTCAAGCTCGCGCCGTCGCGGCCGGGCGTCTATCGGATGATCGATGCGCGCGGCGATGTGCTTTATGTCGGCAAGGCCAAGACCATCAAAAAGCGCATCGCCGCTTATGCGCGGCCGACCGGTCTCGACACCCGCATCGAGCGCATGGTCGCCGCGACCCGCACGCTGGAATTCATCGTCACCCGCACCGAGACCGAGGCGCTGCTGCTCGAAGCCAATCTCATCAAGCGGCTGCGGCCGCGGTTCAACGTGGTGCTGCGCGACGACAAATCGTTTCCCTACATCATCATCAGCTCCGATCACTGGGCGCCGCAGATCCTCAAGCACCGCGGCGCGCGCACGCGGCCCGGGCATTATTACGGGCCGTTCGCTTCGGTCTGGGCGGTCAACCGCACCGTCAACGCGCTGCAGCGCGCGTTCCTGCTGCGCTCGTGCAGCGATCCCTTCTTCGAGAGCCGGACGCGGCCGTGTCTGCTTTATCAAATCAAGCGCTGCTCGGCGCCGTGCACCAAGGAGATCGATTTTCAGGACTATGCGGTGCTGGTGCGCGAAGCCAACGAATTCCTGTCCGGCCGCTCGAAGCGGGTCAAGGACGAGCTTGCCGCGGAAATGGAAAAGGCCTCCGCCGCGCTCGATTTCGAGCGCGCCGCCATCTATCGCGATCGGCTCTCCGCGCTGTCGGCGATTCAATCGCATCAGGGCGTCAATCCGCGCGGCGTCGAAGAAGCCGACGTGTTCGCGGTGCATCAGCAGGGCGGCTTTTCCTGCGTCGAGGTGTTCTTCTTCCGCACCGGACAGAACTGGGGCAACCGCGGTTATTTTCCCAAGGCCGACCGTTCGCTCAGCGCCGGCGAAGTTTTGACGGCGTTTCTGGCGCAATTCTACGACGACAAGCCGCCGCCGCGGCTCATTCTGATCTCGCACGCAATCGCGGATCGCGCGCTGCTGGCGCAGGCGCTGTCGACCAAGAGCGGGCATAAGGTCGAGGTGTTGCAGCCGCAGCGCGGCGAGAAAAAGGATTTGATCGAGCACGCGCTGGCCAATGCCCGCGAAGCACTGGGCCGCAAGCTTGCCGAGACGACGTCGCAACAGAAGCTGTTGCGGCAACTCGCCGAGACGTTCGGTTTGCCGCAGGTGCCACGCCGGATCGAGGTCTACGACAATAGCCACATCCAGGGCTCCAATGCGGTCGGCGCCATGATCGTCGCGGGCGCCGAGGGTTTTCGCAAAAGCCAATACCGCAAGTTCAATATCCGCTCCGCCGATCTGACGCCCGGCGACGATTTCGCCATGATGCGCGAAGTGCTGGAGCGGCGCTTCAAGCGGCTCCTGGCCGAAGCGCCGCGGGAGTCTTTACCGTCTCCTGTTCCGGGAGAGGCCGGCGCGGCGCCAAGCGGCGCGCCGGGGGAGAATCCAGACGTTCCAAAAAGTTCCGGACCCTCAGCCGCACTCGCCGCCCTCGCGCGGCTTCTCCCACAGCCGGAGATGGAGGATGAAGAGGCCGATTCACCCTGGCCCGACCTCGTCCTGATCGATGGCGGACAGGGCCAGCTCATAGCGGCGCGCGAGGTGCTGGCCAGGCTCGGCGTCGAGGTTCCACTGATCGCTATCGCCAAGGGGCCGGATCGCGACGCCGGCCGCGAAACTTTCTTTCTTCCCGGCCGCGACTCGTTCAAGCTGCCGCCGCGCGACCCGGTACTCTATTTTGTCGAACGGCTGCGCGACGAGGCGCATCGCTTCGCTGTCGGCTCGCACCGGGCGCGACGCAAGCGCGATCTGCGGGAGGCCGGCCTGCAGGAGATTGCCGGCATCGGCCCGACCCGCAAGCGCGCGTTGCTGCACTATTTCGGCACGCTTAAATCGATCGAGCGCGCCTCTGTCACCGATCTGATGCAGGTCGACGGCATCAGCGCGGAGACCGCGCGGCGGATTTACGAGTTCTTCCATGACGGGGCGGCATAGCTTTTGCTTGGACCAAAGAGCGACGTAAACGCCAAAAGCCTTGCGGACACCATCCGAGACGGGAACCCGTCGTGCGACAACAAAAAGTAAGCCTGATCCGTAAAAGTGACGGGGGCGGGACTGTCGGCTGCCGCGGCGTGGCGCTATGGTGGGGCCAACGGTAGCAGCATGAATTCGACCACCACGAGCACGCCAGGCCCGTTACGCGCCCATCCGCTGGCGCTGCCGAACATCCTCACTTATGGCCGCATTGTCGCGGTGCCGCTCGTGGTCGCCTGCATGTTCTGGCAGAACATTTTGCACGGCGGGCTGTGGCTGCGCTGGGTCGCGCTCGCCATCTTTATCGCCGCCGGCGTCTCGGACTTCCTTGACGGCTATTTTGCCCGCATCTGGGCCCAGCAATCATCGCTCGGCCGGATGCTCGATCCGATCGCCGACAAACTTCTGGTGGCGTCGTGCCTCCTGATGCTCGCCGCCGAAAACACCATTCACGGCTGGGCCCTCTGTGCGGCGGTCATCATCCTGTGCCGGGAAATCCTGGTCTCGGGCTTGCGCGAATATCTCGCGGAGCTGCGGGTCAGCGTGCCGGTGACGCGGCTTGCCAAATGGAAGACGACGCTGCAACTCATCGCCGTCGGCTTTCTGATCTGCGGCGAGGCCGGCGACGCCATCGTGCCGGTGGTGACGCGGATCGGCATCACGCTCCTTTGGCTCTCCGCGCTGCTGACGCTTTACACTGGATGGGACTATTTGCAGGCGGGGCTGCATCATCTGACCAAAGAAGATGCCTAGCGTCTTCATCGGCCCGTTGAATCAGAGCCAAGCGCCATCATATTGTTTTGAGCATGATCGTTTCTGAAAGCCGCTGACGGTTTCTCGGGGTCGTGCTTCGAAGGAGGATGCGTGAAGCTGCGCTACTTCGCCTGGGTGCGTGAGCGTATCGGCAAGGCGGAAGAGGACGTCGCGCCGCCGGCCGCGGTGGCAACGGTCGGCGACTTGGTGGCTTGGCTGGCGGGCCGCGGCGAGGGCTACGCTTATGCTTTCGAAAATCCGAAAACCATCCGTGCCGCGATCGACAAGAGCCACGTGAAATCCGATGCGCGGATCGAAGGCGCCGGTGAGATCGCATTTTTTCCGCCGATGACCGGCGGCTGAGACTCTTCTCCGCCCATTCCGGCGAACGCGGGAATCCAAGTTGGGCGGAAATGAAAAGGCTGGGGTCCCCGCTTCCGCGGGGACAAGCGGAACTTGAATTGCCGATGACCACGATCATCCGCCTGCAACGCGAAAGTTTTGACGCCGCCGCCGAAGCGGCGCGGCTCACCCGCTCGCGCACCGATATCGGGGCGGTGGTCACCTTCACCGGGCTCTGCCGCGCCGACGAAAACGGCGAAGCGATCGCCGCGCTCACGCTTGAACATTATCCGGGCATGGCGGAGACCGAGATCGCGCGCCACGTCGAGGAGGCGCAGGCGCGCTGGGCGCTCCTTGGCGTGACTGTGATCCACCGTTACGGACGGATTGCTCCGGGTGAGCCGATCGTGCTCGTGGTCACGGCGTCGAGCCACCGCCAAGCGGCATTTGCCGCCGCGGAATTTCTGATGGATTACCTGAAAACGCGGGCGCCGTTCTGGAAGCAGGTCGAGAAACCGACCGGCGCGGCTTGGGTCGAGGCGAAGACCGCCGACGATGCAGCGGCGGAGCGCTGGTCGGCGCCGCCGGCAAGCCGCGACGCCGCGAAATAAGGCAAGCCGCCTGGCGATGACCTTTGGCGGGTCGATGGACAATAAGGGCTACAAACTACCTATTTATTGTCGGCGTGCAGAGGTATCATCAGCGGCCGGGCAGGGGGCCCGGCGTCTGGCTATCGCGCCGATTTATCAGGAGTCAATAATGGCCGTAGGTACCGTGAAGTGGTTCAATTCGCAAAAAGGCTATGGATTCATTCAACCGCAAACGGGCGGCAAGGATGTTTTCGTGCACATCTCGGCGGTCGAGCGCGCCGGATTGAGCGGTCTCAATGAAGGCCAGGTGGTCGAATACGAGGAAGTGGCGAACCGGGGCAAAACTTCGGCCGAGAACCTGAAAGTTCAGCGCTGATTTTCGCCGGCGCTCGATATTGCGCCGCGTCGCCGAATTTGGCTGTCGCGGCCGTTCCGATCGTTTGCATTGGAACACGCCCCGTTAACCGATGGCCGCCATGCTGCCATCGGATTGATTCGGGGGTAATGCGTGAGCGCCGAAATACTGCGTTTGAGCGATTATCGCGTTGACGATGGCGCCGAGAGTGAGATCGATCTCGTAACTGCCGTCGACGTGGCGATCCGGGATTTGCGTGAGATTCTGCTGTGCTGGGGCTCTGAGATGGCACGGCGGCGCGCGGAAGAGTGCGAGTCCATGTTGAGCCGTGCGTTTTCCGGAGTTGCCATTGAGCACTCAGAACTTCAATAGGACGCGGATGGAAAAGACACCATCCTTCAACCCGCTGGACTACACCCTCGCCATCAAGAACAAAGGGCGCCCGCCCAAGTCCTGGCGGTGGGAAATCTATGCCGCCGGCAAGAGCAAGCCGGTGCGGCAAAGCGAGTTTTTTGCCACGATGTCCGAGGCGACCCGAGCCGGGAAGACGGCACTGGCCGAAATCCGCGCCAATCAAGCCGCTTGAACCCTTGGGTTGGAGTCTTGGCCGGAGTCTTAATCGGCCGGGTCGGCTCGCCGACCTGCGACCGGATCCGCAATAACCCATAAGGGAAACCTTGGATCACCGAACCCGAAGTCGGGCGCCGGACGCGCGCGACTTCGAGTAAAGTGCGCCGTGGCGGTACGCAGGCGGAGGAACGGCGATGGAAATGCGATTGTTCGGCCGGACCGGCCTGCAGCTCTCGGTACTCGGTTTTGGCTGCGGCGCGGTCGGCGGATTGATGGTGCGCGGCGATCCGCTTGATCAGGAGCGCGCCGTCGCTCGGGCGATCGCCGTCGGCGTGAACTATTTCGACACGGCGGTCCAATACGGCAACGGCGAATCGGAAAAGAATCTCGGCCGCGTCCTGCAAAAGCTCAAACCAGCCAATGCCTTTGTCGGCACCAAAGTCCGGGTGCCGAGCGCCGATTTTGGCCGCATCGCCGATGCCGTGACGAAGTCGCTGGACGACAGTCTGGCGCGACTGCGCCGCGATCACGTCGATATCTTCCACCTGCACAATGCCATCACCGCAACCGGCGGCGGGGAGGCACTCGGCATCCGACAGGTGCTCGATGACGTGGTGCCGGCATTCCAGCGGCTGCGCCAAGCGGGCAAGACGCGCTTTCTCGGGCTCACCGCAGTCGGCGACACGGCGGCGCTGCATCAGGCGATTGACGCGCGCGCCTTCGACAGCGCGCAGGTGGTCTACAACATGCTCAATCCGTCCGCGGCAACCGCGCTGCCGGCGAACTACCCGGCGCAGGATTACGGCCGGCTGTTCGATCACACCGGCAGCGCCGGCGTCGGCGTGATCGGCATTCGGGTGCTGGCGGGTGGTGCGCTGTCCGGATCGGTGGCGCGTCACCCGATTGCGAGTCCGCCGCCGGTGCCGATCGGCTCGGCTATGAGCTACGAGGCCGATGTCGTGCGCGCGTCCCGTCTGATGCCCTTGGTCACGGAGGGATTTGCCGCAAGCTTGACGGAAGCCGCCACGCGGTTTGCGATCTCGCAGCCGGCGGTCGGGACCATTCTGGTCGGCATGGCCGCGCCGGAACAGTTCGAGTATGCGTTCGCCGCCGTTCAGAAAGGGCCATTGCCCGCGGCGGCGTTGGAGCTGCTGACCGCCCTGCAACAAGAGTTTGCCGGCGAATCCCGGTGATCGCTTGTTGGAATATCAGATTGCCGAAGCG
>Ga0210390_10005189_pt1 | contig 10932 bp, 10 predicted proteins | sample IncBWH11OmetaG_FD_161050 | JGI IMG/M metagenome (GOLD analysis project Ga0210390, IMG submission 161050) | Forest soil microbial communities from Barre Woods Harvard Forest LTER site, Petersham, Massachusetts, United States - Inc-BW-H-11-O ... | reverse complement strand
AGATGTCGAGCCCCGAGGGGATGTACCAGATGGTCTGCGCCAATGGCAATGCCGCCAGCTTTTCTGGCAGCATCGTTTGAAGGTTGACCGCGGCGCGCGCCGACAAGAGGCAATGGTCGTTGTTGACGAAATTGGGAAAGCCGTCGTCGATGCGCTGATGGTATGGCACGTGCGTATAAGGTGCATGGATGCGCGCCGCCTGTGCCATGATTTCCGGTAATGGCCGCCCGCGCTGCAGCAATTGGTAATAGACCCGGCTGCCGCCCACCTGATCGCGTGCGAGGAGCCGATCCTCGAGCTCGCTATATAAGCGCGTGGTTTCTTGATCGGCCGTTGCCATGCTCATTGCCCTCTCGCTCTGCGATCGCCCTTCGAATCGGAACGGATCTTAGGCCGGTGGGCCGGGTCACAGCAACCTTCGGGAGGTCACGTCCGTCAAGCTGGTGTAAATCGGGGTGGAGTTCGAGGCGGCCATGGGTCAGGCGGCGCGGGCATCGGGCGCCAGAGGCCTGCGAGGCAGAACCAGTCCTCGCCCGTGTTGGTGAATTTCCATTTCGACTTCGGCGATTTCGTGCCGGTGAACTCGAGAAGTGCGACGCCGGGACGAGGCAGCGCCCTTTCGGGAATCGCCGGCCCTCGGACCGCAAATTGATGATCGGCGCTCCCTTCGGCCGCGCTGACGGAAATCTCCAGCGCAGCTGTGCCCAGCTCGACTCCGTGCTCCCGCCGCCGGATGACGGGAGCGGCCTCGGTCGGCCAGATGCCGTAAAGCGCCTATCTGGAGGCTTTCAGCCAGATCCGCGTCCCGATCGTATTCCCCCACCGCGGCCCCGAATTTCGAGCCTCGTGACGACGCTGTTGCCGAAATCGTTGCACTGGTCAGACCTGTAGCAGTTCGTCACGGCTCGTTAACCGGACCCCTCGCGCATCCGATCGCCTTGCGACAGGGCACACCGCAGCCGATCATAAGTCATGGTCCCTGTAACAGTCAGCAAAGACAAGGAACTACGCCTTTTCGAGTGTGTTGTCGAAATGACGCTGTGGATTTGTCAGAAACTTTGCTGCCGAGGAGGATGACAATGGAGCGATACGAAGGCCTCACTCCAGAGGAACGCGCCAGGATAACACAAATTCAAGACTTGCTGATAGAGCGGTATGTCGAACAAAAAGAGGTAATTGAAGAAGGCAGGGAGATCCGTGCAAAGGAACTCGAGGTGGAAATCAACGATCTGTTGCGTGAAAAAGAGCGCGTCGAGGAATGGGCCGCTGTCGGATCAGCCTGAACGCGATTATCTCGCAGAACACGCGTCGGCGGGCGGGCCCCCACTGTAAGGGAGGCGAGGCGGAGCGCCGCCCGGCCGAGAGGCCGAACGCCGTCAGGTTTTTTGGAGAACCCGCTCGATCGCGCCGACGCCAGCCCCATAGACCCTGGCAATTTGGGGAATCGCCATTCCGTGCTCTCCCAGGGCTCGGATACCGGCAAACTGGGACATCGGGATATCGGTCACCGTCGGCTGCTTGGAGCCTACCGGGGCGTCGACCTCCTCGGGACGGACCGACACCGCGAATGAGGCTGCCCGCACGCGGCTTGCGCGCCGATTCCGCGGCAGCGGGGAGTCCGAAACCACTTGCTCGGTGATATGCCGTTTCGGGGTGAACAGCGCGTCGGCCGCTTTGCGCGCGCTCGTCAGCCGCTTGGGGTCGGGTGGTTCTCAATAACTGCAGCCTCGACTGCCTTCTCCCTCAAAGGGGCAGCTGAAGTCCGGAAGGCGGGCCGCCGTATCGGCTCGAGCGCGCTTTGTCTGACAACCGCAACACCATGTTTCTCATTTCGATGCTGCGAGCTACCATGGCCGCGACGACGCCGCAGGAGACGATCGTGATGACCGACGCCAACGCGAAAGCCCCGCTGCACCAACGCGCCCTGCACGAGTTCCAGGAGCTCGTGTTCATTTCTCTCTATCTCTACATCGTCATAGGGGCGGTGATCCTGATGAAGGCCGCGGTGCTGCACACCCACGGCGTCGAATTCGCCCCCTGGGGCATCGCCATCGTCAAGGCCGTGGTGCTGGCGAAATTCATGTTGCTCGGCGACGCCATGGGGCTCGGCGCGCGCATCACGGCTCGCCCGCTGATCTGGCCGACGCTGCGCAGGGCGTTCGCCTTTCTGGTGCTGCTGATCATCTTGACCATCATCGAGGAAGCCGTCGTCGGCCTGTTTCACCGCCGGTCGATCGCCGCCTCGCTCGGCGAACTCTTTGGCCCCCGGCTCGAGGAAACGATCGCCGGCTACCTCATCATGCTGCTGGTGCTCATCCCGTTTTTCGGTTTCCGCATCCTCGACGAGGCGCTCGGCAAAGACAGGCTGGCGCGGATGTTCTTTATCGAGCGGGAGCCAATAGGGCTGAGGTAAGGGGAAACTGCGCCCAAATCCTGCCGGAACCGGCTGCCCCAGGGGAGAACAAGCCAACTCACCATGATCGCGGCTTTTCAATTCGCATAATTCCTGAAATCCGCAAGGCGCGCCCCTCTCATCGGCGCGGGAGTCACGATATCTGGATTACGTCGACGCCCGCGAAGTATCGAACACGACCTGGTCCCACCGCCAAAGCTGCTGGAAGAAGGCACGCGCGAGGCTCCGATCACCCCGCTCGCCGCAGATCTGCGCGATGGTCCGTTCCCCGTCGACGGCGCCCAGGAGCCGCTCCTGCCGCGCGTCGATGGGCAGATAGAGGTCGGTATAGGTGTGGTTGCGATTGATCAGCACCGCCGCCGCTCCCGGCGGGAGCCGGTCCCGCACGGCGAGCGTATCGGGCAGCCGAATGGGCGTGTAGCCGGTCCAGGCCTCGCCGTCGAAATCGACCGGCGAACCCTGCGCCGCTCGGTCCTTCCTGTAAGCCACGACGCCGTGGCGGATCATGGTCCCGCGGAACAGCTCGATGGCGGCGTATTGCGCTTCGGCCGTCAGCCCGACCAGCCGGGATTGGTGAGGTGTGGACGAGAGCGCGCCACACCAGGGCAGGTAAGGCGCCTGGCGCACCCAGCGCCCGAACGCGAGGCCGGCGCGGCCAAGGAAGTCCAGCAGCTGCGGCACCGAGTACGACCGGTCCCGAGGATGGAGCAATGCATCAGCCAGCCCGTCCCTGTCTGCGAAGTCGGGTGAGTTGCGCAGGAGGGGGGCCAGCGGGTGGTCTGTCGGGAGCGCCTTGAGGGTCGCGGCGAGGTCGCGGATCTCGCGCATCGTCCCGCCGATGCCGAGGCGCCGACAGTAGTCCTGAAGCAGATAGACCCCGGCGCGGCCATAGGGCGCGTAAACCATCACATTGAGGGCGCCGGTCGGCTCGAGCACGTCGTGCAGGGCCCGCAGCCCCGCATCGGGGTCGGGCAGGTGGTGCAGCACGCCGGTGCAGACCACGTGGTCGAAGCGTTGGCCGAGTTCGGCCGCGCGTTCAACGGCGAGCAGGCGCACCTCGAGGTTGGCGAGCGCGTATTTGCGTTTCAGCCCTCGCGTGAACGCGATGCTCTTTGCGCTGACGTCGATCCCGATGACCTGGGCGCGCGGCCAGCGCACCGCATAGTGGGCCGCCTGAGTGGTGCCGCAGCCGGCCACCAGGATGCTCCGGTCTTCGCGGTAGGGCTCGGCCGGCCAGAAGAGATGGGATTCGGCGCGCCGGCGCCTGTCGTCCCAGGCCTGACGGTAGGCTGGCAGGTCGTCAATGGGCGGCGGGTAGGGGTGACGTTCGTAAAAGGCGCTCACCTGCCTGGCGATGGCGGCAGCGATCGCTGCGGGAGCCTCGTCGTCGTTCATGACCGGCTGGAGCCTTCTACCGGGTTGAATCAGCCTATTAGGGATAAAAGGCTGTATTTCAAATATCGAGCCGGCATTGTGAATCGCAAACCAATGCCCACTCTTGCTGGAAGGGCTAACCGCATGAAAGAGGCTAGGGCCAGGGCGGCGACGCGCGCCAAGCGCGCGTCCTTGCTTCAAGTGTCTGAACTACCGCAGCTCAGCTGTGAGGCTTCGTCACCTGCTCCAGCACCGCGTCCAGGTTGAACGAGGCGGGTTTCTGGCGCGGCGGGAACTTCACGAAGTCCGCGAGCTGCGACGCGACCACCGCCTGCATCTGGTACAATTGGGGCACGTGATCGACCATCCAGTCCAGGTAGGTGTTCGAGTTGAATTCGGCCCGCTCGAACGGGTCGCGACGGAGGCTGATTATATACGGCAACCGCAACTTCACGAACGGCTCGGCCCACTGCCTCATTGTATCAGCGCGTTGCACCGCCAGATTAAATTTCCAGTCGCCAACCCGCACCGCGATGAGCTCGCCGTCATCGCTGAAATATACGATGGCGTTCCTCGGGCTCTCCGCCACCTCTCCGGTGAGGTATGGGACCTGGTTGTAGCCGTCGAGATGGACGTGGAAATGCTTGCCGTCGACCGTGCAGCCGTTGAGGAGCTGCTCGGTGACGTTGGGGTTGCCCGCGATGGCGAGCAAGGTCGGAAACATGTCGATGTGCGAGACGATGCCGTTCAGGACCGAGCCGGCCTTGATCTTGCCCGGCCAGCGAATGAAGCAGGGCACGCGCCAGCCACCTTCCCAGTTGGAGTCCTTCTGGCCGCGGAACGGGCTGTTGGCGCCGTCCGGCCAGGTGTCGTTCTCCGGTCCGTTGTCGGTGGAGTACATGACGATCGTGTTGTCGGCGATGCCAAGCTCATCGAGCTTGGCGAGCAACTGGCCGATCTGCTCGTCGTGGACGACCATCCGGTCGCTGTACGGGTCCTGGCCGCTTTTGCCGAGATTCTTTTCGGCGACGTGGGTCCGGAAGTGCATGGCCGTGGAATTGTACCAGAGGAAGAACGGCTGGTCCGCCTTGGCCTGCGTCTCCATCCACGCGAGAGCCCGATCAGTGATCTCCTCGTCGATGGTTTCCATGCGCTTCTTGGTGAGCGGGCCGGTGTCCACGATCGTCTGCCCGCCCTTGCCGTCGGACAGGCAATGGAGCACGCCTCGGGGGCCGAACTGCTTCTTGAACGCCGGGTCCTTGGGATAGTCGGGCAGCTCCGGCTCTTCCTCGGCGTTCAGGTGATAGAGATTGCCGAAGAATTCGTCGAACCCATGCACGGTCGGCAGGAATTCGTCGCGGTCGCCCAGATGGTTCTTGCCGAACTGGCCGGTGGCATAGCCCAGCGGCTTGAGGAGCTCGGCGATGGTCGGGTCTTCCTTCTGAAGGCCGACGGTGGCGCCGGGCATGCCGACCTTGGTCAGACCGGTGCGGATCGGGTTCTGGCCGGTGATGAAGCAAGCACGGCCGGCGGTGCAGCTCTGCTGGGAATAATAGTCGGTGAAGGTGACCCCTTCGTTCGCGATGCGGTCGATGTTGGGCGTACGGTAGCCCATCATGCCGAGGCTGAAGCGGCTGATGTTCCAAATCCCGATGTCGTCCCCCCATAATATGAGGATGTTGGGCTTACTCGTTTTGGCCATATCGATCCCCTTTCGTTGGTAGCTTCACAAGTCTCTATCGCTCGGCCTCGGGGCTAGCCGAGGCGCAGCAGCACGGCAAAAAACGCAAACAAGCCGATGCCGATAAGGAGGATGGCGACCGCAACAACCGGCGATTGCGTTCCCTCCTTTGTCAATCCGGCGAGTGGCGCGAACGGTCCGCCCCACAGGTAACGAACCGTCCACCAGTACTGCCAAATTGAAACCACGAGCGCCAGGACGCCGCACGAAATCAGCGCGAGCCCCAGATATTCCGGCGCGGTTGGAAGATAAGCGGGGCGGGCTCCGGGGATTTGCTGCAAGTGGTTGATGTACTGGACGATCGCGAAGCCGAACCCAATCAGCGCCACTGCCGTGCGCAACCACGACATCATCGTGCGCTCGAGGCTGAGGCGGGTGCGAATCCAACCGAAATGACTGTCTGCCGTTGTCCTTACTTCAAACCTGCCTGGGCTTGTGGTGGCGGGTGGATCTGCCATGCTCGATGCCCTTTTGCCGACGGTTCCTGCCTGAGCCTTCACAAGATCCGGTTTGGAGAGGAGCGCCCCAGCCACCAGCGCTCGATGCGCAGGACTGGCCCGCGGATGATCACATACGGGACAAACGCGAACAGCAAAGCGACAATAACCGCCTCCGCCGGATAGAACCGCTTCAGCACGATGACCTGGTAGATCGCGTCCATCACGAGGCCAAGAAGGATAATCCTGGCGGTCGTATTCAATCCCTCGCCCAGCCGCTCGATGCGCTCGCGGGGGTTGCGCAGCAGGGTCCAAAAATAAGGTGAGCGGCCCATCCGCGCGTCCTTGAGGCCAGCCAGGATCGCGGCGATCGCCGCCATCAACGGCTGCAGGATGAAGCGGAACCTCATCGGCGCGTCCGTCCGCTCGATGAGCTGGCGCCAGATGCGTTCGAACGTTGCGATGGTAACGCCGTTCCAGACGACGCCGGCGACGATCAGCACGAGCATGAACGCAACGACCAGTTTCGCCAGGAGGCCTAGTTTCTGCGAATTTGTGTCGGTCATCACCGCCCCGACCTCAAGTCCTGACGACGCAGCGGAAGCCGACATGGCTCATCCCCGAATCGATGGGCTGCGCATGGCGCGCGGCCGGGCGGTAGCGACGGCAATAGTTCGGCGCGCAGAGAAAGGAGCCGCCCTTGACCACCCTGCGGGGAATGCGCGCGGATGGGCTGTATTCGTCGTAACTGTCGGACTCGCTCCCGCCACGGGGATTTTCCGGGATGCAGCACGCCTTCGGCGCATCCGCGGTGTGCCGGGTCGAGAACCAATCCGCGGTCCATTCCCAAACGTTGCCGATCATGTCGAATAGGCCATAGCCATTGGGCGGAAACGCCCTGACCGGCGAGGTTCGCGGGTAACCGTCGGTGGCGAGGTTTTCGCGGGGAAATTCGCCCTGCCAGGTATTCGCCATGTGACGGCCGCCCGGCGCCAGCTCCTCACCCCAGGCAAACTCGGCCCCGTCGAGACCGCCGCGCGCGGCGTACTCCCACTCGGCTTCCGTCGGCAGGTGCTTTCCTGCCCACGCAGCGTAGGCAGCGGCGTCTTTGTACGCGACATGCACCACCGGGTGATCGTCGAGGCCTTGATTTGCACGACCCCGGCCGTTCGGCCGGCGCCAGTTCGCGCCGAACTCGAACCGCCACCATTGCGACCAATCTCTAAGCTCGACAGGGTGCCGGGGCGGGCTGAACACCAGCGAGCCCGGCTTCAACATATGCGGCAGCGCGCCCGGATAGTCCTTCGGGTCGGGTGCCAACTCGGCGACCGTGACATAGCCCGTCGCCTCGACGAACCGGCGGAACTGGCGGTTGGTCACCGGGTAGGGGTCGATAAAGAAGCCCTCGACGTGCACGCGATGAACGGGCGCTTCTTCCGGGTAATGCCGGTTCGACCCCATCCGAAACGTACCGCCAACGAGCCATATCATATCCAGCGTCGCGGCCGCCTCGCGGGTCGAAGCATCGATAGGCCGTTCCGTCCCAATTCGAGAACTCACGCGCTCCGCCTCCTCTAACAGGCCTCAAGCAAGATCGCGGGATAATTCAGCCTCATACCCCGGCGCGTCCTTTCCAAACTCGCCGCGAAGGGATTCAGAAAATGGCGCCGGTGTCGACCAGCACCACCGGAAAGACCACAAGGCCGCCTTCAAACAGGAGCTCAAGCGACTGCGGCGGCGTGGGTCGCGCCGAGCCTTGGCCGTGCCGAGTCGTCGCACCTTCATCTTCCGCCTCCGGTGATAGACAGCTCGGCAACGAGCCGGGCGCGATTGTGCGGGCGGGCAGAGCGGCGCGCTATTCAGTTTCGGCAAAATTCGGCAAGAGCTGGCTCCGCGCGCCGCTGTACGCGCGGGCGGCCGAGCGTGGCGGAGGGCAATTCCCCGAAGATCGCGCGGTATTCGCCGGCAAACCGGCCGAATTGCCAGAAGCCGTATCGCGTGGCGATCTCGGTCACGGTCGCCGCGGTTGGGGCGCCGTCGCGTAGGGCTCTCCGCGCCAGATGCATCCGGCGCAACAGCAGGTATCGCTTGGGGCTCATCCCCAGCTGCTCCTGGCAACAGGCCCGCAATGTCCGATCCGAAACCCCGATCATCTTGCAAAGTTCTGGGACGTAAAGCGGTTGATCGGGATTTTCCTCCGTCGCGCTGCGAAACCGGCGCATGATCAACGCGTGCTGCCGCAGCGCCGCCCTGTCCTCGCGAACTTCGCGGTGGTCGAAACACGCGGTCATGGCTTCGATCAAAGCTTGCTCGAGAGAGCGCGCCGCCTCGGGATTGGCGATGACTGCGGGAGCATCTTCCGCCAGCTGCGCGGCCGCCGCGTGCAGGCGCTGAAGCTTGGCCATTGTGGACGCTCGGGGCGTCAGGGTCTTCGTATCTTTTGGCGGGGTTAGGTCGCATCCGACAATCGTTTCCCCGAGGAGAGCGACATCCTCAACCGGCAACGACATTGCGCCCAACGTGGCGATCCGGATGAACGCTGATATGCCTCCTGGCCCTCGCTATGGCGAGTAATGTCGGTGGGCAGCATTTCGACCCCGCTCCACAGCAGGTCCGGTCCGGGCTGTGTACGGAACGAGATGATGGCGCGTCCACGGACATTGGCCGAGTGCCCGATCCGGGGCAGGTTCTCGGAGAACCGCTGCATCCACAGGCGGTGCAGGTCGATACGAATAAGCTTCGCGGCGAAGTGCCCGCGCCCGGTGACGGTCATCTCGGCCCTCGTTGCGCGGATCGTCGCGGCGTAGTCATCGGAGTCGGTGAATTCGCGGACTGCACTCGACGGCATCTCAGTCCCCCGTGGCAGCTTCAGATCCGATGGAGAAATAACCCGTTGCTTCGCCTTGACGTTGATCGATCTCTAACGCGTCGCGAAAACTTCACACAGGAAGATGCATCCGACGCCGTGCGAGATCGGCCGTTCCGGCACGTAAGCTGCGCCGCAAGGTGACGGACGGCAACTCTCCGAACAGCTCACGATAGCTGGCTGCAAATCGGCCTCCATCGTGGAAGCCATGGCGCCGTGCGGCCCCCGATACGCTCGCCACACCGTGGTTTCCGCGCCACAAATCGCGTCGCGCCAGTGACATTCGACGGACGCGAATGTAGGCGGTCGGCCCCAAGCCCAGATGTTCCAAGCATAAGCTGCGTAGCAAATGGTCGGAGACGCTGAGCGCCGCGCAAATTTCCGCCATGTGCAGATTACGGTTCGGCTGGGCCTTAAGCAGATCCTCAAAGCGGCTCAGAATGTCTTGGCATCGATCAGTTGCCGTGACCCTTTTGTCCTCCACCCCGGCCGGCAGACACTTGATCAGGGCATGAATCAATTGCTGCTCCAGCCCGTGCGCCGCCTCGGCGTCGACCAGCGCCTGCGGTCGGATTTGGGCCATGCGGATGGCGGCCGCATGGAGGTGGTGCAGATGCGTGCCATTCGCCGGCGCAGGTCGCCGATATTGTGCGACCGATGGGACCCCGAACGGGGCTCCGGTCAGCGCGCGGCCATAGCGGATCAGCTCCTCGACCGGCAACCAGATGGCGCCCCAGCGGCAGGGTCCGGCGGTTCGCGCGTGCAAACGCTGGCCCGGACCGACGATCATGATCTCGCCCGCGCGCATCCCGACCCCGCCCCAGACCGGCGAGGGTGCGCCACCGATCGGAAACCACATCAGGACCATGTCGGCGGGCACCACGATGAAGCCGATCCGCGACAGCTGCTCCTCCGCGGCGGACAGGCGCAGGCGGTGCAGCGCAATCTGGGTCAGCCGCGCCCGGAACAGGCCACGGCCGGTGATCAGCAGGCCAAGGCAGCCCTCCTCGCCCAAGGCCGCCTCGAAATCGTCCGGTTCGCTGAACACCGACATAACGCTGCCCGGCATTTCCGATCACTGAAGGCGGATCCGAGACGGGAGGGCGTTCCCGGTCTTTCGGCGACAGACAGTGCAGGCGACGAGCGCGCCGACTATTCAATTTCGGTAAAAGTTCGCAAGTGATGGCCGACTCCGCGGCTCCTCAGAACCGGAAGGTGGCGGCGATGATCGGCCCTTTCATGTGCACGTTGAAGCCTACGTTGTCGCCCTCCTGATAGTTGAAATTGAGGCTGCGGTACCCGAGACGGAGCGTAACCCAGGATTTGAGGGCATAGTCGATCGTGCCGATCACCTGCCAATCGACATGCGCGCCGACGCCAAAGCCGCCGAAATCGCTATAGACGGTCGCTCCGAACCCATCGTCGAAGTCGCGATGATAGCGGGCGGCGATCAGTGGATCGCCCCAGCCCGCGGTTCGCGAAACATTGGCCGCGGGCAGCAGTCCTCCGTTCAATGTCAGTCCGCTGGAGAATCCCCAGGCGCGAAAGCCGCCGCCGACGTCCAACTCCTGAAACGGCTGATCTAGCGCATGGTAGAGGAGCAAGGCGGTGCCCATATTCGCCGTCAATGCCGCATTGCCGCCCTGAAAGAAAACGTTGCGGGTGGTGATATTGGTGCCGACCGGGACATGGAGCACGTCACCCAAGAGGCTGAAGGGCCCGTCGCGTACCTCGGCCGACCCCATGAACGGGACCCCGTTCAAATGGCCGAGGAGCTGAAAGGCACCCACGTCTGAATTGATCTCGGGCGCTCGTGGCAGCGGCGTCTTGATCGCGGAGTTGATGCCCGCGAGCCACAGATAGGGGGTGATAAGTATCTGCGGCCCGCTCTGGGCCGGTGTCGCCTGTGCGAACGCCGGCCTTGGGGCGGCCCCGATCGCGGCCAGCGTGACGGCCAGACCGGCTAGCACCAGGAGTCCGAATTTGCCGAATATGCACATCGTTGCTTTCCCCCGTGGCGACGTTGGCAGATGCCTAAACGACCCGGCCGCGGCCGCTGTCAGCATGTCGGCCTTACGGTTCAGCGCCGCGACCAGGCCGT
>Ga0210390_10005187_pt1 | contig 10936 bp, 6 predicted proteins | sample IncBWH11OmetaG_FD_161050 | JGI IMG/M metagenome (GOLD analysis project Ga0210390, IMG submission 161050) | Forest soil microbial communities from Barre Woods Harvard Forest LTER site, Petersham, Massachusetts, United States - Inc-BW-H-11-O ... | reverse complement strand
TGCTCGCGAGCCTCGAGGGGGAGAGGACTAAGCCCGTCTGATTCCAGAACGGATTCGAGTTCCTTACACTGCATACCACAAACTCCGCAGGGCACAGCACTGGATGGCTCTCCCTGCAAAAAACTGGCAAAGCTCAGGTGCGCGTGTTGTCGTCCTCGACGGTGGCATCATTCTAGCTCATTCTTTCGAGCTTGACTGAGCTTTCGCGGATTGACGTTCCTGGCGAGCTTGATCCCGGATTTGTTCCTGGAGCAATTCGCGCAGGCGAGTGCGCGCCTTGTGTAACTGGGACTTCGAATTACCTACGGAACATCCCATGATGTCCGCAATTTCGTTGTGCTCGTAACCTTGAACGTCATGCAGCACGAAAACGGTGCGATAGCCGGGAGGGAGTTGCTCGATGGAGCGTTCGAGGTTGACTCTGTCAACGGCACCGGACAAGCGAAGGTCCGGGGCGCCAACGTCGCGCTTGGGACTGCTATTCTCCGCTTCCGGATCCAAGGTCTCCTCCAGGGAATCGGTCGGGAGCGACTTCTTACGCAAGCGCATGAGCACGACGTTGACGGTCATGCGATGCAGCCAGGTGGAGAAGGCGGACTCTCCACGGAAGGTGCCGATCTTGCGGAAGAGCTGAAGAAAAGCCTCTTGCATGAGATCTTCGGCATCGGCCGGGTTGTTGACCATTCTCAGGCAGAGAGCGTAGACGCGACGGCTGTGCAATTGATAGAGAAAGTCGAACGCGGCAGAATCGCCCGCCTGAGCGCGGCGAATGGCTTCCGCTTCTGTCCATGCAATCGGCTCGGTTGATCTTGGTCGGGCCAACAGTCCAATAGCGGCGCCATCTGAGAGTGCGATGCGCCTACTTCCCTTCAGAGTTGTCCCGAGAACGGACGACGAGGAGCACATATGCCCCTATAGAAGGTGGGAGACCTCAATAGGTTGCATGGGCTGCAAGGCGCCCGCAGGGATAAACTATTGTCCCTTTAGGAACGCTATCCGTCTATGGGCAAGATGCCGGGCCCGGTGGACGAGAGGAAGGGAGGGAGAGTCAGGAGAAGAGTGGAGCACATCCTGAAAGCCATAGAGTTGCTGGTCTGGTAAAGCGTGGAGAAAGGACTTCAGTAGCACCACGGTTTCACGGAGGCAGGTGTTCAGATCGTAGTGTATGGAGTCCAGCAAATCCCAATCCTGATCCGGGCGGAAGGATTCGCCCGATGCCAGTTCTTCCGCAGTGGATGCGAAGGTGGTGTCCAATTCTTCGACGAGATCGGCAAGAGCGGAAATCTTGTGAGCGAATTGAGATTTACGAGTCAGCAGGATGCGGCTGAAAAGATCGTTGAAAAGAGCGACACGCTGGCTGCGGGAATGCTGGAAGTTATGGGGGTCGAGAGGCGCGAGATTCGGAGCGACGCCAAAATGCTTGGAGTGATCGAGCATCGCGCGCAACAAGCAATTCATCGGAATGGAAAGTCTGTTACAGAGAGCTGGAGCAACGGAGAGAACTTGACTTGCTTTGGAAGCGCGGCCGGTGCGGCGCATACCGAAAGCCTCGTCCAGATTTACGCTGAACATAGAGTACGCGGTTTCGAGGCGCTTAATGTAGTTGATGTAAAGGTGGGATTTGTCGCCTTTTAGGGGCATTCGCCAATCTTGAGACACTAAAGAGTAATGTGTCGAGACGGGGCGGGAGCGCAAGACTACCTCCTTGGGTACAGACGGCGAGTATAGCAAACTTATAAAATCCACATGCACAACAATTAGTAGAAAAAAGAGGGATTCTGTTTCTTGAGGCTAAAATTCCCGAAACGGAACTCGGCTGGCTTTGGAAAATGGCCGCTTCCTTGCTCTGGCCGTGAATGCGCCTTTATACTCCTGAGAACCAATAGAGAAAGGATCTGACCCCTCTTGCAATTTGAGCCTCAAGACCAGTTTCAGCAAAGAAAAAAGAAACTCGAAGAAATCCAAGCGCTTGGCTATGAGGCGTTTCCGCGAGAATTCCGCTGGACGGATGCGCCTGCGGAACTGGTCAAGAAGTATTCGGAGCGAACGGCACCCGAATTGGAAGCGGATCGTAAGGAAACGCGGGTTGCCGGACGCATCGTGTCTTACCGGCTGATGGGGAAGGCGGGATTTGCCCATTTACAAGGGGCGGGGAGCCGTATCCAGATTTATGTAAGGAAGGATGTGGTTGGGGAAAAGGGGTTCCAGCTATTTCACCTGCTGGATTTGGGAGACCACGTCGGGGTACGCGGGCACATGTTCCGGACGAAAACAGGGGAGCTGTCGGTGTGGGTGGAACAGCTGTTCTTTCTGAGCAAAGCGTTGTTGCCGCTGCCTGAGAAGTGGCACGGGCTAGCGGATATCGAGCTGCGTTACCGGCAACGCTATCTGGACCTGGTGGCGACGGAAAAGTCTCGGGAAGTGTTTCAGACGCGGGCGCGAATTATCCGGGAGATGCGGCAGTTCTTCGACAACCGAGGCTACATTGAAGTGGAAACGCCGATGATGCATCCGGTGCCTGGGGGAGCAACGGCGCGGCCGTTCGTGACGCACCACAACACACTGGACATCGACCTTTATTTGCGAATTGCGCCGGAGTTGTATTTGAAGCGGCTGATCGTGGGCGGGTTCGACCGCGTGTATGAGATCAACCGCAATTTCCGGAATGAAGGGATCAGCACGCAACACAATCCCGAATTCACGATGCTGGAGTTTTATGAAGCGTACAGCAACTACCGCGATTTGATGGAACTGAACGAGCGGTTGTTCGCCCAGGTGGCGAAGAACATCACGGGCTCTACCATCGTGAAGTATGGAGAGCACGAGCTGGATTTTGGGAAGATGCAACGCATGACCATGCGCGAAGCGATCGTGAACTATTGGCCGGAAGGGGCGGGAGCGGCACCGACGCTCGAGGAACTGGCGGCTGCGGGAGGAGCAACGCGAGCGGCGGAACGCTATAACGTGTGGGCGAAGGCGAACCAGGCGGAGTATGCGGCGGCAAAGGGAAAATTGTCCGATGGCGAATGGACGGGCTTGTTGTTCGAAACGATTGCGGAAGACAAGTTGATTCAGCCAACCATTTTGTACGAATACCCGACAGACATTTCGCCTTTGTCGAAGCAGAAGCCAGACGATCCGTCCTTGACGGAACGCTTCGAGATTTATGTGGCCGGAATGGAAATCGCCAATGGCTTTTCGGAATTGAACGATCCTGGGGAACAGGAGAGACGATTCCAGGCGCAGATTGCCCAGGGCGGCGATGAAGTGCCGAAGCAGCTGGACGTGGATTATGTTCGCGCACTCGCCCACGGGATGCCGCCGACCGCCGGGGAAGGCATCGGCATCGACCGGCTGACGATGTTGTTGACGGATTCTCATTCCATTCGCGATGTCATCTTATTCCCTCAACTCCGGCCCGAAACCAAGCACGACGAGGGCGGTCCGGAAGGCGCAAAGGCATAAAGGACGGATCAAGGCATGAGTTTTGAGTGGTTCGTGGCCAAGAGGTACTTGAGGTCGCCGAACCGGCCAGTGATTTTGCGGCTGGTCACCGCATTCAGCGTGCTGGGAGTGGCGGCGGGCGTGGCCACGCTGGTGATCGCGCTGGCGATGAACAGCGGCTTCCGGGAGACGCTGCAAGACCGGCTGCTGGGAGTGACCGCGCACATTTCTTTGACGCGACCGGGCTCGGGCGGAATCCAGAACTACAACGCGCTGGCGCAAAGGCTGCAGAAAACGCCGGGTGTGAATTCGGTAACGCCGGCAATTTACGAAACCATGCTGCTGTCGTTTGGGGGCGAAGCACGCGGCGTGGTGGTGAAAGGCATTGATGTAGGGCCGGAGAAGAAGAGCGATGAGGCGTTGCAAAAGCTTTCCGCGGGGAAGCTGGATTTTGCTCCGGACACGGAAGGGATCCACGGGATGGTCGTCGGCAAACAATTGTCCGAGGAATGGAAGCTGCAACCGGGCGACTATGTGACGCTGACGAGTCCACAGGGGCGGTTGACGCCATTCGGACTGATGCCAAGAACAAAGCGGTTCCGGGTGACCGGCGTGTTCGATTCTGGATTTTACGATTACGATGAGAACTGGTGCTTCATCGCGTTGTCGGCGGCGCAATCGTTGGCGGGGACGGGCGACGTTGTGAACGTGCTGGAATTCCGACTGGCGAAGCCGGAACAGGCGCCGCAAATTGCGAGCGCGGCGGAGCAGGCGGCGGGCGAGGGGTTCACGACCACCACGTGGATGGAACAGAATCAGGCGCTGTTCCGCGCGCTGCGGTTGGAAAAATTAGTGACGGCAATTTTCATCGGACTGATTACGTTTGTGGCGGGCTTGAATATTCTTGTGGTGCTGTCGATGACGGTGACGGACAAAGCGAAAGACATTGCCGTGCTTTTATCCGTGGGGACGCGGCGCGAACAAGTGCGGCGAATTTTTTTGTTGCTGGGGATGTCGATCGGGGCTGTGGGAACTGTGCTTGGACTGGTTGTGGGCTATACGTTCACGTGGATTGCCGGAACGTATCATTTGATTCCACTCGACCCGCAGGTGTATGCGGTGCCGTATGTTCCATTTCATCCGAGTTTTTTAGATGGTCTGTGGATCGCGTTGGCGGCGATGGCGATTGCGGTGTTAGCAACAGTGATTCCGGCGCGAGAAGCAGCGAAACTGTTGCCGGTGGAAATCCTGCGATTTGAGTAAAGCAAAAGAAATGGAAAACTGAAGGGTTTCACGGAACGACCGTTTGGCGTTCGATTTGCTCCTAAGGGTGTGCCTGCGAGGCAGGCTTGGGAGGCCGGGGTCCAGGCGGTGTCAGCACCCCCAGGAAGGTAACTATAAGGCATTGAAACAAAGCGTGTTACTGACTGTTCAGAATGTGACTTTTGTAACGCAGTTTGGAGCGGGTAGCCCAAGGGAAAAAATGGGAAAAGGTTGGGCGAGAACACGCAGTGCCGGGGGAGAGCTACAACTGGACTGAACAGGTAGCTGGCGCATCAAACCATATAGGAACCCCTGGGAGCAGTGGGTGGAACGCGGCAAGAATGAGGCGGCTAAGCAGTGTGGACGAGAGAATTTAGAAGGTTTGGGCGGAGAAACGGGATCGTGGAGACTCGAAACAGATGAACGCCACGGACAAAACCGACGAAGCGATCCTGGAAGCGCGCGGATTGAAGAAAACGTATGGAGCGCGCGAGAAAAAACTGGAAGTTTTGGCGGATGTGAACTTGAAATTGCGTGAAGGAGAGATGGTGGCGGTAGTGGCGCCATCGGGCGCGGGGAAAAGCACTTTACTGCATTTGCTGGCCGCGCTAGACACTCCAACGAGCGGTACAGTATACTTTGAAAATAAAGCGATTGAAACGAATGAAGACGCGGCGCTCGCAAGATATCGCAATCGCGCCGTGGGGTTTCTCTGGCAGCGGCACCAGTTGTTGCCGGATTTTACGGCAACAGAAAATGTAGCGATGCCGCTACTTGTGCGCGGGGAGTCACAGGCAAAAGCGCAGATGGAAGCGCGCCAGTGGCTGGGCGAAGTGGGCCTGCAAGACCGGGCCGAACACCGCGCGGGAGAACTTTCGGGCGGTGAACAGCAGCGAGCGGCAATCGCGCGGGCTCTGGTAACAGGACCGCGGGTGCTGCTGGCCGATGAGCCGACCGGAGATCTAGACGAGCAGAATGCTTGGGCTGTGTTTGAGTTGTTGCAACGGCTGCACCGCACGCATCGCCTGACGTCGCTGATCGCGACGCACAACCTGGCGCTGGCGGAACGATGTGACCGGATCGTGGGACTTGAACATGGTGTTCTGCAAGTCCGCAGCGTGAAAAATGCTGCGGCCGGGACCCCAGGGGGAGAAGCGAGCTAACGTGTTTGAACGATATACAGAAAAAGCGCGACGTGTGATTTTCTTTGCCAGGTATGAGGCCAGCCAATACGGAAGCCCGTACATCGAGACTGAGCACTTGTTGCTCGGATTGATGAGGGAAGACAAGGCGCTGGCAAACCGATTCCTGCGGCAGCAGGGCTCCATCGAATCCATTCGAAAAGAAATCGAAGCGCGCATCACCATACGCGAGCGCATTTCCACGTCGGTGGAGGTGCCGCTGAGCGCGGAGTGCAAGCGCATCCTGAACAGCGCCGCGGAAGAAGCGGAGCGGCTGGGCCACAAGCACGTGGGCACGGAACATTTGTTGTTGGGGATTCTGCGCGAAGAAAAGTGCTTCGGCGCGGAGATTTTGATGGAGCGCGGGCTGCGGCTGTCGGCGTTGCGCGAGGAATTGTCGCGGACGAGCGGCGAGAAGAACACCGCGGCGAGGCCAAAAGAAACGTCGCTGCTGGCGGAGTTCAGCCGCGATCTGACACAGGCGGCCACGGAAGGCAGCCTCGATCCCCTGGTCGGACGTGAAGGGGAAGTGGAGCGCGTGATCCAGATTCTGTGCCGTCGCACGAAAAATAACCCGGTGCTGATCGGCGAGCCCGGCGTGGGCAAAACGGCGATCGTCGAAGGTCTGGCGCAGCGGATCAGCGATGGCGATGTGCCGTCGTTCCTGGCGGACAAGCGGATTTTGTCGCTCGATCTGTCTTTAATTGTGGCGGGAACGAAGTATCGCGGACAATTCGAAGAGAGATTGAAGACCATCATGAAGGAACTGATGGAGAGCCAAAACTCCATCGTGTTCATTGACGAATTGCATACCCTGGTGGGAGCAGGTTCGGCGGAAGGCTCGCTGGACGCGGCAAATATTTTGAAGCCGGCGCTGTCGCGTGGCGAGATCCAGTGCATTGGCGCGACGACACCGAGCGAATACCGCAAGTCCGTGGAAAAAGACCGTTCGCTGGAACGCAGATTCCAGGCAGTGAAAGTTCCCGCGCCGACCGAAGACGAAGCGGTGCAGGTGATCAGCGGCGTGCGCGAACGGTATGAAAAATTTCACGCAGTGAGTTATACGGATGAGGCGCTGCGTTACTCCGTTTATCTTTCGAATCGCTACATTCCCGACCGCTTCCTGCCAGACAAGGCCATCGACCTGATCGACGAAGCCGGCGCGCGCGTGAAATTGCGCCAGGCGTCGGTGCCGGAAGAAGTCAGCGAAGTGCAGAAGCGCGTGAAGTTCATCACGCACCGCATGGAATCGGCGATTGCGGCGCACGAATTCGAAAAGGCGCGGTTCTATTCCGAAGAGGAGCGCAAGGAAAAGGAAAACCTGCGCGTGCTGCGGGAACGCTACAAGCTGGACGACGCGTCGACGGGCATCGTGACGCGCGAAGACATCGAGGAAGTGGTGTCTCGCTGGACCGGTGTCGCGGTCACCTCGATCAAGGAAGACGAACAGCAGAAATTGCTGCGCATCGAACCGGAACTGCACAAGCGCGTCATCAGCCAGGACAAAGCCATCACAGCGCTGGCGCGCGCCATTCGTCGCAGCCGCGCGGGGTTGAAATCGCCGCTGCGGCCGGTGGGATGCTTCTTCTTCTTGGGCCCCACGGGCGTAGGAAAGACGGAAGTGGCGAGGCGGCTGGCAGAATTTTTGTTCGGCAGCGAAAAATCGCTGATCCGCTTCGACATGTCGGAATTCATGGAAAAGCACTCGGTTTCAAAGCTGATTGGAGCGCCTCCGGGATATGTCGGGTACGAAGAAGGCGGGCAATTGACCGAGCGCGTGCGTCGCACGCCATATTCGGTTATATTATTGGACGAAATCGAGAAGGCGCATCCCGACCTCTTCAATATCCTGTTGCAAGTATTTGAGGACGGGCAGCTGACGGATGGTTTAGGCAACACGGTCGATTTCCGCAACACCATCATCATCATGACTTCCAACATCGGTGCGCGGCATTTGCAGAAGCGCACGTCGATCGGCTTCCAGGCTGGGCTCGATGAAGCCAGCTTGAAGAGCATGGAAGACCTGGTTTTGGGCGAAGTGAAGCGGGCGTTCAATCCAGAATTTTTGAACCGGCTGGACGACATCATCCTGTTTAATCCTCTGGGCGACGAGGATCTTCTGCGCATCATCGATCTGCTGGTGGGACAGCTGAACGACACGCTGATTCACCGGCAAGTCCAAGTGGTTTTGTCGCCTGAAGCACGCCAGTGGATCCTCGAGAAAACGTGCGCGGACCGGAATTATGGTGCGCGACCGTTGCGGCGGGCACTGCAGAAGTATGTGGAAGACCCGTTGAGCGAATCGTTGATCCAGGGGGGAATCCAGAGGCCGGCAACATTGCAAATTTATGTTGCAGGGGAAGGCCTCGCGTTCCGGCCAGTGGGTGAGGCAACCCCAGTCGTTCATTAGTGAATCTGACGCAGCGTGCGTGTGACCGCGAAGCGACTCAATGGTCAAGGGTCGTGGAAGCGAAGTACGCTCGGCCGGCCCATACCGGGACCGGCGGGAGAATAACAAATTGGGTTTGGGGGCGCGGCCTTGAGTCGATCAGCGGCCGCTAAAAGGATAGTCTGTTTTCCGCCGGACATGACAACCTGGTGTGCTCGCCAGTTTTGTGTCTTTGTCATGGTTGCTGCGGTTTTTCTGGCCGGGCGAAATTGCTTGGCAGACACGGCGCCTCCCGAGGGAAAAAATGCGGAAGGAACTTCCAAGGGCTTCACGTTATTTCACGCCGCGCTGAGCGAAAATACACTGGAAGAAAAAATCGATGAAGCTCGCGCGGACCTGGTTGCGGGAAACGCGCAGCAGAACGATCAGGCGTTCATCGAACGAATCGACTTCGAAGGCAACCGGCGAATTCGCAGAGACACGCTGCAGGCGCGCATCTTCAGCCGCGTGGGCGATCCGTACAACGAAGAAACTTTGCGCCGCGACTTTCAAGCGCTGTGGAACACGCAATTTTTCGAAGACGTAAAACTGCAAGTGGAAGACGGGGAAAAGCCCAACGGGAAAATTATCGTCTTTCAAGTAAAAGAACGGCCGGTGATCCGGCGCATTCGCTACGACGGCATCCACTCGATTTCCGAATCGGACATTCTGGATCGGTTCAAAGAGAAAAAAGTCGGGCTGACGGTGGAAAGCCAGTTCGATCCCACGCGCATCAAGAAAGCGGAAGTGGTGCTGAAGGAACTGCTAGGAGAACATGGGCGGCAATTCGCGACGGTGACACCGGAGTACGAACGGATCGCATCCAGTAACGCGGTGATCCTAGTGTTCAAGATCGACGAAGGACCGAAGGTCAAGGTCGGGAAAATAAAATTCACGGGGAACCACGCGTTCAGCGACCGCAAACTGATCCGTGCGATGCACCACGACCGGCCGATCGCCATTCCGCTGTATTTCACCGAAATTAATTTGATGTCGAAGACCTACGATCACGACAAGTTGATCGAGGACCAGGAAGTCGGCATTCGCGGACTGTACCAGGACAACGGCTATTTCAAGGTGTCTCTGCCCGACCCCATCCTGGAGAACGTGGACACGGAAGGCTGGAAGTACGGAATACCGTTCGCCGGCCGGACCACAGGCAAGGCCGTGAACATCACGATCCCCATCGAAGAGGGCGAGCGCTACACGATGGGGTCCATCAAGATTGTCAGTTCGGACCCGGACAAGGCGCTGTCGCTGAAGGTGGACGCGCTGAAAAGCGTGTTTCCGCTGAAGCCGGGCGACGTATTCTCCACAGCGAAGATCCGCAAGGCCATGGAAGATTACACAAAGATTTATGGCCAGTACGGTTTCATCGATTTCGTACCCGAGCCGGAAACGGATATCGACGAGAAGGCCAAGCGTATCGACGTGACCATGAAGTTCGACGAAGGCAAACAGTATTATGTGCGCCGGATCGAATTCAGCGGCAACACGACGACGCGCGACAAGGTGATCCGCCGCGAACTGCTGATCGACGAAGGCCAGCTGTTCAACAAGCGTTTGTGGGAAATCAGCATCCTGCGGCTGAACCAGTTGAATTACTTCGACAAGATCGAAGCGGACAAGTCCGCGGAAATCAAACGCGACACCAAGGCCGGCACCGTGGACATCCTGCTGAAGCTGAAAGAAAAGGGCAAACAGTCGATCGGTTTGCAGGGCGGCGTCAGCGGATTGGCTGGCGGGTTCATCGGGCTGACGTACCAGACCAACAATTTCCTGGGATTGGGCGAGACGCTGACGCTGTCAGCGCAGGTGGGGCAATACCAGCAGAACGTGATGCTGGGCTTCTCCGAGCCTTACCTGTTTGACCGTCCGATTGCCACCGGCTTCACGATTTTCAAATCACTTTATAAATTCAACCAAGCAGAGCAAGCGGCGGTGCTTACTGGCCAGGCGGTCAGCGTCAACCCGCAATATATTCAGGATTACAACCAGAACAGCGAAGGATTCACGGTGTACGCCAGCTACCCGTTGAAACGCTACGCGTTCACGCGCGTGGGCGTTACGTATGGACTGACGCACACGGACATCACCACGTATAACCAGGCTTCGCAGCTGCTGTTCACTCAGTTGCAGTATCTGAGCATCGCGGGTCCCAGCGCGTTGAATGGAATTCTATCCAGCACGGTGACCACTTCCATCACGCAGAACACGCTGAACAATCCCGTGAATGCCACCTCTGGACGAAGCTACTTTTATTCGCTGGCATTCAGCGGGCTTGGCGGCAACGTAAGGACCATCACCAATACGGGCGAGTTCAAATATTTCCATCCGATCAACCACCGGCGCAACGCGGTGGGCTTTCGCGTCCTGGCGGCGTGGACCACGGGTTGGGGTGGCGGCGAAGTGCCACCGTTCAGCCGGTTCTATATGGGCGGCGAGAACGACCTGCGCGGGTTCGACATCCGTGCGATTTCGCCGGTGACCTATATCCCCAGCGTGACCAACCAGACGGTGCTATTCACAGATAACCGTCACTTGTCGGGCGCCGGGTATCCGACGCAGGGAGTGTTTAACGTCCCGGTGGTCGCGTACACCATCACATTCCCAGGGGCGG
>Ga0210390_10005186_pt1 | contig 10936 bp, 16 predicted proteins | sample IncBWH11OmetaG_FD_161050 | JGI IMG/M metagenome (GOLD analysis project Ga0210390, IMG submission 161050) | Forest soil microbial communities from Barre Woods Harvard Forest LTER site, Petersham, Massachusetts, United States - Inc-BW-H-11-O ... | reverse complement strand
CAATGGTTGATCAGACTATAACGCAGTCGCACGCGTGGAGTATGAAGAGCCGAAGTAATCGCGTAACGCTCGACAGTCCTCGCCCGCCTCAGCGAAGAAAGGTTACGGGGCGGGGCGCACCCCATCAGACTCCGATTCAGTGGGTTGCGGGAGGCTTGCTTCGCCACTCTACGGGACATTTGTCACGGGTATCAGCCGGATGAACGCCCGTGTTGTCGATCAAAAGCACCGTGATCCGTCCCCCGACGTCCTTGGGCCTACGTAGTGCCTCAAACTCGACAAGACGCTGAGCATCCGCCGCAAGGTCGTCGGTAAACGGGTGTTCATCCAGATATTCCTTCATTCCGTCTTGGGAGCCGACGGTAAGTCGGCACTCGCCTTCCCCGGCCTTACAAGAATGGTGGTAGGGTTGCCAATTCTTACCGATACCTTCAGAAACGTCATCGGAAACACACTCCACCATCACTGGGCCAGCGGGCGTAATTTGAAAGACGGTCATCTCAAGTGCCGGAGGCTCTTTGAGATGCCTCTGTACTAGGAACCAATTCGGAAAATGCTGGAAGTCGTACGTGACCTGCGTTTGCAGCGGTGCCACGATCAGTTGATCGAAACGCTGGTCTATCGCGTCGAGGTCGTCAAGTCCTGCGCTCGCGCGAATCAAAATGTCCATCGCATTATATCGAGTATCGTAGGAATCACCTTGACTGACGGTTCCAGCGAGGGCGAAGAAAAAGTCCCGATGATGCATTATTTTGCAAACATCTGGCAGGCTCGAACCGTTGGTTCTCTCGGCTTTGTGGTCCGCCGCAATTCCGATCTGAGTTTTGCTCGCTAGAAGGACAATAGATGTCGCCCTGATTTCGGGACAGACAATCAACAAGGCGACGAACAACAGAAGGTCAAACTTCACAATAGAATCCGTTCGTGACCGCGTCGATCAATCCCGCGCAGATTACCGAAGTTCTGCCGGCAACGTAGTGCCGAAACAACTCCAGGTTGGCTCAACGGGTCGTCGCCCGTAGCCTTTAAACTTTCAAGGCCATAAGTCAGCGTACCGAGGCTCGATTAACGTACCTTTCGTAGGACATTCCTGATTGGGGGAAGAAGAACAACCGTTTGAAGGCGGCACTCCTGCCTAATCCATGCACTCCGCCAACCCGCCGAACCATTCACCTCTCATGACGGCGAGCCCGTTGCGGGCAGACTCGATGGCCTCGTTTTCGTCCGGGTCCATTCGGATGGTCGAGCCAACCCTTTGCTCGATGGCATACAACGCATCATCTATGAGCGTGGCCATCCGGGCGGGATCGGTCTCCAGAACAGCACACTCATAGGCTCCTTGCCACCAGTATGTCGTTGAATTCATGGTTCCAGCTTCCGGGCTGGAGCGCCTAACCTTAAGGATCAACCGTACGCCAGCGTACAAAGGAACACAAGAGCCGGTTTCTTGGCCCGAATGATGTGCTATTCTGCCCTCCCGTTTCCTTCCCCGAGGGAAACAATGATTCAGACCGAGCCAGAAAACATCGATAAAATCCGCGCTCGCATCCGCAAGATGAGCGACCGTGAACTTCGCGAATATGGCCGCGCCGCCGCCAGCATGGCCGATCCCAGGAAGAACCGCAATCCGAATCCCTCGTTCAAAATTCAGCTAGACGAGGCTCGCGCCGAATGGCGGAGGCGGCATTTTAAGAGCCCGTCATGAACGCGGGCGGAATCAACTCCTGCCGCGCTCACCATACCTCAGCTCTGCCGCCATGCGGCGCTGCAGTTCACGGCTTAATTCGGGATTTGCTCGCAACACTATTTGCAGATTTTGCAGCGCAGCCGCCTTGCTGAGTTGGCCGTGATCGGCGCAGCAATCTTCGGCCACCTGGATCAAATCTGCCAACGGGTCGTAGTTCATCGTGCCCTTGCTTTTCGAACGGGCACTATAATCGGGGACTATGAAAGGGATGTGAATTGCGGCCACAGGGGCTCATGCCGCAGCAGGACCGTCTGCTAGCCGCCAAACAGAACCGCTTGGACAACCTGCGACGCTAGGCGCGATTTGGAATCTCAGACGGACCAGCCGTCGTCCTCTTCGTCCTCTTCCTCCTCTTCGTCTTTCTTGTCATCATCGTCATCGTCGTCATCGTCTTCTGCTTCTTCTACGCCCTTCCTTAATCTGTTCAAACACTCTCGGGCTTCGTAATCATACGACTGCTTCGCGATGGCAATCAGTTCTTCGGCTTTCGTCACGGCAACCTCCCAGTTCCGCACGCGTTGGAGTATGCGTTATGTGGAAGCAGCCTTGCTCTTTTTGGGTTTGCGAGCGTCCAACCACTTCCTAAAATTCCACCGCCGATGATTAAAGCGATAACTGGCGCGGCGACGATGGCGAAAAGAATGTGTAGATTATCGGAGGCGCGAACTGACTCGTCCCGCTGGCCTTTCTTGATTCGGTACGAATACCTTCTCGCCTGATACCTGGTCGAGAAGGAAATACTCGCCCGGCGTTTCTAACACGAGCTGATGCAACTCCTCTTTAGCAAGATCAATATCCGAGAATGTTGCGACCCATTCCGTTCCTTGAGCCGTAGTTCGGAACAGGTCCAATCCTCTCATTGTCGGTATCCTAGTCGTTTTTGAGGTACGAGCGGATTACATACTGGATTTCGGTACCGCTCTCGCTTGAGCAGAGAGAGTGCGTTCAACGTTCTGATGATCTCTCGTCGTTCGGAATCATCTACATTGAGCTTGATTACACGTTGGCCGATGGCGTATTGCGCTGCTTTGATGCGGCGGGGAAGAGAAACGGGGTCAGTTTCCAGTACAGCGGCTTCGTAGAATTTCATCCATTCGTATTGGTCATTCATGGGCCGTCTCCTCTCCAACGAGCTGGGGAAAGGCAAACAAGAGCGATAGGTTTCAGATGTTAACGCCGCTGTCTATGAAGGCAACGAATTTATTGCTTAGTACGCTGGCGTACATGGCCGAAGTGGAGGGAGGCTTCCCTGTAAGTTCAGCGTGCTCTTGCCAACAACGCGGCTCCAACGAATGTCAGAATGACCCACCCAAGCGCTTGCCAGTAAAATTGTCGCCTACTATCGTTAACGCGCGCTGCCATGTCGGCTGTGCTGACCGCGCTATCCTTTACTGACTGTGCCTGGCGTGCATTTCTGTTCGAATCCTCGGTGGTTACGGGGCGGCTCTTTAGTTCTTCGGACAGGGTCTTCGCTTCGTCATCCCGCTCACGGAATCTCTTCGGGCTGACCACTGATAGCCCGTGCCTATCGTGATACACGTAAAAGCGATCCACATAACGAGTACCAAGTAGCGCACGAATTTTCGTTGGACGACCATTGTGTCCTCATAGCTTAGAACGTCGCCGGCGCTGCGGCCCCGCAAGAAAGACTTTCACGACATCAATCCGTTCTGGGTCGCTCGCGACCAAGACGGTTTCAACGTCCGTGATTTTCCAATATTGGCCCGCGCGCTCCATTATCTGGCCCGCCACCAGTTTCTCCATAACCTCATCATCGTGGAGCTCTTCCTCGTCTTGGATGCCGTTGTAGTGATACATGACGTTTTTCATATTCCAGCCTGCTCGGCCCCACTCACCCCGCTTGACCAATCTGGCCGCTACTATACGCTTAAGATAAATCCTTTTACATAACGTGCGCCGTACCCCGCTCCGCAAGAAATCCCAGCCCCCCTCGCCTTCGCCCACGACAATTTGTAGACGGCGTTTAGTTGGATGATCCGTGAGGACGGCGATTGGACGTGTTTTACGTGCGGGACGAGGATTGACACGCGGCAAAAGGACGAACGCAATATATGTACATTCCGCGAACGAAGATCACCCCGGACGTGTCAACTACGCGAACCAGGGATAGGCGCACGGTGAAATCGGATGCGCTAAAATGTCGAGGGACGATCTGGCGTCCCGCTTCTCTTCACGTGTCAAGCCGGACCAGAAGGTGCGTATGTCATTGTGCATCAAGCTAAAGTTTACCGGGTGGAAGGTTGCGGTTTGGCTCGTAAGCGACGCCAGAACAAGCACTTAGATTTTGACTCTGTTCTGCTACGAACCAGAAGGTCGGGCGTTCGAATCCCCCGGGCGCACCACTTTAACCCGCACAATTTGTTGAACCTAAGGAGCGATCTCCAATTCAGTTTTCTGCGATTTTCTAGGTCTCATTGTGGTCGGAACCAAAAACCCGGTTCCTATCGACTCTGCCACCGATATTGCACAACTTCCGCCAGCTTGGAGTAGCGATCGGTCATCGACTGGTCGGCATGTCCCAGCCAGAATCTGATTAGGTCTTCCCGTGCACGCTGCTTCCTAAGCCACGTCGTTCGGAGTGTCTTGCTAAACGTATCCCAACAATGAACGTGAGGGTGTCCACCAGAAGCGGTTACGGTCACTGTGTATCCGCCGGACCCAGATTTATCTGGCTACTTCCGCCGTGCCCGCTGGCATTGGTGAACGGAGCCTCACTATATGTCGGGGAGAAGAATCAGAAAATTCTGGTCCAGAAAGAGGGAGTCTCCCGCTCCGCCCGCCAATTTCTGAACCCAGAAAATAGTGGGAAGTAACCTGTACTAATTGTGCGAATTGGAACTTTGGCGTGTGTGCAACGCCGACGAAACACAGGGCTTATAGGATCGGTTCCACATTTCGACTCCCACACGCTTCCGCCAAGCCCTTTGTTTACACGGTCTTAACCGCAGCACCCGACTCCAATTCAGTGTCTGACTCCAATTGAGCGATGTTCTGTCCGATGCGCTGAGAGAACTTCTCAGACGCAACGCGTTCGGTATCGCCAATGACATGCGCATAGTGATCCAGCGTAATCTTGGAATCGCCGTGGCGCATCATCCGCGTCACGACCTGGATCGGTGTGCCTGATTCGAGCAGCTCGGTGGTTACGCCGTGTCCCTCACACCGGATCGCCATCTTGCACTGAGACTTTCCAGTATTTTGCCGTCCACGGAAACTCGCCTACCTGGTGCCGATTCTCCCGGCGCCGGATCTTCAAAGCCTCGTCCACCAGCATTCTCAGCAGCCAGCTCCGGAACTCCCCTTCGTATTCGAAACTCTGTGGATTGCGTGAGGCCGTCCGAAAGCAGTTCTCCACGGCCTCGTCGATTCCATCAGTACCGCCGAGCACACGCATCGCTATGAACTCCAGCAATCCGCGGCACCGCGAAAACTCCGTTTCAAATTCACTCGTCTCTTCCAGAATTTCGGTGAACACACCATCCTCACTCATCTTGTTCCGCGGGCAGGCCTCCGACCTGCCCAGAAAAGTTAACCTGCCCGCTTCGCCGTCACTCGGCCTACTGCCGTTCTTTCCAGTCGTACCGACGATCCGTTCGGCACCAGCATTGGCACCTGCCGCCGGTACTCGGCGTATTCGGGGTGCAACTTCACCAGATCCCGCTCTTCGTAGCGAATCGCAATCAGGATGTACGCACTGGTCGCCACCGCGAACACCAGGTGCGCCGCCGTCATCTTCGGTGCCGCCCAGAACACCATCAGCCATCCCACATACAATGGGTGCCGCACCACTCGATACAGAGCCGGCGTCCGGAACACCAGCCCCGTGTACGGCCGCCCCAGCAATCGCAGCCATACTTGCCGCAGTCCAAATAGATCGAAATGGTTGATCAGAAACGTTGCCAGCAGCACTGTCGCCCAGCCAACAACATACAGCGCATTCAGCAGCACCTTCCCCGCACTGCTTTCAACGTTCCAAATCACTCCGCCCACCGGTTGCCATTTCCAGAACATCAGCAGCACCGCTGCGCAGCTGAACAGCAAATACGTGCTGCGTTCCACCGAACTCGGCACAATGCGAGTCCAGATCGCCTTGAACCCCGGCCGCGCCATAACCGTGTGTTGCAGACCGAATACCGCAATCAACGAAACATTGACCGCCAGCGCTTGCAAAAAAGACCCCTGCGCTCCCGAATCAATGCTCTTCGTTAGCCAAATATTCCCGATGAAGCAAAACATATACGCAAAAGTGACCAACGAAATCGCGTAACACGTGGCACCATAAACAAACGCCGTGACTCGACTGAGCATCTTTCCTCCTTCGGGCGGCCTGTGAGTTACAATCACAGAAAGCCCAGGTCCGGTCCCCGATGCACTCTATTTATGCTCGGGTGGCCGCAGATGTACTTTGCTGGCACTGATTTTTTTCTGGTGTTTTTCTGACATCGTGATCGCGGAACAACCAAACTCTGTCTACGAATTCGGTCCCTTCCGTCTGGAAGTGCGCGAACACCGCCTATTGCGCGGAGGCCGCCCAATTCCGCTATCCGGTAAGGCCTTTGACACCTTGCGCGTGCTCGTGGAGCGCCACGGCACTCTGGTCTCCAAGCGCGATCTGATGAACGAAGTCTGGCCGGAGACTACCGTCGAGGAGAACAACCTCGACCGCAACATCTCTGCGGTTCGCAAGGCGCTCGGGGAAAAATCCACCGGCCGCCAGTACATCGAAACTGTGCCGCGGGTCGGCTACCGTTTCGTTGCGCCACTGACCTCCGCCGCTGCTGAAGAGGTCTCCAATGCACCATCTCCGGTGCCGGAAATCTCCGCCATCGCCGTTCTTCCCTTTGCCGACATGAGTCCGGAACGCGACCAGGACTATCTCTGCGAAGGTCTCGCGGAAGAACTCATCAACGCCCTCACCCGCATCGAGGGTCTTCGCGTCGCTTCCCGCACCGCGTCGTTTCAATTTCGCGCCACCGGCGCCGACATTCGCGCCGTAGCCCAACATCTTGGTGTCGGCGCTTTGCTCGAAGGTAGCGTCCGGAAAATGGACGATTGCCTGCGCGTCACCGTTCAGCTGATCGAAGTCGCCACCGGCTTTCACCGCTGGTCCCAGCGCTTCGACCGCAAACTCGATGACGTCTTCGCCATTCAGGACGAAATCGCGGAAAGCGTGGTCACTTCGTTGCGCGGCAGTGTCCTCAGCGGGCGGGAGAAGGAGGCTTTGCTGCGGCCTCAGACCGGAGCCGAGGCTTACGAATACTATCTGCGCGGTCGGCAGCACCTTCCCCGCATGACGCGCCCCGAGCTGGAACGAAGCTTGATAATGTTCGAGCGGGCCCTCGAGCTGGATCCCCAGTACGGTCCGGCGTGGGCCGGCTTGGCGGTGGTACATGGCGTTTTGCACGAATGGTTCGGCGCGCGCGACGAGGATTTGGCGCGGGCAGAACACGCCAGCCAAAGAGCGCTAGACTTTGCGCCAGACCTCGCTGAAGCCCACGTTGCCCGCGGCGTTGCCCTTTCGCTCTCACGCCGCTACGACGAGTCCGAGCGAGAATTCAAGGATGCCATCCGCCTCAGCCCCAATCAGTTCGAAGGGTATTATTATTTTGCGCGTACCTGCTTCGCTCGCGGTGATGTGCGCCTCTCCGCCGAGCTGTTTCGCCAGGCGGCGGAAATCCGCCACGAGGATTTTCAAAGTCCGATACTCCTCGCACAGTCCCTGCGCATGCTTGGACAAGTTGAAGAAGCGCGGAAAGCCGCACGAGTTGGCATTGAACGCGCCGAGAATATGCTTGTGCTAAATCCGCTTGATGCGCGGGCACTTTCTCTCGGCTCGGGCGCCCTTTTCGACGATGGACAAAAAGCGCGGGCCTTGGAATGGTCGCGAAAAGCGATCGAGCTTCGCCCCGATGATGTCGGCTCGCTCCTGAATGGCGCCTGCTTATTCGCCAAGTCTGGCCAAAAAGCAGAGGCTCTGGATCTCCTCGAGCGGGTTTTCACCCGAGGCTGGGGAAAACGCGACTGGGTCGAGCACGATCCGGACTACGACAGCCTACGCGATGACCCACGCTTCAAAAATCTCCTGGCAAAACTCAAATAACTTCAACTCCTTCGCAACTGTCGGCGGCCTCCAATTCGTGCCACAACGGTGATAATCCACCACGCGCCCGCTGTACGCGCGCCTAAAGAGATTGCCGCGTAATGCCGCGGTCACAAAGGAATTGCTCGACCAGGCAGGGCACGAGCCACTCTTCTACGATTGCGTCGAGCACTGGGCGGGGTAAGCAGACCGTCTTTTTTCTACTGCTACTCTTTGTGTGTGCGATGTCGCTGATCCATCCTGTTTGGCGCCACTGGTACGAGATGATTTTTCCTCCTTTGTTCATCGTCATAAGCGTCTGAGAGATCAACTACAAAACGAAAACGTAGTACTCAGGGAGCAGATCGACCAGGCGTTCATGTTCTAATGGCTAAACTGCTGGCGGGCAACCACGCCCAGGCTATTCCACTTATCATATTCCCTAGATCCACAAGAACGCAGGTTGCTCCTTTCCAGTCGCAGCTGTCACCACGCGCTCGCAAATGTGCATTCCTGTGTCGCCGTTGCTAAACACCACAATCGCCGACGCGCTCTGTGGATGCACCATCACGATATTCTTCCACTCGCCGTTGTCGCCCCACTGCCACAAATGCTTCTGCCCCTCATCCTCTTGAATCCCCCACCCCAGCCCCCAAGCCAGCTCGTTGTTGATCCTGACTTGCGGCTTTGTCATCTGGGCGTCAGTCGTTTTCTTGATTTCGTCGCTCGACCCTTGCGGGCACGCAATATGCGTCAAAAACATCGCGTAATCCGCGACCGTCGTCAGCAGACTCGCCGCCGAATTCGGCACCATATTGTTTGGCATCGGCGGCTCCTTTAGCTCCAACAGCTTCACAAGTTCCGCGCTGATCCGGTCGTCATTCCATTGTGCCAATGGCATTCCACTTTCTTGAATCGCCGCATATAATTTTCGTCTCGTCTCCGTATTGTTCTCTGGCGCGCCGCGATCATGACCCGCGACCCAGCGGCCTTCACACTCCGGCCGCCACAAATACGTCGAAGTTTTCATTCCCATCGGCTTCAACACACGTTCCTGGACCAGAGCTTCGAAGCCAGTCCCCGTAATCCGCTCCACACACCGCATCAGGTAATAGAAACCTTCGCCCGAATAGCGAAACTTTGACCCGGGCTCGAAGGCTGGCGCAAATTCCATGCCATGGTTCCAACGCCAATTCCGCAATCCACTCGAATGGCTCAGCACATGTCTTGCCGTGATCTTTTCTCCTAGCGGTCCCGTCGGCGCATCTTCCTTCACGTATTCACGCAGCGGTTTATCCAGTTCCAGTTTTCCATCATCCACAAGTCCCAGCGCCAGATACGCGAACACCTGCTTGCCCAACGACGCCGCCGGAAACACCGACTCAGGAGTGATGGACGTCTTCCCGTCGGCGTTCGCGTACCCCGCATAATGCGTCCAAGAAATCTTGTTCTGCTGCACTACGCCAATTCCCAATCCTGGCAGTTGTGCAATTTCCATCAGCTTCGGCAGTGTCGCCAGGAAGCTTTTGTCCGGCGGATGAATCTCACCGCCCAGCTTCCCTTTCATGGCTTGCGAACCGCTCGCAAACCCTAACCCGGCCGCACCGGTCGCCACCATTCCGACAAACTCCCTGCGTCTCAGTTCCATCTCTACCTCTCGATTTAGGATTCATGACCGACCTATTCTTGAGACGAGCAATCCGGTCACTCAGTTAGATGTCTGGTATGAAGTAATGCAAATTTTGCAGACGGCGGCATTCGGAAGGGTGCCGCTTGGACGGGATTCGCCCCATAATTCGTCCCTGGCCACTCCCTCCGCTACGACCTAAGCGCGCCTCCTCCGGCCTCGCGGCCAGCACAAGACAAACCATGCTCTAAATGTCGGAAACGCTGGCGGGCAAACCTCAGCCCGAAGCTATTCCACTTAACCGTTAGGTAAGACATAGCTGAATTTTCTCCTTTTTCCTGCCCCATTTTCTTGGGCCACACAGAAGCGAGTGGCTTCTGCTTCCAAAGCGAGCGGCTGGATTCTGGGAGGGACCCATCGGGTTAAGGGAGGAACCGGGAAAGCAGAAGACGCGAAGCTGCAGGACGCAGGAATTAGCCCGAAGCAGTGCCCGAGAAAATGAGTGGCAGAAAAAGGCCACTTACTGAAATCAGCGCGAACTACTCGCAACGCAAGGCCACGATCGGATCGACGTTCATCGCGCGCCGCGCCGGGACGAGAATTGCCGTGAGCGCCGCCAGTACCAGTAAGAGTGACACGATGGCAAGAGTCGTAGGGTCATTGGACTTAACACCGTAGAGCAAGCTGCCCAGAAATCGGGCAACAAACCACGCCGTGCCTGCTCCTAGTCCTACGCCCAAAAGGACCAGCGTCATTCCCTCTTGCACAACCATCCACAGGATACGGCGGGCCTCCGCTCCCAGCGCCCTGCGAACCCCGATTTCATGCGTGCGCTGCGCTACCACCTGCGAGAGAACGCCGTACAATCCGATCACTGCCAGCACCAAGGCGAATCCGGCGAAACACCCCACCACCAATGCTCGAAAGCGGGGATAGGCGAAATGTTCCTTCACAAGGAGCTGTTCCATGTTCTGGATGTTGCTTACGGGAATGCCAGGGTCGAGCCTCGATACTTGACCCTGCACAAGATTGCCCAAGCTCATTAAATCGACGCTGCTTCGTATCACAAGAGTGCCTCTAGAAGGCGGCACCTGCGCGACGGGCAGAAATACACAGGGAGTGTGGAGCCAGCTCATCTCCTGAAAAGGATTGCCGGTTTTTTCATCCGCCGCTACACCGACAATCCTCCGCCAAGGGTTGTGTTCCGATGGAGCACCAAAAGAACGAAGGTGGCGTCCGACGGGGTCCTCGCCGTCGAAGTACTTTTTCACGAGGGCCTCATTCACGATGGCTACGGGCTCTGTTTGCAACTGATCGTCCGCATCGAAGGCTCGTCCCGCCAGCAAGGAGATTCCGAGAGCGGCGAAATACTGCGGTGAAACTGATATTAGGCCAGAATCGTGATGAGCCGTTTCTGCTGTGCGTGGCGCCTGCCCTTCAATTTCGAGCGTATCAAATCCGT
>Ga0210390_10005185_pt1 | contig 10938 bp, 11 predicted proteins | sample IncBWH11OmetaG_FD_161050 | JGI IMG/M metagenome (GOLD analysis project Ga0210390, IMG submission 161050) | Forest soil microbial communities from Barre Woods Harvard Forest LTER site, Petersham, Massachusetts, United States - Inc-BW-H-11-O ... | reverse complement strand
ATCGCACCTGGATCACTCCGCTTAAAAGGCGGGTCTCTGTCTCGCTGAGTTAGCGACCCGTGACTGGTGCCCCACGATCGAATTGCACGATCCACCTCCGGTTTACGAATCCGGCGCTCCGCTGTCGGAGCTTGAGGGGCACATCTGGTGCCGATGGCTGGATTTGCACCAGCTGCCTGCGCATTACCGATGCGCTGCACATCTCGATGTGCTTCAACGGCAAAATGGCACCCACGGAGTGAGTTGAACACTCGCAACCCGCCTTCGGAGGGCCGGCGCCGAAGTCCGTCGGCGTGGGTATGAATTGGCACCCGTGAGTGGAGTCGAGCCACTGCGATCCGCGTTCGTAGCACGGTCCCCGAAATTCCTCGGGCCACGGGCAAGTTGGTTGTAGTCCTGGGTGTCGAGCCCAGCCGTTCCCGGCCAGGTCTCCCGAGCTTATAAGGCTCGGCCGCACGCCGGTGCTGACTACAAATGGATGTGGCGGGTGGACTTGCACCACCACCAGCAGGTTTATGAGACCTGTGCACCGCTATTTGTGCTACGCCACAGTAGACAAAATGGCGCCTCGAAAAGTGCTCGCACCTTCGTCTCTTCCTTTTCAGGGAAGCGCTTGTGCTATCTCAGCTATCGAGGCGAAATTGGTACGCCCGGCCAGAGTTGAACTGGCACGCTTAAAGCACAGTCACCTCAAGACTGCGTGTCTGCCGATTCCACCACGGGCGCATGGTGCGGATCCTCGGACTTGCACCGAGAAGCAACTGGGTTTAAGCCAGTCAGGTCTGCTAATTCCCTTCAGATCCGCGAAAGGTGCCAAGCCCCGCGGACTCGCACCGGGAAGCGGTTAGGTTTGAGCTAACCAGGTATGCTAATTCCCATCAGCTTGGCGGCACCCGCGGTCAGACTCGAACTGACAGGTGGAGATTTAGGAGATCTCCGCCGTTCCCATCGGCGCGGGTATGGCGCCCCGAGTTGGACTCGAACCAACATCGTCGGCTTAGAAGGCCGTCTACCGGTCCGTCGGCCGGGGCGAATTGGAGCGGGCGAACGGAGTCGAACCGTCCCGTGCCTCGTTGGCAACGATGCCGCGCACCATGCGCGCCCGCGTGATTTGGTAGCTGCCGCAGGATTTGCACCTGCTACCTCCGACTTATCAGGTCGGTGCTCATCTGCATGAGCTTCGCAGCTGTCGAATTGGTCGGAGTGGCTGGATTCGAACCAGCGATCTCGTGCGCCCGAGGCACGCGCTCTAGTCCAGACTGAGCCACACTCCGAAGTGGTCAGGACGGCAGGACTTGCACCTGCGGCTTCCGAGTTCCAAGCTCGGCTGTCTGCTACTGACTTACGCCCTGGGACTGGACACGCCGACAGGAATTGCACCTGCGTGAAGTCGCTTTGCACGCGACCGCCTATAGCTGCTCAGCCACGGCGTGGCACTGGGGTGACAGGCTGGACTTGCACCAGCTACGGCGGGGTCACGGCCCGCGGGCTATCTGCTTCGCCTTCTGCCACAGATTGGTACCCTCGGCAGGACTTGCACCTGCACGACTCGCGTCACTACGTTCTGAGCGTAGCGTGTCTGCTGATTCCACCACGAGGGCATTGACTGGTGAAGCTGTCGGGACTCGAACCCGATAGGATGTGCTTGAAAGGCAGAGTGCGCGAGCCACTTTGCATTCAGCTTCGTGCTTGGCGATCGTGTGGAGAGTCGCATTCCATAGGCCACGCTTGAGAGGCGTGCTGCTCCACTAGCTTGCACTCACGATCTTAGTTGGTGGAGCGCATCGGAATCGCACCGATCAGGCTATCTGCTTGCAAGGCAAATCCGGGTTCCTAGCCCGCACCCCATAAATTTTCGGTTGCTTACGGCAACGACTCGTTCGATTCGCATTCACTGGCCGCGTTTATCGACAACTTCACGGTTGGTACCGCCGGGTGGACTCGAACCACCTTCTCGCCGCTTAAGAGGCGGGCGGGACTCTCGCCCGTTGAGTTACGACGGTATGGGCTGGTGCAGCGTCTTGGAGTCGAACCAAGCAGGTCCGGTGGACGCGAGGGTTACGGTCTCGCCGGGGTCCGTCCCCGTCTAACGCTGCAAATTGGTGCCCGGTGCAGATTGAGTGCCTGCGACATTCGGTTTGTAGGACCGACGCTCTTCACATCAGAGCTAACCGGGCATGCAATTGGCGACCACTAGCGGTAACGATCCGCTCTCACCAAGTAGACAGCTTGGCTGCGACACCTGTCGCATCAGTGGTCAAATTGGCTGCCGGCGTTGGAATCGGAATCAACCTCTTACGCCTTAACAGGGCGTCGCATCGCCTTGATGCTAACCGGCAAAAATAGGATGGAGCGGAGTGCGGGAATCGAACCCGCCTCATCTGCTTAGAAGGCAGAGGCCCAAAGCCACTAGACCAACCCCGCTCACATGAAGGGCTTTGTGTCTCGCTTTACGGCTCCCCGTCTCCATGCGACGGATCGTAGCGTGCGCCGGTCTTTGGGCGGAGGTTTTCGGGTGGAGTGAGAGCGCGGATCCCCTGCTCTCGTTACCTGTCTGCCTCCGGCCTTGCGCCGGAGGCAAGGCCAATCAGAACTCGATCGTGCTGACTCGGGGCTCTAGTTGCCCGAGCAATGAATGCGACCACGACGGGCTATAGCACCCTGTCGCGGCGCACGTATCGAGTGGTTTTCTGATTGCAGTAATCATGGCGGCGCGATTTTTACGCGCACCGAATTCAGAAGTCAAGCGTCGTGTCAACACTCCACGTGAGACATAACACTTGGCACGGGGAAAAAGCGCAAGCGCTTCCGACACTTCGCTGGTTAAGTGAAGACTCGTTGATCTGTGAGCCCCCGCGCACCGTTTCATACAGCCGGGACTGCTTGATTCCATGATCCAGACAGCAGGCGTCCCGTTGGCGAGCGTCTGCCCGGGCCAATACCGGTACGTGGAGTGAAACGCACAAGTTTCCCGATAGAAAAGCGCAGGGCTCCCCGCACCTGCCGTGACACGGGGAGCTCAAAATCGCCTGTTGCCTGCGAGCTTCAAGTTATTGATCTTCGTCTTCCCAAGCACCTTAAGGAGCAGGTTCCTCGCCAAGCGAAACACCGGATAGAGCAGCTTAGATCGGCGTTTGGAAGCGAAGAACCAACGATTCATGCCGCCAAGCGGACCACCCGGGCCGCTCATGCGCGCCAGGGCGTGGATAGCGTCCGCATCGTAGTACAGAAATCCATCCGCCTTTACGACCATCCCCTGATCGACGTCGAACTCCGCTCTGCTGATTTGTGCCATGACTGGCGTGTCCTCTCGTGCGTTTACCAGACGCAGTTCTCCGACTGATTCAGGAATCCGAACTGCGTGGCAATAGGCATCGCAGACTGGGCAGTCCTTGTCGTAAACCACCAGAATTTCGCGAGCACTCACGCCGCGCCCACCTCCGCTGCCAGACGTCCAAACATGGGGGACTGACGGAACCGCACCAGCATGCGCATGTTGAAGAAATGCATGGCGCCGAGCACAACGATCACAATGCCGATCTTCGTGCTGAGGAACTCCACTGCCCCCACCAAGTCGGCCGGCTTGTCGCCGTAACGCAAGGCAAGGCAGACGAAGCCGATATTGACGAGGTAGAAGCCCACTAACAGGAGATGGTTCACCGAATCTGCGAGCTTTTCACGACCCTGAAAGTTCTCCACCAGGAAGATCCGGCCGTTTGCGTGCAGGCTCTGCCCGACCCAGATTGTGACCGCAAGACTTACCGCCACGTAGATCAAATACGTCCAGACCATCATGTGCGTGCTCCTTTGTTGTATAATTAGCTCATTCGCTAAATATTATAGCGTCTTTAGATAATTAGTCAATAGGCTAACTGTTAGAGCGGGAAATCACCGATGTCACTCGACAATGTATTCGAAGCGCTCTCCTCCACGGTGCGGCGCAAAATTCTCGCCTATCTGTCGGCCACCGACCTCACGGCTGGCGAGATTTCTGAGCGCTTCAGTATCTCAAAGCCCTCTATCTCCAAGCACCTGTCCATCCTGGAGAATGCCAGTCTGATCACGAGCGAAAGACGCGGGCAATTTATCCATTACAGCTTGGTGCGCGACAACCTCGCCAATACGCTTAACGGCTATCTGCAGGAGGTCTGTCCCGTGTCGCGACCGCTCAAGCGGGAGAGCGCGCGTCTAGCAAAGACCAAGACCTAATGGTTCTCTGCCCGTTCGGCGCAGAGCGGCCAAAAGCGGTCCGCCCAGCAGGTCCTGCAAATTCCTCGAAAGCGAACACCGACCAGTGCGCGTCGTTCATGGTTGACGGTCGGGTCCGAAGGGCAGTTTCACACGGCCGGGACCGCTTAATGTCCCCTGCTCATAGCAGATGCTCAGCCGGGGTCGTCTGCCGAGCCAAACGGCCTCGAAAAGATGTGAGCGTGCCGTCGCCGCCTCAGCCTGTACAGCTGCGCCGGTCTGTTTGGGCCTGATAATTTGCGTGACAACGGCTCGAGAATCTGAGCAGCCAGGACCCGCGTGCGGAAGGCCTTCTTCTCAAGCGCTCGCCCCAGAATCACCTCGTAGATCTTCTGTAGTTGCGTGAGCGTGAACTCTCCCGGCAGGAGAAATGCCGGGAGCGATGTGTATTCCACTTTTGAGCGCAGACGCGCCAGAGCAGTACGTAGTATCTCGGCGTGATCGAACGCGAGGCTCTCTCTGACACTCTCGCCTCGTACGCCGAACCAGCGCGATTCCGGCGCGTTTCCTCCGGGTCGCGGTGTTATGTCGTCCGACGCCATTAGTGCGAAGTAGACATGCGTAACCGACCAGCCTCGTGGGTCCCGTGTCGCGCCCCCGAAGCTGCCGAGCTGCTCCAGATATGGGGCTTCAACACCGGTCTTTTCCATGAGCTTGCGACGCGCACAAGCCTCCAAGTCACGATCGCGGGCCGTATCGATGAACCCACCGGGCAAGGCCCATTTTCCGGGAAACGGCTCGCCTGGTTGGGAAGTACGCTGCACCAACAACACCGTCAGCTCGTCATCCCGCACCGAGAAGATGACGAGGTCGACCGTCGTAAGTGGTCTCTCAAAATCAGTAACTTGCAGCTTAGGGTGCATTTGCCATATCGCCCGGCTCTTGCTGGCTTGACATCCTAACTCACTTAGTGGGACTATGCCACTTACTTAGTGGCGATACCCCACTAACACACGAGGAGACGAACATGCTGGGTCTCAGGTTCATCAAGTCCAATCCCACCACTCATCTGATCGCATTCCGCGGGGGTCGGATTGCCCGACAGGGCGCCGGACTCGCGCTGTTTTATTACGCGCCGACAACCAGCCTCGTGGCGGTCCCAATCCAAAGCCGTGAGGTGCCATTCATTTTCGAGAAAGTGACCAGCGACTTTCAGACAGTGACCATCCAAGGACAGCTCTCCTATCGGATCGCCGATCCCGAGCGTACGGCGAGAAGTCTCAATTTCACGCTCCGCGCCGGCGGCAAGGGGTATGAGAGCGACGATCCCGAGAAGCTGCATGAGCGAGTAGTCGCCGTTGCCCAGGTCTCAATCCAGCGCCTGATACACGAGAGTCCTCTGACCGAGGCCATCCGCTCCGCCGGGCCATTCGCGGCGCGCGTGCTGCGTGAGCTCCGCGAGAGCAGTGAGCTTGCAACTCTAGGGGTTGAGGCTCAGGGTCTCTCGATTCTCGCCATCAAGCCCACACCGGAGACCGCTCGAGCTCTGGAGGCCAAGGCGCGCGAAGCGATATTGCTCGAGGCTGACAGCGCGATCTATGCGCGTCGTAATGCCGCGGTGGAGAACGAGCGGGCGATTAAGGAGAGCGAGCTCGATACCGAGGTCGCAGTCGAGCAGAAAAAGCGGGTAATCCGTGAGACCCAGATGGATGCCGAAGCTTCGGTCCAGCAGCGTAAGGCTCAACTCAGAGAGGCCGACCTCACGGCCAACATCCAGCTGGAGGAGCAGCGCAAGCAGCTCGTACACGCGCATGCGGACAATACCCGGACGGCTGCTGAAGCCGAGGCCTTCCGGATGGCGGCTAGCATTAAGGCATTGCAGAGCGCCGATCCACGCATTATTCAGGCCCTGGCCTCGGTCGGGATGGAGCCGCGGCAGCTGATCGCCCAGGCGTTCGGCGGCCTCGCCGAGCGAGCCGAGAAAATCGGACAGCTGAATCTCTCGCCCGACCTCCTACAGACGCTGCTTGCGGCGCCGGCCCGCGCGGAGGTGTCCCGTGCCAGGTGATCGCAAGCTTGTGCTCGTCACGCGGCATAGTCGGATTGAAGAGCTCATCGCGCGATTTCACACGCTCGATCAGGCCCGGTTCTATGTCGAGCACTTAGGGGCGGACTTCTCTGATTACTTGTCCGAGCACGAGAAATACCTCGCGGCTCGCCGGACCGTGGAGTCCGCCCTGACCTCCTGTGCGCGCCTTCAGCTGCTAGATCGTGCGTTCTTGCCGACGTACTTGTTCGCACCGGACGACATAGTCGTAGCGCTCGGGCAAGACGGTGTCGTGGCCAACACACTCAAGTACCTCGATGGTCAACCACTCATCGGTGTGAATCCCGATCCGAGGCGGTACGACGGCGTGCTGCTTCCATTCCAACCGTCGGACATATCGAAGGTCCTCCCCGAAATACTCGCGAACCGACGTTCTGCCAAGAACATCACGATGGCAAAGGCCACCCTCTCGGATGGTCAGCTCCTATACGCTGTCAACGACCTCTTCATTGGGCCCAAGTCGCACACTTCGGCCCATTACGAGCTGCACGTCGGATCGCGATGCGAGATCCAATCCTCGAGCGGCATCATCGTCTCAACGGGGCTGGGTTCGACCGCCTGGATGAAAAGCATCGTGACCGGCTCATTGGCAGTGGCCCAAGGGCTCGGCGGGGCGGCTCCTCAGCGCCCACCAGGGCCCATGTCTTGGGATGCACCTTACCTGCGCTTCGCCGTACGCGAACCATTTCCGAGCGTCGCGACCGAGACGTCACTGGTTTTCGGAGCGACGGACACAAAGACGCCGATGAACATACGGTCGCTGATGCCCGAGAATGGAGTGATCTTCAGCGACGGCATCGAGGGCGACTTCCTCGCGTTTAACTCCGGAATCGTGGCGACCATCTCTGTGTCTGAACGCGTCGGTCATCTCATCCATTAGGCCGTAACTGGAACAGCGTGTAGCCTTTAATTCATGCCTTCAGAACTCCCAAGTATGTGGCCGCTCCGCGATGCGCTGAGAACAGCTCATGCGGTACTGGACAATGAGCTCGGCATCATCGAAGGGAGTATCAAGCTAGCCGGCTATGCGCATCACGTGGTTGCGGACTGGAGACTGGATCCGGACTTTGTAATTTTTGGCCTGATCGCAAGCGAAACCGATCATCTACCGTGCGGCGCGGTCCGCGATCGCTGGAGCGCAGCCGCCTTAGCGAACGCCGACGCTGAGATCGAAGTCATAACGCAGGGCAATCGAGCCAAGGCGCGACAAGCATGCGAAAGCGTGATCGCCCGCTTCGGTCCTGGAAAGCGAGCTATAACTCTGTACCGGCCGGTGGGACCGAAGGAACTCGAACTCATCGCCGCATCAGGATGGCGGGAATTCCCGCCGCGTCTGCCGGACCAGCCAATCTTCTACCCGGTGACGAATGAAGTATACGCAACTCAGATCGCGTGTGATTGGAACGTGAAAGAGAACGGCGCGGGGTTCGTCACAAAGTTCGAGGTCGACGCCTATTACTTGAGTCGATTCACGGTACAGAAAGTCGGCAGCGCGATTCACACCGAGTACTGGATTCCCGCTGAGGACCTCCCCGATTTCAATCAGAATATCGTGGGCAAAATCGTCGTTACGGCGGAATTCCGCTAGGTTGGGTTCACACGGCTGGGATTCCTCACCGCCTCACAGACGCCAGGACCGTCAGCGTCTGATTGAATGCCCACGATCAAGGTGGATTTCGCCAGGTACTAGAACCAGGCCACAGTTAGCTGGTGGTTTCCAACATCGCAGACACGATATTCTTCCGGGCGTGCACAACAAACCTCGCACTGCCGCATGCAGCGTCTCTTAGCTACCTTGGTCAGCGCCGTCCTGATCGGCGCCTTTCTTTGCCTGCTAGGCATCCTCACTGTTGCCGCGATTGTCCAGCGCAGGCGAGACCGGCGGCGGATCATGGCGGAGGGAGCGACCGCCGAGGCCCTGATCACGAAGGTGATTCCTGAACTGCGGTCAGAAGGTTGCCGGGTGCGCTTTAGCTTCCAACCCGAGATCGCTGGCGCACGCGTTGAGGGAATGCAGAAATCGACACTCCCGACGCTCAAGTTGCTCGGGTTAGCCGAGGGCTCTCACGTCCAAGTCCGCTACCTCGCCAAATGGCCGCAGTACGCCTTCATCGAAGCATTGGCCGTGGCCGGACGCGTGACCGCACTAAAAGCGGCCTCTGCGAGCGAGGCGCCTGCACAGTCAGTTTATCTCATCTCCTACGTCGCTCCAGCGCGCGCGAGCCCGGCGACCAACGCCTTTCGCTGGACCGGCGACGGCGATGTCACAATCGGCGGGGAGGTCGTTCGCTTCACGGCCCAGCGCGCGCGGCCTTTCTGGTTTCCAAAAGTCATCGAGCAAGAATTTCCGCGCAGCGGGATAAGCGATGTCGAGGTGTTCGAGAATGCCGTGCGCTGTGAGATAACAGCACCATACCAAAAGGCTCGCGCGCTGCAGTTCTGGGCAGTCAACGAGCAGGAAGCCAAGGCAATCGGGGCGTGTCTGCCTGATTCGAAGACGGTGACCTTCGTGCCGCAGCTGGCCGAGCGGGCGGCTTTCAGCGCGCGTCTGCTCGAGGTCAGTCCGCGTGCACCGGTAACGCCTGTCCTCATCGGGATCAACGTCGTGATGTTCGTCATCGCCGCCGCGCTAGGCGGCGGTATCTTCGTTCCGAACGGGGATGTCCTGATACGACTGGGGTCCGATTACACGCCCTTGACTGCTTCTGGCGAGTGGTGGCGCCTGCTGACCTCGATCTTCCTCCACTTCGGCATTGTGCATCTTGCGTTCAACATGTGGGCACTGTGGGTGAACGGGGTCCTCGCGGAGCGACTGTACGGCAGTACCCGTTACCTGACGCTTTACCTCGTCGCTGGAGTAGCCGGGAGTGTCACAAGCTTCCTGTGGCACCCGTTTGTCAATGGCGCGGGAGCTTCTGGCGCCATCTTCGGTGTGCTGGGCGCATTGCTTGCGTATTTTTTGAGAACGGACTCCGGAGTGCCGATATCGGTCCTCAAGGCACAGCGCAACGCCGCCGCCATCTTTATCGCCTACTCGCTTCTAAACGCAGTGCGTGTGCGGGGTATTGATAACGCTGCTCACCTGGGAGGCTTGGCAGCGGGATTCGTCGTCGGATGGCTGCTTTGCCGGCCGTTGGACGCCAAACGCAACGAACAGGATTGGACCGCCCAATGGGTCCGAGCGCTCATGGTCGTAGGGACCGGCGTGCTTGTTGTTGGGTATTACCTGGAGAGCGGCCGCTGGCATCCGCGGGTGGTGCGCGATTCCAGCGGCCGTCCTGTCTTGTTCGCCGAGCTCACACCTCCGCCGCGGACCTTTGGTGGCGTCAGGCTGGGCATGACTTCAGTGGAACTCCTGCGCGCCAAAGGCAAGCCGGACAAGGAAGAACAAGGCAATTGGATGTACAACTCGATTGACTCCGCTCATGACGGTTTACTGGACATTTATCTCATTGACGGCGCCGATCGGGGTCCTGCGAGGGTTTGGGCTGTGCTTTTTTGGGGGAAGGTCGATGCCGAGCCGCCGGGATTGCCCAATCTTCTGGCATTCAACCGTCAGGACCTAGTGCTTAGGTACGGTCAGCCCACGAGTGAAGGCGACGGAGGTCAAGGTTCCAAGTACCTGTACTTCCGCAATGGAATCATGGTCTGGCTCGAGGCTGACAAAGTTGGAGCGTACGGTGTGTATGAGCCGTAGAGACAGGGGAAGCGTGATGAAATCGGTGTGCCAACGTCACGATCGACTCGGCGCTTGCTCCGAACGACCGAATCGTTTCGCGGCCCTTGGAGATTGTCGGTTCCGGGACACTCCTGGGACACTTAGATCGTGACGTTGCGTGATATCAAGTGATACCCCGTGACAACAAGTCCTTGTTGCAATTGGGGACCCCGCTCGCACATCGTTGATTTATAGGCACCCTACTTCCGTTTCACACGGCAGGGGCCACTGGCTCGATCCTAGTACCGCCCACCATTTGCAACAAGAGCTTTCGGATAACTTCCTAAACTGGCTTGTCCCGAATTTTGGACACTTACTGCGCGCTATCGCCCCAACTGTAACGTTGTAGCCTCCCGCGTTTCACGCAGCGAACATTGCTCGGGCTTCCCTGCTCATAGACGGCAGGTTGCGGCCCAGAACCAGTCATCTCCCGTGACTGCTAACTCGGGAGCTGACTGCCGCCAGCGATCCGTGTAACCCCTATTGCCTACCGCTGACCAAAGTCGACCATTCCTCCCAGGGGGAGTTCGCGTGTACGCGTCTGAAGGGTTCGGTCTGACGACTTCACGCGGAATTTTTCGATGACGTAGGGCACGCCTTCGCCCGCTACAAGCCCCGTTTACGCGGTCGTGACCTGGCAATGGAGGTGCGGCCCGCGTGCGCCACCGGAGCACCCTATCCGGGCAATCACTTGGCCCTGGCGTACGTGGTCTCCGGTCTTCGCACGAAGACTCCAGCACCAGCAAGCCGGCGGTGCTGGAGCTGTATATACCGATTGAGGTGACACCCGCGAATAGTACCGCTCAGGAGTAGAGTCCGCCGATATGTGAGATTGGTCCCGATTTAGGTCCGATCATTGCTGGAAAAAACGCAGCGCAGTCGTCCTCATCGTTGCCCCATCCAAGTACTCCGCCGGGCTCCTGTT
>Ga0210390_10005184_pt1 | contig 10938 bp, 12 predicted proteins | sample IncBWH11OmetaG_FD_161050 | JGI IMG/M metagenome (GOLD analysis project Ga0210390, IMG submission 161050) | Forest soil microbial communities from Barre Woods Harvard Forest LTER site, Petersham, Massachusetts, United States - Inc-BW-H-11-O ... | reverse complement strand
GGCTGCCGACGCCCTCTTGGCTGGTGCACTTTCCGGGGCTCGGCTACCCGCTCGCCGAATGGTGGCGGGCCAATCTGAACGACCCGCAGACCATGCAAGAATTGCTCGGACGCCTTTACACCCACGTCCCCGCCGCATCGGCACGCGCGATCGGCGTCGAGGTCGTCCATCGGTTGGTCATCTTCGGTTTTACCTTGCTGACCCTGTTTTTCCTGTTCCGCGACGGCGAGGCGCTGTGCCGCCAGCTGTTGCTGCTCAGCCAGCGCATGCTCGGCCCGAGCGGTGAGCGGGTCGCGCGCCACATGATCGCGGCGGTGCACGGCACCGTGACCGGCCTGGTGCTGGTCGGCCTCGCCGAGGGCGTACTGCTCGGATTTGCTTATGCGCTGGCCGGCCTGCCGCATGCGGTGCCGGTCGCGGCGCTGACCGGCGTACTCGCGGTGATCCCGTTCGGCGCGCCGATCGCGTTTTGCGCCGCCGGGCTCTATCTCGTGGCGAACGGCGACACCGGGGCGGCGATCGGGGTCGTCGCCTTCGGCTTTCTGGTGGTATTCATCGCCGATCATTTCGTGCGCCCGGTTCTGATCGGCGGCGCCGCGCGACTGCCGTTTCTGTGGGTCCTGCTCGGAATTCTCGGCGGTTTGGAGACCTTTGGGCTGCTCGGGTTGTTTCTCGGGCCGGTGGTGATGGCGGCGCTGATGTCGCTGTGGCGCGATTGGACCGAGCGCGGCGACGGCGAACCGCCGGCGGCGGCGCTGCCCCGGCGGCGGTTTCGGCGGTGATCGTCCATGGTTCGACAAAGCTCGCCCCGAGGCTCGACAGCGCGGCCCGAGCGGGGCACAATGCCGCGATAACAATCGTCGCGGGTTGCGGGCGGGATCTTGCAGGGCTTTGCTTCTTCGCCGTCGACGGCGTCCGTCGCGGACGGTTCTCGCTTCCAGCCTATCGGTGAGCCAATGGAGGATGCATGAGATACGTTTGCGACGGTCCAGGCGAGAAAACCTGGTTTCGGATCGAGACCGAGGCCGAAGCGGCGAGCGAATCCGATTCGATGCGCCATGCCGTCGAAAAGTTCTTTCGCAAGGAACAGGAAAAAGCGACGCAGACGTTCCAACCGCTGTCCAAGGTCAATTTCGAGCGGGAGATCGGGCTGAAGGCACATATCCAGCGCGAAATGCCGCTGTTCCTGACATTGCGCGACGACGAGGGCAACCCGCTCGCCACCGCGATGCTGCCTCCGGGCGGACAGGACGATCGCACCTTCCGCCCGATTATCGTCGGACTGGCCAACAGCGACCCCTATGTCGAGCACGCCGATGCGATCCGCGCGCTCGGCCAGCATTTTGGTTTGGCGCTCGAACGCGCCCGCTGCTACCCCTACCGCCGCGACTGAGCGGGGTCCGCCCTGCCCGCGGTCTGGCGGGTGTCGCGCGTCATCGGTTGGCGCGCATGATAACGCGTTGGTGCTAAGTCGGAGCATCGCCCGCGCCCGACCGCGCAAGAATAATCGGAACTGATGGCCCGCCCTCGATCGTTATTGCCTCAGGAACGCAAGTTCAAAGAGGTTGTGACGATGAAGAAACTCGTCCTCGCCGGGCTCGCCGCTTTTCTGCTCGGCACCGCGGCCATGGTGCCGCAAGCAGAGGCGCGGTGCTGGGTCAACGCCTACGGTTGGCATTGCTGGCACCCGCATGCCTGGCAATGGCACCACCGCCATTGGCACCCTTACGCCTATTGGCACCATCATCCGTATGCCTGGCGCTACTAAGTAAACAGCCGAATGCGCCGCGGCGGCCCGCACCCGTGGCCGCCGCCAGCGCCTCGCTGAGCCCGGTTGCGCTCCTTTGTGAGGGATGTGGATCAGGGACTTTTGACAGAGATAGTGTCAGATCGCAATAAACGCATTGCATTTCGGTATCTGGCCGCCCCACCAATCTCCGAGGATGACCTTAAAACATTGGCATCGTCTACGCTTTCGGCGAGAGCACTGCGCACAGACCAAGAGCAGGCGGAACGGGTACGAGAGTCGGTACTGAGTGCGATTGATCCGTTTCGTTTTCCGTGGGTTGAGGCAGGACGGACCGCTACAGAACGCGAGCGCGAAATCGCTGTCGTTTCGTCCGCTGTTCTGGTCGCAAGCCAGCGGGTTGGTACCAGGCGGCGTAGCAATGCCAAGAGGCAGCAAGAGGAAGAAGTCAAAAGCCTTTTGCGGTTGATCCAGTTCCAAGAGGTAGAGAGGCGGGACATAACTCTACTCGAAGATGCACCAGGACCGGGCGAATTTTGCGGAGAGAGCAAGCTTGGTCCAAAACGGGCGGATCTAGTCGTGAGACTACCGGATCGACAATGCCTCGCGATCGAATGCAAGGTATCAAACAGCGCGGTGAACAGCTTAAAGCGCGTCAATCATGAGGCCCTGGGAAAGGCCAGAGAGTGGCTTGGCGAATTCGGGACCGCGGGGGTGGTCCCGGCGGCCGTACTCAGCGGGGTATTCAACACGGAGAACCTCGTCACGGCCCAAGACAGCGGCCTCTTCCTCTTCTGGGCGCATCGGCTCGACGATCTTCGGTCGTTTGTTCAATCGTGCGCTCCGCATCGCTCCCAACCCGCGAGGCGTCCACCGCGGTGAGATCGCCGCGATTGCCCCGATCTCGACCTCTAAAGACTCCTTGCGCCGGGCGCGCTTGCCAATTACCTAACGAGGGTCGACCCGTTTGAATTCGGCTTCCCGGCCTAGCGTTCCTGTGCGATCGTCCGACCGTGTCTACCGAGCCAATCGATGTCCGATGCGCCGTGCGGCCGCGCGGCGGCCTGCTACTACTACGTGGAGTTACCGCTGATGGCGACCGGTACGGTCAAATGGTTTAATGCGCAAAAGGGCTATGGCTTCATCCAGCCCGAAAACGGCGGCGCGGACGTGTTTGTTCACATCTCCGCTGTCGAACGCGCCGGAATGGACAATCTGCGCGAAGGCCAGAGGCTCGACTACGAGCTCGAGCAAGGTCAGCGCGGCCGGGTTTCGGCAGTCAACTTGCGCGCAACCTGACAGGACATGACGTTGAACGGGGGTGCTTAAGCACCCCCGTGTTTTATCGAGGAGGAGTGATTGGCCAAGGAAGACCTGATCGAATTCGAGGGCTCGGTGCTCGAACTGCTGCCCGACGCGCGGTTTCGGGTCCGGCTCGACAACGGGCACGAAACCCTCGCCTATTCGTCCGGCCGAATGAAGAAAAACCGGATCCGAATTCTCGCCGGCGACCGCGTGACCGTGGAAATGACCCCCTATGATTTGACCAAGGGCCGGATCAATTTCCGCCACAAGGACGAACGCGCAGCACCGCCAATGACCCCGCGCCCGCAATACCGCCGGCGCTGATCAAGGTCCAGCCTTGTGCTGAGGGCATGCCTTATTATCAAAAAAAGATTGACACGCCATCTGTCGCACCCGATCTAGAGCATAACATGGAACGCAACTAAATATTACAAAAAGGCTACAACCTCTCGATGGATTTTTCTGAACTCGACCTGTCGCCTGGGGTCCTCCAGGCGGTGTCAGACGCCGGCTATACCACCCCCACCCCGATCCAAGAACAGGCCATCCCGCACGTAAAGCGTGAGCGGGATGTGATGGGTTGCGCGCAGACCGGAACCGGTAAGACCGCGAGCTTTGTGTTGCCGATGATCGACATGCTGGCGGCTGGGCGCTCGCGGGCGCGAATGCCGCGCTCGCTGATCCTCGAACCGACCCGCGAATTGGCCACCCAGGTCGCCGCCTCGTTCGAACTTTACGGCAAATATCATCGGCTGACGATGGCGCTCTTGATTGGCGGCGAAAGCTTTGTCGATCAGGAGCGCAAGCTCGATCGCGGCGTCGATGTGCTGATCGCGACACCGGGGCGGCTTCTCGATCTGTATGGCCGCGGCAAAATCATCCTGTCGGACGCACACATCCTGGTCATCGACGAAGCCGACCGGATGCTCGACATGGGTTTCATCCCGGATGTCGAACGGATCGTCGGCCTGTTGCCGAGAACCCGGCAGACACTGTTCTTTTCGGCGACGATGCCGGCCGAAATCCGCCGGCTGGCCGACGCGTTTCTGAGCGACCCCGTTGAAATCGCGGTGGCGCCGCCGGCCTCGCCCGCCGCGCTGGTGATCCAGGCGCTGGCCGTCGTCGACCCGCGCGACAAGCGCGACGCGCTGCGCCGGCTGATTCGCTCCGAAGACGTCAAAAACGCGCTGATCTTCTGCAATCGCAAGCGCGATGTGGACATTCTGTTCAAATCCTTGGCCCGACATGGTTTTGACGCCGCCGCGCTGCATGGCGACATGCCGCAGCCAAAGCGTACCGAGACGCTGGAGCGCTTTAAGAACGGCGAGGTGCGGTTGCTGGTGGCGAGCGACGTCGCGGCGCGCGGCCTCGACATCAAGGGCATGAGCCACGTTTTCTGTTTCGACACGCCGGTTCATGCCGAGGATTATGTGCACCGCATCGGTCGCACCGGCCGCGCCGGTCTGTCCGGCCGTTCGTTTATGCTTGCCGCTCCCGAAGACGGTAAAGCCGTCGCGGCGATCGTCAAGCTGATAGGCGAGGACATCCCGATGATCACCGTCGACGGCATCGAGCCGGCCGAACTGGAGTACGAGGAGCGCCGTCGGGGGCGGTCGCGGCAGGCGCCGCGTCCGGCAAACGACCGGCATGCCGGGGCGAATGGCGCCGAAAACCGGCGCAAGCCGACCGAGGAGCAATCGCGGCCTCGCAACCAGCGCGGGAGCGCGGCACGCCCGGCCAGCCGGCCGAAAGCAGCGGCACTGGCATCGGCGCCCGTCCCGATCGTCGCCGAGGGTGGAAATGCGGCGCGGTTCCAGCATAGCCCGGCGCCGCGCCGGCCGCGCGAACCCGAGCGCGCCGCCGAGCCCGACCGCAAAATCGTTGGGTTTGGCGATCATCTGCCGGCCTTCCTCGCCCGGCCGCCGAGGATCGTCGCCCGCCCCTGAGCATGGCCGACGGGAGACCGCGATGAAAACGATCTTCGTCATGGTCAAATGCGAACTGGGCAAGGCCTATGCCGTAGCAGACGAGGCCGTCACCAGCGTCGAACAGGTCTCCGAAGTTTATTCGACCTCAGGCCAATACGATTTGCTGATGAAGGTGTATTTGCCGGAGACGGCCGATATCGGGCATTTCGTCACCGAGCAACTGCAGACTTTACCCGGCGTCAAAGACACATTTACGATTATCGCGTTCAAGGCATTCTCCGAAGATTCCTCTTCGTAGCCGGGGGCGGTCCGATGGGCGAAGGCAAAGCCGGCTGGGTGCGTGTCGCCGGCCGCGGCGATCTGGCAGGTGGCGAGGTGATCGGGGTCGAGGCTGGCGGCCGGTCGATCGCGGTTTACGACTGCGACGGCGAATTGTTCGCCACCGACAATATCTGCACCCATGCCTATGCTTGCCTGTCCGACGGCTGGCTTGACGGCACGACGATCGAATGCCCGTTGCACGCCGCGCGTTTTGACGTGCGCACCGGCCAGGTGCTCGACCCTCCCGCCACCGAAGATCTGAAGACCTATCCCGTCCGCCTCGTCGACGACGACATCGAGGTCAAGCTCGACTGAGAGCGCATGAACCCGGCTGCGCCGATCGGCGAAGCGCTCAGCCGTCCGGCGCGCGAAAGACTATGGCGCCGCCGAGCGATGGCGGCAGGGTCAAGGCGAGGCCGTCGTCGATCGGCCGCACGGCAAGGCCGGCGTGGGCGAGCAGTTGGCCCGCGCGGCCGAGACCGGCGACCTCGATTTCATAAGCAGCGAGATACGGCAGCGGCGCGCCCGGTGGGATCCCGAATTCACGCTGCAAATACTCGGGAGAAGCAAACCGCAACACCCCGCGGTCAAGTGCGATCGTCGCAACTTCCCGCTCGCGCCGCGCCGGCCGGCCAGTGAATTGCGCGAAACGCCGGGCGGGCTCATCCGGGTCGGCGGCGGCGATCCACAATGCCAGCAGCGCCAGCGCGCCGTTCGGGTGGTCGAGATGGCGCTCGGGCCACACCAACTTCTCGGTGTGGTGGGTTAGAAACTGGGTGCGGCCCTCGGCCATGACGCCAGGTGCGATGCGGGTGATGGTGAACCGCGCGTCTTCCTTGCCATTTTCGGTCGTTACCGGCCGCCGCATGTCGACGAGCGGCAAGACCGGGAAGCCGGCATCGGCGAGCCGGCGATGCTCGCGCCCGGCGTCGGCACAACTGAAGGCGGCGAGATGTAGACCAACATGGCGGGTCAGCCGGTCGGCGAGCTGTCGCGCCAGCGGCGCGTCGCCGGTCGTGGCGAGGATTTCGACATAGCCGCGGCGCAACATGGCGCAGCGATTGCCCATCTCCGCGGCCACCGGCTTGCCCTTCACCCGGTTGGTCTGGGCGGTAAACGGCGTCAGCCGGAAACCGCAACCCGCCAGCGCGGCCGCAGCCGGCTCCATCGCCGGGACAAAGTGTGCCACATGGTCGAGAAAAACCGCGCCCGGTTCGGGCAATTGTGCAGGCATGTTCCGCCCCGATCAGTTCTCCAGCGGGAGAGCATCAAAACCGCGCGCGCGGTGTTTGCCAATCGAACACCACGTCCGGAGGCTCTTTGGGCTTGATCGCCGGGGGATCCCAGTCGCGCGGGCTACCCTCGTCAACCGCCAAAAATTGCGCTATTATCTACATCAAAGGTCATGCGGACGATCGCGGCATATTACCGTCCGGCGCCCCTTCGGCCCGCGGGCTGCTGCCATTGCGAAAGCGGGGGCCCGATTTTCGCGGGAATGACGATTAACTTTTTGCGCTCGCGTAATCCTTTTCCGGTCAGTGCGGTGGGTCCGGCGGCGGTTTGATAATGGCTGTCATGCTTTCGAGAATATCGATTTCGACCCGGCGAAAACTGGTCTCGATCCTGCTTGCCGTGATGATCTTCGCGCTGCTCGCCGGGTTGGTGACCCTTGCCGAAGGTCATTCGCCGGTCTTCGGAGTCATCAACGCGGTGCTGGCCGGGACCGGGGTTGGCCTCTTCGAGCAGTTTTACGTGCAGAGCCGGCGCGGCAGGTGGATGCGCAACAGCCATCCCCTTCTTTCGATCTTGATCTATACCGTTGTCGTCGCCGTGTTGTTTTTACTGGCGATAAACTTCTCACACGCGGTGCTGCACTATCTGTATCCGGTGCCGGTGCCCTATGCCCGATTACCGTACATTCTTCCGGTCGTCCTGGCCTTGTCGGTGGTCGGCATCGTCGTGATGCGCGCGGTGCATTTCATCGGCATCGACACCTTGTTCCATCTGATGATCGGCACCTATCACCGCCCGGTGGTCGAGCAGAAGGTTCTGGTCTTTATCGACATCAACAATTCGACGGCACTTGCCGAGCGGCTCGGCGCGCTCGAAATCAAATCCTTGGTCGGGAAGTTCCTGTTCGATATTTCGAAGCCGATCACCGATCACGGCGGTGCGATCTATCTTTACAAGGGCGACGGGCTGATCGCGATCTGGGATTGGCGCGAGGCGGTGCATGACGACAAGATATTGCGCGCCATCGATGCGGTGTTCGCCGCCGTTCGGCGCGAGCATGGCCGCTATATGTCGCAGTTCGGTGTCGTCCCGCGCTTTCGCATCGGGGTCCATGGCGGCGACGTGGTCGTCAGCGAACAAGGCGACACCAAGCGCTCGATCGGCATCTATGGCAGCACGATCAACATCGCCTCGCGCATGGAGGAAGCGGCAAAGGCGCATGGCGTAGCCTGCGCGATCTCGGGGGATGTCGCGCAGGCGCTGTCGGGCGCCGCCGACCGGCTCCACCCGATCGGCTCCGATAAGATCAAGGGCATCGCCACCGAGATCGCGATCTTCGAATATCGCGAGGAGCCGGCCTTGAGCGCGGCTCCGATCGGCAGCGGTTGGCGGTCCGGTCGCTGGGGCCGGACCCGCGGCGCCGCGGTTCGACCGCTCAAAGCGCCTGTCGAAAGGTCAAATTGATCCGGCCGCGGCCGGTCAGCGGGTGCTCGCCGTCGCCGAGAGGGGCGATGCCGTGATAAACGAGCCGGGCCGGGCCGCCCCAGACGACGACATCGCCGCTCTCCAGCCGCAGCCGCCGCGGCCGCTCCTTGCGGCTGAGGCCGCCCCACAGAAAGACCGCCGGCAGCCCGAGCGACACCGAGACGACCGGCGCCGACATGTCGCGCTCGTCCTCGTCGCGATGCAACGACAGCTTGGTCTCGGGCTCGTAGCGGTTGATCAGACAAGCGTCGGGGATAAACCCGGCGAAACCCGCGCTCGCCGCGGCGCGCGGCGCCAATGACCGGAAAATCGCCGGCATCGCCGGCCACGGGCGCCCGGTCGCGGGATCTTCCGCCGCGTAGCGATAGCCGCCGCGGTCGGTGACCCAGCCGGCCTCGCCGCAGCTCGTCATTGCCACCGACATGCGAAACCCGCCCGGCGTGACCATGTGGCGAAACGGGGAGATCGCCGCGACGTCATCGACGGCGGCGGCCAATGCCGGGGCCTCGGCCAGCGCATACCCGCGCAGCAGGACGGCCCCCTCGGCCAGCCGCTCGCGGTCCTCGCCCGGCGCGGTGCCGGCGAAAAAATCGGCGATCTCGGCCGGGCGGCCGGTCGTCACCCGAGCGGGATCGCGCGCAATGCCGTCGTGTCTTGGCGCGCGCCGGCGAGCACGTAGTTGACATCGGTGCCGGCGATCACAAAGCGGGCGCCGAGGCGGATCAATTCGCCCTGCAGAGCGACATTATGGCGGATGCCGCCGACGCCCAGCGTCTTGCGGTGGGTTCGGCACGCCTGCGCCACCCGCTCATAAGCCTCGCGCAGCCGCGGATGGTCGACCTGGCCCGGAATGCCGTAATCGGTCGTCAGATCGCCCGAGCCGATCAGCAATACGTCGATCCCCGGCACCGCGGCGATTGCCTCGGCATTGTCGATGCCCTCGGCGGTTTCCAGCATGACGAGCAGCACGGTGTCGGCGTTGAGCCGCGTGTTCAACTCGCCGAGCGGCACCGCACGATAGCCGAGCGCCGGCCCCAGCCCCATCACCGAACGCCGGCCCATGGGCGGAAAGCGGCAGTGGCGCACCGCAGCCTCGGCCTGCGCGCGGCTCTCGACATCCGGAACAATCACACCTTGCGCGCCGCCGTCGAGCACCCGGCTCATCCACTGCCCGTCATGGCTCGGCACCCGCACCAAGGGCGTGATGCCAACCCCGAGCGAGGCGGCGCAGATCGTCGCGGTGGTGTCGATCGAGTAGGGCGCGTGCTGCATGTCGACATAGAGCGCGTCATAGCCGCCGGCCTTGGCGACCATCGCGATATCGACGCTGCGCGCCAGGCGCAGATTCATGCACAGCACCAGCTCGCCCGCCGCGAGCTTCTGCTTCATCAGGTTATGGGTCGCGTCTTCGGCCATCGGCGTCCTTCGGTATTCCCGAGGAGCCCCTCATCCCGGCCCTCTCCCCGCAAGCGGGGCGAGGGATTGCCAAATCTCCTCAGCTCGATCCCTCTCCCCGCGAGCGGGGAGAGGGATCGGGTAAGGGGCGGACCTTAGTCCTTCCTTACCCGCAGGCGACGGCGTAAACGTCGCGCACGCCCTCGGGCAGCCGGGTCTCGCTCCAACTCTTGCCGCCGTCTTGGGTCCCGAAGACCTGGCCAAACCGCGACACGCCAAACACCTGATTGGGGTCGCGCGGATGGACCGTAACAGCCATCATCGTCGCCTCGGCCTTGATCCCGTGATCGAAGCGCTTCCAGGTCTGGCCGACATCGTCCGAGCGATAGATCGAACCGTCGGTGCTGCGCGCCGCCGGGCTGAGGCAGGCGTAGAGCACCTTCGGATCGTGCGGCGAGACGCGGATGTCGCGGCCATACGTCAAGGGCGAGAAGCGGTTGATCTCCATGTCCTGCCAGCTTTGGCCCCTATCGTTGCTGCGGAACAGGCCCATGCGGTTGGCGAGGAACACGGTGCCGGGGGCGGCGGCGCTGCACGCCAGCGCGTGGCCGTCGAGCATGCCTTCGATCTCGGTCTGGCTGCCGATCCGGCTCTTGTATTTCGGCTGCTCGCAGAAGCGGATCAGATCGGCGGTGCAGTCCTCCCAGCTCTCGCCGCCGTTGCGGCTGCGCATGGCACCATTGGCTTCGAGCGTCGCGTAGATGTCGTCGGGCGAATTGGGGTCGACGTCGAGCCGCATCACCCGGCAGGCGAACCCCATGATGACGCGGTCCGGCAGGCCGGGATCGGCGGTCTTGCGCCAGGTGTCGCCGCCGTCGTCGCTGCGGTAGACCGCGGGCGGGGTGGCGCCGGCATAGATGATTCGCGGGTTTTTCGGGTGGATGCAGATCGACCAGATGTCGGGGTCGCCGGGCAGGCTCAAGCGCTCCCAGCGGTCGCCGCGATTGGTGCTGCGAAAGCTGCCCTTGGTGGTGCCGATGTAAACCGTGTCGGGGTGCTCCGGATGGACCGTGATCGCGTGGACCTCGGCACCTTCCGGCAAGCCGTTGGCCAGCCGCCGCCAGCCACCGTCGCCGACGGTCTGGCGAAATACGCCGCCCATCGTCCCGCCCATCGACTGCGCCGCGCCCGCGTAAACATTGGTTGCCGCCATGATCTCCTCCCTCGGATGAAATCCCGCAAGGATCATACGCCGCCGCCGCCCGCGGCAAAAGCTTTAGGTAGGCTGACAACGCGGGGCCGGTCCAGCTCGACTGGGAGGCGCGTTTTTGGTAAAAAATTCGTTTGTTCAAACACGAGGTTAAGATGCTCCTTGCACGAGGAACAATTGATGAGGCGGTTTTTCACGATAAAGTTATGCTAGTGGAGGGCTTCTAACGCTTGCCTCCCGCGGTGGACGGCGGCGAGGATAGCGTCGGCGGATTTGATCCAGACGAACGGTTTGGCCTGGTCGTTGGTTTGAGC
>Ga0210390_10005182_pt1 | contig 10940 bp, 7 predicted proteins | sample IncBWH11OmetaG_FD_161050 | JGI IMG/M metagenome (GOLD analysis project Ga0210390, IMG submission 161050) | Forest soil microbial communities from Barre Woods Harvard Forest LTER site, Petersham, Massachusetts, United States - Inc-BW-H-11-O ... | reverse complement strand
CTGCGGTAAGCCCTGGTTTTTTCAACAGCATGCGGATGCTGTATCGGACATTCGTGAGCAGTGCATCCATGATTTTGCCCTCCGCCGCTAATCTCTACTCCGTGGAAAAAATCTCCGCCAATTTTACCCCTTTCTGCTGTTTGCCTGCCATTGCGATACAGCGCTGCAGGACTTCGGTGATGATACGCACATTGGGTCGCCGGAGCATTGTGAAGTGGTTCCCAGGGACCGAATGAAACTGAATGCCCCCGCCTGCCCAGGTTGTCCATGACTTGGAGAGGCGCTCTGACGTCTCCGACGCACGAAAGTAAACAACCGATTGTTCACACCAGAAGCGCAAAGAATGCACCGGAAACTTGTTGAAGTACTAATCCGGTTGAGGCGTTCCTCTTCAATTGCGGCTACGACCTCACCAATCTTCGACGAGAACAGCAGCGCCATCGTGCGCAAAGGCTCGGGGAATCTCCCATGGATTTTCATGAACCTGGTTCAACCCACCACTGAACCCGATACAAAGCATTCGCGCCGACTGCCAAATCGCTACCAGCACGAATCCAGGAAAGACCGCTGTTGAAGCGCTTGTCTGCCTGCGCGGCGCTCGATGACTGCGCTAACCTCAGGCCCCAGAGAGGCAAACATGATTTCCTGGGAAAGCCTTTCAAGGGGATGGCCGCCAGAAAAGCAGCGTGCGCCCAGAATTCGGCGCGCAGCCGTAACCACTGCTTCCGCAGTTCTGGCGCCGATATACTTCGCCGCGCTGGCCAAGTCCGCCGCCTTCTCCAAAAGAGCGGCGTCCCGTGGCAGGCACTTCACCTGGCCCAAGGCTTCTCCCGCTCTCCACACAGCCGAGCATGCCCCGCGGTATTCAATCACCAGCCGTCCGATATCGATCATCATCCCATCGAGTTCGGCCAATGGCCGGTCATCCCTGCTGCGCGTCGCACAGAGAAACTGCCTTGCTTCTTCGATGGCCCGAGCAGCGGCGCCGAGATAGAGAGACGGAATCAAAAGCTGATGCCAAACCATTTCGAAACTGACAAGCAAGGCGATATCTTGATCCCTGCCGCCAGCGAGCAGACTCTCCTCAGGCGCCACCAAATCGTGGAAGGTGATCTGCCGGGTGTCCGAATCGAGCATGGCCGATGGGAACAGATAGGCCCCGATCTCGATGTCAGGATTCTTTTGCATGGGAAGGGCGAAGAGGGCGCGGCCCTCACCCTCGATTTCCGTAAGAAATACCAGCAAATCTCCCTGGGTCGAGAGTGAAGTGTAGGAGGCCTTGCCTCTGATGCGGAAACCCAAAAGGTCCCTCCTGGCCCGGGTGCCGATGTCCCCCAGTTTGTCGGTATGCACCTTGGAGTTCGTATTCGCGACGAGCATCCGGCGCTGAACGATCAAATCAACCAGCGCGTTGCGTCTGCGGTTCAGGGCGGCATCGGTAATAGGAAACGTCGCGATGGCCGATGTTACATAAAGGTGATTCTCAATAGCGAGAGCCGTGGCCGGGGAGACGCTGCCCAAGCGGTGCAGAAATTCAAAGCAGAGGTGAAACAGACCGGTGGCATCCTGCTGGTAGGCGGCCGGCATGAAGGGCAGATCGTTCGATCGAAACAACCGGTAGAACTCGGTGAAGTCGCGGCTGAGCATCGCCGCTTCGAGGGCGGCGCAAACGGTGCTCATCTGCTCCCGATACCGCTCCGGATCCGGCGGGGCGGAGTTGATTCCAGGGATCTGAGCGCTGGCCGTCACGCATTTACCTCCTGCGCAGGCGCGCGCAAAATGATCAAACGCTCGGCCCACAGCTGTTGCAGATCGGGTAGAAGTCCGGGGGGGGCTCTATGGACAGCCTGGCCGCAGCCCAATAAATCCGCGAGCGGCCTCTCCCCGTCGAGACTCAATAGCAGGTCAGCCAGTTCCGGAGAGATCTTTCGCGAGAATTGCCGGTCGTACGACGTCCGAATTTCGTCACGGGAGCACTTCTTCTGTCGTTCCGAGAAACCTTTGCTTCGAAACACTCTAACGTACCCGTAGATGATTTGCTCGCCGCAACGGTCAGCATGGTCGTAGACGGCATCCATGACCGTTGCGCAGACGCGTTCGGTATGCTGCGAAGTATTCACGGTTGGGTCCTCACTTCATCTGGTGAGCTGCGCTAGGGATGGAGCAACGACAGCGGGTTCCTGCATTCCGGTGAGGGTTGCCACTTCAAAGGTATAAGCGAAGGCTAAGTCATCGCGGTCCAACTCTGACGCCAGGGCGTCGTCCCGGATAATCCTGTTGTCGTACCTGGGAATGGAATACTTTGCGAGAAAGTTTCTATAGCATATTCGCGCACCTGGCTTGCCTGTCCGGAATACCTGGTCCAGCAGGGCGTTGAATTCCGCCTTGTCGATGCAGCTGGTCACGTCAGACAAGGAAAACTTGTCAACAGACCTGTCCGGCAGACGCTTTAGGTATTCAATAAGATTATCGGTAACCGAGGTCAGGATTGTCGTGGCCTGCCGGATAGCTTCGTAACTTTCACGCAACAGAAAATGCGCCATGCACCTTCGATCAGGATACTTCCCATTGATCATGAAGCTCACCCAGTGGTTTTTTCCGGCCAAGTGGTGTGAAAACGTGTGATCCAGCCGCTCCAGCAGATAATCGCCCACCGAGGGAACGTCGATCTCGATGTGGTTAAGGATCCGTCGAAGATTGGATTCCGAAAAGCCCTGCCGTATGATCCAGCGCCACAGTTTCCCGGCAACTTGCTCTCGGTAAATCTGCCGCTGCTCTTCTATGCTTTGCGCGCTGAACAACCGTCGCAACTTGCGCCCGAAAAGAAGATGCGTGAACGGAGCTACTACTTGCAAGTAGAAGCGCTCATGACGTCCCGAAAAAAGGACCCCGGTCTTGATTGCCTTTGGGTGACGGCGGAAGTAAGAGGCTGCGGGGCCGGATATTTGTCCGGCCAGCGATTCAAATATCTCCCATCGCTGGTTCGACTCATCAACCCCGAAAAAGGCAAGCAAATCATCATAGGGGAGAGAGCGAATAGCTGCGAGTTTAAGCTCCAGCAAATAGTTCTGACCCGGCGAGTAATCCACTGATATGACTTTCCGGGGATTCTTGGTTAAGAGGCTAAGCGTTCGGCAGCCGCTTCCGGTGACGCTGACGATAGTGTCGGTTGGAGCTATTTCCAAAGCACGCAACTCTGAAAATGAATCTTCGTCACAAGTACTGTATGCAATCCATTTTTCCGCATCTTTGCCTGACATAATTTGTCTCCTCCGTGGATCAGTGGATAGAAAGCGAGCGTAAACCGATTTCAACGCATGATGCTTCTGCTAAACCACAAAAAGTTCATCGGCCAGCATTTCCTTCAGGCTTTTATCGAAGGCGAACGCGATGGTGTCGAGCGCTACCGAGTAGATGGTCATCCCAGCGACATTTTCAGCCCGCGCGGCCTCCGCGGTTGAACTAAGCACCTGGGAGAGAAATGCCTCGCGGCGGCGTTGATGCAGCTTCAGTTCTTTGATGCCGTGAATCAGACCCTGGAAATGCCCTTGCAGCTTGTTGTCGTGCTGGCGTGCGCGGGCGAAGTGCTTGATGGCTCTTCCAACGGCGAACTGATAGGCCAAGATTCCGATCACCATGACCACCAGCACTGCCATTAGCAACTTCCACTTCAACCAGCCCATGTAGACGATGCACGTTGCTACTACCCCTGCATTGACGCACAACACCGGAATGAGCACTACTACGTTCGTTATGGTTGGAATGTCCTCGGTCATTGCGGAGAGGATGCGGTGGAGTCCGAACTGCTCCATGGTCCGCAGTGGGACACTCAGCACCTGACGACTCAGTTCAGTGCGGAGCGAAAACACTGCACTCTGGCCGAGCCCGACAACGAGCAACTCAGAGGCCACGCGAATAAACGGTGCGGCTGCACATAAGACGACGAACGCGACAAAAATAGCACCTGTACGATATGCTGGACGCCAGATGGCTACATTCACAAGAGCAAGGAGAAAGGCATTCAGAGCTCCGCTTATGAGGCCAAAGAAGACCGCCATGAAGAGAATCCGGCGAGAGCGAGCGAGGAGAAACCGGATCAATCGCATAAGTTCAGCCCATCCCACGCACTACTGACGAGTTCCCTCTGCCATCTTGTACGAAGCGAAAGAGATCTCATATCGGTCCAAACCTCTCGTATATAGCTCAGGCAGTCCTGCTTCGATCCGACTTTGCCCACGTCCTGCCAGCCAAGCGGCAACTGCTTCTCAGCCTGCAATATCGAGTACTGCTCTTCACCGCGACCTGCACTGCCAGCTCGGTTTAGCTAAGCCACGCAGGATCAACGATCCGAGGAAGTTTAAGTTGCTGAGATTTCTATAGATTCGGATTTGAGACATCTCCCAATACACGCCCGCAGCTGCTCGGCCAGTATTTGGACATTATGCCCACGCATCATGGTGTAGTGGTTTCCGGGTGTCGGATAGATCTCCAATCCATGCTTGACCCATCGGTCCCATCCTAGCGAAGGATCGGAATGCAAATCCCAATATTCCTTTATGTTTATGTTCTGTCGAACCATCTGCACGGAATCCAGGGCAGAAAAGAGCGTCAGAGGTCCATCATAGGGTCCCTCGTGATAGCTCTGTGCCAGATGGAGGCTTGCCTTGAAGGAATCGAACATTTGTCGGAAATCCGTAAGGGTCATGTCCGCAGGGATGGTGTGGGTATCTCGCGCTTCTTCCCGCACACGATTGAGCTGCGCCATGACCTTGGCTGCCCGGCGTGCGGGAATATAGCTGGCCGCGAAGGAAACCACTAACAAAATGAGTGGAACCGCAAGAAATATGAGCGGGTCGATAGCGCGAATTCCATAGAGCAGGGCCGCGATCATCGGCGCAGCTACTGCCGCCAAAGTCAGTCCAACGCAGACACCGACGCCAGCAAGCAAGACCCCCTGAGTACAGATGGCAACCCGAACTCATTCTCAGAATGAACATCGCACAGTTTTCCGGACTCACAGCCTTTGATTCTTTGCTGCGTTCGCCGATATATGACGCTCCAAGACTTCGGCGATGACGCGCACATGGGGCCGCCGGAGCATGGTGAAGTGGCTCCCAGGGACCGAATGAAACTGAATGCCTCCGCCTGCCCATGTTGTCCATGACTTGGAGAGACGCTCTGACGTCTCCGACGCACGCAAGTAAACAACCGATTGTTCACAGAGGTGGAGGGAATAGTTATTCATGGCGAGAGCATTCCGGGTAAACACATTCAATAATGCAGTCATTTCGGCATGGGCTGTCTTCGGTGCCAGCACGCCATAGCTAGTCAGAGTTTCTTGCACCATGTTCCATTGGTTCTGCGGAGTCGCTTGGGAGAATTGTTCCGCTAGAGGACGAGGGTCTCTGCCAACCAACTGGCTCATGTCCGAAGCGAAACGGGCGAGCATGGACATCTCATCGGCTCTGTCATCAGCTTCGCGATACTTGGAAGGCAGCTTAGTATCTATGAGCGCGAGCAGGCCTATAGCCTCCCCTTCCTTTGCCAGCTGTTGCGCCATCTCCCAAGCTACTAGTCCTCCCATAGACCAGCCGCTCAGTAGATAAGGGCCGACTGGCTGGACACTGCGAATTTCCTGGTTGTACAGAGTAGCCATTTGCTCGATGCTTATGTCCGACTCCGGAGAAAAATCTGCGGGAGGCGACTGCAACCCGTAAAAGGGTTGCTCCCGGCCCAGCTCTTGCGAAAGCTCCGCATAACTGATCACTTGCCCCCCCACGGCATGTACACAGAAAAAGGGTGTGCGCGAACCCTGAGGTTGAAGGCTAACTAGGATCGCAGATGACTGGGGCCGTTCGTGTTGCTTCACTGCCTCGATATGCTGAGCCATTCTAGCCGCCGTCGGCGCTGCAAATAGAACGCTCAGCGGCATCTGTATGGCGAACGCCGACTCGATGCGCGAGATCACCTGCATAATCAGGAGAGAATGTCCGCCCAGTTCGAAAAAGTTGTCGTGGACGCCAACGGAGGCGACCTTCAACACCTCGGCCCAGATATCACACAGAACCTCTTCCACTGGTGTGCGCTCTTCGGGAACTACACTTTGCGCCTCGCCTACGCTCTCTGGAATGAGCGATCCCAGTGTCTTGCGATCAATCTTCCCGTTGGAGGTCAACGGCATCTTCTCCAGCATGACCCACGCCGAGGGTATCATGTATTCTGGCAACCGTTGACTTAAAGATCCCCGCAATCCGCCCACACTAAGCTGCACACCTTCGTTGGCCACGACATAGGCAACCAACCGTTTCTCTTCCGGACTATCCTCACGAGCTATAACTACCGCTTGTCCTACGCCCTGGCATTCACTAACCTCTTTCTCGACCTCTCCAAGCTCGACCCGTACGCCACGGATTTTCACCTGATGATCCCGTCGTCCCACTAACTCGAAATTACCGTCGCCGGTGGGCCGAGCCAAATCGCCAGTCTTATATACGAAATCTCCCGCATCCTGGCTGAAGGGATTCTGCACAAACACCTCAGCCGTCAATGCCGGACGGTTATGGTAGCCCAATGACCGAAATGGGGTTCGAATGTAGAGTTCCCCCACTGTCCCTGCAGCGCACACTCTCCCACCCTCACCCACGGCTATGCCCTTCGCTCCGGTCATCGGTCTTCCCACTGGGACTACTTGCCTCGACTGGTCCGATTCGTTGACCATGTAAACAAATTTGGTCATAGTTGTTTCCGATGGACCGTAGAGGTTTACCAGGCGCGGACCGTGGCTCCCCACCAACTTGTGCCACTTCTTTACATCAGAAGGTAATATCGATTCCCCGGAGAGCAACACATATCGGAGATCAGGCCACCCACCATCGCCGTTTGAGTGATTGACGATTGTCCGAAATAAAGAAGGTACGGTGTGGACCACTGCGATGCGTTCCTCCCGGATCCAGTTTCCCAGTTGTCTGCCATCGAGCAGCACTTCGTGGCTGGGAGGAATACACACCGTTCCGCCACTGCACAGAGGTGTAAAAATGTCACGCATGAATGCGTCAAACATGGGGGACATGAGCTGGCTCACGCGAGTCCCGGGCCCGATGCCAAAGGTATTTATCTCCCATCGTATGAAGTGATCGATGGCTTTCAATCTTCCGGCGATCGCCTTGGGGTTTCCAGTAGACCCGGAAGTAAAAAAAATATAGCTCAGATCGTCGCCATGCGATTCTCCGCTCGATTCGCGGACTCCACGCAATCCGGGATCTCTTTCTGGATCTGGAGAAATGATTTCAATGGGATGTTCGATGGCAAGAGAATGGAACCGTTCTGCAACCTCCGGCTCAACGAGGGCCCACTTGGGAGTGCATTCGGCCAGCAAAGCTTCCAAGCGCTTGATAGGAATACTAGGCGATAGAGGCACAAAGGCAGCGCCTGCCTGCAAAATACCCAGCACACACTCAATAATGCATTTGCGGCTATCAGCGCATACAGCAACCAGATCGTTATTACTAACTCCCGCGCTCCGAAGCCTGGCCGCAATCCCGCTCGACCTCTGATCGAGTTGAGAATAAGTTAGGTCGCCATCAGAGCTATTAATAGCGATAAAGTCTGGATGCTGTTCGCTAATTTGGCGGAACATCTCATGTACAAATGGAAATGGCTCGTGACTCCTATAGGTTTCTAAGTCCAGCGTCGGTTCTTCTTGTTCCAGCGGCTGGTTCCAATCGTCCAGCAAACGCTGATATGCAGCTTGCGGCAACAGCAAGTAGGAACCGATGGCCTGCCCCGGATCGGCAGCGATGTTAGCCAAGAGAGTCTGGTACTGTTCCACCATCCTGATCATAGTTTCGACTTCAAACAGGTCCGTGTTGTACTGCAGTGAGCTGATCAGCATTCCGGATTCATCTTCTCCGAACTCCAGCCGCAGATCGAACTTCGAGGTCCCGTTATCCACAGGGTTAAAGGGTCGGAGCGTGGCGGCGCCTAGTCGCAAGTCGGATTGAGGCGCATTTTGCAGAACGATCATGACCTGGAAAAGTGGCGTCCTGCCCAGATCCCGTTCGGGCGATAGAACCTCAACCAGCTTCTCGAAGGGAACATCCTGGTGAGCGAAGGCTTCCAGCGTCACCTCTTTCGTCCTCTGGAGTAGCTCGGTAAAGCTGGGCGCACCGGAAAGATCCACTCGAAGCACCAGCGTGTTGATAAAAAAGCCGATCAGTCTTTCCGTCTCACTGCTGCGACGTCCGGCAATCGGCGTTCCCACTGCTATGTCGTTTTGTCCACTATACCGATACAGCAGGGTCTGCAATGCCGCTACCAGGACCATGAATAAGGTAGCGCCTTGTTCTTTCCCCATCTTCTTCAGTTTTTGCGTAACCTTCGCGGCTATCACAAAGTCACAGGCCGCTCCGTTCTGGCTCTGCGCGACCGGCCGTGGCCGGTCAGTGGGCAACTGCAACATACTGCTTCCCGCCAGTTGCTGCTTCCAATAGGCCAGTTGCGGCTCCAGCACCCCTGCTTCCAGACACTCCCGCTGCCACACGCTGTAGTCGGCATACTGGATGGACAGTTCAGGCAAGGGTGAGGGCCGCCCGGCGCTGAATGCCTCATACAGCACCGATACTTCTTCGATTAGCACCCCGGTGGACCAGGCATCCGAAATGATGTGGTGCATGGTAAACAGAAATACATGATTCTGCTCCCCCAACTGCAGCAGCCTGGCCCGGAACAGCGGCGCTTGTTGCAGATCGAACGGCTGTTGCGCCTCTTCCAACGCCAGCCGCATCGCTTCCGCTTCTCGTTCCTTTTCCCCACCTGCACACGTTAAGTCCAGCACCGGCAGTTTCACCTTGACTTCATCCTCGATGACCTGTTGCGGCTCGCCCCCGACCGCGACAAAGCGGGTGCGCAGCGTTTCGTGCCGGTGAGCCACCTCTGCCAACGCCCTCTCCAGCACCTCCACCTTCAGCTCTCCCCCAATCCGCAACGCGCTGGGTATGTTGTACGTTGCTCTCCCCGGAGTCAGCTGGTCGATAAACCACAATCTTTGCTGGCCAAACGAAGCAGGAAAAAAAACCACCTCCGCCGCCGCTGATTCAGGTGCATTAAGTGTCGATGAGGTCATGGCTGCCTCTCTATGAAAAACTTCTGGCATGCTTTCCATAAAAAGCTTAATTTCATCAATTTCATCCTCATCCAACCCGCTCCACGGGCAATAAGGCGGCCTTACGCGCCACCCGCTTGATGGCCGGCAGAAGATGCGGTGGCACACCGTTGACTCCCGCAGTATGCATCGCTTGATTGATTGCTTCAGACAACTGGGCGATGGTTGGCTTTTCGAACATTCGGCGTATCGGAATGTCCACCTTGAAGCTTTCACGCAGGCGTGTAGCCACCCGCACGGCCAGCAGGGAGTGTCCGCCCAAGTCGAAGAAGTTATCGTGGCGGCCGACCTTCTCCAGCTGCAATACCTCGGCCCACACCTCGGCCAGCTTGGTTTCCATCGCTCCTTGTGGCGCCTCGTAAGCATGGGCCGCGTAAGCCTCGGCCTCCGGCGCGGGCAGTGCCTTGCGGTCCAGCTTCCCGTTCGGCGTCAGCGGTAGCTTCTGCAACTCTACAAAAACCGCCGGAACCATGTAGTCGGGAAGAACGGCCGACAGGTGCGCACGCAACCGCTCCGCTCCCACACTCACTGCTTCCCCCTCGCCACTGCCGGAAGCGGTGTAGTACGCCACCAGCCGCTTCTCGCCGGCTGTATCCTCGCGCGCCAGCACCACCGCCTCGCGAACTGCAGGGTGTTCCGCCAGCCGGGCTTCGATCTCTCGCAATTCAATCCGGAATCCCCGGATCTTCACCTGAAAGTCGTTGCGGCCCAGAAACTCGATGTTGCCGTCGAGAAGCCAACGGCCAAAATCCCCCGTCCGGTACATCCGCGCTCCCGGTTCCTCCACGAACGGATCCGCTACAAACCGCTCCGCCGTCAGCTCCGGCCGCTTCAGATAGCCTCGCGCCACTCCCGCTCCGCCAATATACAGCTCTCCCGCAACCCCTACAGGCACCGGCTCGCCCCGAGCGTCAAGAATGTATACCCGCGTGTTCGAGATCGGCCGGCCAATATGCGGAGCAAATTGATCGCCTCGCCTCATCGCAACCCATGTAGAGTATGTAGTTGTCTCTGATGGCCCATAGAGGTTGCATACGGTATCCACATGGGTCGCTGCAAATATCCGTTCTGCCAAGGCACTCTTCAATGGTTCGCCCGCGAGGTTTATGGTACGAACTGTTTGAGCAACCCCATTGGCCTCGACAACTGCATGTATCGCCGAGGGAACGGTATTGATCAGGGTGACATTTACCTGGGTACAGGTCAGATCGAGTGCATTGAGAACAAGTCTGACTGTAGCTCCGACAGAAAGTGGTACGAAGCATTCGAAGACGGCTAGGTCGAAATTGAGCGAAGTGGAAAGCAGTGTGCGCTCAAGAACATCGCCGGCAAAGGAGAATCGGGCCCAAGAAATAAAGTTGACAGCATTTCGGTGTTCGATAGCGACACCTTTGGGAACGCCCGTTGAACCAGATGTATAGATGACATAGGCGAGGTGCTGCGGGGCTAGGCCTATCTCGAGAGTGGGGTTGTTCACAGGCAGGCGCTGCAATGCGGCTTCTGCATCTGCTAGGTCGAGAACGGGTAGAGCATCTCCCAGTTCCAGGAAGATCTTTTTGAGATGGGTTTGTGTAAGCAGCACGGCCGGGTCTGAGTCCTCGAGCATGAAGCGGAGCCGTTCTACGGGATAGACTGGGTCGAGGGGTACATAAGCTCCTCCCGCCTTCAGTACGGCCAGCAAACCCACTATCATCTCAAAGCCTCGCTCCACACAGATCGCCACCCGCTCATCCGGCCCGACCCCCAACTCCCGGAGATAGTGCGCCAGCCGGTTGGCTCG
>Ga0210390_10005181_pt1 | contig 10942 bp, 10 predicted proteins | sample IncBWH11OmetaG_FD_161050 | JGI IMG/M metagenome (GOLD analysis project Ga0210390, IMG submission 161050) | Forest soil microbial communities from Barre Woods Harvard Forest LTER site, Petersham, Massachusetts, United States - Inc-BW-H-11-O ... | reverse complement strand
GGTGACACTGACTCCGTGCCATCATTGGGGTGCTCGAGTTCTCCACGATAATCACCGAGGGTTCGGCGGATTTCATTTGCAACTTGGTGGCAGGACCCTCTTCCACTGTGGCGATAGCGCCTATTTTCCCGGTTTTGCTGAGATCGGGCAACGCTTGCAGACGGAGATCGCCTTATTGCCAATCGGGGCGTACGATCCGCCAACCCGGAGGGAGGTGCACATGAATCCCGAGCAAGCCATTCGGGCCTTCACGGAGTTGAACGCGCGCATCATGGTTCCGATGCATTACGGGTCATTTCGACTGAGTTTCGAGCCGCCGGAAGAGCCGCTGCGCTGGTTGCGGGCGGCCGTCCAACGTCATCACATCGAAGAAAGAGTCGTGGTCATGGAGGAAGGTATTCCGACCGTATTCTGAGGATTTCGGAGTCTTTCAGTTTTTATGAACTGTTACTGCACTGACTTGGCGCACCCAGCGGGCTGGACGCTTTTCGTTGGGAACGATGATGCGGAAAGGTCCCTCGTGGGGTGGTAGCGGTTGGCCGTCCTTGGTGTCCGCCAAGAGGATGACGCGGTCTGTCAATTCCGGCTCCAACTCAGCAAGCGCGAACGCCGCCCGGTAACCGTCGCTTGCCGCAACGAGCACCGTCATGGCGACGGTATCACGGATACCCGCCATGCCAGAATCGAGCAGGAGGCCACCGGCCTTGAGCACTTCCATCAATGGGATGCCGGCGTAGACAATCTCTTTGCCTGGATCATGCGGATCAGTGGTACGCACTTCTCTCCGAGGCAGTTGGTGCAAGGCGGACGCCTCCATTCGATGCGGATGGGGCAGGTCCCCGAGTAAGTCCAGCGCCTCTTCCGCTTGAGCGTTTGTACCGATTGCTTCGCCCGATTTGTCCTGAGTCCACCCGCTGTCCACCAACCAGAGACCAAGCGTCCAGGTCAGGCACATAAGCAGGACGCTGGAAACAAAGCTTTTCCTCCAGAAGCTCATTTTCATAAGCTACTTCTCGTCCACCGTCCATCGTAGATCAAAGATACAGTGGGCTAGGTGGGGATGTAGGATCTGTTGCGCAATCCAGGGCGGATGAGGAGAGTGCGGAATGGAACAATCGATCCGAAACGAAATATCCGGCACTGTGAAGGAGATCATCTCGGACAAGGTGCTGAGTGAGATCATCGTCGAGACTGCTGTCGGCGATGTGGCCGCCATCATCACCACGCGCTCGGTGAACGACATGGGGCTGAAGGTAGGCGACAAGGTTGCGGCCCTGGTCAAGGCCACAAATGTGTCCATTCGCCGCCAAGGTGAACGGTAAGTTGCCTCAACCCTCGAGCTCGGCAGCTGACATTTCCTCGAATTTAGGCGCGAAAAGATGATTAAGCCCAAACGCCACCAGGTAGGCAAATGCACAAATGACAAATAAGACATTGTAGCCTGCCGTGACATTGCCGGCGGCGGTGAACTTATCCAAAATGAAACCGCAGAAAATGGGGAAAATCATCCCGGCTGTTGAGCCGGCGGCACTGCCTAAGCCGATCAGAGACCCAACCGCACGCTTTGGGAACATATCGGAGGCCGTGGAGTAAAGACTCGCCGACCACGCCTGGTGCGCGGATCCTGCCAGCCCAATCAAGAAGACTGCGGCCCAATCGCTGACATGGGTGACAAACAAAATCGGGACCACGCAGAGGGCAAAAATGAACATAGCCGTCTTTCGAGCGCGCGTGACGCTCCAACCGAGCTTCATCAAGTAACCGGGAAACCAACCGCCGAGATTGCTGAGCACAGTGATGATCAAGTAGATGGTCGCCAGATGCATCCAGCTATGCGCTATGTCGAGGTTACGCGTCTTCTTGAAATAATCGGGCAGCCAAATTAGAAAGAACCACCAAACGGGGTCGGTCATGAATCGGCCGACGATAATCGACCAGGCTTGCCGGAATCTGAACAGCCGCAGCCAGGGGATCTTCCCGGCACCTTCATCATGGGATTCATCACGGTCACTTTGAATGTAAGCGAGTTCGTCCGCACTGAGACGCTTCTGGCGCTCTGGTATCTGGTAAAGTGGAAACCAGAACGCCAACCAAATCAGCCCGGCCACACCCGCCACGATGAACGCCATCTGCCAGCCCCAGGTTAAAGCGATCCATGGAATCACAATCGGAGCAATGATTGGTCCGAAGTTTGAGCCGGAATTAAATAAACTCGTCGCCAAAGTGCGTTCTTTTTTTGGAAACCAAAGCGCTACCGTTTTAATGGATGAGGGGAAATTACCGGCTTCACTTATTCCCAAACACATTCTGGCCACGAAAAATCCGCCTATGCTGGTTACGAGGGCATGTCCCATCGCCGCGAGACTCCAGCCCGTGATGGAAATGGCGTAACCGATTTTGGTTCCTAATCGATCGACCAAGTATCCGAAGATGAGTCCGCCAATGGCGTACGCGCCCTGAAAGGCGGAATTCACTTCCCCGAACTGCTCGTTGCTCCAATGCAGCTGACCATCGAGGATCGGCTTCAACAGGGAGAGAATCTGCCTGTCCATGTAGTTGACAGTCGTCGCGAAGAACAACAACCCGCAAATGACCCAACGATAGCGGCCGCTGGTGGTGGCGGGAACTCCGGATTTGGATTTCAGTTCTTGTAGCATTTTTACCTTCTAGCAAACTCTTAGTTCCCCATGCGGACGCCCGCGTCATTCTCGATTAAAGGCCATGTCGCACCCCTGTGGTTGAACACTGTCTCTTAACCAGGGATGCCCTTTCCCCGGAACCCTTTTCATCCAAAGATCGGTCGCAGATGGCGATCAAAAAGATTTTCCGTAACGTTCCGGCCGACGATCTGTTCGTTGGCTTCTAAAGCGTCCGTAAATCGCTTGCCCATCCCGGCAGCGACCTTGAAACCGACGTGCAAGAGCTGCCGGAAGTGGGGATTGTAATGAGGAGATGATTCCACATGGCGCAGCGCGTCAGCATACTGAGTGGAACTCCAACTCATAACAGATTTGGGATCCGGCAGTTTCCCCGGGTCAATATCGATGACTGTGCTGTAAGGAGCTGCCAATTCCTCAAAATGTTCGCGGGCCTGGGCATACACTTCTTTAACAAGTGCCAACCCTTCACCGCCCGATTCAGCCAATCCGATCACCTCTTCGAGCCAAGTGGTTCCGGCTGTTTTGACGTGTAAACCGGAGTCATGTTTTTTGATCAGCCGGTTAATGATGGAATAAATAGAAAACTTGTCGCTCCCGGAATGCACGCTGAGCTTAAGGGTATCGGCTAGCCCGAATTCGCGGATGGCGAAGGCGATAACGCTGAGGTCTTCATCGAATTCCTTCTCGAATTGGGTCAGATCCCCTACGTAATCGACCCCTTTGTTAAACCGCCCGGTAAATTTAGGGGCGATGGTTTGGACCGGGATATCTTCCCCGGCAATCATGGCCAGAATGAGGAATAGCTCCACCGGGTTTTGCGGCGCATCGGTCTCGTCAACGGAGACTTCGGTGACAAAGCTCTCCCGCCCTTTCCTTTCCTCGATGTGCCGGAAGATACGACCTGCCTCTTGCACAGCCAGCAAAAATTTGTTGGCAGCCCCGCGCACGGTTTCCTCGGTCAGATGAAAGGGGCGGTCAATCCCCGGAATGGCGAGAGAACCGGTGTAGCGGCGCACTGCCTTCGAGAAAGCATGGACGTGGTCGTCTGTGGCCGGTTTCCCGGTGAAATCTGCTACGTCAAGGGTGAAAAAGTCACTTCCTGGAATAAATCCGTCGACCGTTTTCAACCCGATGTGATCGGCATCGACATGGTAAGCCCCCTTCCAGCCCAACGCAGCCACGGCGGAGTCGGCTTCTGCCCTGACGTCATCGGGTTTGCTATGGATGATCATATGCTCGCGATTGGATTTGTTCCAAACCGGGTGAACATCGATCCCCAAGTCACGGGCTTTAAAGAGGGCCTGGAGTTGGGCTCGACCCTGGTGCGCGAACCGGTCACCGATGCCAAAGGTGTATTTTTCGATTTTCACAATAAGCAGAGGGGGGATAGGCTCGGGTGGAGCCGGAAATTAGGTCTTACCACTTGACCATCTCTGGAGAGAATGTCAAGGCGGGTTTCGGGATCCAGAATTCAGAATTCAGGAGTCAGAATTCAGGACTTAAAAGTCGGGTTGGACTCGATGGCGCTTGCGTAGTAAGGAGTACCTTGGAAACCTCTTCCAGCAAGGCCTCCATATCTGCGGTGGCACCGTAGCCCAAATCCTGGATGAGAATTAGATAATATCGACACTCCTCCAGGGAGCCCTGCGATATGTTGAGAAACCGTATTTTCTCAGGCGCCCCGCGCCTCGTGAATCCTTCTGCGATGTTCGCAGCTATCGAAATCGCGGCGCGTCGCATTTGGCTAGTCAAGCAATACATCTCACATCGGGGAAAGGTTGCTGTGATTGCATAGGTCGCTAGCACAAATCGATGGGCTTTCTGCCACACTATTAAGTCCTTAAATGTCTTCGCTGGATTGGTCATGGGGTGGAGATCGGTTTAAAAATACAACATGTCAATAAAACGTTGTATAGATACGCGCAGTTGCCGGACAAATTCGATGAGTTTCTTTTCAAGTCTTCACGCGTTCACCCCGTGGGGTACTCCTGACTCCTGAATTCTGACTTCTGAATTCTCTCTTCAAATGGTCTGGGATAAAAACCCACCATCGATCCGGAGGTCAATCCCGGTCACGAACCCGCTGGCTTTTTGACTTGCCAGAAAGACCGCGGCACCGGCAAGTTCGGCGGGATTTCCGAAACGCCCCATTGACGTATGGGCCAGAATAACCTGTCCACGGGCCGTAGCGGTTCCATCCTCGTTGAAGAGCAAGCGGCGGTTTTGCTCTCCGGGAAAGAAACCTGGGGTAATCGAATTCACACGAACGTTGTAAGGCGCCCACTCACGGGCAAGGAATTGGGTCAGATTGACTACAGCCGCTTTTGCTGCCGAATAGGCGACAACGCGCGAGAGGGGAAGGTGGGCAGAAACGCTGGCAATATTGATGATGCTGCCTTTACGCTGTTCCTTCATTGCGGGGCCAAATATTTGGCAGGGGAGAAGAGCGCCGGCCACCAGATTCATGTCAAAACTTTCCCGCCAATCCGCGGCGCTAATTCCTTCAAACGGATGTTCGGGGGTGACAGTTACGCGCGGGTCATTGCCACCGGCGGCGTTCACCAGGATGGTGGGAGCGCCTAAATGGCTAAGCAAAATCTCGCGCGCAGTTTTCAACGAGTTTTGATCAAGGGCATCTGCCGGAAAATATCCGGCGGCACCCCCCTGTTTTTGGATCGAGCGAACTCTTGCTTCGCCCCGTTCCGCGTTGCGGCCAAGCACGGCCACCTTGGCGCCGCCGGCTGCTAATCCCTCCGCAATGGCGCCACCCAGTACACCGGTAGCACCCAAGACGACGGCGACCTCTCCGGCCAAGTTAAACAAGTCCATTTGGGCTACCTCAATTTTGAATTAAATCCGTAATCGAACACATAGCTCCTGTCTGCCTCACGCTCCTGACTCCTGGCTTCGAGCTCCTGACTCCTGGCCGATCATACCTTCCCACATTCCAATCCGAAGTAAGATTTTGCGTTTTCGAAACAGATCCCCCGGACCAGGTTGCCAAGCAGCTCCTCGTCATTCGGGATTTCGCCTCGTTCCACTTCCACGCCCAGCAAATTACAGAGAATGCGCCGGAAGTATTCGTGGCGGGGATAAGACATGAAGCTGCGTGAGTCGGTCAACATCCCTACAAAACGGCTGAGCAGGCCCACGTTGGATAGCGCGTTCAATTGCCATTCCATGCCTTCCTTCTGATCTAAGAACCACCAACCGCTTCCAAACTGCAGTTTGCCGGCTATTGAACCGTCCTGGAAGTTGCCAATCATCGTTGCCAAGACATAGTTGTCGGCAGGGTTGAGGCCGTAGAGAATCATCTTTGGGAGTTTCCCCGCGGTTTCTAACTGATCCAGGTATCGCACTAGCGGTTCAGCTTGCGGGTAGTCACCGATAGAGTCGTACCCGGTGTCGGGGCCAAACTCGGCTAAGCGTCGGCGGTTGGTGTTCCGCAGAGCGCCCAGGTGCAACTGCTTGGTCCAGCCCGCGTCTGCATCCAGTTCACCCAAAAAGCGCAGAATAAAACTGCGAAACTTCAGCGTCTCTAGTTCTGTGGGCACCAGACCCGAGCGGGCCCGCGCATAGATCGCACTCGCCGCGGCTTCATCGCACGGCTCAGAATAGGTGAAAGGCAGGCCTTGATCCGATAGTTTTGCGCCGAGCGAGCCGAAGAAGTCGTGCCGAGCGCGCAAAGCCCCCAGGAGGCCCGTCAGCTCCGTGCAAGTACGGCCGCTCGTCTTCTCTAGGCGGGCAACCCAGGTCTGAAAAGCATCGCCCTGATCGATGGCAAAAACTTTATCCGGACGGAAGGCTGGATAAACGCGGGTTGGCAAGTCACTGGCCCGAATCGCTTGATGAGGTGCCAGGTCGTCAGTCGGATCATCCGTGGTGCAAATGACTGAAACCCTGAATTTTTCGAGGATGCGATGCACCGTGAGTTCTTGCAGTTGTTCGTTGGCCTGCGCCCAGATCCGTGGTGCTGACCTTTCGTTCAAGAGTTCCGTAATCCCAAAATAGCGTCGCAACTCCAAGTGGGTCCAATGATAGAGCGGGTTGCGAAGAGTGGCAGGGACTGTTCGGGCAAAAGCGAGAAATTTCTCATAATCGCTGGCATCGCCGGTAATCAATCGTTCGGGCACACCATTGGCACGCATTGCTCGCCATTTGTAATGGTCCCCATAGTGGCCATCGGCGAGCCAGATCTGGGTCAGGTTCTCGAAGCGGCGGTTCAGCGAGATCTCGGCTGGAGGGATATGACAATGGTAGTCGAAAAGGGGCATGGCCTGAGCAAAATCGAAGTAGAGCTTCTCGCTCATGCGGGTCGAGAGGAGATAATTCTCGGGTAGAAAAGAGTTGTCCATGGGTATTGGCCTGGTTGGGGTACCTGGTTGAATAAGGCCGAGATGCGACTGCGGTCAAGTGGTCAGGCCCTTTTTTAATTCAGGCCGATTATGGTACCGATTATGGTATAGTGTGCTTTCATGCCGATTCAGGTCATCGAGCCGCGCCGTCTTTATTTGCAGATTGCCGATCAGATCCGGTCGCTGATTACGGCCGGAGAGTTTTCTCCTGGGAGTCGTCTTCCTGCCGAACGGGAATTGGCCAAGCGATTCGGCGTCTCACGCCCATCCATGCGGGAAGCGTTGATTGCTTTGGAGGTCGAAGGATATGTCGACGTGCGTCCTGGCTCGGGAATCCTCGTCACTACGCCCAAAAGCGAGACGCCGGATATTTCGGGTGACGAAGGACCGTTGGAAATCCTTCGGGTTCGCAGCCTTATTGAGGGGGCGATTGCGGCGGAGGTCGCCCCAGATATGGAACAGAAGGATGTTGATGCCCTCGAAAAGATCCTTTTGGCGATGCAAGATGAAACGACTGCCCAAGGTCGTCTGGCCGCTGATCGGCAATTCCACCATTTTATCGCAGCCAAACTCGACAATAAGGTCCTCTTAAGATTGTTGACAGGATTGCTCGAACAGGCCAACAGGCCTTGGGCTCAACAGTTTGCCATCCATTTTGACAACGCCAATACCTGGACCGCAGTTTTTTCTGAGCATCGAAAAATCGTAGAGGCTTTGGCGGCGCGCAACCCGGAGCGGGCACGCAAGGCGATGCGCCACCATTTAAAAAAAGCGCACGATCGTTGGGCCATGGATCAAGACCGCGATGGTGCCACTGGTTTTGAAGGTGGTTCAAACCTTGGCGACGAGTAATGGACTTCTTACGGCGGCATCGTCGGCTCATGCGGTTAATCTTCCGCCGATGGACACCGAGCATTAAATGGCCTTACCACTGGACCTTTTCAGGCCGGAGCGTATGGTAGGGTTCCGTATCCCCTGACGAACCCTGGAATTTCCAACGCCTTCACCGGCATTCGTTCAATCAAGCCCCTCGCGTCAAAGGCGACTTATGTCATTCTCAACTATTTCATTGTGCAGTTCGCCGGGTTCTTACCTCAACCACGAGCAGGTGCTCGAGATCATAGGCAAAGCTTGCCCGGCTTCGGAATATAGCGGGAAAAAGGTACTTCTGATCGTCCCTGATGGAACGCGAACATGTCCCTTGGGCATGCTCTTCAAAGGCCTGTTCGCTCAGATCGGTGCTCGTGCTGCGGCGCTCGACGTTATGATCGCTCTCGGCACGCATCAACCAATGAGCGAAGAGGCAATCTGCCAGCGGTTGGAAATTTCGGAGGAGGAGCGCCGCGCGAAATATGGGACGGTGCGGCTTTTTAATCATGAGTGGGATAATCCACTGGCCTTAAGAAACATCGGCACCATTTCCGCAGAAGAGATCAAAAATCTCAGCGGCGGTCTGTTTGCCATGGATGTGCCCGTCAATGTCAATCGGAGGATCTTTGACTATGACCAGATCATCATCGCCGGTCCGGTTTTTCCGCACGAAGTCGTTGGGTTTTCCGGGGGGAATAAATACTTGTTTCCGGGGGTGAGCGGGCCGGAAGTGCTGAACTTCTTCCATTGGCTTGGAGCGGTGGTCACAAACCCGATGATCATTGGCAACAAGTACACGCCGGTGCGCAAAGTGGTGGATCGTGCAGGGTCGATGGTCACGGTGCCAAAACTGGCCTTCTGCATGGTGGTCGATCATGGGCAAATGGCGGGCCTTTTCGTCGGTTCACCGGAGAACGCCTGGGATGAGGCAAGCGATCTGTCACGGACGCTCCACATAACCTACAAGGAGCACCCCTTCCATACCGTTCTTTCGTGCGCGCCGCTCATGTACGATGAACTTTGGGTGGGCGGGAAATGCATGTACAAACTTGAACCGGTGGTGGCCGACGGGGGTGAACTGATCATCTACGCACCTCACATTCACGAGATCTCGATCACTCACGGCGCTTTGATCCGGAGAATCGGCTACCATTGCCGGGACTACTTCCTAAAACAATGGGACAAATATAAGGAGGTCCCTTGGGGGGTGCTGGCCCATTCGACACACGTTCGGGGCATTGGGACCTACGAGAATGGAATTGAGAATTGCCGGGTCCAAGTAACGCTAGCGACCGGGATTGCCAAAGAAATTTGCGCGGAAATCAACCTTGGATATCGCGATCCGGCCACCATTGATCCAAAAGCGTTCGCCAACCGGGAAGAGGAAGGCGTCTTGTTGGTGCCGAAAGCCGGGGAAATGTTGTATCACCTGCGGCACCGGCCCGATTGGGCCCGTGAAATGTGAACAGGCCACCTGAGTTCATGAAGAAACTGGACGACTCCGTGGGCGAGCAGCAACGGTCAACGGGCGCTGGGAACATGGAACGGTTCCTCGCGTTAGATGAATTCGAGCCCGAGGCCCGCGAGCGACTGCCGCACGCGGTGTACGAGTATGTAGCGGGCGGCGCCGGGGATGAGCACTCCATACATGCCAACGAGGAAAGCTACCGGAAGATATTTCTGCGACCCCGGGTATTGCGCACCGTCGCACCGGTGGACTTAGGGCAGGAACTGTTTAGCCGTCGTTTACCTGTGCCGGTTCTCCTCGCTCCGGCCGCTTATCAGCGGCTGATGCATCCCGAAGGCGAGCTTGGTTCTGTCCGGGGCGCGATCCGTCACGGCGTGCCTTTTGTTCTCAGCTCTAATGGGACTGTGTCGATCGAAGAGATCACGGCGGTGCCCGGTGCTCGCTCCTGGTTTCAGCTTTATGTCCAGGGCGATCGCGGATTCACGCGCGATTCGATCGAACGGGTTGAAGCCGCGGGCTGCGAAGCGGTCTGCGTGACGGTCGATACGCCGGTCCTTGGGTTGCGTCCCCGCCAAATCCGCGCAGAATTCAATATCCCGGATGGCGTCCCTCTGCCCCACGCGAGACGGGTGCGAGCCGCTTCGGACCCTGGAATGCATAGCGCGCTGACGTGGAGCGACTTGGAATGGTTGCGCTCCGTGGTGAAAAGCAAGCTGCTGCTGAAAGGAATCCTGCACCCGGCGGACGCAGAATTGGCGATTCAGGCTGGAGTGGACGGCATCATGGTCTCGAATCATGGCGGGCGCAATCTCGACACGATTGTCCCGCCTATCGAGGCATTGCCCGCCATCGCGCAACAGGTGGCGGGCCGTGTACCTCTGTTCGTGGACGGCGGCATTCGGCGCGGTACCGACGCGCTTAAGGGCCTGCTGCTCGGCGCGACTGCGGTCTTGATCGGACGACCATACCTGTACGCTTTGGCGGTGGGCGGAGCGGACGGAGTCGCACGATGCCTTTCGATATTGATCGAGGAGTTACGCCTCGCAATGGCGTTGGTGGGAGCGGGTTCGCTGCGGGATCTTAACCGGGAAGTTGTCTGGCCCGCGCGGGGTTGAGTTGTCGGTTGGGTTGAGTTGTCAGTGTCGGTTGTCAGTTGCCAGGAGGAAGCTCAGTCCTCGAGATCTTTTGAAGCTTTTGGGGTGGTGACTACCTTCACCGTTTGAGCTCTACTTCAGCCCAAAAGCTTTGGAAGCTCTTCAACGATTTCCTCGAAGCTCATTTCTTTACTCTAACTCATCTCAGAGGCTACGCCACATTGCGTCGCTCTGTCAGTCTCGTCGAAAGGAAAAATATCCGAAAGGGTCATATCCAATGCCTGAGCGTCGAGCTACCGCGTCCGTTCGATCCTCTTGTACCTTGCGTCTTATTCTTATAATAGCCGCCACCTCAGATGACCGATTCGCGGGGGTAATGTGATAGGCGAGGTCACGCGGGAAGCCCCGGCTCAGGCGGAGCTTCTACCTGAGCCCTGACTTCTCGCCTCGCTCTTCAGAAACCATAGATTGCATTGGCAGCTCGCTGTAATTCAG
>Ga0210390_10005178_pt1 | contig 10945 bp, 9 predicted proteins | sample IncBWH11OmetaG_FD_161050 | JGI IMG/M metagenome (GOLD analysis project Ga0210390, IMG submission 161050) | Forest soil microbial communities from Barre Woods Harvard Forest LTER site, Petersham, Massachusetts, United States - Inc-BW-H-11-O ... | reverse complement strand
CCGAGCTGTGCTTCGAGTTCCACTACTTCTTCATGCGCAAGCTGTGGTTCGCGCACCTGGCGCACGCGCTGATCGCTTTTCCGGGCGGCTTCGGCACGCTCGACGAGCTGTTCGAGATCCTCACCCTCGCGCAGACGCGAAAGCTCGACCGGTCCATCCCGGTACTGCTGTACGGCTCGGCATACTGGCGCGAGGTGATCAACTTCGAGGCACTGGTGCGCCACGGCACGATAGCCCCCGAGGATCTGCAGCTGTTCGAGTTCGTGGACGAGCCGCACGCCGCATTCGAGCGCTTGCGCGCGCGCATCAGCCTGCCGCCGGCGCCACAGCCGGCATTCGCCAAGTCGCGTTGCAACCCCAACGCCTGAGGCGCCACGGCGCGCCGCCCGGGCGCGGCCTCACAGCACGTGCAGCGCCGGATCGATCTCGCGTGCCCAGGCGGTGAGTCCCCCCTCGAGGTTCGCCGGCGAGGGCACGCCGGCGCGCAGCGCCAGCTGGCACGCGTGCAGACTGCGTCCGCCGCTGCGGCAGATGAACACCGGCGCCGGATGGTGCGCAATCTCCTCGAGGCGCTGCGGCAGCTCGCCGAGCGGGATATGGACCGATCCCGGCAGATGTCCGGCGGCGAACTCGGAGATCTCGCGCACATCGACCAGCAGCGGGGCCGCGCCGTGCGCCTCGCGCAGCAGCTGCTGCAGCGCGCCTGCCGACAGGCGCCGCAGCCCGGGCACGGCGGCCGGCGGCGGCGGATCACGCGGCGCGGTGATGGTCGGCGCATCGCCGCATACGGCGCAATCGGGGCGGCGGGCGAGGCGAAACTCCTCGAAGCGCATCTCGAGCGCATCGTAGGTGAGCAGCCGGCCAATCAGCAGCTCGCCCACCCCGGTGATGAGCTTGATCGCCTCGGTCGCCTGCAACGTGCCGAGCACACCGGGCAGCACGCCGAGCACGCCCGCCTCGGCGCAGTTGGCCACCAGTCCTTCCGCGGAGTGCGGGAACACGCAGCGATAACACGGGCCCTTGCCGGGCACGTAGGTGAGCAGCTGCCCTTCGAAGCGGTGGATGGCCGCCGACACCAGCGGTTTGCCAAGAATCACGCAGGCGTCGTTGATCAGGTAGCGCGCCGCCAGGCGGTCGGTGCCGTCGAGCACCAGGTCGTACTGCGCGAACAGCTCGCGCACGTTGGCTGCCCTGAGCTCGAGTGCGTGCGCCACGATGCGCACGTCCGGGTTCAGCCGCGCGAGGCGCTCGCCGCCGGCCTCGGCCTTGGAGCGCGACAGCGCGTCGGTGTCGAACAGCACCTGGCGCTGCAGGTTCGACAGCTCGACCTTGTCGTAATCGAGCAGCCCGAGCGTGCCGCAACCGGCGGCCGCCAGATACAGCGCCGCGGGCGAGCCCAGCCCTCCGGCGCCCACCACCAGCACGCGCGCCGCCTTGAGCCGCTCCTGTCCGGACTCACCGATCTCGGCCAGGGACAGGTGACGCTGGTAACGCTCGCGCTCGCGGCTCGACAGGCTCATGGCTGCAACCTCGCGGAGAGCGCGCAGACGACGTGCACCGTGTCGCCCGCCTGCACGGGCGCGGACAGCTCGCGCGCCTCGCCGCTGTTGACGAACAGCCGCATGTGCGGGCGGATACGATCCTGTTCGTCGATCATGCGGAAGCGGATCCCGGGGCAGCGCCGCTCGAGGTCCGCCACCACTTCGGCGAGCGTGCGGCCGCGCGCCGTGAGCACCGCGACGCCGGCGGTGTAGGAGCGCAGCGGGCTGGCAATGCGCACCTGGCAGGTCATGCCGTGCGGACGCATGACTCACGGCGCGCGATGTGGCGCCAGCGGCCCGTGCCGGTGGTGCCGAAGTATACGGACATGCCGTGAGCATCCGCGCGCCGCCGCGGCGCTGTCAACGCGAGCCCTTCGCGCCCTAACGCCGGGCGTCGTATGCTTCGCGGCCGGGCCGCTTCGGGCCGCACGAGGGAGGGGACGTGAGCCAAACCCTGCGCTGGATGCCTGCCGCGCTCGGCGTGGCGCTGCTGCTGCCTGCCGGCCCTGCGCGGTCGGCGCCCCCGGTGGCGCAACCGGTGCCGGTGCGCCAGACGGCCGATGCGCGCTTTGCGGTGCTCGAGCACCAGTACGTCACCTACCTGCTGTGGCAGTTCCCGGTGGTGGCGACCTACCTCGGCGGCAGCGCTTTCGACCCCACCCTCGCCGCGGTGGACGGCACGCTGCGCGACTACTCGCCCGATGCGCTGCAGAGGGAGGACGCCCGCCTCGCTGAGTTCCGCGCGCACTTTGCCGCGCTCGCTCCCGCACGCCTGTCGGCGCGGCGGCGCATCGACCGCTCGGTGGCGCTCGCCGAGATCGCCTTCCTGCTGCGCGAGCACCAGGTGCGCCGCTACCAGCAACGCTCGCTCGATTCGTACGTCGATGAGCCCTTCCGCGGTGTCGACTGGCAGATCCAGGGTATGACGGTGACCGGGCCGTCGGCCTACGGCACCGATGCCGAGTGGCAGGCGGTGATCGCGCGCGTCGCTGCGGTGCCCGCGTATCTGGCCACGGCCGAGCGTCAGCTCGGCGCCGGCATTGCCGCACACAACACGCCCGACTGGCGGGTGCTCGCGGAGTTCGGGCTCGACAGCACCGCCGCCGATGCCAACTACTTCAGCAGGACGCTGCCGCAGCTCGCCGCCGCCGACATCGGCGCGGCGCATCGCGAGGCGCTGCTGCGCGAGCTGCAGGTCGCAGGCGACGCCGCCGCGGGCGCGTATCGCCATCTGCGCGACTTCGTGGCGACGAGCTTCTTCGAGGACAGCGGCGCCGACGGCACCACGCCCGTTCCCCGCAGCCCCTACCGCGCCGATCGCTTTGCTTTCGGCGCGAGCGAGTACGACTGGGCGCTGCACAACAACCTGCGCCTCAACGACAGCGCCGCGGCACTGTTCACCGCCTCGTGGCCGGTGGTGGAGCGCAGCAGCGCGCAGATCGTGACGCTCGCCGGACAGATCGCCGCGAGTCATGGGTGGCCTGCCGGCGCGGACGGCGCGGCCACCGTGCGCGCGGTGTTTGCGCAGCTCAGCCAGGACGCGCCACGCACCGACGCGCAGATGATCGACGGTTACCGGCGCACCGCTGCGCGGCTGGTCGCCTACGGGCGCAGCGCCGCGTTGTTCGACATTGCCCCGGACTATCGCCTCGAGGTCACCGTGACGCCGCCGCCGCTGCGCGCCTCGATCGAGGGCGCCGCCTATTATCCGGCGCCGCCCTTCAAGACGAGCGGGGTCGGGCGCTTCTACGTCACGCCGACCGGTGATGACGTGGCGCAGCTGCGCCAGGAGCATAACTACGCGGCCATGCCCGACCTCGCCGGCCACGAGGGGTTTCCCGGCCACGACTGGCACTACAAGGTGATGACGCAGTATCGCGAGCAGATCTCGCCGGTGCGCTGGCTTACCCCCGGTGCGGTGGAGGATTCCTCCTCCATGTGGCAGGACTCGATGGCCGCCGAGGGCTGGGCGCTGTACGCCGAGGCACTGCTGGCGGAGCCTGCAGCGGGCGCGCCGGGCGGCTTCTACTCTCCGGAGGAACGCCTGTATCAGCTGCGCGGCAAGCTCTACCGCGACCTGCGGGTGCGCATCGACACCGGCCTGCACACCGGGCGCCTCGGTTTTGAGGACGCGGTGACGCTGTTCTCGCAGGTTGTGGACTTCCTGCCCGGATCCTGCCGGGACCCGGCGGCGCTCAAAGTCGAGGCCAAGCAGGCGAGTTGCAAGGCGGCGCGCGCGGCGGTGACGCGCTACGCCCGCTGGCCGACGCAGGCGATCACCTACCGCCTCGGCAAGGAGCAGATCCTCGAGCTGCGCCAGCGCGCGCGCCGCCTACTCGGGGCGCGCTTCTCCGCCACGCGCTTCCACCTCGAGTTCATGAAGCAGGGCACGATCCCCGCGGGCTACTTCGGCGAGGAGCTGCTGCGGGCGCTGCGCACCGCTGCGCCGCCGGGCTAGCGGCGGGCCGCTGCACACCCGCGGGCCGGTGCAGTGCGCGGAAACGTCGCTGGTCGTTAGACCGTCGCGGGCTGACAGATGAACAGGTGCGCCGGCAGCACGTTGAGCGGCTCGAACCTGCGCCCCACGTAACCGAACACTTTCTTCAGGTCCTGCAGCACGCGCGTGGAGAACTGGTAGACGAGGAAGGCACCCTGCGGCTCGAGCACGTCGCGGGTCTTGCGCAGGATGCGCTCGCGCAACGGTGCGGGGATGGTGCTGAACGGAATGCCCGAGATGATGTAGTCGGCGCGCGTGTGACCGAAGCGTCGCAGGATCTCCTCCACCGACACCGCGGATCCCTCCACCACGCGCAGCCGCGCGTCCTGGATCGAGTGCTTCAGGTAGCCGACGAAATCCGGGTTCATCTCGATGGCGATGAGCGTCGCGTCGCTGCGCATGCGACGCAGCACCTCGGCCGTGATGCCGCCGACGCCGGGACCGTACTCGACGATCACGCGGGCGCGTGCCCAGTTGATGGGCTCGAGCAGCTGCTTGATGAGGAACCGCGAGCTCGGCACGATTGAGCCGAGCATGCGCGGGTGGCGGAAGAAGTTACGCGCGAACAGCAAGGTGTTGCCGTTCGGCCGGGTTGAGTCATCAGGGTGGTTGTTCTGCACTTTTTGCCCCGCCGCTTAATCCTCGCCTCTCTCTATAGCAATAAATGCCGGCGGATACCACTTCGCGCAGCCCGGCGGAAGCGTCGCCGGGCGGGTGAGCCGCGGGTGCTTAAGCGCCGCTCAGCCGCCCGAGCGCTTGGCCTCAAGCCCGAGCTTACCGAGTTCGGCCACCACTTTGTCGCGATGATCGCCCTGGATCTCGATGACACCGCTCTTCAGCGTGCCGCCCGCACCGCACAGCCGCTTCAGTCGTGTCGCCAGCTCCTCGAGTTCGCCGGCGCTGCCCTGCAACCCGCGGATCACCGTGACCGCCTTGCCGCCGCGCCCGGCGACCTCCCGGCCGACGCTGACACGCGTCGTGGGGGAATGTGCCGGGGCTGCCTTATGTCCGGCGCTGCCGCTGCGCGTGCGCGCGTCCTGCCGCAGCACGACGCCGCGGAAAGTCTGTCGGGGCCTGATCATAGTGTTACCGGTGTGAGGCGACTACAATCCTGCCGAATTCATGACGGCCCCTGCAACTAAAGCGCCTTGAGCGCAGCCAAAGGCTCCTCCCATGACCCCACGGTCGCGCTTGCATGTTCCCGCACCGCCAGCACGGCCCGGACAGGAACCGGACTTCAGCTACGTGCAGATCTCCCCCGCGGGCGCCGTGCCGCGTCCCGACGTGACCGCCACGGCGCGCGCGATCGAGAACCTGTCGGTGGAGATGGTGCGCGTGCTCGGCGAGGATCAGCGCGCCGTTGGCCCGTGGAATCCGCACCTCGAGCCCGCCGAACTGCAGGTCGGGCTGCGCCACATGCTGCTGACGCGGCTGTTCGATGATCGCATGCAGAAGATCCAGCGCCAGGGCCGCATTTCCTTCTATATCAAGTCGACCGGGGAGGAGGCGGTTGCGGTGGCGCAGGGCATGGCGCTCAAGCCCGGCGACATGCTGTTCCCCTCCTACCGGCAGCAGGGCCTGCACGTGGTGCGCGGCCGCAACCTGGTCGATCTCATGTGCCAGTGTCTGTCGAACACGCACGACATGTGCAAGGGCCGGCAGATGCCGATCATGTACCACTGGGCCGAAGGCAACATATTCTCCATCTCCGGCAACCTCGCCACGCAGTTTCCGCAGGCCGTGGGCTGGGCGATGGCCGCCGCCATCAAGGGCGAGGACCACATCGCCGCCAGCTGGATCGGCGAGGGCTCGAGCGCCGAAGCGGACTTTCATTACGCCATGACCTTCGCCGCGGTCTACCAGGCGCCGGTGATCCTGAACCTCGTCAACAACCAGTGGGCGATCTCCACCTTCCAGGGATTCGCCGGCGGGGAGCACCGCACCTTCGCGCAGCGCGGCCCCGGCTACGGCATCCCGGGTATTCGCGTCGACGGCAATGACTTCCTCGCCGTCTACGCCGTGACGCAGTGGGCGGCGCAGCGCGCCCGGCAGAGCGGTGGGGCGACGCTCATCGAGCACGTCACCTATCGCGCGGCGGCGCACTCCACCAGCGACGACCCCTCGCGTTACCGGCCGAAGGAGGAATGGCGCGCCTGGCCGCTGGGCGATCCGATCACGCGGCTCAAGGACCACCTGATCGCGCTCGGTGAATGGTCGGAGGAACGCCACCGCGCGCTGCACCACGAGCTCGACGCGCACGTGACCGCCTGCTGGAAGGAAGCGGAGTCCTACGGCACGCTCACCGGCGGCCCGGCGCTCGACCCGCTCACCATGTTCGAGGATGTGTTGCGCGAAATTCCACCCAACCTGGTGCGCCAGCGCGAGCAGCTGCGGGCGCTGCGCAGCGCGGCCGCGACGCCGGCGGCCCCCCCGGTGGCGCAGGAGGGTTGAGCATGGCGCGCATGAACATGGTGCAGGCGCTCAACTCGGCGATGGACGTGATGCTCGAGCGCGATCCGCGCGTGGTGCTGCTCGGTGAGGACGTCGGCTACTTCGGTGGCGTGTTCCGCGTGACCGAAGGGCTGCAGCGCAAGTACGGCGAGCACCGCGTGCTCGACACGCCGATCGCCGAAGGCGGCATCATCGCCACCGCCATCGGGCTGGGCGTCAACGGCCTGAAGCCGGTCGCCGAGATCCAGTTCGCCGACTACATCTACCCGGGCTTCGACCAGGTGGTGAGCGAGCTGGCGCGGCTGCGTTACCGCACGGCGAGCGACTTCCATTCACCGGTCACCATCCGCACCCCCTGCGGCGGCGGCATACGCGGGGGCCAGACTCATTCGCAGAGTCCGGAGGCGATTTTCGCGCACGTGTGCGGCATCAAGGTGGTCATGCCGTCGAACCCCTACGACGCCAAGGGGCTCTTGATCAGCTCGATCGAGGATGAGGATCCGGTGGTGTTCTTCGAGCCCAAGCGCATCTACAACGGTCCGTTCGACGGCGATCCGCACAAACCCGCCGTCCCGTGGAGCGCGCATCCGCGCGGCGAGGTGCCCGACGGGCACTACACCGTGCCCATCGGTCGCGCCGAGATCGTGCGTGCCGGCAAGGACGTGACGGTGCTCGCCTACGGCACCATGGTGCACGTCGCCGAGGCAGCGGTACGCGCGCTGGGGGTGGATGCGGAGATCGTCGACGTGCGCACCATGGCGCCGCTCGACGTCGACACGCTGTGTACCTCGGTGTGCAAGACCGGCCGCTGCGTCGTGGTGCACGAAGCCACGCGCTTCGGCGGCTACGGCGCGGAGCTGGTGGCGACCCTGCAGGAGCAGTGCTTCTGGAATCTCGAGGCTCCCATCCAGCGCGTCACCGGCTGGGATACACCCTATCCGCATGCTTTCGAGTGGGACTACTTCCCCGGGCAGGCGCGCATCGCGGCCGCGCTGCGGCAGGTCATGGAGGCGGCATGAGCAGGTACGTCTTCAAGCTTCCGGACCTCGGTGAGGGCACCGTCGAGGCTGAGATCGTCAGCTGGCGCGTCAAGCCGGGCGATAGCGTCAGCGAGGACGACGTGATCGTCGAGGTAATGACCGAGAAAGCCGCGGTGGAGGTTCCCTCGCCGGTGAGCGGGCGCGTGCTGTCAACCACCGGCGCACCGGGCGACATGGTGCCGGTGGGCGCGGAGCTGATCGTGCTGGAGACGCAGACCGAGGCGGCCGCCAGGGCTGCCGTGACTGGCGCAGCGAGCGCGGCGCCGCCGGCCGCGGCCTCACCCGCCGCGGCGCGCACCGCGGGCAACGGCGCGGCGGCCGCGCCGGCTGCGGCTGCGGCTGCTGTTGCGGTCGCGCTGCCCAACGCGCGCCTTGCCACTTCGCCGGCGATACGCCGCCGCGCACACGAGGCGGGCATCGACCTGCGGCAGGTCGCCGGCTCCGGCCCGAACGGGCGCATCGTGCCGAAGGATCTGGACGACTACGTTGCGCGGCACGCACCGCCGACGCCGCTGCGCAGCGCGCCGAAGGCGGTGCCGGCGGCACGCGCGCCGGGGCCGCGCACCGCGCTCGCCGCGGGCACCGAGGAGATCAAGGTGATCGGCCTGCGGCGCGTGATCGCGCAGCGCCTGAGCGAGGCGAAGCGCAACATCCCGCACTTCGCCTATGTCGAGGAGCTCGACGTCACCGAGCTCGAGTCGCTGCGGCGTCACCTGAACGGCCGCCTGCCCGCAGGGGCCGCACCGCTCACTTACCTGCCGTTCCTGGCGCTCGCGCTGGTGCGCGTGCTACGCGACTTCCCGCAGTGCAATGCCCACTACGACGCGGAGCGCGGCGTCATCGTGCGCTACGCGGCCGTACATCTCGGCATTGCCACGCAGACCCCCGACGGGCTGAAGGTGCCGGTGGTGCACGATGCGCAGGAGCGCACGCTGTGGGAGTTGGCCGCGGAGATACGGCGCGTCAGCGAGGCGGCGCGCAGCAACAAGGCGCGGCGCGAGGAGCTCAGCGGCTCCACCATCACCGTCACCAGCCTCGGCAAGCTCGGCGGCATCGCCAGCACACCGATCATCAATGCGCCGGAAGTGGCGATCATCGGCGTGAACCGCGCGCTGGAGCGGCCGATGGTCGTCGATGGTGCGATCGCCATTCGCCGCACCATGAACCTGTCGTCCTCCTTCGATCATCGCTTCGTCGACGGCTACGACGCGGCGGCGATGATCCAGGCGCTGAAGGAATGCCTGGAGCACCCGGCGACGATTTTCATGGGCGACTGAAGGCGGCGCGGTCGCCGGCGCGGTCGCCGGCGCGGCGCCTCAGGAATGGTGGCCCGGGGCGCCGGCGTAGGTCTTCTCTCCCGCCTCGATCCGCAGCTGGAGGCGGTTCTGCGGCGGGGGCAGGGGACAGGTGGCGAAGTCGTTGAGTGCGCACGGCGGGTTGTAAGCCTCGTTGAAATCGAGCGCGACGCTGCTGCCGGTCGCGCGCGGGCCGGTCGGGCGCGGGATGTACAGGAAGCGTCCGCCGCCGTAGGTCTCGTGACCACTGGTGCCGTCGGCGAACATGATGAACAGCTCCGTGGCGTCGGGCTCCTCGAGCACCGTGTCGAGACGCCACTCGCGCCCCTGGCGCGTGAACACCACCGCCCCGGGCGATACGTCCTCCTCCACCATGCCGAGGATGTTCACGATCCTGATGTGCCGCACCGGCTCATAGGGCACGAAGCGCGCGTTGAACACCCAGCCGGTGCTGACCGGGAAGTAGGCGAGGCCGCGGAAGCCGAGGCGGCGCGGGCTGTTCAGGTCGCGCACCCGCACGCCGAGATTGCCCGCGCGCTCGATGAGGAAGAAGCGCAGCGCGCCGCTCTCGAGCACGGTCGGGTCACCGGAGGCATCGGACTTGAGGTCGAGCGTCCCGACCGGGCGGCCGTCGTGAGTCACGGCGCCCTGCGGGTCGGCGATGAAGCGCACCTGGTGCGCGGTGACGTCGAAGGAGCCGGCGGTGCGCGCGAGTGCGGGGTTATCGAGCACCAGCGAGTTGTCCGGGTCGCGGCCGAAGCTGTTGCCGCCGTCCTTGAGCCAGAACAGCCCCGCGAGTGTCAGCCAGCCGCTGTCGCTGGTGAGCGATTCGACGCGCTTCATGCGCCACTGGTTGATGCGCGCACGCTCGGCCTCAAGGTCCGGGCCGGGCGCCGGTGCGGACATCGCCGCGGCGCTCGTCAGCAACGCGAGCAGCGCGGCCAGTGTGGCGCTCGCGGCATCGCGAGCGAAGGCTGTGCGGGTCATCAGGCGCTCTCCTTGCGAGCGCACCCATCTTAATGCCATCGGCGCCTAGCGACCGAGGATCTCCGCGCGCACGTCGGCAATCTCGCGGGCGCGCGAGGGGCGGGCGCCCTCGCAGCGCTCGGGTCGCGGACAGCGATTGCTGCGCGGACAGATGATGCGCGCCGGCGCCTGCAGCGCATCGCCGATCCAGGCGATGTTCAGCACGTTCGCTACCGCGCCGAGCACCTGGGTCGCGGCCTTGGGGATGCGCGCCTCGCCGCGCCGGTGCAGGCACTCGCGGAAGATCGAATCGATCAGCGGCTCGCCCGGCACGCCATGCGAGGCGAGCGCCGGCGCCAGGTCGATCCCGACCGACAGCACGTGCGGATTGCCGGCCATGTCCTGTACGCGTATCGAGTGGCAGCAGTAAAGCAGCGAGCGCTCGCCGTCGCGCAGCACCGAGATCTGCGAGCCGCTCGCGCCGTGCTCGCCGTGGATCATGCGGAACACCGCCCAGTTGGGACACGGGTCGCTCACCTGCGCGAGGTTCCCCCAGGGCAGCGGGATGCCGTTGCCCCGATACACCGCGCGCAGGTACCCGGGCGGGTAGGCATCGAAGAAGTGCCAGTAGGGGTAGGGCGAGACCTTGGTCATGCGGCGCATGACTACCGCGGGCGTGAGCTCGAGCCGCGCCCCCGCCTCCACGCGGTAACGCTCGCGCGCCAGGAAACGCCGGAACGGCACTCGTGGGGCGAGCAGCGCACCGGCGAAAAAGCTGCACTCGAAGTCGCGCCAGGCGTGCAGCACGTCCTGGGCATTCATGCCGGCCGCGGCCGAGCCGCCCTCGGGGCTGCCGCCCATCTCCCCGCCGGTGGCGTGCGGGGATTTGAGGCCGTCGCCGCCATGCAGCACCTTGTGGCCGATGTGCGCGGCGAGATCAAACTTCAGGCGCGCCGGATCCGCCTGCAGCGCGCGGTTGGCATAGATCACCCGCGGCGCCTGGAAGAACGAGCGCACCATGCTGCGCACCTCGCGATCCTTGTCGCGCGCCAGCAGCGGCTTGCGATCGAACCAGCGGATCTCGAGCCCGTGGCGCCGGCACAGCCGCTGCAGGTCCTCGGCCGACAGCGGGAAGCGCCGCTCGCCGACGCTGTC
>Ga0210390_10005177_pt1 | contig 10946 bp, 9 predicted proteins | sample IncBWH11OmetaG_FD_161050 | JGI IMG/M metagenome (GOLD analysis project Ga0210390, IMG submission 161050) | Forest soil microbial communities from Barre Woods Harvard Forest LTER site, Petersham, Massachusetts, United States - Inc-BW-H-11-O ... | reverse complement strand
GCCTTCGCAAATTCCTCAACCCCGCCCCGCGCGGCCGCCCCCTGTGGCGCCCCGCGGCCCATCGCGGGGACCCGTCCCAACCCCCAAAGCCAGCCCGCGGGGGAAACCCCAATCAAGCCTGTCCGGTGGTCAGCAGCTGGAGCAGGACCGCGGCGGCGGCCGCGACATTCAGCGATTGAACCCGGCCGCTGCCGGGAATGGTCACGATCTCGTCGCAGACGGCGAGCGTCCCCGGGTCGAGCCCCTTTTCCTCGTTGCCGAGCAGCAATGCCGGAGGTTTGCCCCCGACATGCCGCGCCGGCGGCTCGCCCCGTCCGAGCGCCGACCCAACAATCCGGTATCCTCGCCGCAGTTCGTCCAACACCGCGGGGACGACCGGCGTGCGATAGAGCGTCACGTGCTCAAGCCCGCCTTCGGCCACCCGATAGCTTGCGTCGGACGGAAACGCCTGTTCCAAGCGGTCGGCAAGCACGATGCGCTCGACGCCAAAAAACGCCGCGGTTCGGGCAATCGCGCCGAGATTGTGCGGGTTGCCGACGCCGCCCAACACCAGGATCGGCTTGCCGTCGCGCGCCCAGCCGGCCGCCGCCGCCGGATCGAACGCGGCGAGCGGGCGCGGCCGCGCGATCGCGGCGACGCCGCCGTGCGACGTCGTGCCGGCGACCCGCGTCATTTCCGCCGCCGCGACCTCGCGAAACGGCTTGCGCGCGTGGGCGAGCGCCGCGCAGAAACCGGCGGTTTCGGCGCGCAGCCGGGGCTCGAAAAACAGCCTCTCCACGCGACTCGGATCGCGCTCGAACAGCGCGCTTACCGCGGCGAGCCCGCATATCCGCAACAAGGTGCGCTGATGCGGCCGCGGGTCGCGGGCCGCGACGGGAGGCGGGCGTGGACCACGACGCGCCACCGTCATTGCGAGGCGGCCGCGGACCCCGGTGCCGCATAGAGCCGCGCGGCATCCGCCGCGAGCGCCGCACGCGACGCCGGGCGCAGGTACATCATGTGCCCGCCCGGATACACCCGCACCGCGATTTGCGCGCGAACCGCCGCCGGCACCTGCAGCTGGTCGACAAACCAGCGCGACGACAGGTACGGCGTCACCAGGTCATAGCGGCCATTGGCGATCAGCACCTTGGTGCCGGGGTGGGTCAGCAACGCCGCTTCGAGCGCGGTCAACGCCAGACCGGGCCCGCCCTCCTGACGCTCGCCCTGCCAGTCCCAGTGCCGCGCGACGTCGCCCGAGAGAACCTGGTAGGGTTGGGCGGTGCGGTAGCCTAGCGTGTCGACTGCGTAGGCGTTGAACGCGGTCCCGAAATCGGCGGCGACCGGCCGCAACAGCGGGTCCTGGCGGTCATGCTGATCCGACGGCGCCTGCCGCACGATCGTGCCGTCGTAAAGGCTGACCATCTCGCCGCGCGAGCGCAGGATCTCGTCGGCGAAGACGTGATTCGGGACGCGCGCGCGGTAGCGGTGCACGATGTCGGCCGGAAGGCCGACGATCCCGGCAACCCGCGTGATAAACGGGTCGCCGGGCGACGGCCGGCCGGACAGCCCGGCGAGGCCGACCAGATAGTCCGAGAGCGCAAACGCCTCGACCGCACGCAGGTCGACGCCCGTCTGCCCGACGCCAAGCGCCGCCGCTGTCGCGGCGTAGGTCGGCAGAAAAAACCCGGCGGCGAGCACGTCGCGCTCGCTCGGGTGCAGGATCGACAAATCGAGCGCCGGCGAAATCAACAGCAGCCCGCTGACCGTCACGTCGGCGTCGCGCGGCAGGCGCTCGGCCATCGCCGCGGCGCGAAACCCGCCATAGCTTTCGCCAACCAGATAAACCGGCGAACCCCAGCGCTGGTGGCGGGTCAACCACAGCCGAACGACGGTGTCGAGCGAGTTCAAATCGGTCTCGACATCCCAGAACGGCTCGTCCGGGTTTTTCTCGCTGCCCTCGCCGCGACTGTAGCCGGTGCCGACCGGGTCGACAAAGACGAGATCGGTAAACGGCAGCCAGGTTGACGGATTGTCGACGAGATGGACCGGCGGCAGCGGCGCCTCGCCGCTCGGCGAAGTTTCCATGACCTTGGGCCCGAGCGCGCCCAGATGCAGAAAGACCGAGGCGGCGCCGGGGCCGCCGTTGAAGACGAAGCTGACGGGCCGCGGCGCGGCCGCCCCAGCCGGCAACATGTAGGAAACGGTGAAGATCGCGGCCGTCGTCGCCCCCTTGCGATCGGTCAACGGCAGGGTCTCGGCGACCGCGTCGTAGTCGAGATGCCGGCTTCCGAGCACGATCGAATGATGCGTGACGGAGGGCCGCGGCAGCGGGTTTGCCGGCTTCTCGTCAGCCCCGGCGCCGAAGGTCGCCATGACCAGCAGCACGACGGCGATCGCGGCAATTCTCGTCATCGTGCCTCGCTGCCAACCGGAAAACGTTGTTTGCACGTTACATCAGCGGCCGGGCAATGAAATACTGCGCTGGCCGCACAGTTGTCGCGGTCCGCCAACGGAGGGTCTGATGCCGAGCTCTGCACGCGTTGCGCTGATTACCGGCTGCGGCAAGCCGGTCGGCATCGGCAATTCGACCGCGCGGGCACTGGCCGCGTCCGGCGTCACGGTGGTCGTCTCAGACGTGTTGCCGGCGGGCGTCGCGAACGAGCACAACGTCGCCGGCGACACCGACGCGTCGTGGGGCGGCGTCGACAGCCTGGTCGAGGCGATCGCGAAGGCGGGTGGCGCGGCCTGCGCCACGCTCGGCGACGTCAGCGTCGAGGCCGATGCCGCGCGCATGGTCGGGGACGTGCTGAGCCGCTACGGTCGGCTCGACATCCTCGTCAACAATGCCGGCGCGCCGCAGGGTGCCGACCGCAACGAGATCGAGAATGTGCCGGTCGAGGCGTGGGAACGCACGATGGCGGTGAACGCCCGCGGCTGCTTTTTGATGTCGCGCGCCGCGGTGCCCGCCATGCGCAAGGCGGGGTGGGGGCGGATCGTCAACGTGTCGTCGAAAGCGGCGTTTCGCCCCGGCCGCAACCGCGCGACCTATGCCGCCTCAAAGGCCGCGATCGTCGGTTTTACAAAGTCCTTGGCGGTTGACCTGGCGCCGGTCGGAATCACGGTGAACGCGGTCTGCCCGGGCCCGATCCGCACCTCGCGCGCGATCAGCACCAACCGGCGCGAATATGGCGACGACCTCGAAATCGGCTTTGCCGAGCGTTCGAAGGCGATCCCGATCGGCCGCTTTGGCAGCCCAGACGAGGTCGCGGCGGTGATCGCCTTTCTCGCCTCCGACGCCGCCGCCTTTGTCACCGGCCAGGCCGTCGGCATCGACGGCGGCTGGTAACGAGGGGAAGGCAGGCGCCCGCACGCGAGCGCGGGTACCCGCGAGAGGGGCAAGGGCGTAGGCGCCGCTCAGCCGGGCAGCTTCCAGCCGATCCAGTCGCACAATGCCCGGCCCATGACGAGCTCGAGGTCGCGCCCTTTCAGAAACGGCATCTCCTCGGTGAACATCGTCACGCACTCCTTCCACGAGCACGGCATGCGGGTGATGTCGGTGCCCCAAAAGGTGCGCTCCGGCCCAAAAGCCTCGACGATCTGCTGGGTATATTTGTGAATGTTGCGGTAGGGGTAGGGCTGGCTCGAATTGCCCGGCGCGCCGGTCGCCTTGACCGCGACATTGGGGAGTTTCGCGAGCGCCAGCAATGCCGGCTGGTTGCCGTGCGCGGCGTCGTCCTTGCCGTCGCGCACCCGCGCATAGTGGTCGAGCAACAGGCGCAGCCCGGGATGACGCTCGGCGATCTGGCCGACCTGCGGCAGGTAGTTCGACGCCATCAGTGCGATTGGGATGCCAGCCTTTTCGGCCGCCGGCCACAGCCAATCCATCGTGCCGTCGGTCATCCAATTGGCCTGGTGCGGCGCGGTGAACGCGTACCGCAGGCCGAGCATGCCGGGCCGGCTTTTCCAGGTGTCGACCAGCGACCGGCTTTCCGGCTTGTCGAGCGGGAAATTGCCGAGAATGCCAAAGCGGTTGGGGTATTTGGCCGCCGCCTCCTCCGAGATCCGGCCCGAATTGGGGTCCCAGCCCGGCGGATGCAGCAGGCACGCGCTAACCCCGGCCGCATCCATGTCGCGGATGCACTCCTCCGCGGTATAGGAATTGACCTGGCGATGGGCCGGGTTGGTCGGCGGCCCGGCCGACCAGATGTGGACCTGTGCGTCGACGATCAGCATCGAAGATTACTCCATTTCATGAGCGTGGGGTGGGTTGGCGCAGCCAAACCCACTGTTGCGGCCGAAGGCGGTGGGTTGCGCTTCGCTTAACCCGTCCTACGGTTCTACGTTTCCTAGAGCCCATCCTCGTCTTTGCCGGCGGCCCGCCTCAAAGCGGGTTTGCGCCGACGACTTCCCAATGGTGTCGCTCGAACAGGTTCTGGCGTTCGTCCTCATTGCCTGGGCGGCGCTCCGACAGCGCCTCTATCAAGTCGCCGGCGGCGGCCGGAGTGTACAAAAACAGCACCCGGCCGGCCTCGCTGCCGGTGTTCTTCCAGGCATGCGGGATATTGCGCGGCATGAACGCGCAGGTGCCCGGCCCGCCGCCGCCGACCTCGTCGCCGATCTTGAAGGTGAACTCGCCAGCAAGCACCCAGGCGACCTCGTCGCTGTCGCGGTGCAGGTGCTGGAGGCTCGTGGTGCCGGCCGGCAGCGTCTCCTCGAACATCATGATGCCCCCGCCGGTCTCGCGCCCGAGAAGCTTTAACGCAAACGAACGCCCGGGCGTCGGGCTGTCGAAATGTTTGCCGCCGCCCGCGGGTACGACGAAGCCTGTTGCTGCGGTCATGCTCGTGTCCCCTTCCCTGTGGTAAACGACGACCTCGACGAGAGCGGACGGCCCCTTCGCTCACTCGGTGTCCGCACGCGGCGCGCTGACCCTTTCGCGGGCGACAGGATCGGTGGATGCCGGTTGCCGCCACGACCCACGGGCGCTACGCTCGCGTATAATTATCAAAAGATCGGCTGCTCGCCAAACGCATCGCAATTGGTGAAAGCGCCGAACGGAGGAGCGCCATGCTGGAGCTGCTCGAGCAGCAACAATCGCTCACAGCCAACCAGTGGAAGATATTCACCGCGTCGATCCTCTCGATCATGCTGGATTTCTTCGACTTCCTGCTGATCGGCTTCACCCTCGCGTTTTTCGTCCGGGATTGGCACCTGACCTACGGCCAATCGGGGTTGATCCTGTTTTCGTCGGGCGTGGCCGCGGTCCCGGGGGCGATCTTCTTCGGCTGGCTCGGCGACAAGATCGGCCGCCGCAAGGTGTTCATGATCACGATCCTGACGTTTTCGCTCGCCACCGGTGCGATGGCGCTGACGCCGGAGCATGGTTGGGTCTACCTCGCCGTAATGCGGTTTATCGTCGGGTTTGGGGTCGTCGGCGTCGCCGCGGTCGACATGCCGCTGTTGCAGGAATTCGTACCCGCGGCAAAGCGCGGCTGGATCAGCGGGCTGTCGATCGCGCTGGTTCCGGGCGGCGGCTTGCTGGCCGCGATGTTTGCCGCTTTTCTCAGCCCGATCGTCGGCTGGCGCGGGCTGTTCGCCCTCGGCCTCGTGCCGGCGCTGCTCGCCTTTCTGATCCGCGTCTGGGTCCCGGAATCGCCGCGGTGGCTGATTAGCCGCGGCCGGGTCGAAGACGCGCGGCGTTCGCTCGGATGGGCCCTGCAGATCCCGCCCGAACAGATCGTTCTGCCGGCCTCGCCGCCGGCGCCGCAGAAAATCTCGTGGCTCGAATTGTTCAAATACCCCCGCAGCATCGCCGCCGGCGCGCTGGTCGGGTTGAGCCAGACGGGTGCGGTCGGCCTCGGCCTGTGGATGGTGACACTGCTCGTGCTGGTGTTGCGGATAACGCCGGCCGAGGCCTCGTTCCTGGTGATCTGGATCAGCCTCGTCCAGATCGTCGGGCGCGGCATCGGCTCGTGGATCACCGATTTGATCGGGCGGAGGACCGCCGGCGCTGTGTGCTGCCTCTTGGCGGCGGTGGCGACCTCGCTCGCCGGCTATCTGCATGCCGTCTATATTGGTGCCGTGCCGATGTTCTTTGTCCTGCTGCTGCTTCAGGGCTTGTTCGGCAACGGCAACTCGGCGATCAGCTATCCCTATATGGCCGAGATGTGGCCCGCCGCGTTGCGCGCCAGCGGCTACGGTCTTGTCTACGGGATGTCGAACCTCGGCAAGTTCATTGGCCCGGCCGGGCTCGCCGTCATCATCGGCGCGTCCAACTACGTCAGCCCGAAAGCGACCCTCGCCGGAATCGTCCCGGGCTTCAACTACTTTGCCGTGTGGTACGTCCTCGCCATTGCCGCTTATCTGCTGATCGGGTTCGAAACCCGCGGACGCACGATCGAGGAGCTCGATGCCGCACTCGCGCGGCGCAAGCCCCTCGCGGCTGGATCGGGATAGGAGAAACGCGCGGTTTCCCGCTTACCGTTGCATCCCTTGTGCGCCGGCGGGTACGTCGTAAAAGGCGAGAGTCATCGAGACACTCGTGTAATAGCCCATCAGGGTGATCACGTCGGTGATGCCGACATGGCCCAGCGCCTTGACCGCTCTGTCGTAAAGTCCTTGCGCCACCCAGCGCGACTGCGAGAGGCACGTCGCCATCTCATAGACGATTTGCTCGCGCTCGTCGGCGAACGCGGTGGGCATGGCGGACAGCATCGCCTCGACCTTTTCGGCCGGCAATCCGACCTCCTTGCCGCGCCGCTCATGCGCATTGGTCGGATAAGCGGAATGCCATTTGCTGTTAGTGATGATGACGGCGATTTCGCGCTCGCGCTCGGAAAGGGAGTAACCGCCGGGGTGAAAATGCGCGCCGACCGGCCCCGCCGCCTTGGCCAGTTTCGGGTTGTGCACCCAGATCTTGCTCGGCCCGCCGACGGCGCCGCGGGTCTCGATCAGCGAGCGGTAGCCTTCCTGCTGCTCCGGCGTCATCCGGTCATAGGGAATTTCGGCGTAGCGGCCAAAAGTCGGCGTTTCCGGCATTTTTCGGGTTTCCTTCAAAATCGCGTAACATGGAAGGGTGGGTTAAGTGCAGCTTAACCCACCCTTCGCGGGCAGCGCGAAAGGGGCGCGGTGAGCCCCCACCCCCGTTCTTTCCGCTAGCGGGCCAAGCCTTCGGCGCCGGCCGGGACATCGTAAAAGGCGAGAGTCATCGACACGCTCGTGTAAAAGCCCATCAAGGTGATCACGTCGGTGATGCCCTCATGGCCGAGTGCCTCGACCGCGCGGTCGAAGAGCCCCTGCGACACCCAGCGCGAATTCGAAAGACAGGTCGCCATCTCGTAAATGACCTGCTCGCGCTCGTCGTCGAACGCGGTCGGCAACCCCGAAAGCATTGCCTCGACCTTGTCGGCGGGCAATCCGGCGGCCTTGCCGGCGCGCTCATGCGCATTGGTCGGATAGGCCGAGTGCCACTTGCTGTTGGTGACGATCACGGCGATCTCGCGCTCGCGCTCGGAAAGCGAGTAGCCGGTGCGAAAATAGGCGCCGAGCGGCCCCATCACCTTCACCAGCTTGGGGTTGTGCACATAGATTTTGTTCGGCCCGGGGAGGCGGCCGCGCGCCTCGATCAGCGAGCGATAGCCTTCCTGCTGCTCCGGGGTCATCTCGTCGTAGGGGATTTCGGCATAGCGGCCAAAGGTCGGCGTCTGCGGCATTTTTGGGTTTCCTTCCCCTGGTGAATTTCCGTCGCATCCTGCAACAGCAGCACGGCAGTGTCGACCCGCAGAAAATGGCCGCGGGTCGGGACCGGGCGCGTCAACCGCCGGCCAGCGCCTCTAGCAGCGGACGCAACAAACCGTCGCGCGGCCGCCAGCGCCCGACCGCGCTCTGATAGAGCGGCTGGCGCACCTGGACGGCGCTTGCGGTGTGGACGGGCCGCTCGGTCTTGTGAAATTCGAGGCACGCCTGGTCCCATTCGAGACCGCAATGGGCGACAATGGCGCGCGCCTGCGGCGCGAACTCCCGGACCAGCTCCTCGTAACTCACCTCGAGCATCACCCCGGATGGCAGCACCCGTCGCCAATGCTCCATCAGCCTTTCGTACGCGCGGTAAAAGCGGCCGAGCTCGGCGAGATCGTAGGCGTAGGGATGCTCGCCGCCGAACAGCAACGAGAAGCACGACAGGCAGGTGTCGACCGGATCGCGCCGGATATGCACGAGACGGGCGTTGGGCAGTGCCAGATGGATCAGCCCGGCAAACCGGAAATTCGCCGGCATCTTGTCGGTGATGCGTCGGGCCTCGGGCGCATGCGGCGTCACCGAGGCAAGGTAACGGCCGCCGATGCGCCGCAGCTCGGTGTCGCCGATGTCCGCGGGAACCCCTTCAGGCCCGCCGCCGAGCGCCGCCACCGCCGCCTCGAAATCGCCGAGCTCGCCGGCGCCGTGGATTTGCGGGTGGCTCGCCAGCATCTGCTCGACCAACGTCGTGCCCGAGCGCGGCATGCCGATAATAAAGACCGGCACCGGAGAGGGATCGCCGGCGCCGGCCCGCTCGCGCATCACGGCGGCGCTGAACAGCGCCTCGATGCGCTCCAGATAGGCGATCGTCGCCGGCTCGTCATAGGCGGCTTTCGCGCGCTTCAGGGCATTCCCGTGGAGGAGGTGGTCGAACGCGCGCTCGTTCTCGGCAAGGTCGGCATAAACTTTGCCGAGCGCAAAATGGAGGTGGATGCGCTCGTCCTCCGGCAGCGCCGCGATGTCACGCGCCAGCCCCTCGATCAGGGCGCAGTGCGGGTCGCCGCGCTGAAAGCGCTTGGTCTCGGCCAGCGAGCGGTAAAATTCGGCGCGCCGCGGCTGGATTGCGATCGCCTGTTCGATCGCGCCCTGGGCCTCGCCGAGCCGGCCGAGGGTCCGCAGCACCGTCCCGCGCCCGTGCCAGGCCGAGGCGAGTTGCGGGGCGAGCGCGAGCGCCCGGTCGAATTCCGCCAGCGCCTCGTCATGCCGCCCCAGGAGCTGTAGTGCCGCGGCGAGGTTGTTGTGCGCCTCGGCCGAGGACGGCCTGAGCGCCACCGCGTTGCGGCAATGCTCGGCCGCCTCGGTAAACCGGTGCAGCGCGCGCAGCGCGGCGGCGAGGTTGCTTTCGGCTTCAAAATAATCGGGCGCCAGCGCGAGCGCCCTGCGGTAGCGGTCGACGGCCTCGGCGTCGCACCCGAGCGCTTGCAGCGCCAATCCGAAATTGTTCTCGACCTCGGCATAGTCGGGCTTGATCGCGAGCGCCGCGGCGTAATGACGGATCGCTTCCTGCGCGCGCCCGCCCATGCGCAGCGCGATACCGATTGCGTTGTGGGCCTCGGCAAAATCCGGCTTTTGCGCGAGCGCCTTGTCAAACTGCGCGACGGCGTCGTCGAACCGGCCCTGGCGAACGAGGACCAAGCCAAGGTTGAAGAGCGCCTGCACATGGCCCGGAGCACGGCGCAGCACGGCCCGGTAGAGCCCTTCCGCCGCTGGCAGAAGGCCGTGCCGCTGCAACGCCAGCGCCCGGCGAAAATCGCGTTTGCGAACACCGGCGGCGCGCAGTCGGCTGATCAGCTGCAGAGACACGGGTCGACACCGGCGCACTCCCTTGTGCGACGAACATATCGCACAAGGGGTGGGGTGTCGCGGGTCAGGTGGCGCCGGCGGAGGAGGGGGTGGCGGTGGGCTGGGCGGGGAGGGTGTTGGTGTCGGTGCGCGGCACGATCGCCCATTTGGGGTCGCCGGGGATGGCCCCCGGGGTGACCCCTTGATAGACGTTGGGGGCGAACCAGCCCCATGCCTGGGCGGCACCCGGGTCGTTGTGGTCGACCGCCATCGCCAGCCCCGGCATCGCCCAGATCGGGTAGCCGTCATCCTGCCCGGTCTGGGTCAATTGGCGGACAAAATACTGCACGAGGTCGCCGTCGCCGCTGTTGCCGGCGGCGGGCCAGCCATTCCCGGTCACATAGGCCGGGGTCATCGCGGCGACGACCGCCGCCCAGCTCGGCAGAAAGCCGCCGCCTTGCTGCTCGACCGGCAGCTCGTACTGGGCGAGGAGCTGCGGGTGGCCCGAATTGTCGATCATGCCGACGACAAACTGGTCGGTCATCTTGCGGATCGGGTCGACGGCAAAGCCCAGCTCCTCGGCGCGGCCGAGCGCGTAATGCAGATACCAGTGGTTCCACGGCGCGGTGTACGAGCCGACCGCCCCGGCGGCAAAGATGTCGGCGGCGACATTGGCGAGGACCGTCGGGTCGGAGCCGTTGAGCCCTTGGCTCGCACTCTCCCAGTTGCCGAGCGGCGGCAGCTGGCCCGACACCGGGCCGCCGTTGGTGCTGTTAAGATCGCCGGTCTGCGCCCCCCACAGCTTGACCGCCTGGCCGTCATAGGCGGTCCCCGAGATGCCGAAGCTGCCTTCCCAGCGGGCCAGCGCGTCGTTTGTCAGATAGGTGAAGTAGGCCTTTTCGGGGTCGGCATCGGGGGCGGCGAACGCGGTCTCGGCGCGGTTGCGCAGTACCCAGGCGGCCCCGCGCAGCGCGTCGTCGATGCCGCCCTCGGCCCCGGTCGGGCCGCGCCCCGAAGCATCGCCGGTATCGGCGCCGTTGTAGCGCGCCGCCGAGAACCCGGCCCACAGGTACATCTCGTTCAGGTACCACGGGTCGCCGGTCAGCACGTATTGCGGGTAGAATGGGCTCGGCTGGTGTGATCCGTCAAATGACCAGGGCTGGCTCTGGTTGAACGGCCCGACGATCGCGACGTTGTCGTCACCCTGGCAATGCTGAAACGGCACGCCGACCGCGGTGCAGGTGGCGCTGTAGTCCCACACCTGGGTCACGAGCGAGGCCCGGTCGGTCAACGACACGGTGTGGCCGAGCCCGGTGCTGGAGCCGGCCGGGTCGGCGCGCGACAGCCGCTTGGCGGCGACACTCTCGCGCAAATTGCCGGGGAAGGCA
>Ga0210390_10005176_pt1 | contig 10948 bp, 8 predicted proteins | sample IncBWH11OmetaG_FD_161050 | JGI IMG/M metagenome (GOLD analysis project Ga0210390, IMG submission 161050) | Forest soil microbial communities from Barre Woods Harvard Forest LTER site, Petersham, Massachusetts, United States - Inc-BW-H-11-O ... | reverse complement strand
CGTGCCGGACATCGAGGCGAAACTGGCCGAGGTGACCGCGGCAGGTGCCACCGCGAAGGATCCCGTACGCGACGTCGGCGGCGGCCGCCTGGTGGCCACCGTCACCGACCCGGATGGCAACGTCCTCGGGCTGCTTCAGGACCGATGAGGGCCGGTACCGTCTGACAGATGGAGACACGATGAGCATGGCCACGAGGCCGGACACACGGTCGGCTGCGCAGCCCGTTGCCGACCGCCACGATCTGATCCGCGTGCACGGCGCCCGCGTGAACAATCTCAAGGACGTCAGCGTCGAGATCCCGAAGCGCCGTCTGACGGTGTTCACCGGGGTCTCCGGCTCGGGCAAGAGCTCCCTCGTGTTCGGCACGATCGCCGCCGAGTCGCAGCGGATGATCAACGAGACATACAGCGCCTTCGTGCAGGGCTTCATGCCGACGCTGGCGCGGCCCGATGTCGACGTGCTCGAAGGGCTGACCACCGCGATCATCGTTGATCAGCAGCGGATGGGGGCCGACCCCCGCTCCACGGTCGGCACCGCCACTGACGCCAACGCGATGCTGCGCATCCTCTTCAGTCGGCTCGGGCAGCCGCACATCGGCTCGCCCAAGGCGTTCTCCTTCAACGTCGCGTCCATCAGCGGGGCGGGTGCGGTCGCTTTCGAACGCGGCGGCAAAACCGTGAAGGAGCGGCGCACCTTCAGCATCACCGGCGGCATGTGCCCGCGCTGCGAGGGCCGGGGCACGGTCACCGATATCGACCTGACCCAGCTCGTCGATGACTCCAAGTCCCTCGCGGAGGGCGCGATTACGGTCCCCGGCTACAAGGGGGGCGGCTGGAACTCCCGGCTTTACATCGAGTCCGGCTTCGTCGACCCCGACAAGCCGATCCGCAGGTACACCAAGAAGGAGCTGCACGACTTCCTCCGCCACGAGCCGATCAGGATGAAGATCGCGGGCATCAACATGACCTACGAAGGGCTGATCCCGCGGATCCAGAAGTCGATGCTGTCCAAGGACAAGGAGGCGATGCAGCCGCACATTCGAGAGTTCGTGGACCGTGCGGTGACCTTCACTGCCTGCCCGGAGTGCGCCGGCACCCGGCTCACCGAAGCGGCCCGTTCCTCGCGGATCAAGGGCATCAACATCGCCGAGGCGTGCGCTATGCAGATCAGCGACCTGGCCGAGTGGGTCGACGGCCTCGACGAGCCGTCAGTGGCACCGCTGCTCGGCGCGCTCAGCCAGACCCTTGACTCGTTCGTGGAGATCGGGCTCGGCTATCTCAGCCTCGACCGTCCAGCGGGCACGCTCTCGGGCGGCGAAGCGCAGCGGACCAAGATGATCCGGCAGCTCAGCTCGTCGCTGACCGACGTCACCTACGTCTTCGACGAGCCGACCATCGGGTTGCACCCACACGACATCCAGCGGATGAACGAGCTGCTGCTCCAGCTGCGCGACAAAGGCAACACGGTGCTCGTCGTAGAGCACAAGCCCGAAGCGATCGCGATCGCCGACCACGTCGTCGATCTTGGCCCGCGCGCCGGCACCGAGGGCGGCGAGGTGGTGTTCGAGGGCACCGTCGAGGACCTGCGGGCCAGCGACACGCTCACCGGCCGTCATCTCGACGACCGAGCCGCCCTGAAGGAGACGGTCCGCAAGCCCGCCGGCGCGCTGGAGATCCGCGGCGCGACGACGCACAACCTCTGCGACGTCGACATCGATATCCCGCTCGGGGTGCTCGTCGTCATCACCGGCGTCGCCGGCTCCGGCAAGAGCTCGCTCGTGCAGGGCTCCGTCTCCGGCCGCGAGGGCGTCGTGACGATCGACCAGGGCGCGATCCGCGGCTCGCGACGGAGCAACCCGGCGACGTACACAGGGCTGCTTGACCCGATCCGCAATGCGTTCGCCAAGGCTAACGATGTGAAGCCGGCGCTGTTCAGCGCCAATTCCGAGGGTGCGTGCCCCAACTGCAACGGGGCAGGCGTCATCTACACGGACCTGGCGATGATGGCCGGGGTGTCCACCACCTGCGAGGAGTGCGAGGGCAAGCGATTCGAGGCATCTGTGCTGGACTACCACCTCGGCGGCCGCGACATCAGCGAGGTGCTCGCGATGCAGGTGACCGAGGCGCAGGAGTTCTTCGCCGACGGCGAGGCGCGCACGCCGGCTGCTCACGCCATCCTCGGGCGGCTCGCCGATGTCGGGCTCGGTTACCTCACCCTCGGCCAGCCGCTGACGACGCTGTCCGGCGGCGAACGGCAGCGGCTCAAGCTCGCTACCCACATGGCGGAGAAGGGCGGCGTTTACGTGCTCGACGAGCCGACCGCGGGTCTGCACCTGGCCGACGTCGAACAGCTACTCGGCCTGCTCGACCGGCTCGTCGACGCCGGCAAGTCTGTTGTGATCATCGAGCATCATCAGGCGGTCATGGCGCACGCCGACTGGATCATCGACCTCGGACCCGGCGCCGGGCACGACGGTGGCCGGATCGTCTTTGAGGGCACACCCGCCGATCTTGTCGCGGCCCGCTCGACCCTCACCGGCGAGCACCTTGCGGCTTACGTCGCCGACTGACCGAAGCCCACGCGAGCGCACACCGGCCATGGCCGGTGAATCCGGCATATCGACCTTCGCCGAGGACGCCGGCGCCGCTGGCGAGGTAGCCGGCGGTAGCGTTTGTCTCGGATCCGCGGAAGGTGACAGCCGACGCTGCGGGGAGGTCGTGCGATGGCGCCAGACTGGCTGACCGTCATTGCGTGGACCTATCTCTCGGTATGTTTTGCCTGCGCGGCCGCGATCGGGTACGACATCGCGGTCAACGGCCGCCGCCAGCCGATGGGCGTGATGAACGCGGTTTACCCGATCACCGCCCTCTACCTGGGCCCGTTCGCGCTCGCGTTCTACTGGCGCTGGGCACGAGCTGCCCGCCAGGCGACGACAACCGCGCGCACGTCCATGAAGCGGGCAAGCCAGTCCCAGCTGGCATTGGTAGCTGCCGACGCCGCTAGCGGATGGCCAGCTGCCGCCAACGGGAGCGCCGAGCCGGCCGAGCCGGGTAAGCCCCGATGGGTCAGCATGGCGATCGAGGTGAGCCACTGCGGCTCGGGATGTTCCCTCGGTGACGTGATCTCCGAGTTCGCTATCTTCTGGCTAGGCCTGAGTATCGCTGGCGCGACCCTGTGGGCCGAATACATCGGCGACTACATTCTTGCCCTCGCGTTCGGCATCGCCTTTCAGTACTTCGCGATCGCGCCGATGCGCGGCCTCGGCATCAAGGACGGCCTCAAGGCGGCAACCAAGGCCGACTTCATCTCGCTGAGCGCTTTCGAGATCGGCCTCTTCGGCTGGATGGCCATCATGACGTTCGTGCTGTTTCCGGCGCCGCATCTCCTGACGCCAAGCTCAGCAGCCTTCTGGTTTCTCATGCAGATCGGCATGATCATCGGATTCTCGACGTCGTGGCCAGCGAACGTCTGGCTTGTCAACCGGGGCATCAAGGTGCCCATGTAGCTGACCTGCGTCGACGCGGCTGGCCCTGAGGCCGAGTCAATGCGAAGATGGGCTCATGAGCAACGGCAGAGACACCGAGCTAGCCGACACCCTGGCCGAGGTGGGCCGCAAAGTCGGGCAGGCCATCACCGACGCGATTGAGCGCGTGCGGCCGGCTTCCGATGCGGTGGCTGAGGTTTTTCGCCGCCCGGAGGTCCAGGCGCTATTCGAGCGTGCGGACAAGGCTCTGCGGCGCAGACCGTGCCTGTGTTTCTGCCGGAATGCCCATCCAGATGATCGATCCATCTGCGAGACGTTCGACGCGGTTGTCACGGGTCAGCACAGCTCGGAGTTGTTCGGTGACATCCAGGTGCCGCTTTGCGCTCCGTGCGCGGCCGCGCGGGCAGCGCGCGAATTCGTTGGCTGACCTGGCGATCCCGGGGGCTGCGGTCGCGCGCTTATCTCTGTAGCTCAGCTCACACTGGCCACTGTTCCTGGCGGTATCCCATGTCCCAGAACATCCACTCGTAGCGGGTCGTCGCGCGGAAATGCCGTCGCACGCGGTCCCGCTCCGCCGGGCCGAGGCCGGGACCGAGCTGGTCGGCAACGGCGATGACCTCCAGCGCTTCGGCGCCGAACTCCTCCGCGCCGTAGGTATCGATCCACTTCTGGTAACGCGGGTCGGGCGAGCCCTGGCCGACCAAGTGCTTGCCTACCTCCCAGTAGATCCAGTAGCACGGCAGCACGGCGCCTACGCCCTCGGCATACGAGCCGCCGCGGACGGCGGCCAGCAGGTAACTCGTGTAGGCGAGGGTCGTCGGGGCTTCTTCGGCTGCGGCCACGGCCGCGGCATCGATGCCGAGGTCAGGGAGCAGCGACTCGTGCAGGCTCATCTCGACGTCGACAATGCCGGCTGCATGCCGGGCGAACATCTCAGTCCCAGCAGTATCGGGGGCGCGGCTCGCGACCGCGGCGAGAGCCTGGGCGTACGACCGCAGGTACAGCGCGTCCTGGACGACGTAGAAAGTGAACGCCTCCGCGGGCAGGCTCCCGTCGGTCAGCCCGCGAACGAAGGGATGCGCCAGGATGGCGGCGTAGGTATCGGCGGTGCTGTCCCACAGCTCAGCGCTGAAGCTGTCGCCCATCGTGTTGCTCTCCCGGTCCGGCGTCGGCCTGGCTGTCAGCCAGCCGCAGCTTATCGTGACATGTCGGCAGGCCGAGATCATGCCTGCGCGACCGGCGGCGCGTCCGACTGCGCGACTGGCGATGCGTCTCGCCGCGGTTGGGCGCGCCGATCAGGCCGACCCCGAGCCCGGCGAGCACCACGCCGATCCCGGCCCACATGACCGGGCTGGGTGCTCGGCTGCCCGTCACTATCCCGGTGAGCGCAGCCGCTACCGGCGCGATGCCAGTCAGCAGGCCCACTCGGCCCGGCCCGAGCGCCGCGACCGTCGAGTACCACAGCACGAACGCCACCACCGTTACCCCCGCCGCCAGGTAGGCGATCGCGCCGAGCTCGGCAGTCGACAGCCGTGCGGCGGCTGCCGGGCCCTCGGTGATCAGAGCCAGCACGGTGAACATGGCCGCCCCGAGCCACACGGAGTGGACGGAGACTCCCCAGGCTCCGTGCCGCCCGAGCACCGGGACAGCCAGCAGCGTGAAGGCCGCCTCGGTGGCCAGCGCCACGACCGCCCAGGCGATGCCCGCCAGGTCGCCGTGGCCAGCGCCCTCGACGAGGACCGCGCCCATCGTCACCACGATGGCGGCCACGACGATCTTGCGCTGCGGCACCTGCCCTTGCAGCAGCGGCCCGAGCACACCGAGCACCACCGGCGCGCACGCCACGGCGACGGCGATCATGGCCGGCTGGGCATGCGCGACGCCGCGCACGACGGCGATGTTGAACAGCACGAGGCCAGTCGCGGCGATTCCGGCCAGCCACAGCCACTCGCGGCCGCGCGGCATCGTGATAGGGACGCGCCGCCAGCGGGCCAGTGCAACGAGCACGACGGCCGCGATGCTGTAGCGGATGGCTTGCGCCATCAGCAGGGGCGCCGTCGTGAGCGTGGCCGAGACGGCCACGCTGCTGCCGACGAGGACCATGCCCAGGGCACCGGGCGCGATGGCCCGCGGTCCCGGCTGCGCCGGGCCGCGGTTGCTGACTGTGCTCACGCATGAGACTCTGCCGGAGTAATGGACCCATGGAAAGGTCCAATGCATGTCTAGAGGACTGGTCCATTATGGGAACGGACTTCCTTCAGCTCGACCGTGCTTCTGCTCCGGCGGGCGGCTTGGCGGACTGGCTGACCAGCCAGCTTCGCGGTGCTATCGCGGACGGCCGGATGCCGGCTGGCAGCGCGCTGCCCGCTAGCAGGGTGCTGGCCAGCGAGCTGGCTGTCTCGCGCGGTGTGGTCACCGAGGCCTACCGGCGGCTTGCCGAGGAGGGGCATGTCGCCGGCCACGGCCGGGCGGGGACAAGGGTGGTCGCCGCGGTGACGCAGGCGGTCCGCGTGACGCCGGGCTCGCCGGATCTGGGCCCGCAGTTCACACCAGCCGAGCCGACGTGGCCAATGCCGGGCGCAGAGGGCCAGCCGCCCCGCGGCCATCCAGGCCCCGGCGTCTTCGATGCGATGAGAGCTAGCGCCTGCCGGATTGACCTGACGCCGGGGGTGCCGGACCTGGCCGCGTTCCCGCGTTCGGCGTGGCTGCGCGCCGAGCGCACGGTGCTGAGCGAGCTGGCGCCCGCCAGCTTCGGCTATGGCGACCCGCGTGGGGCGCCGCCCTTCCGGGTGGCGGTGGCCAACTGGCTGGCGCGTAATCGCGGCATCCGCGTCGCCCCTGCTGAGGTGATCATCACGGCGGGCGTCGCCCAGGCGCTGGCGCTGCTGGGCAGCTCGCTGCGCGAGGCAGGCCTGACCGAGGTCGCAGTGGAGGACCCTGGCTCACTCGGCGCGCGCCAGCAGCTGGAGAGCTGGGGTCTCGCCACGCCACCCGTGGCCGTCGACGACCGCGGCCTGCGCGTCAGCGAGTTGCGAGCGAGCGGCGCGGCCGCCGTCATGATCACCCCGGCGCACCAGTTCCCGATGGGCGTGGTGCTCGACGGTGCGCGACGCCGCGACCTTCGCCAGTGGGCGATGGACGGCGGGCTGGTCATCGAGGACGACTACGACGCCGAGCATCGCTACGACCGGCCGCCGGTGCCTGCCCTGCGTGCGGCGCTGCCCGACCAGGTCTGTTACGCGGGGAGCGTTTCCAAGCTTCTTGCCCCGGCGCTGCGAGTGGGCTGGCTGCTGGTCCCGCCGGCCTTGCACGAGCCCGTGGTGACCGCCAAGCGGCACATCGACCTCGGCAACGCCGTCCTGCCGCAGCTCGCGCTGGCCGAGCTGATGGCGTCCGGCGACCTGGAGCGGCATCACCGGCTCCTCCGCAAGCGGCACGTGCGCCGCCGCGATTCGATGATCGGTGCGGTGCGCGCGTACCTGCCGCAGGCGCGCGTGCACGGCGCTGCCGCGGGGCTGCACCTGACGCTGACGTTCACTGACTGGGAATCAGGCACTGACCTGGGATCGGGCCGATCGGACACTGACCTCGCCGCCGCGGCGCTCGAACTCGGGGTGAAGACCCAGCCGCTGTCCTGGCATCGCCAGCGGCCTGGCCCGCCCGGACTGGTGCTCGGTTACGCAGCCAGCACCCCGGCCCAGATCGATGAAGGCATCGCGGTCATCGCCGGAATCCTGCGACCACGGCGACAGCGCTAGCCAGTACTTCGGCGTTAGCCAGTACTCCGATAGGGGTCGGCGCGGGGATCGCCGGAAGGGTCGCCGTTCCCGGCAAAGTCAGCCGCCGGAGCGCCTAGTGCTCGCGGTGCTGGCACGCCCGCGGCTGCTTCGGTGGTCGTGCGCGTGTCGTCCTCGCCGTCGATCAGGTGACTGTGGCTGATCGCGGTGACGCCCGCTACCAGAAGCGCCAGTGCGAGTGCCTCGACGGCGAGGTCGCCGGTACTGGCGTCGAAATGCTCGCCGAATACGAATAGTCCAAGCAGGCTTGCGGCCAGCGGATCCAGGATCGTGAAGCCAGGCTGTGACGCCGCGAGCGGGCCAGCGGCGAGCGCGTGCGAAGCCAGCAGCAGGCTGAGCGCGCCGGCGCCCACGAGGACGTAGAGCGACCAGTTAGAGAAGATCGCGCCTGCGCCGCCGCCGAGGTGATAGCTGAACTCCTTGATGACGGCCGCGACGAAGCCCCACGCGACCCCGGTGACCGCGCCGAGTACCGCAGCGCGCTGCGCTGCCGACGCCGCCGACCTGCGGTGCCGCAGCCCGAAGGCTGCAGCGAGGCCGGCCACCACGACGCCGATTGTCACCAGTCCGGCGAGCACCCACAGCGCCGCCGGCGCGTGCTGCCGCCCGCCCGACGGGGATGCGGCGAACAAGAAAAGTCCAAGCCCGGCACACATCGCGGCGGCCGCAAGCCAGTCGCGCCGTCGGACGGTCCGCGAGCCCAGGATCGCCATGTAACCGAACACGAAGAGCAGTTCCAGCGCGAGGATGGGCTGGACCAGCGCAAGCGCGCCGTAGCGCAGAGCCGACACCTGGAATACGAAGCCGAGGATCATGCTGGCGATGCCTACCAGCCAGATGGGACGCCGTGCCAGCCGGAACAGGAGCCAGATGTCGAAGCCGGTCGGGTGGCTCTCCTTGGCCCCGAGCCGCTGGCACACCGAGGACGTGGCTGTGCACAGGCTCGCGAGGAGCGCGAGCGGGATTGCCTTCTCCATCTCCCTCCAGCCTGTCTCCTCGACCGCCGCGTCACCGGCCCGGCGATGCCGCCGGCGGACGCTCTCCGCCTCGCGGCCGGCGCACGTTCCGCTGGCATTCAGGTATAACCCTGACGTTAACGTTAGACCTGTCTGTCCACTAGATATCCAGCGGGTGCGTTCGCCTAGGGCGGACACGGCCGGGCCACGCCCATCACGGCAGCGCCCATCACGGCAGCGCCCATCACAGCAGCGCCAGTCACACCATCCCGCATCTCGAGCCGCTGGCACGCCAAACCCCGGAGAGTACTGCCGGGCGAGGACCGTCGTGCCGAGGACAGATCCTGGTTAACATGCCTTCGCCCGACATAGCCAACCGGCGCCGGGGTCTATTCCGCGGTGCTAGCCCGTATCCGCCGTGCTCGCCCTTGCCGGTTATCTCGGGCCCAGGCCGCGCTGGACGCGCAGCAGGTACTCACGCCGATCGAGCGGATTGTGATCGGTCCGCGGCCTGGCCGGGGGAGCGCCCCGGACTGGCTGGTACCGCGAGAACTCTGCCTCCAGCGTGCCTTCGCCACGGGTCAGGCCCGGTAGCTGCCGCTGCAGCGGATCGACCTGGCCGGCCGGGATCTCGCCGGCTACGACGCACGAGTCACCTGCGACTTCCGGCGCCTGCAGGCCGGCGCGCAGCCGGCCGAGGACGGTCAGGACCGGCGGCAGGCAGTCAGCCGGGACCTCGAGCCGGAAGCCGCTGACGGGCTCGCAGACAACCGTCCCTGCTTGCCGCAGCGCGCTCATCAGCACCAGCGGGGTCAGATTCCGGAAGTCTCCGGCTGAGCTCGACCACTTGCTCCAGCCATAGGGCGGCGGCGGAACGAAACCGGTGTGCGTGAGCGTCACGACGCAGTCGATGACCTCCCAGCCGTGCAGGCCCTGCCGCAGCGTCTCGCGGGCGGTCTCCTCGACCGCCTTGATGAACGCGAGCGGCATCGAGCCGAGCTCGACCGCCAGCCGGAACGACGTGCCGGCGCCAGCCGGACCAGGCTCAATACGCAGCCCGACAGTGGCGCGGAATGGATTGCCGCCGCAGTCCATTCGCTCGACCGCCGCGCCCGACGACAGGACGCGCTCGACGCAGATCGTCGTGCTCTCGCGGAATCCGACCTGGAGGCCGAACTCTGCCGCCAGGGTTGCCTGGATGACCTCCTTCTGCACCTCGCCGTACAGGGAAACGCGCAGCTCGTGCCCGATGTCGTCCTGACGCAAGTTGATCAGCGGGTCCTGCTCGGCGAGCTGAGTGAGTGCCGCGTGCAGAGCAGGCCGGTCCGCGGCCGCCGCCGGGACCACCAGGGTCTCGAGCGTGGGCGGGGCGAACAAGTGCCGCCGCGCCGCCACTGCGGCCGGGCCTATCGTGTCGCCGATCTGCACGTCCGGCAGGCCGCAGACCCGGGCGATCTGCCCGGCGCTCACGGCCGCACTCGGGACCGGGGGGCCGCCGGACAGGACACTTAGCGCAGTGATCTTTCCGTCGGCGCCGTTCCCGTAAGGCACCGGCTCCCTGGTCCGTACCGTCCCGGCGAACATCCGCACGTAGGCAACCTTCTCTCCGGAGGGCTCGCGGTCGACCTTGAACACCGTCCCGGTCGCGGGTGCCAGGGCGTCGCCGGCCGCCGCTGGCAGGAACTCGGCGACTCCGGCCATGAGCGCGTCGATGCCGGATCCAGTAACGGCCGAGCCGAAGTAAGCCGGATATACCAGGGCCTGGCCTGTCTGCGCGGCCAGTTCGGCGCGCAGCCTGGCGTACGAGAGCGCTTGCGGATTGTCGACATACTCCGCGAGCAGGTCGTCGTCGCGGCGGGTCAGGACGTCGGCGAGGCTCGCCGCGTGCGCTGCATCGGCCGCCCCAAACTGGACAACCGCAGCGTCTCGTGTGCCGGGATCGGTGACGGCGCCCATTGCCGCGACCGCCGGGGTCAGCCGCTTAGCTATCTCGGCCAGGACGCGGTCCGGGCTGGCTCCGCTGCGGTCGATCTTGTTGACGAAGAAGACGGCAGGCAGCTGCAGCCGCCGTAGCGTCCGCATCAGGATCCGGGTTTGTGCCTGCACGCCCTCGACCGCGGACACGACAACTACGGCGCCATCGAGCACGCCCAGGGTGCGCTCGACCTCGGCGATGAAATCAGGGTGACCGGGCGTGTCGATCAGGTTGACGACCAGGTCCCCGACCGCGAACGAGACAACGGCGGCCTTAATCGTGATGCCGCGCTGGCGTTCGAGCGCCAGCGAGTCGGTCTGGGTGCTGCCGTCGTCTACCCGGCCGATCTTGTCGATAACTCCGGCGGCGAACAGGAGCCGCTCGGTGAGGCTGGTCTTGCCGGCGTCTACATGCGCCAGGATGCCCAGATTGAGCGATTGCACGAAGCGTCATGTCCTTTGGCTTGGCGGTATCTGCCATCGATGAACATGAGCGCTGCTCGCATCTCGCTCTCTCCTCTCGGTCTCAACGGGGATCTCAGGACCCGGTGGTAGTAGAACAGCGGCCGGCCAAGGCCCGCAATTGGTTATCTGCAGGCGCGGCTATCGGTAGGCGCGGGCCTGGAGCTCGAACAGCTCCGCGTACAGCCCGCCAGCGGCCATCAGCTCGGCGTGGCTGCCGCGCTCGCAGATCCGGGCCGTCGCGCAGCTCCGGTGATCTGGCGCGAACGTGTGC
>Ga0210390_10005175_pt1 | contig 10949 bp, 10 predicted proteins | sample IncBWH11OmetaG_FD_161050 | JGI IMG/M metagenome (GOLD analysis project Ga0210390, IMG submission 161050) | Forest soil microbial communities from Barre Woods Harvard Forest LTER site, Petersham, Massachusetts, United States - Inc-BW-H-11-O ... | reverse complement strand
ATTTGCAGCCGCTCCTGGGGGTCTTCGCCGCGGATGCCAATGGCGGCAAGCACACGACGCCGCAAACCTGAGCGCCGCGCTGCTCCTGGGCTTTACCAGCGCCCACGCCAACTGCACGGGCATCCGGCTCCTCCGGTTCGTCGGTGGTGGCGCGGGTTGCAAACCTCGCTGCCGGGCCGCACATTCAACCGACGCAGGAAAGGATTGTGCCGATGGAAATGACCGGCGAATTTCGCATCCCGGCGCCGCGCGAGCGCGTCTGGCAGGCGCTCAACGACCCCGAGGTCTTGAAGCAGGCGATCCCCGGCTGCCAGACCATCGAAAAGGTCTCGGACACCGAGTTCACCGCCAAGGTTCGCGCCAAGGTCGGGCCGGTCAGCGCGACCTTTGGCGGCAAGGTCAACCTGACCGACCTCGACCCGCCAAAAGGCTACACGATCTCGGGCGAAGGCAGCGGCGGGGTGGCGGGCTTTGCAAAGGGCAGCGCCAAGGTCAACCTCGACGAGGACAGCGGCGAGGCGACCGTGCTGCGCTACGAGGTCCAGGCGCATGTCGGCGGCAAGCTGGCGCAGATCGGCTCACGGCTGATCGACGCCACCTCGCGCAAGATGGCGGAGGATTTCTTCACCCGCTTTGCCGGGGTCGTGTCGCCGCCGGCGACGGAAAACGGCGAGGCCGCGACAGCCGAGCCGCCGGGCGGGGCGGTCTCGGGGGTCGCGCGCGAGGCGCTCGCCCCGGAGACTGCCGAGCCCCCGTCCGGAGCCGCCCACGCCACGGCCTCGCCGCGGCTGTCGCCGGCGGTGTGGGTAACCGGGCTCACCGCGATCGTGGCGTTGATGCTCTACTACTTCACCCGTCACGGCGGCGTTCGCTGACCGCTGCGAACGCCTTGACCCAAAGGGCCTGCCGCACGAAACTCCGCCGCGCCGCGGCCGCCGGGTGACGGCAACGACGCGCGATCGAGGGAGGTTTTCGATGCAAAAGACGGTGAGCCTCACCGTAAACGGCAAGCCGGTGTCGGCGACGGTCGAGGGGCGCACCCTCTTGGTGCAGCTGCTGCGCGAGCAGCTCGGGCTGACCGGGACCCATGTCGGCTGCGACACGAGCCAGTGCGGCGCCTGCGTCGTCCATGTTGACGGCGAGGCGGTCAAGTCGTGCACCCTGTTGGCGCTGCAGGCCGAGGGGCGCTCGGTGCTGACGATCGAGGGGGTCGCGACCGGCGACACCCTGCACCCGATGCAGGAGGCGTTTCGCAACAACCACGCGCTACAGTGCGGGTTTTGCACGCCCGGCATGGTCATGAGCGCGCTCGACCTCGTCAAAAACAACCCGAACCCGACCGAGCGCGAGATCCGCGAATACCTCGAGGGCAATCTCTGCCGCTGCACCGGCTACCACAACATCGTGCTTGCGATCGCCGAGGGTGCCGCCGTCATGCGCGGCGAGGAGCCGCCGGCAAATGTCCACGGAGCGGCGGCGGAGTAGGCCCGTGACCACGGTCGGAACGCCGGTCCGGCGGCGCGAGGACTACCGTTTCCTGACCGGACAGGGCACCTATACCGACGACATCAACCGGCCCAATCAGCTCCACGCCTACATCCTGCGCAGCCCGCACGCGCATGCGCGGATAGCGGGGCTCGACACCGCCGCCGCGGAGCGGGCGCCCGGCGTCGTCGCGGTCTATACCGGCAAGGACATGACCGCGGATGGGGTCGGCGGGCTGCCCTGCGGCTGGCAGGTCCATTCGAAGGACGGCTCGCCGATGGCCGAGCCGCCGCATCCGCCGCTCGCGGTCGACCATGTGCGCCATGTCGGCGACCCGGTCGCGGTCGTGATCGCCGCGACCTTGGAGCAAGCGCGTGAGGCTGCGGACCAGATCGACATCGACTATGTCGAAGAGGCGGCCGTCGTCGATCCGGGCGACGCGCTGAAGCCCGGCGCGCCGCAGGTCTTCGCGGAGGTGGCGGGCAATCTCTGCTACGACTGGAGCCTCGGCGACCTCGCCGCGGTCGACGCCGCGATTGCCAAGGCGGCGCGAATTGTCAAGCTCGACCTCGTCAACAACCGGCTGGTTCCGAACGCAATGGAGCCGCGCGCCGCGATCGGCGAATACGATCGCGCCACCGGCGACTACACGCTCTATACGACGAGCCAGAACCCGCATGTGATCCGCCTGTTGATGGGCGCCTTTGTATTGCACATCCCCGAGGCGAAATTGCGCGTCGTGGCGCCCGATGTCGGCGGCGGCTTCGGCTCCAAGATCTACCACTACGCCGAGGAGGCGATCGTCACCTGGGCCGCCGGCAAGCTGCGGCGCCCGGTCAAATGGACCGCCGAGCGCTCGGAAAGCTTCATGTCCGACGCGCATGGCCGCGACCATGTCACCCATGTCGAACTGGCGCTCGACGCGCAAGCGAAGTTTCTGGCGCTCAAGGTCTCGACGATCGCCAACATGGGCGCGTATCTCTCGACCTTCGCACCGTGCATCCCGACCTATCTCTACGGGACCTTGCTCGCCGGCACCTACACGACGCCCGCGATCTATGTCGAGACCAAGGCGGTGTTCACCCATACCGTGCCGGTAGACGCCTATCGCGGCGCCGGCCGGCCAGAGGCGACGTTCCTGCTCGAGCGCATCGTCGACCTCGCCGCCGACGAGCTCGGCATCGACCCGGCGGAATTGCGCCGCCGCAACTTCATCCCGGCCGACGCCTACCCGTACCAGACACCCGTCGCCTTGCAATACGACAGCGGCGACTACGGTGCGACCCTCGAATTGGCGCTGAAGGCGGCGGACTACGCCGGCTTCGAGGCGCGCCGGCAGGAGGCGATGGCGCGCGGCAAGCTGCGCGGCATCGGCATCGCCACTTATATCGAGGCGTGCGGCATCGCCCCCTCGGCGGTCGTCGGCTCGCTGGGCGCCCGTGCCGGGCTTTACGAGAGCGCCGCGGTCAGGGTGCACCCGACCGGCAGCGTGTCGATCCTGACCGGCTCGCACAGCCACGGCCAGGGCCACGAGACGACGTTCTCGCAGCTGGTCGCCGACCGGCTCGGCATCCCCATCGAGAGTGTCGAGATCGTTCATGGCGACACCGCCAAGATCCCCTACGGCATGGGCACCTACGGCTCGCGCTCGCTGGCGGTGGGCGGGTCGGCGATCGTCCAGGCGATGGATAAGGTCGTCGCCAAGGGCCGCAAGATCGCCGCCCATCTGCTCGAAGCCGCCGAAGCCGATGTCGAGTTCGCCGACGGCAAGTTCAGCGTCGCCGGCACCGACCGCTCGAAAAGCTTTGGCGAGGTGGCGCTGACCGCCTATGTGCCGCACAACTATCCCGAGGATCTGGAGCCGGGGCTCGACGAGACCGCGTTCTACGACCCGAAGAACTTCACCTACCCGTCGGGTGCGCATATCGCCGAGGTCGAGATCGACCCGGAAACGGGGCACCTGGCGGTCTGCAAGTTCATCGCGTCGGACGATTTCGGCCGGATCGTCAACCCGATGATCGTCGCGGGCCAAGTCCATGGCGGGCTCGCCCAAGGGATCGGCCAGGCATTGCTCGAAGGCTGCGTCTACGACAAGGAGACCGGGCAACTGCTGACCGGCTCCTACAACGACTACGCGATGCCGCGCGCCGCCGATTTTCCAAATTTTGTGCTGTCGACCAATGTTACCCTGTGCACGCACAACCCGCTCGGCGTCAAAGGCTGCGGCGAGGCGGGGGCGATCGGCGCGCCGGCCGCGGTCACGAACGCCGTCGTCGACGCGCTGAAGCCGCTCGGCGTGCGCCATCTCGACATGCCGGCGACGCCCGAAAGGTTGTGGCGCACGATCCAGCAGCACCGCCAGCCGCTCGCCGCGGATTAGCGTCCGAAAATGACGCCCCTGTTGTCCCCTCGTTCTCGTCACCCCCGCGAAAGCGGGGGCCCAGGGCCAAGCGCACCACCGGCCGCCCTGGCTTCCCGCTTGCGCGGGAATGACGGGTAAACCGGAGAGCCCCGATGTACGAATTCGAGTATCACAAGCCCGCGAGCCTCGACGAGATCGCCAGCCTGCTCGTCGCCAACGAGGAGGCGAAGCTCGTCGCCGGCGGCATGACCCTGGTCCCGACCTTGAAGCAGCGGCTCGCCAAGCCGTCGGATCTCGTCGACCTCGCGGCGATTACGTCGTTGCGCGGCATCACCGACGCCGGCGACGCGATTGTGATCGGGGCGATGACCCGGCACGGCGAGGTGCACAATTCGCCGGTCGTCAAGCAAGGCATCCCGGCGTTGGCGGCAATGGCCGGCATGATCGGCGACCCGGCGGTGCGCAACCGCGGCACGATCGGCGGCTCGGTCGCCAACAACGACCCGGCGGCGGATTATCCGGCCGCACTCGTGGCCCTCGGCGCCACCGTGCACACGACCAAGCGCGAGATCCCGGCCGAGCAGTTCTTTACCGGCATGTTCGAGACGGCGCTCGAACCCGACGAGATCGTGACCTCGGTGCGGTTTCCCAAGACCCTGAGCGCCAATTACCAGAAATTTCGCAACCCGGCCTCGCGCTACGCGATCGTCGGGGTTTTTGTCGCCCGTCGCCCGGACGGCGCGCGCGTCGCGGTGACCGGCGCCGGCCCCGGCGTCTTTCGCGTGCCCGAGATGGAAGCGGCGCTCGCGAAATCCTTCACCCCCGACGCGATCAAGGACATCACGATCCCCGACACCAACCTCAATTCCGACATCCACGCGTCAGCCGAATATCGCGCCCACCTGGTCGGTGTGATGGCCCGACGCGCCGTCGCCGCCTGCGCCTAGCCGCCGAAGGCAGCCGCCCGCCGCGGCCTCGCCGGCCGCAACGGCCAGCTCGACGGTCGGTTCTCGAAGCGCGCTCAGAGGCTCTTCCCGTTCGCGTCGCGCCAAGCGCCGGCATACCACCACAGCGGGCGGCCGAGGGTCTCGTCAAAGAACGTCTCGCCCGGATAGCGCCCCGCCCGCGGCCGCGCCTCGCTTGTGCCGGCTCGCGGCAATTGGCGAAAGCCGAGATCGAGCAGCTGACGCAGCCAGGCGGTCTCGACGGTGTGGTCAACCGGCTCGAAGACGCCGCTGTCGCCAGGCATTTCCAGCGCGTGCGGGATCTCGACGATGCCGTCGGGCGGCACCGGCAGCTGGGTTCCGCCGGCGAGCTCGACCGTGGTCGGAGCCAGCCCCTCGGGCGCGATCAGCCGGTGATAGATCACGGGGCCTGTCTCCTTTCGAGGCGAGCGCCGGGGTCGGCGGCGAGCGCCGCCAGCAGTCGCTGGGCCGGCTGCGAACCGCGGCGGACCGCGGCGGCGCGCCGGGTCTCGGCGATCAACCGCCCGATCCGCGCGGCGGCGTCCATCGCCCCGGGCGCGGCGTCGGCGCCGTTGCCGCGCGCCAGCAGCTCGTCGCGCAGCCCGTGCAGCACGGCCTCCTGGTCGAGCGCCTCGGCGAGCGCCGCGCGGCAGCCCTCGGCAAAGTCGCAGGCTGCGTCGACCGCCGCGGCGCACAGCGCCTCGTCGCGGCGGCGCTGAAGCTCGCGGACCTTTGCGGCGCAGCGCTGAAAGACCTGCTCGGCCGCCGGCAACGCCGCCCGCGCCGCAGCGGCTTCGCCGGCCGACGCGGCGAGCCGCGCCTCGGCGGCGTCGATTTCCGGGCTCGGCTCCGGTCGCGGACCACCGCCGCCTTCAGCCAGCCACGCGCCGAGCCGCCGTTCGTCGACGGCCCGCAGCGCCGCCAGCTCGTCGGCGAGCCGCGCGGCCTCGGCGATCAACGCGCCGAGCCGGGTCGCCTGCCCCTGCGCCGCGGCAAGCTCGGCGCCGGCGGCGCCAAGCTCCTCGATCGCCGCGGCAAGAAGGGCGCGCTGCGGCCGGCGCAAAACCGCGGCGTCATCCGTCCCGGCCAAGGCCGGTCGGCAGGCGGGGTCGGTCGGGCCATCCATAGTCGCCTCCCTCAAAACGTCGCCGGCGTCGGGCGTGAGCCGAAGCGGCCCGTCGCAAACATCCCCGGCGGCAACATGCGGCAAACATAGAGGCGGGCGCCGGCGAGCGGCACCTGCGCAGTTGCAAGCTCGGAAGTTTGCGAGCTCGGCGGCGCGCCGGAGCCAACTAAAGCGACATCTTTAGCGCCTTGCGCAGTTTGCGGACGGTCTCGGCACTCTTGAAGCCGTAGGGCGGGTCGGCCGCGGACAGGCCGAGCTCCCGCAACGCGAGAGCCAGCACCCGCTCGTTGCCGGTGCCGGCGGTAAAGGCGCCGCGCTGCCACAGCGCCAGCAGCGCATCGCGCAGCATGGCCCGCGCCGGACGCTCGCGCCCGCGACCGCTCTGCGCGGGCGCCGCGGCGATCGCCACCTCGACGCCGGCGATTTCGGAGCGGCCGGGCAGCATCGCCGCGTTGCGCGCGAAATCGAGCCGCACGCGGCCGAACCAATCGGGCTCGATCTCCTTTCGGGCCCCGGCGCAGAACCCGCTCGCGCGGTAGCGGCGGGCGCGCCCGGATTGCTCGAACGCCTCGACCAATTGCTGCTCGACGGCGGCGATTTCGGAAAACAGCCCCGGCGGGCCGCGCCGGCTGGCGACGAACGCGTCGAACTCGGCCCCGCCCGCCGCGCCAAGCGGCGACGGCGCCCCGGCGAACGGCAGCGCCGCCCCGCGCTGCGAGAGGCGCCGCCGCCCGGCGGCGTCGAGGGCGGCGGTGAACGGCGGCTCGCGCCGCTCAGGGTCAGGGCCGTGGTCCTGCTGGCGCTGCCATTCGACCGACCCGGGGGCGTAGACCGGGGCCGCGTCGGCCTCGGCCCCGCGCTCGAGCGCCGCCGCGAGCCGGCAATACCGCCGCCACAATTGACGGTCGGCAAGCGCAACGAGCGCGTCGGCCAAGGTCGAGATCGGGCTTGGATCGGAACTGGGCAATGGCACCCCTGCGACACGGGCGACCCGATTGTCGGGAGCTGACCGGCGCGGGGCAAGACCGCGTTGCGCGCGAGCCATCGAATTGGCGTCTGGCAGCCGCGCGGGCACGCCAGGGATCGTCCGCTTTGCGCTATGGTAAGCTTTGCTTATGATCGCATGACAATTTTCCGGCGGTGTTCGGAGGGCCGAATCGCCTCGGGAGAGAACACGGAGCATCGACCGTGCCGGCCCGCACCACCTGTTTGCTTAAACGCCGAGGCCCCAGCGGCACGCCGCCGGGGGCGGCGACGTGAAGAGCGACGCGCGCAGCCCGCTCGGCAACCGCACCGCGATCACCGTGTCGATCATGCTGGCGACGATCATGCAGGGCGTCGACAACACGATCGCCAACGTCGCCCTCCCCTACATCCAGGGCAGCCTGTCGGCCGCGCAGGACCAGATCGCCTGGGTGCTGACTTCGTACATCGTCGCGGCGGCGATCACGATGCCGCTAACCGGCTGGCTCGCCGGCCGTTTTGGCATCAAATACCTGTTTTTGATCTCGGTCGGCGGCTTCACCATCGCCTCGGCCTTGTGCGGCAGCGCCACCAGCCTCGACGAGCTGGTTTTTTACCGCCTGCTGCAAGGCGTCTGCGGCGCCGGGCTGGTGCCCCTCTCGCAGTCGGTCCTGATGCAGATCAACCCGCCCGAGCGGCACGGCCAGGCGATCGCGGTGTGGGGCATCGGCGTCATGCTCGGCCCGATTTTTGGCCCGATGCTCGGCGGCTGGTTGACCGAAAGCTACAGCTGGCGGTGGATTTTCTATATCAACCTGCCTGTCGGCATCGTTGCGTCGCTGGGCATTCTGATTTTCATCCGGGAGGCGCGCCACGCGCATCGCGAGGCGTTCGACTTCTTCGGCTTCACAACGCTCAGCATCGCCGTCGGCGTGTTGCAGATGATGCTCGACCGCGGCGAGCTGAAAGACTGGTTCGGCTCGACCGAGATCTGGGTCGAGGCGGCGGTCGCCGCACTCGCCGGGTACCTTTTCATCGTGCACACGGCGACCGCGGGCGAGCGCTCGTTCCTGAACCGCGACCTGTTGAAAAACCCGAACTTCGCAGTCGGGACGATCCTGATGTTTTTTGTCGGCGGCATTCTCAGCGGGACCTTGGCGCTGATCCCGACGATGCTGCAATCTTTGATGAACTATCCGGTGTTCACGACTGGGCTCATCACCGCGCCGCGCGGCGTCGGCACGATGGCGGCCATGTTCATCGTCGGGCGGCTGATCAACCGGGTCGACAATCGCCTGATCATTCTTTCGGGGCTGCTGATGACCGTCGTCTCGCTGTGGCAGATGACCGGGTTTTCGCTGCAAATGGGCATGGCCCCGGTGATCACGTCAGGGCTGCTGCAAGGCTTTGGGCTGGGGTGCACGTTTGTCCCGCTAAACACTCTCGCACTCTCGAACCTGCCGCGGCACATCTTGACCCAGGGAACCGCCCTGCGCAGCCTGATGCGCAACCTCGGCGGCAGCATCGGCATCTCGATCTTCGAGGCGCTGCTGACCCAGAACACGCAGATCGTGCATTCGCGGCTGATCGAGCATCTACGGCCGGACAACCCGCTCGCTCGCGCGCCGTTCCTGTCGGCGCCGTTCAGCCTGACCGAGCCTTCGGGGATCGCCGCGCTCAATCTCGAGGTCACGCGCCAGGCGGCGATGGTCGCCTATATCGACGTCTACACCTTTATGATGATGATCGTGCTGGTGACGATCCCGCTGCTTTTGTTGATCCGCCTGCCCCGCGAACGCGCGGCATCCCCAGCGCTTGCCGCCGGCAGCCTGCGGCCCCGCCGCGCCACTTGAGGGGGCAGCGGCGCCGAGCCATCGAATTCGCGCCTACCAGCCGCGCGATCAAAACAATGGGTGGCTTCCGCGTTTTCTATCATAGCTTATTATCACGTATGGTACTTCTTTTTGGGCCGCCATGAACCTCGACCGCAGCTTTGGCTACCTCGTTCACGATGTCGCGCGCCTGTTCGCGCGGCGCTTCAATCAGCGCGCCCTGCTGTTCCTCGGCCTGACCCGGTCGCAATGCCGGATCCTCGGCTATCTCGCCCGCCACGAAGGCATCAACCAGGCCGGTCTTGCCGACCTGCTCGAGATCAAGCCGATGACCCTGGTGCGGCAGATCGACCGGATGGAAGAGGAAGGCTGGATCGAACGCCGCCATGACCCGGCGGACCGCCGCGCGCGCCGATTGGTGCTGACCGAAAAGGCCCGCCCGTTCCTCACCCGCGTCCTCGAATTGTCGACCAAGGTGCGCAGCGAGGCGTTTGCCGACCTTTCCGAGGAAGAGGGCCGGCGCCTGATCGACCTGTTGCGGCGGGTCCACAAGAACCTGGCCGAGCCCGCCGCACTGCCGGCGGCGGCACCGTCGCCAACGGCTCGCGAGCCCGGGGCGCCGCGCCGGATGCGGCGCGAGCCGCGGGTTCACGCCGGCTGGCCGGCGCTCGGAGGCCACCGGTGACAACGTCCGCCGAAGACGAGGCGCCCACACTCGGGGTGCTGCGCGCCGGGCTCGACACCCGGCCGGGGATCGCGCGCAAACGCCCGCTGCGCCAGCGGCTGCGGCTGCCGCTGATGCTGCTCGGCCCCGCCGTCGTGCTGCTCGGCGCCGCCTACTGGTACCTGACGACCGGGCGTTTCATCTCGACCGACGACGCTTATGTCGACGCGGCGAGGGTGGCGGTCAGCAACGAGGTCTCCGGCCGCGTCGCCGCGATCGACGTTCGCGACAACGAGCGCGTCAGCGCCGGGCAGGCGCTGTTCAAGCTCGACCAGCGGCCGTTCGTCATCGCCGTCGAGGAGGCCAAGGCCCAACTCGCCGCGACCCGGCTGCAGATCGAGGCGATGAAGGCGACCTATCAGCAGAAAAAGGCCGACGCCGCCGCCACCGAGGCGACGCTAGTCTATCAGCAGCGCGAGCTCGAACGCCAGCAGCGCCTGCTGGCGTCGGGCACCGCCTCGCAGTCGCAATACGACCAGTCCAACCACGCCTACAAGATCGCTCGCGAGCAGCTGGCCTCGAAGGAGCAGGATGTCGCCAGCACGCTTGCCAGCCTCGGCGGCGATCCCGACATCCCGGTCGCGCAGCACCCGATGGTCGAGCATGCGCAGGCGGCGCTCGACCGCGCCGAGCTCAACCTGTCGTACGCGGTGGTCCGGGCGCCCGAGGACGGGATCGTCACCAAGGTCGACCAGCTGCAGGTCGGCGACTGGGTGCAAGGGGTCGACACCGGCGCCGCGCCGACCGCGCTCTTCTCCCTCGTGTCGACCAAGCACGTCTGGGTGACCGCGAATTTCAAGGAGACCGAGCTGACGCATATGCGGCCCGGGCAGACCGCCACGGTCGAGATCGACACCTACCCCGACACGGTGTTCCATGCCAAGGTAGAGAGCCTGAGCCCGGGGACCGGCCTCACCTTTTCGCTGCTGCCGGCCGAGAATGCGACCGGCAACTGGGTCAAGGTGGTCCAGCGCCTGCCGGTGCGGCTCGTGATCGACGAGCTCGACCCGAACCACCCACTCGCGTCCGGGCTCAGCGCCACGGTCGAAGTCGACACCCGGTTCCGCCGGCCGTGGCTTGACCGGGTGGACGGCATACTGAGCTGGCTGTCGGGCGCAGGAACGAGCCGAGCTGCCGAACGGTGAAGTCCGAAGCTCCGCCCCCGGTCCTCAACCGGGGCTGGATCACGATCTCGATCATGCTGGCGACCTTCATGCAGGGGGTCGACACGACGATCGCCAATGTCGCCCTGCCGCATATGCAGGGCAGCATGTCGGCCTCGCAGGACCAGATCGCCTGGGTCGTCACCTCCTACATCGTCGCCGCGGCGATCATGACCCCGCTGACCGGCTGGCTCGCCAACCGCTTCGGCATCAAATACGTCTTTCTGATCTCGGTCGGCGGCTTCACGGTGGCCTCGGCGCTGTGCGGCGCGGCCGGGAGCCTGGCGCAGCTCGTCGTCTACCGCCTGCTCCAGGGCGTGTGCGGCGCC
>Ga0210390_10005173_pt1 | contig 10951 bp, 10 predicted proteins | sample IncBWH11OmetaG_FD_161050 | JGI IMG/M metagenome (GOLD analysis project Ga0210390, IMG submission 161050) | Forest soil microbial communities from Barre Woods Harvard Forest LTER site, Petersham, Massachusetts, United States - Inc-BW-H-11-O ... | reverse complement strand
TTCGGCAACCAGCGTGGCGTCAAGTTCGGGCTTGCGGATCTCGACGATGTTGATCACGACGTCGGATTCGGTGATGTCGGCCACGCGCTTGCGCAGCTTGTCGATATCGGCGCCCTTCTTGCCGATTACGACGCCGGGGCGTGCCGAGTGAATCGTCACGCGACACTTCTTGTGCGGACGTTCGATCACGATCCTGGCTACCGCCGCCTGTTTGAGCTCCTTATGCAGGATCTCGCGGATCTTGACGTCCTCGTGCAAAAGCTTGCCGTATTCGTTCTTGCCGGCGAACCAGCGGGAATCCCACGTCCGGTTAATGCCCAGGCGCAGCCCGATCGGATTGATTTTCTGACCCATCGTATTCTCCTGCGCCTCTGTTAAGCGCTCGCCTCGACCTGACGAACGACGATCGTCAGCTGCGAGAACGGTTTGAAAACCCGGCCCGAACGGCCACGGCCGCGGGGGGCAAAACGCTTCATCACGATGCCGTTGCCGACATGCGCTTCGGCGATAACCAGATCGTCGACGTCGAGATCATGATTGTTTTCGGCGTTGGCGATCGCCGATTCCAGGCATTTCTTGACATCGACCGCGATGCGCTTGCGCGAAAACTGCAGGTCCGCAAGCGCGGCCGAAGCCTTCCGGCCGCGGATCAGCTGCGCCACCAGGTTGAGCTTCTGCGGACTCACCCGCAGCATCCGGGCGACCGCCTTGGCCTCGTTATCGGCGAGGCTCCGTTCGCGCTTTGATTTGCTCATCGCTTAAATCCCTAAAAGCCTGCTTCTCAAGCCTTCTTGGCTTTCTTGTCGCCGGAATGGCCGTGGAAGGTACGCGTCGGCGAGAACTCGCCGAACTTGTGACCCACCATTTCCTCATTGACCGATACCGGCACGTGCTTCTGGCCGTTGTAGACGCCGAACACCAGGCCGACGAATTGCGGCAGGATGGTCGAGCGGCGGCTCCAGATCTTGATCACGTCGTGACGGCCGGACGCACGCGCCGCATCTGCCTTCTTGAGCAGCGAGCCTTCGACGAACGGGCCTTTCCAGACTGAACGAACCATTCCGGCGTTCCTTACTTCTTCCGCTTGTGGCGGCTGATGAGAATGAATCTGTTGGTCGACTTGTTAGAACGTGTCTTCTTGCCCTTGGTCGGCTTGCCCCACGGGGTAACCGGATGACGGCCACCCGAAGTGCGGCCTTCGCCGCCGCCGTGCGGATGATCGACCGGGTTCATCGAGACGCCGCGATTATGGGGCTTGCGACCAAGCCAGCGGTTGCGACCGGCCTTGCCGATCGAGATGTTCATGTGGTCCGGATTCGAAACCGCTCCGATGGTAGCGGTGCAGCGACCGTGCACGAGGCGCTGCTCGCCGGAGTTCAAACGGATGATGACGTATTCCTGGTCGCGGCCGACCAGTTGAGCGTAGGTGCCGGCGGAGCGGGCAAGTTGACCACCCTTTCCGATCTTCAGCTCTACATTATGGACGATGGTGCCGATCGGCATGTTGCCGAGCGGCATGACGTTGCCCGGCTTGACGTCGACATGGGCGCCGGCGATCACGGTGTCGCCGATCGAAAGCCGTTGCGGCGCCAGGATATAGGCCTGGGTGCCGTCGGTGTATTTAACGAGCGCGATGAAGGCGGTGCGGTTCGGATCGTATTCCAGCCGCTCGACAGTGGCAGGCATATCGACCTTGGTGCGCTTGAAATCGATGATGCGGTAGGTCTTCTTGTGGCCGCCACCGCGGAAGCGCACGACCATGCGGCCGACATTGTTGCGCCCGCCCGTGGACACCTTTCCTTCGGTCAACGCCTTGACCGGCTTGCCCTTGTAGAGCGCCGAGCGATCGACCATCACCAACTGGCGCTGGCCCGGTGTCGTGGGGTTGAATGTTTTCAATGCCATCGCTGTGCCGCCTTATAGCCCGGTGGTGACGTCGATGCGGTGGCCCTCTTCGAGGGTCACGACCGCCCGCTTCACGTCCGACTGCGAACCGAAATTGCCGCGGAAGACCTTGCTCTTGCCCTTGCGCACCAGGGTGTTGACGCTTTTGACCTTGACGTCGAACAGCTTCTCGACCGCTTCCTTGATCTGCGGCTTGGTGGCCTTGCTTGCAACCTTGAACACAACCTTGTTGTGTTCGGAGGCCATCGTCGCCTTTTCGGTGACGACTGGAGCAACGATGATGTCGTAGTGGCGCGGATCGATGTTCTTCATTTGAAGCGCGCCTCCAGCGCATCGATCGCCGCCTTGGTGAGTATCAGCTTCTGACGGCGCAGGATGTCGTAAACGTTGATGCCCTGGATCGGCAGAACGTCGATATCGGGAATGTTGCGGGCTGCGGTGGCAAAGCCGGTGTTGAGTTCGGCGCCGTCAATGATGAGCGCGTTGGTCACGCCGAGCCCGGAGAAATGGCCGATGAGCGCCCTGGTCTTGGCGCTTTCCAGCGCGGCCTTGTCGATCACGATCAGGCCGCCATCCTTGGCCTTGGCCGAAAGCGCATGGCGCAGCGCCAGCGCCCGGATTTTCTTCGGCAGATCGGTCGCATGCGAGCGCACGACGGGGCCGAAGGCACGGCCGCCGCCGCGAAATTGCGGAACGCGGGCCGAGCCGTGGCGAGCGCCACCGGTGCCCTTCTGCTTGTACATCTTCTTGCCGGTGCGCCAGATCTCCGCGCGCCCCTTGGCCTTGTGGGTCCCGGCCTGACGCTTGTTGAGCTGCCACTGCACGCAGCGCAGGATAATGTCCTTGCGCGGCTCAAGACCGAAAATCTCGTCGGAAAGTTGAACCGAGCCGGCAGCTTTGCCCTCGAGGGTCGTGACTTTCAGTTCCATCTCACGCGCCCTCCTGCTGGGCCCGGCGCTTCAGCCGCCTGCTCGCTGCCTGCGGCAACCCTGAACTTGCCGGGCTTCGGTGCGTCCTTCGGCAACGGCTTCTTCACCGCATCGCGCACCGCGATCCATCCGCCCTTGGAGCCGGGAACCGCGCCTTCGACGAGGATCAGGCCACGCTCGACATCGGTCTGGACCACGCGCAAATTGAGCGTGGTGATGCGATCGACGCCCATGTGACCGGCCATCTTCTTGTTCTTGAAGGTTTTGCCTGGGTCCTGACGCTGACCGGTCGAACCGATCGAACGGTGCGAGATCGAGACACCGTGGGTGGCGCGCAGGCCACCGAAATTCCAGCGCTTCATGCCGCCGGCAAAACCCTTGCCGACCGAGGTGCCGGTAACGTCGACAAACTGGCCGACGACGAAGTGGTCGGCCTGGATCTCGGCGCCGACCGGGATCAGCGCATCTTCCGACACGCGGAACTCGGTCACCTTGCGCTTGGGCTCGACCTTGGCGACGGCAAACTGGCCGCGCTCGGCTTTCGGCATGTAGACCGTCTTGCGCGTGCCCGATCCGAGCTGCAGCGCGACGTAACCGTTCTTCTCGGTCGTACGGTGACCGACGACCTGGCAATTACCCAGCTTCAGCACAGTCACAGGGATATGTTCGCCGGTCTCCGTAAAGACCCGCGTCATCCCGACCTTTTGTGCGATCACTCCGGAGCGCATCGGCGTGCTTCCTGTTGTTTCTGTCCGCTGACTTGCGGACGGTAGCTAAAAGGTTAGAGCTTGATTTCGACGTCGACGCCTGCAGCAAGGTCGAGCTTCATCAGCGCATCCACGGTCTGCGGTGTCGGGTCGACAATGTCGAGAAGGCGCTTGTGCGTGCGCATCTCGAATTGTTCGCGGCTCTTCTTGTCGACATGCGGCGAACGGTTGACGGTAAACTTCTCGATGCGGGTCGGCAGCGGAATGGGTCCGCGAACCTGAGCACCGGTCCGTTTCGCCGTATTTACGATCTCGCGGGTCGACGAATCGAGAATCCGATGGTCGAACGCCTTGAGACGTATGCGAATGTTTTGGCCGTTCATCGCCGTTGTCTTTCTTTAGTGAGTGGCGAATAGCAAACAGCGAGTGGATTTGATCCATTCGCCGTTCGCCATTCCCGATTCGCTTACTCGATGATGCTTGCAACGACGCCGGCGCCGACGGTGCGGCCACCTTCCCGGATCGCAAAGCGCAGTTTCTCTTCCATCGCAATCGGCACGATCAGGTGCACTTCCATCGCGATGTTGTCGCCCGGCATCACCATTTCAGTGCCTTCCGGCAGATGCACGACACCGGTCACGTCGGTGGTGCGGAAGTAGAACTGCGGCCGGTAGTTGGTGAAGAACGGGGTGTGACGTCCGCCCTCTTCCTTGGTGAGGATGTAAGCCTCGGCCTTGAACTTGGTATGCGGCTTGACCGAACCCGGCTTGCACAGCACCTGGCCGCGCTCGACTTCCTCGCGCTTGGTACCGCGCAGCAGCGCGCCGATGTTGTCGCCCGCCTGCCCCTGGTCCAGCAGCTTGCGGAACATTTCAACGCCGGTGACGATGGTCTTCTGCGTTGGGCGCAGACCCACGATTTCGATTTCCTCGCCAACCTTGATCACGCCGCGCTCGACGCGGCCGGTGACCACGGTGCCGCGGCCGGAGATCGAGAACACGTCTTCGACCGGCATCAGGAACGGCTGGTCGATCGGGCGCTCCGGCTGCGGAATGTACTCGTCGACATTCTTCATCAGTTCGAGAATCGAGTCGTGGCCGAGCTTCTTGTCCTTGTCTTCGAGGGCGGCCAGCGCCGAGCCCTTGATGATCGGGATCTTGTCGCCCGGGAAATCGTACTTCGACAGCAGCTCGCGGACTTCCAATTCGACGAGCTCGAGCAGCTCCGGATCGTCGACCATGTCGCACTTGTTGAGGTATACGACCATCGCGGGGACGCCTACCTGCTTTGCCAGCAGGATGTGCTCGCGGGTCTGGGGCATCGGGCCGTCGGCCGCCGACACCACCAGGATCGCGCCGTCCATCTGGGCTGCGCCGGTGATCATGTTCTTCACGTAGTCGGCATGGCCCGGACAATCGACGTGGGCGTAGTGCCGCTTTTGCGTCTCATATTCGACATGCGCGGTCGAAATCGTGATGCCGCGCGCCTTCTCTTCGGGCGCCTTGTCGATCTGATCATACGCCGTGAACGTCGCACCGCCGGTTTCCGCCAGCACCTTGGTGATGGCCGCCGTCAGCGACGTCTTGCCGTGGTCGACGTGACCGATCGTTCCGATGTTGCAGTGCGGTTTAGTGCGTTCAAACTTTGCTTTGGCCATTTGACTCTCCGTTCAGTCGTTGGCTGCCTCCAACGACAATCAGGCAAACTTCTTCTGGACTTCCGCCGACACGTTGGCCGGCGCTTCCGCGTAGTGGTCGAACTGCATCGTAAAGGTTGCGCGACCCTGGCTCATGGAGCGCAGGTTATTCACGTAACCGAACATATTCATGAGCGGCACCATCGCATTGATGACGTTGGCATTGCCGCGCATGTCTTGACCCTGGATCTGGCCGCGCCGCGAATTCAAATCGCCGATGACGGAGCCGGTGTAGTCTTCCGGCGTCACCACCTCGACCTTCATGATCGGCTCGAGCAGCACCGACTTGCCCCGCTGCAACGCTTCGCGGAAGCAGGCGCGCGTTGCGATCTCGAAGGCAAGCGCCGAAGAGTCGACGTCGTGGTATTTGCCATCGATCAGCTGAACCTTGACGTCAACGACCGGAAAGCCCGCGACCACGCCGGAGCTGAGAACGCTTTCGACCCCCTTTTCGACGCCGGGGATATATTCCTTCGGCACCGCGCCGCCAACGACCTTGGATTCGAACTCGTAGCCCTTGCCAGGCTCGTTGGGCTCGACCACGAGGGTGACCGCAGCAAACTGTCCGGTACCGCCGGTCTGCTTCTTGTGGGTATAGCTGTGCTCGACGCGCCGGGTGATCCGCTCGCGGAACGCCACCTGAGGCGCGCCGATGTTGGCGTCGACCTTGTAGGTGCGCTTGAGGATATCGACCTTGATGTCGAGATGCAGTTCGCCCATGCCCTTGAGGATAGTCTGGCCGGACTCGTGATCGGTCGTGACGCGGAACGAGGGATCTTCCGCGGCGAGTTTCGCAAGCGCGACGCCGAGCTTTTCCTGGTCGGCCTTCGATTTCGGCTCGATCGCGATCTCGATGACGGGCTCCGGAAATTCCATCTTCTCAAGAATCACCGGCTTGTTCGGATCGCACAGCGTGTCACCGGTTCGCGCCTCCTTCAGCCCCGCCAGCGCGACAATGTCGCCGGCATAGGCCTCCTTGATGTCCTCGCGGTTGTTGGCGTGCATCAGCAGCATGCGGCCGATGCGCTCCTTCTTGTCGCGGGTCGAATTGATGACGCCGGTACCGCTGCTCAGCACGCCCGAATAGATGCGGCAGAAAGTGATGGTACCGACAAACGGGTCGTCCATGATCTTGAACGCGAGCAGCGCCAGTGGCTCCTTGTCGTCGGCCTTGCGCACCACCTCGTTGCCGTCCTCGTCGGTGCCCTTGATCGCGGGCACGTCGACCGGCGACGGCAGATAGTCGACGACAGCATCGAGCAGCGGCTGTACGCCCTTGTTCTTGAACGCCGACCCGCACAGCACAGGATAGAACGCGCCGGACAAGACGGCCTTGCGGATCAGCCTCTTCAGCGTCGCCTCATCCGGCTCCTTGCCGTCGAGGTAGGCAGCCATCGCGTCATCGTCGAGTTCGACGGCGGCTTCCACCATCTTCTCGCGATATTCCCTGGCCTGCTCGAGCAGATCGGCCGGGATATCGACGTAGTCGAATTTGGCGCCGAGGGACTCGTCATTCCAGACGATGCCCTTCATTTTCACGAGGTCGATGACGCCCTTGAAGCTGCTCTCGGCTCCGATCGGTAGCTGGATGGCGATCGGCTTGGCGCCGAGACGATCGACGATGTCGGCCAGGCATTTGAAGAAATCGGCGCCGGTCTTGTCCATCTTGTTGGCGAAGACGATGCGCGGGACCCTGTACTTGTCACCCTGACGCCAGACGGTTTCGGTCTGCGGTTCCACACCCTGGTTCGAATCGAGCACGCACACCGCGCCGTCGAGCACGCGAAGTGAGCGCTCGACCTCGATCGTGAAGTCGACGTGGCCGGGAGTGTCGATTATGTTCAGCCGCTTGCCGTTCCAGAACGCGGTGGTCGCCGCCGAAGTGATGGTTATGCCGCGCTCCTGCTCCTGCTCCATCCAGTCCATCGTCGCGGCACCTTCGTGCACTTCGCCGATCTTGTGGCTCTTGCCGGTGTAGTAGAGGATGCGCTCGGTAGTCGTGGTCTTGCCGGCGTCGATATGCGCCATGATACCGAAGTTGCGGTAGTCCTCGATGGCATGTTGGCGGGGCATGGGATGTTCCTTGAATCCTTAAGTTTCGCCGTTACCAGCGATAGTGCGAGAACGCACGGTTGGCTTCCGCCATCTTGTGCACGTCCTCACGCTTCTTGACGGCGTTCCCCCGGTTATTCGACGCATCAAGCAGCTCGGCCGAAAGCCGCTCGGTCATGGTTTTCTCGTTGCGGTCGCGCGCGGCCGAAATAATCCAGCGAATCCCGAGCGCCTGGCGGCGCACCGAACGCACCTCGACCGGCACCTGATAGGTGGCGCCGCCGACGCGCCGCGAGCGGACTTCGATCGTCGGCATCACATTCTCCAGCGCCTGTTCGAAGACGGTCAGCGGATTCTGCTTGGTCTTGTTCTCGATGATGCCGAGCGCGCCGTAGACGATGCCTTCGGCCACCGACTTCTTGCCGGCGTGCATCACCGAGTTCATGAACTTGGTAATGACGATGTTTCCGAACTTCGGATCCGGAAGTACTTCACGTTTTTCTGCGGAATGGCGGCGCGACATTTAATCTTTCCCGATTATTTCGGACGCTTGGCGCCATACTTCGAACGGCGCTGCTTACGGTTCTTGACGCCCTGGGTATCGAGGACGCCGCGGAGAATATGGTAGCGAACGCCCGGCAAATCCTTGACGCGGCCGCCACGGATCATCACCACGGAGTGCTCCTGAAGATTGTGCCCTTCACCGGGGATGTAACCGATGACTTCGAAGCCGTTGGTCAGCCGCACCTTGGCAACCTTGCGGAGTGCCGAGTTCGGCTTCTTCGGCGTCGTGGTGTAGACACGCGTGCACACGCCGCGCTTCTGCGGCGACTGCTGCAGCGCCGGCACCTTCTTGCGCGACTTTTGAACGACGCGCGGACTTGCGATCAGCTGGTTGATCGTCGGCATGTCAACCTTCACCCTTTAAGTTCGCGCGGAACCGAAACGGCTCCGCAAAATTCATTCAGGACAAAGTCCTATTGGCCGCCTCTCGCGAAATACACCGCGCAAAGCGAAATCGCGCCAACTGCTCATCGCTGAGCAGGAAGCGCTTCGACGCCACAGAGGACCGCAGCTGCGATCGACCAGCACATGCCGATCAACCAGATACCGAGGTCATGCACCCGATCAATCCGAGGGACTTGCCCACGAAAACCAAGATCGTCCTGGCATTCCTAGCTATAATCGACAGCGTTTGAGCGACATTCGTCGAGGTTGGTGCCCGTCCCGAACCCATAAAACGGGGCTCGAAAGGGTGATCCGTTCCGACGCAAGCGAAGCTCACCGCCTGTCGTTGAGTGCGCGGGTTCTAAAGGCGGAGGATGGTTAAGTCAAGGCGAAACAACACCCAACAACCGCCTTTGCTGACTGCACAAAATCACCGCCCCGACACCCGCCGACGAGCACCCGCACGCCCTCCGGGCCGACCGCAAGGAGGGCCAAGCGCCGTATTTTACCCGGGAAAAACAGGAAGTTAAGTCGCCAAAATATAAGTGCACCGCGGCAAACCGCAAGGTTCAGGCATAATTAACCAATCTGGATCGGCCGCCCCGCGAGCTCAGTCCTCATCGTCGTCGTTATCGTCAGCCTGGTCGGCCGCCCCATGCGGCTCACGGCTTTGATCGTCCCAGAGTTTGCGGTAAGCGCCGTTGCCGGCGAGCAGTTTCCTGTGCGAGCCGCGTTCGATCACCCGGCCGCCCGAAATCACGATGATCTCGTCCATGTCGACCACGGATGTCAGCCGATGGGTCGACCAGATCATCGTTCGGCCCTTGGCGAGCTTGAGCAAGGTCTTGTTGATCGCGGCCTCAGTGGTCTGGTCCAGCGCCGATGTCGCCTCGTCGAGCAGGAGGACCGACGGATTGCGCAGGACGGCGCGGGCGATCGCGATGCGCTGACGCTGTCCACCCGACAGGGTGTCACCGCGTTCGCCGACCTGGGTGTCGTATCTTTGCGGGAGGCTCACGATGTAGCGGTGGATCTCGGCCCTGCGCGCGGCTTCCTCGACCTCGGCATCCGTCGCACCTTCCTTGCCCAGCCGGATATTCTCCCGGATGGACATATTGAAAAGCATGTTCTCCTGGAACACCACGGCCATGCTCCGACGCAGCGACTCGCGCGTTACCTTGCGGATATCGACGCCATCGATGGTGACCCGACCTTCGTCGGGCAAATAGAGCCGCAAGATCAGATTGAGCAGCGTGCTCTTGCCGGAGCCGCTGGAGCCAACAACGGCGATGGTCTTGCCGACGTCGAGCTTGAGGCTGAGATTGTCGAGAACCGGCTGCTGGCTTCCCTCGTACTGGAATGTCACGTGATCGAAAGTGATGTCGTGGCTGATGCGCGGCAGGTCCGGAGCACCGGGACGATCCGCACCGCGGCTCTGCTCGTCAAGCAATTCCTGAATGTGGCGCACCGCGGCCGCCGATTGAATCGAGACCGGGATGAAATGCATGATGTGGGCGATGTTGTAGGACACCTCCCAGAACGCGCTTTCGAAAGTCACGAAAGTCCCGATCGTGATCTGACCTTTGGTGGCGAGATAGGCGCCGATCGCAAGCACGACCAGGTGCAGCAACAATACCGAAATCGTGACGGTGCGTTCGACCATGGTCGACAGGAACGCCGCTGACGCAATCTTGCGGCGCGCGTCATCGTTTCGCACCGTGAACCAACCGAAGGTCTTGCGTTGCAGCATGAAGGCTTTGATCACCGCCTGGGTCGCGATGTTTTCCTGAACCATGCCGAGCAGCGCGGACTCGTTGATCTTCTGCTCGTAGTTTGCCTGCACCGCCTTCGGGGTGAGAATGCGTGGACCAATCAACGTGATCGGAAACACCAATAGCGAGATCGCCGCGAGCTGCCAGTTCAGGAACAGCATCAGAATGATGCCCGCGATCAATTCGAAGAACGGCAGCGCAGCGCTGTTGGCAAAACCCTTGATCGAGCCCTCGAAGGCCGACAAGTCGACCGAAAATCGCGACAGGATTTCGCCGCGCTTGGTGCGCGCAAAGAACGCGGCCGGCAGATTCTGCACGTGCTCGAAGAGCCGCGCCCGGACGTCCGAAATCAAGGACGCCGCGAGCAAGGCGTCCCACCGCTCGTACCAGACCGCGACGATCGAGGTAACGATGCCGGCCGCAGCCAGCACGGAAAGAATCTTGATCAGCGCCTCGAAATCCTCTTCGCCGAGCGCGTCGTCGATCAGAAACTTCAGACTGAGCGGCATGATGACGTTGAAGAGCGTCTCGACCAGGACGCCAATACTGACGAAGGTCAGCATCTTCTTGTAGTTTTTCAGGAAGGGCCTGACGAAGCCGTAGATCGTCGCCAGCGCGCCGGCGGCTTCCTTCGCCGTGTAGATGGGAAGTTCCTCGTCGTCCTCGTCCTCTTCGAACTCGAGGCTGTCCTCCTCCTCGTCGTCTTCCTCGTCGTCGGCGGACGAAGTTGGCTTTTCGGCTGACAATTTCCTGTCCTTGGAAATCGTCCGGTCGGCCGGAATCTTCCTACCCGTTTCGATCAGCAGCTTTCTTTCGGCGTCCAATTCAGCCGGTTCGTCGACGGGAGTTGCGAGATTTTTGTCCGGTGATGGAGGCTTGGACGCCATGAAACCAACCGATGCTGCACGGCCGGCCTGACCGCAAAATCGACAGAAGTGGCGC
>Ga0210390_10005171_pt1 | contig 10952 bp, 12 predicted proteins | sample IncBWH11OmetaG_FD_161050 | JGI IMG/M metagenome (GOLD analysis project Ga0210390, IMG submission 161050) | Forest soil microbial communities from Barre Woods Harvard Forest LTER site, Petersham, Massachusetts, United States - Inc-BW-H-11-O ... | reverse complement strand
GCGGGATGATTAGCGGCACGCTGATCGACGTCCAGCAATTTTCTACGGGCACACTCTCTGCGGACGATTTATGGAAGCGCTGCAATCTCGACCCGCCAGAGACTTTCAAGCTCCTTCGATGACGCCGTCACCGTTTAGAAAATGGTGGAGGCGGGGGGAGTCGGAACATTAAGCCTGCTGCAGACACGTAAGTTGTTCATTTCACGTACTTCTAGAATCGCAACAATCGCTAGAATCGCATCAGCGAGGTACACGGCGTGGACACGGGTGGCGAGCTGACGACTGGTTGACGGTGGAAGTGTTAGGGCGACCATACTCGAATCGCCGGCACCTGGTAGCGGGTAAGCAACCGAAAGTGGAACCCGCCGTTGATTTTTCCAGCTTGATCAAAAACTCCGGTGCACATCCATTTCTGCTTCCCGTCAGGCTCGAACAGACTGAGCGTTTCCGTCATGCTGGGACACTCATCGACTCAGATTGTTTCCTCGTTACGCGCAGGTTCTTGACCAGCATCGTCGAAGCAATGAAGAAATTGGAATCTCTCCGGCAGTCGTCAATTTCGAATGGAACCGGATCAGTAACCGTTCCCCCCGCAGAACAGATGAGGAAGCCGCCAGATCGTACGAAACCAAAATAGGGCGCTAAGTGAAATCGGCCTAATCCTCAATGTCCGGTTACCCGAACTAACCAGGCACTGGCAGGAGTCGCGTTAAATTCATTTGGATGTCTCGAGTGTAATCTCGGGAAATCGCAAAGAGACATCCTTCAACGACGCAGAGGATCGCTTCTGGAGGTAGACATCGAAGAAGGCACAGACTAGGAGGCTGGTCATCTGCACCATTCTTGGGCGGGGGATACTTCCGACCAAGGTTTGCCTTCGATCTTCCGGCAGCGGAAGCATGATTTCGTCAATGAATGCATGGTGGGTCGAACCCTTGATCACCGCCCTATACCCGTTTCCTAAGTTCTTTAAGAAGTCTTCGTCTGCGCTGTCCCGGTAAGCTCTGGTGCCGGACTGAACCAGCATGAAGGGCTGCGGGAACTTCCATGCGGAGCGTTTGCCGTGTGGTGCGCCTTCAAGATTCAATCCAGCCCCAATTCGCGGCTCAAAATGCCCCAAAAGAATGTCCAAAGGCCCCGACCTTCGTCATGTCGAGACGGTCGAACAACGGGCTTTGCGGGTCTTTATTCTCTCGAGAGAGCTCGTTTAGCACAAAGAGGAAGTCCTGAACCCAAACGAGGTAATCTTTCTCAAGATTGTAAAGCGACAGATTCCAAGCCGGAGCATAGACGGTGCCGCCCGTCTCCAATACCGTAACGGGAGCGAAGTCGGTAGGGTTAATCGCCACGACGATGTACCCATGGCTTGCAATATCTTCTAAAATCGCAGTGTATTCGGTGGCCATCGCTCCGAAGCACACTGCGCCTAGGCGACCTCCGAGTGGTCCAAAACGGATTTATCAACAAAGAGAAGACAATAGGGATGGTGAATGAAGAGGGCTTCGTTGGCGATTATGCGAAAAAAGAGTTCGCTCACGCCGACCCGCAGAATGCCCGAGCGGCACTGACTTACGCAGTCGGTGTTCACAAGGCGATGCAGGGCAAAAGCCCGCCATCAGGCTCGCGCGAAAAGGTAGATTTGGCCTGGTGCTACGCGGACTTGTCACTGATTGAAGAGTCGGCTGGGAACGAGAACCTGGCTAAGGACCACATGTCGCAGGCTCAGCAAATCCTAAGTGGCCTAGGTATGAGATGTCCGGTATCCCGACTGTTGGCCTCAAGCTCCCTTTTCTAAGCGAAGCTTTGCGACTCGAGCGGTTTCCCGCAGTAGGGGGTCTGCGTGGCTCAAACATCGGTCTAGCTCGGTCGCCAAAGATTTTATCCGGAAGGATCCAATTGCGTATGCGCCGCACGACTTCAGCCAAGGATCGTCGCTGGATACGAGCAGGTTAACTGCCTGCTCGAGGTTTTCTAACTTCGTCCGCACGAGCTGATTGGCCAACCGCGCGCGTTGTTTCGGTGTCACCCGGCCGTCGAGTAGTGGTACAAGCGTGGTGCGAAGCGACGATTTCAGAATGCTTTCCAGGAACTCCAACGCATTGTCGTAGACCGTTCTGTCCTTCGACTGCAATCCGAGGTAAACGGCATGCAAATCGACGCGTGGATATAAAAGTCCGAGCAAGCGAAAGATGCGCTCGCGCTCCTGCTGAAGTGAATCTGCTAACGATCTTCTCACGGCATCTTCCGTATCCGCGGGCTCCGAAATTGCCTCGAGGATTTGATACGTGCGGTAGTGTCCCAGGATTTCCGCCGCCAGCACGGCCTCGAGCATTTGGAGATCAAGCGGAATTTCGGGGTGGTCGCGGTGCAACTTGTTCAGCGCGCTGATGATTCTGAAACGCAAAGCCGTATCGCCTTCCATGATGTTTTCCAGCAACACTTCGGCCGCGCCCGGTGTTCCAATTCCCATCAGTACGGAAGGAATTTGCCTGCGTTCTCCCGTCGGCGTTTCCGGATTTCCCAGACGATCGCCTAATAGTCCGACGATCGAATCTCCATATTCCACGAGCGCCTCTGTGGCGGCGTCGTGGTGCCAGGGACCGTGAAACTGTTGCAGTAATTTGGGAGCGAAACCTTCCTTGCGAAGTTGCCCTACGGAATGAATCGCTTCCCGCACAACCTCACTGGAGGGGTCTTCCAACAATTGCGAGAGCAAGGGATCGAAAGCGTCTGGAAGTTCACCTAGAAGCCGGGCGACTTCCTGGCGCGTTCTTTCGCCAGTCTCCCCTTCTTCGCTCGCCATACCCTCCAAGAGTTTCTTTGCGGTTTGTTGATTGTGCGCCTCTCCGGGGCGGGCCAAGTACGCGGCAACCGCGGAACGAACCGAAAAGTTTTCGACGTCGCTCATTTCATGGAGAAGCATCAATGGATCGATATGAGCATGATGAACGAGAAAAAGCATCGCCTCCGTGCGCACGGCGATGTCAGGATCCTCGAGCATTCCCTCTACCGTCAGCAGGATGGATGTGTCTTTCGATGCCGAGAGAATTGCGAGGGCCTTCTGTCGAACTTCGCTGGATGGGTTTTGAAGCAGATTTCGAATCACTGGGTGCGGAGCACGGCCAGAGCCGGGCTCGTAAAAGGTGAGAGCGTAGAGAATCTCATTGGAGTTTGAGACTTGGAGTTTATTCGCCAGCAATTCGGATGTGGACCAGTCGAGTTCTAGGGCGGAAACGTATTCAGCCTTCAGGCGATGGTGGTTGATCGATTCCTTTAAGAGATAGAGGTAGTTCTTGCCACCGACGTAAACCGCGACAAGCCAAGCTGCAACCAGCAGCAAAACAATAGAGCTAAGTTCTCGCGCAGTAAAGTGCAGGAAGGCCACAAAAACGAGAACCACCGCGCCCGCGAGACCGTCTCCCAGCCGCCAAATAACTGTGTCTATGAACCATTTGGCCTCCAATTTCACTCGATGAGCCAATGGCATATAGAGTAGTTCTACGGTGGACTTATCAAGCGAGAAACGCAGGATCTGATCGCTGCTCTTCAACAGAACGACCGCGATTAAGCCTCCCCAAATCAGCAAACCACCCGAACCCATAAAAATGATGACGGGAAGTACGAATAGCATCGTTCCAATCCCGAAACGCCGCAGTAAACGCGTGGTGAGCAGGAGTTGAAAGATCAGCGCCAAGATCCCGGTGTAAAGATAGAAGTCGCCGAAGAAAACAGCGAGGTGGTCTGTGTGCGCGTAAGACTCCTGCGCAATCGCTTTGAATTGCCATCCAGTGACCGTCGTAACAAAAGACGAAATGCAGATAATCGCGGCCACTGCCCGCAGATACGTCGATGAAAATATCAGCCGGAGCCCGCGCTGAATGTTTTCCTGCTTGATTTCGGGCTCATCGGAATTCGGCCTGTTTCCGACGGTAAACTTGAACCTGGCTGTCCTCCAGGCGGCGTAAATCGAAACGGAAGACGCCATTAAAAGTGCGACCATCACCAGCAGGAGTCTCTCTGTGCCGTACGCGTGGGCGACACGCCCTGTGATGAAGCCAGCGAATATCGAGCCAAGAATTGCGCCGCCGCCAACCATTCCGAATATGCTCTTTGCTTCCCGCGTCGTCATTAAATAGCTTGCCAACGTCCAAATTTGCGTCGGAGCCAATACCCCGAAAATGCTCACCCAAACGTAGAAGAGGGGATACAACCAAACCGGACGATAAAGATCGGCGAGCAACCAAAACACGGCGCAGTTCGAAGCGAAAAAAATCTGGCTGCCGATGAGCAAGTTTCGGAGGGGATACCGGCGTACCAAGCGGAGGTATCCGGCGACTACGAGACCTCCAAGGAGTCCGCTAGCTATGTCTGCGTACGGGAGTCGCACCGCCTGGAAACGTGCGAGGAACAGCGCATCACGCGCTACTTTGCCGATCACGACGCTACTGATGATCAAAAAGAGGCACGAAGTCAGAAGCAGGCCGCGCCCTAGATCTCCGGACTCAACGTTCAGAACGCGCTCGATCCAGCGTTTCATCCGCTGAGACCTCTTTCGTCATCTCTGTACTATTTCGGTGCGGAAGCTGTTGCGGAGCATACACCGTCGGTCGGTGGGGCGACTCCCTGATTCGAAATCGGCTCCCCATTTCGAACCCCTTGGTTTCCCGCGATAAGTCCGTTTGTCGTTGAGGCCGCGGCCGAATTTATAAGGTCAACACTCTGGTCGCGATAGATCGCAGTGAATTTGGTATCACCACAAATTTCCAGAGCGGACGCCCTGCCACCAGGGTAGTAGCTGCTCAGCATGCCCGTGTCGATCAGAAACACTCTGTCGTCAAAGCGCGGCCGGATGCGACCACCCTTTTGTACCGTATGTCCCACCACTATATGTGTTGCTTTGTAGGCTTTGAGGATCGTGGTGATCTGCACCGCGCCGTCTTCCTCGTTCCACTGGTCGTAACCTCGGAACCACAATAGACCGTCAACCTTGACACTCAACCAGTCCTGGAAATTCAAGAACTTCAGAATCCTGTCTTGCCGGGGGGCGTTCACCGGCACGCGTGACTTCTGCTCGGCGATGATTTCCGCCTGAAGCACATTTGCAAGTTCCTGCAAATTGAAAAAAGAAAGGATCAGATTTTCATCCTGCAGATATTGTTTCGTGGAGTCGAATTCTTTGATCTCATCGTGAATCTTGCTATCCATTGAGGCGATGGTGGTCTTGGCAAGACCGGGTTGAATTCCACCATGCAAAAAGATAATTCCTTGAATTTCTGCAACCGCCGAATGACCTCGAAGCCACTCGCCGTATTTCCCATTTGGGGCGAATGCTTCTCGCTGTTCGAGTAAACCGAGAGGATGACGTGCCATCCATTCGGGTTCGGTCAGTTCCATGGGCTGGGGGAGTTCCGCTAGCAACGCTGCGTGACTGTCTCTCCACTTCACATACGTGGCGTATGCAGTCTTGCGACGCTCCTCGGAATCCGTGTCAGCGTAGTGGGCAAAGTCCGCCGGGGTCACGTAGCGCAGGTCACCCATGATGTTCATCATCTCGTGATTGCCGAGCAGGCTTACGACCCTACCCCCTGCCTGCCCTGCTTCCTGATCAAGCGCCATCATGAGGTCCATAACCTTCCGAGAGTTGGGACCACGATCCAACAGATCCCCGACCTGAACAAACGTTGTCTTCCCACCAGCCCAATGGTTTTCCTTATCCGTCAGGCCGGCGCGTTGAAGGATCGCAACGAAATCGTCAAAGTCACCATGAACGTCGGCAATCGCCACAACAGCATCAGGTCGGTTCGGTGGAAGGTTTGCTGGTTGAGCCCACATCAGTCCCACAGCCATCAGAATAGGCAAGAGAGAAGCACACACGAAGCCGGGAAACGCATCGGCTGCGAGTCGGACAATCTTCAGATTTCTTCTTGCAGTCAAAGGCCGCTTGGTTTCAGAGAGATCGTGGAGATTACGCAGGGTGTCCTCGATCGAGTTGGATGTTAGGCTTTCCGAATCTAACAATTCAACAACCTGAGGCGCCGAAAGCGCCTTTGGACAGCACCTAAGTTAGCGAAACCAAACTGCCGGGCGGGGGTTGGATAATGCCGATTACATTTTACTAGAGCACCCTGCAATCACGAACCACGAATTGAATACAATACTGCGTTCTCGCCTTTTTCACCGATCATCTTTTGAAACTGCGCCACGATTTTATCGCGCCGCGCCATGACAGCCTTCACTTCATCTTTGTTGAGATAACCTTTGGTTTTTTCTGTCAACGCGTTCGCGTCAAGCGCCTTTAGGTGCGCAAACAACTGCCGGTCGCAACGCACGAGATCCTTGGGGTCCTTGGGGTCTTTATTGAGCCGAAATGCGCGAGTGAAATCGATCCTCCAAATATGCCAATCCTCACCGATGAGCACATTGGTCAAATTAGGGTCGGAATCGGAAACCAAAACATCGAAAACTCGGACTCTGTACATCTGATTGTTCCAGGCGTCCAGATCCGGTGGAGCAATCTTCTTGGTATAGCGCGTCTCTTCATCCATCTTCACAGGCAGCCACCAACTCAGCGAGCCCTGCTTACCCTCGAGCTTGCGTTCGACATACACGGGCATCATGTCTTCTAAGCCAAGCAACTCGGCTAAGCCATATGCCGCGACGTTGTACTTGTAGGAATCCACGAAGTTAAGTTCGACGCCGTTCGAAAGTTCTTTCGTGGCTTTGTGCTCGTCAATCGTTTGAAAGGACGCATCATGAGTCACGGTTCCATCAGAGAGCGTCAGTCGCGAGGTGTGAGTGATGCCTTTTTTGGCTTCCCTGCTACCGACTACCTTAGCGGTGAGTAGGAACTGCTTAATTTGATCCTTTGTCAGGGTGGGGTCATCCGCCGCAAATGCGATGATTCGGCCCGTCAGACACAGCACTGCTGCCAGACCCAGTCCCCGCGACCGCAGGCGAAGTGGATTCATAGAGTCCTCCCGAAGCGGCTGAAACTCTACTCCCTTTAGACACGACGAACAACCCAAATAGTCGCACTGCCGTCTAGGAAAGGGCTATAAGTTAGCTACGTTAATAACTTTAAATCCAAAGACCGGCGGAGCAAAATAACTGGCATTTCTCCGGGCAAGAGGCCGACTCCCAGGATTGGTTCGTGGCCACCGTAAAGGTCGTGTGCTTGGCCATCAGCTATATCACCAAGCGACGAACCGGAAGCCATCCCTCGCGAAATGTCTTCTCGTTCCGCTAGGGTGAGTGCCAACCGCTAGCGGCGGCGCAGAGACGGGAAGGTAGTGCCCAGCAAGATGTGGTGGATGACCGCTATGGTTGACGGACGGCGAGTTTGCAAGAGCACTGGCACGACGAACAAAAGGGTCGCACAGAAACGCCAGGAAGCTTGGCGTACCGGCACCTTGCGTGTCAGTCAGCTTTCGTGGATAAAGCGGTCTTCAGCATTTGGGGAGACCGGCGTGAACGTATCCTTTCGCTGGTCGATCACAGCCCTAGCCGGGCGATAGGTGGAAGCAAGAGCATGTATGCTCGGCTCATTCCCGGAAAATGCCACGCCGCAAAAAATCCGTTCGAGCTGAAGTTCGGGAAGCTTCACCAGTACACAAATATTCCGCCGTTTCGGTTGAGCATCCGGTCCGACCGCACGCCACTTTCGGGAGCACAAGTTGCAGCGGTGGCGAACAGTTTATTCCGACGCGGGCTTCGGGTGCAGGTTACGTATGTCGAATTTACATTTGATGTTCTCGGTTATTCATTCGCGTATTTTCGCCAACGGTTATTCACCCGCGCTCGCTCCACTACTGAACTTGGTCGCGAAGGGCATAAGACGTTCTACGCGGAGAAACCGCGCTCACCCTGGCAACTCCGGGTCTATCAAAAAACGGAATCAATCGTGCGCGTGGAATATGCACTCCGGCGTGCATTCCTGCGTGCCCAGCGAATCGAGCAAATTGAAGATCTTGTTCGTCTCCGCAATTTGAATGTCTGGGCGCCGGCGTCGTTCCAGGAATTTAATGAGGATCGACTAGCGGCTGCTCTGGAAAAGATTCCGTCCGGCTGGGCAAAGAGCCGGTTACAAGAATCACCGCACAGATTGACGTTTCGGATGCTTTCCACCGCACTTCGCTGGAGATGCGGCATCGATCCCGCACCGCTTCTCCGCCGTTCTAAGGCGCAACACTTGCTCCGCAGCATGCAGGATAGCGTGCTGTGGTAAAGGGCGTAGCGCGCAAATGTGCTCGCGACCTAACTGGATAACTACCTCGTCGTTGCTCAGCAGATTTCCGTGAGAGACCAGTAGCGATCTTCTTGTGGGCGTGTGCTTAGATTCGACTGCGTGGAAACGGGAGGCTGCGGCGACGGTTTTAACGGTTTTTTGGAGATGGACAGATGAATGGAAAAAAAGAGGTAAACAAATTGCGAGCGGCGGCGCTCATGTTGATCCGGGATTCCCAATTTCTTTTTCGGATCGGCGAGAAGCTCAGGGAACTGGGGATCGTTGGCGAGAGGCGAAATGGTCTCACACTTTTCCTCGCAGCGGTGACGAAGGATCTCGACCAGCCCATGTCCGTGCTGGTGAAAGGTCCAACCTCGAGCGGATACCCGATCACGGCGTGATGCTGATCGATTCCTGAGTCTACTGAAGACGGTTGCGCTTTGCGGGAGTCACTCGGACGGGCGCATTTCGAAGGCTCAGCAAATTGCAATTAACCTTGCCGACTACGCGGTGGCCTACGAGATTCTAAACGAGGCCTTCGCGTCAACGTATCGCAGTGCTCATCCCAATGCAATCAAAGTCGCCGAAACGGTGAGAGCTATGAGCGCACGTCTTAAGCGCTCGGTGACCATACAGCAGGTTGCTGAGGAGCGATCATGGGAGCGGGCGGTCGCCTACAAATAGAAAGGGATGCAAGCACCGTTTGCAAGGAAGGAAGCACCGTCACTGCCAGTGCCCGATCTGGGTGGATTGGATTCTCGCCGGCGTCGAGATACGCGAATCCCTCAAGCTCCGCGACTGGCAGCGTGCCCAGGAATACGTGCGCGATTGGGAGGCAAGCGGCCCTCGCATTGCCGAGCAAGACGTCGAGCCGATGAGTGTGAAAGAAACCTGCAATAAGTTCGTCGCAGACGCCGAGGCTCGCGGTCTAAGACCATCAACCTTGTAAAAATATCGTCTGCTTTTTCGGCAATTACAGGACTTCGCTAAGTCAAATGGACTTCGGTTTCTTTGCGAGTGTGACCTGGATTTCCTGCGTCGCTTCCGCGGCTCCTGGCCCATTCTCAACATGGCAGCTCGCAAGAAACTGGAGGCTCTTCGAGCCTTCTGTCGATTTGTGCACGGTGGGTCGCGACAAATCCTGCAATCAAGTTAAAGCCGCCGAAGATCACGGATCGCCCAACGATGCCTTTTACGCGTGACGAATTCACGCGCATTCTTGCTGCGTGTGACAAATACCCAGACAAGCTCAACGCGGTTCGGCTCCGCGCTCTGGTGTTCTTGCTCTGCTACAGCGGCCTGCGTATCACCGATGCGGTCACCGTCCGCCGGGACAGGATCACCGACGGGAAACTGTTCCTGTACACAGCAAAGACTGGTACCGCGGTGTACTGTCCGCTGCCGCCATTCCTGCTGACAGCACTAGAGGTGGTCCCGACGGTTAGCGAGCGCTTCTTCTGGACCGGCACCTCGAAGCCGAAGAGCGCAGTCGGAGACTGGCAACGCGCGCTTAAGCGATTATTCACTCTTGCCTGGTACCAACCGGCCACGCTCATCGATTTCGGGATACTTTTGCGGTTGAGTTGCTGCTTGCGGGTGTCCCGATGGAGCGCGTGTCTATTCTCTTAGGCCATCAGAGCGTCCGCATCACGAAAAAACATTACGCCCCCTGGGTCCGGGCGCGTCCGGAGCAACTCGAAGCCAATGTGCGACGAACTTGGGCAGAAGTTCCGAATATGACGGGCACACAAGAGGTACGCGGGCGAGCACGCCTTGTTAACTGACTGCTGGACTGATACTTAAAATGGTGGAGGCGGGGGGAGTCGAACCCCCGTCCGAAAAGCGCTGCGACACGGAGCCTACATGCTTAGCTCAATTCAGTTTGTTTCGCCCGCCACGCTCAGAATGAGCAAGAAACGCAGCCGGCTAGTCCGATGGTTCTCGCCCGAGCCTTACGGACCGAAAGGCTCAGGCCAGCTCACTGTTTGACGCTTCTGACCGGGCCCATGAGCAAAGCCCGGGGAAGCGTGCGCTTAATTAATTAAGCTGCAAGTGCCAAGTTATTGTTGGCATTTCTAGTTTCCACCAAGTTACGGGCAGGTGGGTCCCGGCATGCCTCCGAGCCGCGACAGCTTCCGTCGAAACCGTGTCGCCCCCATTGACGGTTCTATTTTAGCACTTTTGCCGAGCGACTATGGCCTACGCTTGGGGGCCCACTTTTGGGGGCCCACGCTTGGGAAACCATCCGACTCGTAGCCTGTTAATGAGCTAGTTACCTCCCCTCCCCCTGTTTTTCGTAAGTATTGATTCTAATCAGGGTTGAAGTGGTTTGTTTTGATAGACTTTCGCAAGTATTGATTCTAAATGGCTTAGAAACTCGCAACAAATGGAGGAATTTGAGGGTTGGAGCAGAATGCGCGGCTGGCCCGCCGCTATGGCCTGAAGCACGCGGTCGATGGCGATGTCCTGATAGTAGCGACCCTGGTAGAAACCGCCCCTGTCTTCGAAAGGCACATCGGCAAAGCGGTCGCGCCACGCGCTGGCTTTGGCGAAAGTTAGATTCCAAAGTTCCTGAGGTGTGGGATAGGCTTCAAGCGGACCTTCCTTACCCGTCTCCATATCCGCGCAATAGATGCCATGTCCATTGCTGGAATACGTGAATCGGATAGCGAGTTTGTCCACCTAGTTCTTAGCTTGTCCGAGGCCTTCGGTGAGAGATTCGTCCCAG
>Ga0210390_10005170_pt1 | contig 10953 bp, 6 predicted proteins | sample IncBWH11OmetaG_FD_161050 | JGI IMG/M metagenome (GOLD analysis project Ga0210390, IMG submission 161050) | Forest soil microbial communities from Barre Woods Harvard Forest LTER site, Petersham, Massachusetts, United States - Inc-BW-H-11-O ... | reverse complement strand
GTCCTTGAGCAACTTGAAACGATGACGCTCGAGGGCCTGACGCTTTCGCAGGAGACGATCGCAGCGATGGGCCGGACCGAAGGGCGCAAGAGCCGATGGCGGGCGCTGGCGCTCTGGATCATTGCGCTGACTTTCATCGGAATTCTGTTTGCGATCCGTCAATTGTGATTGCATTGCAATCAGAAAAATGATAGCATTGCTATCAACCTCTCAGACCGAGCGCGGCCCATGGCCAGCCTGACCATCAGAAAGCTCGACGACGCGGTCCGCGACGCGCTGCGGATGCGCGCCGCGCGCAACGGCCGCTCGGTCGAGGACGAGGTACGGGTCATCCTGCGCGAAGCATCGCAGAATGGCCGCTCCGGCGCCTCCGCTGCGCCCCTGGAACCGGCTCTCGGCGCGAGCGTCCAATCACCCTCGCGCGCCACGTCACACGCCGCGGCAGGCCTCCCGCGCGTCACCCTGATCATCGGCGGCGGCATCGCGGCGTACAAGGCACTCGATCTGATACGCCGCCTCAAGGAGCGCCGCATTTACGTTCGCTGTGTGCTGACCAGGGCCGCGCAGCATTTCGTTACGGCATTATCCGCAAGCGCCCTGTCGAGCGAGCGCTGTTATACCGACCTGTTCGATCCCGAGAGCGAATTCGATGCCGGCCATATCCGCCTGGCGCGCGACTGCGACCTGATCGTGGTGGCGCCCGCGACCGCTGATCTGATGGCCAAGATGGTGCACGGTGCTGCCGACGATCTTGCCACCGCCGTTCTGCTCGCGTCCAACCGGCCGATCCTGCTGGCGCCGGCCATGAATCCGATGATGTGGAACAATGCCGCGACAAGACGCAATGTCGCAGCGCTTGAGCGCGACGGGTTTGCCATGATCGGACCGAATGCAGGCGAGATGGCGGAGGCCGGTGAGGCCGGGATTGGCCGGATGGCAGAACCGGCGGAAATAGCTGATGCCGCCGAGCTCTTGCTGCGCCCGCCACGATCACGGCCGCTGGCCGGCCGGCAGATCCTGATCACCGCGGGGCCGACCCATGAGCCGATCGATCCCGTGCGCTACATTGCCAACCGTTCCTCGGGAAAACAGGGTTATGCGATCGCGGTGGCCGCGCAGGCCGCGGGTGCGGAAGTCACCTTGATCTCAGGCCCGGTCGATCTGAAGGAGCCACCCGGCGTGAGGGTTACCCACGTCGAGTCGGCGCGCGACATGCTGCGCGAGGTGGAAGCAGCCCTGCCGGTGGACATTGCGATCTTCGCCGCTGCCGTCGCCGACTGGCGCGTTGCCAGTGAAGGTCAGCAGAAATTGAAGAAGACGACCGCCGGCATGCCGCCGCTGCAACTCGTGGAGAATCCCGATATCCTGGCGACAATTTCCAAACTCGGAGACAAACGGCCCGCACTCGTGATCGGCTTTGCTGCCGAGACCGAGCATCTGATCGACAACGCCAAGGCAAAGCTCGCGCGCAAAGGCTGCGACTGGATCGTCGCCAATGATGTCTCCCCGGCCACGGGCGTGATGGGCGGCGACCGCAACACCGTTTATCTGCTGACGCGGGGCAAAGGCGATGACGGCGGGGAGATCAAACTCGAATCCTGGCCGGTCATGACCAAGGAGCAAGTCGCCAGCGCCCTGGTGGCGCGAATAGCCGATGCGATCAAAGTGGGGAAACGATCTTGACGGCCAGCATCAAAATCGACGTCCGGCAATTGCCTCACGGCGAGGGCCTTGGCTTACCAGCCTATCAAAGCGCGCTCGCCGCGGGCCTCGATCTGCTCGCTGCGGTTCCCGAAGACGCACCCGTGGTGTTGGCGCCGGGAAAATATGCGCTCATTCCGACGGGTCTCACGATCGCACTGCCGGCGGGCTTTGAGGCCCAGGTTCGTCCGCGCTCGGGGCTTGCGGCAAGGCATGGCGTTACCGTTTTGAACACACCCGGCACGGTGGATGCGGATTATCGCGGTGAAATCTGCGTGCTGCTGGTCAATCACGGCGACGAACCGTTTGCGGTCCGCCGCGGCGAGCGGATCGCACAGATGGTGATCGCATCCGTCGTCCGCGCGGAACTGCTTCCGACGGCTTTTCTTTCCTCAACCGATCGCGGCGGCGGCGGATTTGGTTCAACCGGCCGCTGAATCCGTCGCGGGTTCGAACGAAGTATCTGGCGGGCGCGGGCGTCTTCCCAAAAATTGCACGGTAGGCGATTTTAATCCCCATATTTCTGGGCCGCGATTCGCGTTCACGATCTGGACTCTTACCCCCCGTCTCCTGTTGAGGATATTGTCTCTCGATTCGCGCACGGCGGGGGATCGCTGGGCGTAAAGTCGTGCGGTTTGGGGCAAACCATGTCGGGCGTGGTCGCAGCGATGCGTCGAACCCTGCTGTCGTGCACATCACTGGCGCGCAACAGCCTGAAAACCCTTGGCACTTTCGCTTCCCTCGCAACCGCTGCGCTGTTTTCGATCATCCCGCCGGCCCACGCCAGCGACCTGCCTCTGCTGGATACCATCACTGGTTTCATCGACATGAATCACCAGGAGATCGCGGCGCTTACCACCGCACTGTCGCTACTGGGATTTTCGGTCGTCTCGGCAATCCTGCTGATGCGCAACCGACTGCGCGCGGCGAGCAGCGAGGCGAAGCTGCGGGCCGAAATTCGCAGTCTGCAGAGCGAGGCCGACCGGTTCCGCGCGCTGCTATTTGCCGAACCCCAGATTCTGATCGCCTGGGCCGCCGGCGAAAATCGTCCACAAATCAGCGGTGACGTCTCGCTTGTGACGTTGCAGGATTCGCCGCAGCGCATTCTGGCCTTCGGAACGTGGCTGCCGCCGGAACCGGCACTTCAGATCGATCACGCGGTCGACGCCCTGCGCGAGACCGGCGAGGGTTTCCTGCTCAACCTGACCACCGCAAATGGGCACGCCGTCGAGGCCATGGGCCGCGTCGTTGGCGGTCAGGCCATTGTCCGGATACGCGAACTTTCCGGCGTGCGCAGGGAACTGGCCGAGACCAACCTGCGGCACAAGGCGCTGCTCGAAGAAACCGAGATGCTGCGCGGTTTCGCCGCGGCGGCGCCCTGGCCGATATGGACCAGGCGGGCCGGCGGCAGCCTTCTTTACGCCAATGGCGCCTACGCGCGTGCCACAGAGGCGGCCGGTGTGCGCGACGCAATCGACCGCAAGCTGGAACTGCTCGACACCGGCGACCGCGCCGAGATGGAGCGCGGGCTGCGTGAGAAGGCGGCTTTCACCGCACGGCTGCCGATCGTTATCGGCGGGGAGCGTCGCTTCTACGACGTGCATGCGCTCAGTGTCGGCGGCGGCAGCGTCGGCATGGCAATCGACGCCTCCGAAGCCGCGGCGCTCAGCGCCGCACTCGTACGGATGGCCGAAGCCCACCGCCGCACGCTCGACCAATTGTCGTCGGGTGTTGCCGTATTCGATGGCCAGCGGCGCCTTGCCTTCTACAACGACTCCTACCGCCGCCTTTGGGATCTCGACTGCGCCTTCCTCGACGCAAATCCCGGCGATTCAAGCGTGCTCGACCGCCTCCGCGCAGCGCGCAAGCTTCCCGAGCAACCGGATTTCCGCGCCTGGAAGGCAAAGCTGCACGAGGCCTACCGTGCCGTAGAACCGGCAAAGGACACCTGGTACCTGCCGGATGGCCGCGCCCTGAGCGTCGTCACCACGCCCAATCCGGAAGGCGGCGTTACCTACCTGTTCGACGACGTCACTGAAAGTCTCGACCTGGCGCGCCGCTTTGACGGCCTGATCCGGGTCCAGCGGGAGACGCTCGACAATCTTGCGGAAGCAGTTGCTGTTTTCGGCAGCAATGGCCGGGCGCAATTGTTCAACCCGGCGTTCGCCAGAATGTGGAAGCTCTCGGCGGATGCGCTGCGCGAGCAGCCGCACATTGAAACCGTGGAGAGCTGGTGCAGGCCGCTGTTCGACGACGCCGCGACCTGGCGCACAATCCGCGAAGCGATCACGCGAATCGAGAACCGGGTCGAGGTGCCGCTGAAACTGGAACGCAAGGACGGCAGCGTGCTGGATTGCATGACCATGCCATTGCCTGACGGCGCAACCATGCTGACGTTCCAGGACATCACCGACACCGAAAATGTCGAGCGCGCGCTGCGCGAACGCAACGAGGCGCTGGAGACGGCCGACCAGATGAAGGTCGATTTTGTCCACCACGTCTCCTATGAATTGCGCTCCCCGCTGACTACCATCATCGGCTTTGCGCATCTCCTGAACGATCCGTCCACGGGTCCGCTGGTGCCCAAACAGGCCGAGTATCTCAATTACATCACGACCTCGACCAACTCCCTCTTTGCCCTCATCAACAATATCCTCGATCTGGCCAGCATCGATGCCGGCGCGATGACCCTCGAACTCGGCGCCGTCGATATTCGCAAGACAATCGACAATGCCGTAGAGGGGGTCCAGGACCGGCTGGCCCGCGACCGCATCGAACTGAGAATCGACGTTGGTCCCAATATCGGCTCCTTTGTCGCCGACGGCGGCCGCGTGGTACAGGTACTGTATAATCTGCTGGCGAATGCCGTGGGATTTTCGCCCCCGGATTCCACGATTACGCTCAGCGCCAGGCGCACCGACCACAATGTGGTGTTTGCGGTGACCGATCGCGGTCCCGGTATTCCGACCGACGTCAAGGACAAGGTGTTCGACTGGTTCGAGAGTCATTCCAACGGATCGCGCCATCGCGGCGCGGGACTCGGATTGCCGCTGGTGAAGTCGTTCGTGGAGCTGCATGGAGGCAGGGTGCGTGTCGATTCGATCGTAGGCCAGGGAACGACCGTTACCTGCGACTTTCCAGTCGATCAGGCGGCGCATCGTAACGCTGCGGAATGACAGGCGTCGCGACATTCTCGGTTGCGCTTGCAAACGAGACCGCAACCGAAAATCTGATGGCCGATCTCGCCTTGCTGATCGGCGCGGGCGACCTCATCACCCTTTCAGGCGACCTCGGTGCCGGCAAGACGGCGGCCGCACGCGCGCTGATCCGCTACCTCGCCGGCAACGATTCGATCGAGGTTCCAAGCCCGACATTCACGCTTGCCCAAGATTACGATCTGCCGGCGTTCCCGCTGGTCCATGCGGATCTCTACCGAATCAACGAGGCTAACGAGCTGGAAGAGATCGGCCTTTCGCCGTTGCCGGAAGGCGTGGTGGTCCTGATCGAATGGCCGGAGCGTGCTTCCGAGGCGCTGCCGCCGGACCGCATCGACATCGCGCTGAGCCATCACCCGGCGCTGGGTTCGACGGCCCGTGCGGCTGAAATCACGGGTCACGGGAGGGCCGCCGCACAGGTCAGGAGGCTTGAGTTGCTCAGGCAGTTCCTCGCGGCAGCCGGCCTCATCGAGGCCGAACGGCACCGCATGCCCGGCGATGCATCGACGCGATCCTATGCCCGGCTTATCGGAGAAGACGGTGCCGTCATCCTGATGAATTCGCCGCGCAGGCCCGACGGCCCGGCGATCTATGACGGCAAGTCCTACAGCGCAGCGGTGCATCTGGCGGAAGACGTCAAGCCGTTTGTCGCCATCGCCAACGGCCTGCGCGAGCGCGGTTTCTCTGCGCCCGCGATCTATCAGGCCGATCTCGACAAGGGATTCCTGATCACCGAGGACTTCGGCAGCGAGGCACTCATCGAGGGCGATCCGCCGCAGCCGATTGCGCAACGTTACGAGACCGCTGTCGACATGTTGGCGGCCTTGCACGGCAACAAATTGCCGGACGAGCTGCCCCTTACGCCGGAGCTCGCTTACGCGATCCCGATCTTCGATATCGACGCGATGCTTGTTGAAATCGGATTGATGCTCGAATGGTATCTGCCGGATCGCGCCGCCGTACCTTCCGGGGATCTGCGTGTCGAGTTCATGACGCTGTGGCGCAACCTGCTTGCCGAGGTCACAGCTGGGGCGAGAACCTGGGTACTGCGGGATTTTCACTCCCCGAACCTGATCTGGCTCGACGAACGGCCGGAAATCTCCCGGGTCGGCCTGGTCGATTTTCAGGACGCCGTCCTCGGCCCTCCGGCCTACGATCTCGTTTCGCTGTTGCAGGATGCGCGGATCGATGTGCCGGAGCAACTCGAACTGACGCTGTTGATGCGCTACATCAAGGCAAGGCAGGGATCAGACCAAATGTTCGATTCCGCAGGCTTTGCCGAGACCTATGCGATCATGTCGTCGCAACGCAATACACGGCTGCTCGGCACCTTTGCACGGCTCAACCGGCGCGACGGAAAGCCGCAATATCTGCGTCACCAGCCGCGGATCTGGACCTATCTGACCCGCTCGCTGGCGCACCCGATGCTCGCAAGCGTTCGGGACTGGTATTACGCGAACGTTCCGCCGCCGGTTGGCTGATTTACCGGTTGTTAGCCAGCTTCTGTTTAGCCTGCGGCGCAGTCCTGCCTTGGCAAGCGCAGGGTAGCTGCTTGAGGGCGGAGCGAGGCCATGGTGTCAGAACGTCGCAAAGGGGAGCGCGTCACATTCGAGCGCGGGTTCGCCGCGCAAATGATGGGAATCGACGGCACGTGGCGGCGCGAGTGCATCATGGAAGATATTTCGGAAACTGGCGCCAAACTCACCATCGAAGGCTCGGTCGAGGGGTTGCATCTGAAGGAGTTTTTCCTGCTGCTGTCATCGACCGGCCTTGCCTATCGCCGTTGCGAACTAGCCTGGGTCAATGGCGACCAGATCGGGGTCAACTTCCTCAAGACCGGAGACAAGAAGAAGAAGCTGGCGCGGCGCGCGGCCGCCGACGCCTGAGCCAGCAGCTTTGCGGCCGTCGTACCGTCGTCATGTCCGGCGATTATCCGATCAGCCGATGCTGCGCCGCCGGAATCGCCGTGGTATGGTTTGTGGTACTTTGATAATTAGCACCGGTGCTCCGTCGCAACCGGTCTGTCACTGATGCGAGTCAGGTTGGGAACAAGGATTCGAAATATTTCCGGAATGCCAGTCAAACCAGCCAAAGCCATGGTTCTTGCCGCCGGTCTCGGCCTTCGCATGCGGCCGCTGACGGATCGCTTGCCAAAGCCGCTGGTGCAGGTGGCCGGCCGGCCGCTGCTCGATCATGTGCTGAACAAGCTCGGCGATGCCGGCGTAGCCGAGGCCGTCGTCAATGTCCATTATCTGCCTGACCAGATCATCGCTCATGTTGCAGGCCGCACCAAACCGCGCGTGATCATCTCCGACGAACGCAACCAGGTGCTCGGCACGGGCGGTGGTATCGTCAAGGCGCTGCCCTTGCTGGGACGCATGCCATTCTTCCTTGTCAATGCCGACACACTATGGATCGACGGGGTACGGTCGAACCTGGTGAGGCTTGCCGAAACCTTCGATCCCGCACGCATGGATATCCTGCTGCTGATGGCGCCGACGGCAAGCAGCATCGGTTATAATGGGAGCGGCGATTATGCCATGCTGCCGGACGGCGCGCTGCGAAAGCGGAAGGAGCATCAGGTCGTTCCCTTTGTCTATGCGGGTGCCGCGATCCTGTCGCCGTCGGTTTTCGCCAACGCTCCGCCCGGAGATTTCTCACTAACGAAAATGTTCGACGCTGCCAACGAGCAGGAACGACTGTTCGGTCTGCGGCTGGACGGCATGTGGATGCACGTCGGAACACCCGATGCTGTCGCCGCGGCGGAAGATGCCTTTCTCGAAAGCGTGGCCTGATTTTCGCGCTATTGTCGACTGACGGGCGAAGACCAGGCTGCTCATCGTCACCAGCCATGCCATGATGCGCCCGAGCCCCAGGACCGAATCAGGGAACCCATGCGCGTCTTCAGCGTTCCGGCGTCAGTGCCGTTCTTGCGTACCGTCATTGCCGCGCTGGTCGACGGCAGGCTGGTCGATGGTTTCGAGGCCCGTTCCAATCCGGAGCGGCTGGCGCAGGCGACACTGTACCTTCCGACCCGCCGCGCCGGACGGCTGGTCCGCGAGATCTTTCTCGATGAACTGAAAACCCATGCGGTGCTGCTGCCACGCATTGTCGCGTTGGGCGACATAGACGAAGACGAGCTTGCCTTCGCGGAGGAGCAGGAATCCTGGGGCGGGCCGGCCTCGCTCGACATTCCGCCAAAACTCGGCGAACTGGAGCGCAGGCTCACACTGGCGAGGCTGGTGACGATGTGGGCAAAGAGCCCGGTGTCGGCGCCGCTCGTCGTCGGCGGCCCGGCCTCGACGCTTGCCTTGGCCAGTGACCTCGCGCGGCTGATGGATGACATGGTCACACGGGGCGTTGGATGGGACGCGCTTGACGGCCTGGTGCCCGACCAGCTCGACAGATACTGGCAATATTCACTCGAATTCCTCCAGATCGCCCGACAGGCATGGCCTGCCCACCTGCGCGAGATGGGGAGAATCGAGCCGGCAGCGCGGCGCGATCTGCTGATCGATGCGGAAGCAAAGCGCCTGGCCGCGCACCACGCAGGCCCGGTGATCGCCGCAGGTTCGACCGGATCGATGCCGGCGACCGCGAAGTTCCTGCATGTGATCGCGTCCCTTCCGCAAGGTGCGGTGGTCCTGCCGGGACTGGATACTGATCTGGACGACGACGCCTGGCAGATCATTGGCGGCATCCGCGACACGCGGGGCAGGTTCACGACGCCTCCTTCGTCGAATCATCCGCAATATGCAATGCACGCGCTGCTGCAACGGTTCGCGATCAAGCGCCGCGACGTCGAACCCCTGGCAAAGCCTCCACCTCGCGGGCGCGATGTTCTCCTCTCCGAAGCGATGCGGCCTGCCAGCGCGACCGAGCGCTGGCAGCGGCGGTTGGCTGAGCCCGAGATCGCCGCGAAGATTGCGCTCGGCATGACTGATCTCGCGCTGATCGAGGCGGACAATCCCGAGACCGAAGCGCTGGCGATCGCGGTTGCGATGCGCGAGGCGCGTCACCTCGAAAAATCGGCAGCCCTGGTGACGCCTGATCGCCGGCTTGCTCGGCGCGTGGCCGCAGCCCTTGCTCGCTGGAACCTTGCCTTCGACGATTCCGGCGGTGACGCCCTGATGGACACGGCGGGGGGAATCTTCGCGCGACTGGTGGCCGAAGCGGCTGCCAGAGAACTCGAGCCGCCGACGCTGCTGGCAGTGTTGAAGCATCCGCTGTGCCGTCTCGGCGCCGCACACGGCAACTTTGGGAAGGCCGCCGAGGTGCTTGAACTGGCGCTGTTGCGCGGCACGCGGCCGCGGGGCGGGAGCAGCGGACTTGAGCAAGACCTCGCGCGCTTTCTCGCTGAACTTAAAAATCTGCGCGCCGGAGAGACATCCTCGCTGCACCGCGCCGAGCCGCGGACCCGTCTGAGCGATGCCGAACTGGACGATGCAAGCCGGCTGATCGCCCGCTTGCGAAACGCGCTCGCGCCACTCGAAAGTCTCAGTCCCGCAAAGCCAATCGATTTCGTCGAACTCGCTCTCTCCCATCGCAACGTTCTGATCGAACTATCGCGCGACGAGCATGGCGTTGCGATCGTCTTCGACGGGCCACAGGGCTCGGCGCTCGCAACCGCATTCGATGAACTTCTCGGTGGATCGCAAAGCGGCCTGATGGTGCAGCTTTCGGATTATCCGGAGGTTTTCCAGACCGCCTTTGCCGACCGCATGGTGCGAAGGGCAGAAGGCCCAGATGTCCAGCTCAAGATTTACGGCCCGCTGGAGGCGCGACTGACGCAGTCCGACCGTGTCATCATCGGCGGGTTGGTCGAGGGCGTCTGGCCGCCCGCGCCGCGGATCGATCCATGGCTGAGCCGGCCCATGCGGCACGAGCTTGGGCTCGATTTGCCGGAGCGCCGTATCGGCCTGTCGGCGCACGACTTCGCCCAGTTGCTCGGTGCGGACGAGGTGGTTCTCAGTCATGCCGCCAAGGTCGGTGGGGCACCGGCGGTAGCTTCGCGTTTCCTGCACCGGCTGGAAGCCGTCGCCGGCGAAGCGCGCTGGAGCGCTGCGAAGTCGGCGGGGCAAAGATACGTTCGTTTCGCAAATCAACTCGATGCCCCGGAAAAGGTCGTCCCCGTGGCGCAGCCCGCACCAAGGCCACCGCGCGCCGTCCGGCCGTTGAAACTGTCGGTGACCGAAATCGAAGACTGGCTACGCGATCCCTATACCATATACGCCAGGCACATCCTGCGGCTTACCCCGCTCGATCCAGTCGATATGCCGCTGTCGGCCGCCGATCGCGGTTCGGCAATCCACGAGACAATCGGCGAATTCACGCAGACCTTCGCTACATCGCTTCCCCGCGATCCGGCTGGCGTCCTGCGCGGCATCGGCCAGAAACATTTCGCGCCCCTGATGCAACGCCCCGAGGCACGGGCGCTGTGGTGGCCGCGCTTTCTGCGGATTGCAAAATGGTTCTCCGACTGGGAAGTCGCGCGGCGCGACCATCTTGCCGCGATCATGGCCGAGATCAGGGGTGAAATGCCGATTTCGATCGACGATGAGCGCACTTTCGTCTTGTCGGCACGCGCTGACCGCATCGAACGGCGTCGCGACGGCACCTTTGCCATACTTGATTACAAGACCGGCCTGCCGCCGACCGGCAAGCAGGTGAGGATGGGGTTGTCGCCGCAGCTCACCCTGGAGGCTGCAATCCTGCGGGGAGGCGGATTTGCCGGCATCGCCGCGGACGCTTCGGTCAGCGAGCTCACCTATATACGGCTTTCCGGCAACAATCCGCCGGGCAAGGAACAACCGCTGGAGCTGAAGATCAGGCAAGGCGACGAGGCGCAGTCGCCCAACGAGGCGGCCGATTACGCTCGCGCGCAACTGGAGGCGTTGATCCGGAAATTCGACGACGAAAGCGAGCCTTACATCTCGCTCAATCTGTCGATGTGGGCAAACCGTTATGGCCAATACGACGATCTCGCCCGTATCAAGGAGTGGTCGGCGGCGGGCGGCCTGGGGATCGAGGAATGGTG
>Ga0210390_10005169_pt1 | contig 10958 bp, 10 predicted proteins | sample IncBWH11OmetaG_FD_161050 | JGI IMG/M metagenome (GOLD analysis project Ga0210390, IMG submission 161050) | Forest soil microbial communities from Barre Woods Harvard Forest LTER site, Petersham, Massachusetts, United States - Inc-BW-H-11-O ... | reverse complement strand
GCACGGCCTGGCCAGGGATGGCCAGCAAGACCACCTCGGCGTCCTGCAGCGCATCGCCGATGCTTCGCACCGGCGCGCCGCCCGGGCCCTGGCCGGATCCGTCCCGGGCTCCGTAGACCACATCGTGCCCGGCCGCGCGCCACTTGCTCCCCAGCGTTCCGCCGATGTTGCCCTTGCCGATCACCGCGATCCTCATGCCCGCCAGTAACCAGTTGGTCGGCCGATCCCATTCCCCTTGCGCCAGTGTGCGCCTGATCGGTTGGTCACTTCCCGGGGTGGCATATCGGCAGTAGCATCCGTTCTTGATCATGACGTGGGCGAACCCCGGCTGGATCGTGATGGGCGGCGTAGTTGTGAGAGACGGGATCATGCCTTGAAGCTGGTCGGGCTGGACTGCTTCGGCTACGAGCTCAGGTACGCGCACGGCGAGTACGTCATGTCAGGGGGCCGCGCCGCGGCGTCGCAAATCGGCACGCTCGTACGCTTGCGGACCGACGAGGGCCTAGACGGATGGGGCGAGATCACGCCTCTTGGGTCGACCTACTTGCCCACGTTCGCCGACGGCGTTCGCACTGCCTTGCGGTTTATGGCCCCGCATCTCCTGGGGCTCGACCCGACGAACGTCTCCGGCTTCCGGCGCACCATGGACGCAGCGCTTATGGGGCATCAGTACGCCAAGAGCGCAGTCGATATTGCCTGCTGGGACCTGCGTGGCAAAGTAGCCGGGTTGCCGGTCAGCGCGCTCCTCGGCGGCGTGCTCCAGAAGGACTTCCCCATCTACGAGGCCGTGCCGCTGGGCTCGCCGGAGTCGATGGCATCGTTTGTCGAGCGCCGCGTCGCCGCCGGGATCAAGCGGTTCCAGCTGAAGGTCGGCAACAAACCGCACGACGATGCGGCCCGCACCCGGGCCGTGGTGGAGACGGTAACCGACGACACGATCGTGATCGCCGATTCGAATGGCGGCTGGAGCCTGCTCGACGCGCGCATCGCGATGAACGCCATGGCCGATCTGCCCGTCTTCATCGAGCAGCCGTGCCGGACGACCGAGGACAGCGCGCTCGCCTCCCGCGACAGCAGGCTTCCGCTCGTCCTGGACGAGTCGATCGTCACCTTGTCCGACGTCTACCAGGCCAAGCACTCGGCCGGCGTTTCCTCGATCAACATCAAGATCGGCCGGGTCGGCGGTATGACCGGCGCCGCACTGATGCGCGACGTGATGCAGGAGCTGAACCTCATGGTTTCAGTGGAAGACATGTGGGGTGGCGACCTGATCACCGCTGCTGTCAGCCACCTGGCCGCGAGCACCCGTCCGGAGAGCCTGTTGATGACGTCGTTCATGAACGACTGGACCGACGGTCACGTGGCCGGGTACCGGCCTCGGTCGGTCAACGGCCGCGGTTCTGCCCCCACCGGACCCGGTCTTGGCCTCGAGGTGGAAACCTCACTTCTCGGCCAGCCCCTGTTCTCGGTGGAGGCCTGAGCAGACCGAGCGCCCCCTCAGCCGGTCGCACATCCCCTCAGCGGCGGCCTGCGGTTTCGCGGCGCGGCTACGGCGCGTTCAGCGGGTGGTGGCCAGGCGCTTCACGTAGGCCCGCTCCTCCGGTCCGAACCACGGCGGTGATCCGGCGGTGGCGTTCTCCGGGAGTCGGCCGGGCCGGGCGGTGGCGGCCAGCGAAACGTGGACGCGCGGGTCGCTCAGGCCCCACTTGATCAGGGCCTGGCCCCACGTGGTGATGCCGAACGGATGCAGCGGCGCGAGCTCGGCCGGGCTGGGCGGCCGGCGCACGAGCTGTCCCTCGCCGAGCGGGCGCATGAGCAGCACGCCGAGGCCGAGGTCGCCGGCCAGCGGCAAGATCGTGCGCTCGACCTCGCGCTCGACCGGGTTGTACGGGACCTGGATAGTGTCGATGCGGCCGGTGGCCATGAGCTCGGCCAGCTCGCCGAAGGCCGACGCGGCGTAGTGGGTGGCTCCGATCAGGCCGACTAGCCCCCGGTCCCGGGCCGTCTCGAGCATCGCCAGGTGCGCGGGCCAGGCCACCAGGTTGTGGATCTGCATCAGGTCGACCCGCCCGCCGTACCAGTCCACCGCGCGGGCTAGCTGCGCCGCGCCCTGCTCAGCCGACGGGGTCCAGACCTTGTCGGCGATGATGACCTGGTCCCGCCCGTCGCCGAGGCCGTCGGCGAGCAGGCGCTCGGCGTCGCCGTACATGGGGGAGGTGTCGATGAGCCGGATTCCGGCCGCGATGGCGGTGTCGAGTAGCTCGCGGTCCTGGCCGGCGGCGGCGGCGGCCTCGAGCCGCTGCCACGTGCCCAGGCCGACTACGGGCACGCTGACCCGGCCGCGGCCCAGGCTCCGGTTCTCCATGCTCGCCACCCTCTCGGTCTGACTTCAGAACCCGCCAGCGATATAGGCCAGGGCCTCCACCGTAGTGGGGACTGACTGGCTCGCCTCAATCTGCACCTCGAACGCCTCGACGAAAAGCTGATCGGCGAGGTGCATTCCTGTATCAGCCGATCGGGCAGCCTGGCCGGGCCCGGGCCTGGCCTGAATTGGGGTTGACCATGAGACAGGATTCGTCGACCGCCGCGAAATCGCGGGCCGGGATCTGCTTGAGCAGGGATACCAGGGCATCGGGCCACTGCGGGTAGGCGCTGCCCCCGAAGTACCAGTTGCTGCCGTTGTCGGCGAGGATGAGGCCGTAGTGCTGCATTTCGACCAGGACCGCCTTGGCGTCCGCGCAGTACGGCTGGGAGTTGCGGCAGAAGCCCGCGACGTCGAAGCTCGCGCTGAGCCGGAAGCGGGCGCCCATCGGCGGCGCGGTGGCGCTGCTGGCGGAGCCTGCTTCATGCCGGGTCGGCCAGATGTAGGCGTTCGCGGTGACCTGGGCGGTGAACCTTATCGCGTGGGTGATCGGCTGGCCAGTGCGCACCGCCTGCTGGATCTGCTCGAAGTTCAGCAGCCCGGGCAGGATCGGCAGGCCCGCGGCGTCTGCGGAGGTCCAGCCGGCCGGGCGCAGCGCGTCGGAGCGCAGGTTCCACATCGCGCCGGAGCCCGCCGTGGAGCCGCCGGGCGAGTACCGCGCCTGCCACAGTTCGTACAGCGTGCAGGTGGTCTGGTTGACGATCAGCGCGTGCCGGTCGGTATCGGTCGGCGCGTTCGTGCCGCCCTCGATCGGGGTGTCCGGGCCGAGCGGATACCGCACCCGGTTGCTTTCGCTGGCGTACAGGAACGTGACCTTGACGGCCTGGTGGGCGCTGGTGACGATGGCGTACGGGATGCCGTAGGGGTAACCGCCCGGGTCCGGGCCGAAGTCCGGGTGCAAGAAGGTGGCCGCCGCGTCCATGCTGCGCAGCCAGGCAGCGCTGTGCCGGTCGACGGGGAGCCTGGAGATGTCAGTGTTCCAGATGTTGTCGGCCGGGAACATCGGACAGTTCGCAGCGCCGGGAACGACGGTCCCCTCGCTGACGAGCGCCACGGGCTGAACCCGGCCTGCGGCGGGAGCGGCGCCCGCGGCGAGCACCGCCACCGACGCCACCGCGCACAGCAAACCGGCCGGACGCAGACAGGGGCGCATGCGCGCCATCCTGGCACAGCGCAGGCCAGGACCGGAGGCTCACCTCTTAGTTGTTGATTCGGCCGGAAAGATCCAAGAACCCGGTGAAGGGGGCCGGGCAGCTGCCTGCAGCCTGGGTCAGGGCATTCTCGAAGTGAGGGCTGAGGTTTAGGGTGATCATGATCGCTGACCTTCGGGCGAAGGAGGTGTTCGGGATTATCCAGGCGAACCTGCCCGTGGAGCCGAACAGCTTCGTCGGTCGTGAGGGTGAGCTCGGTGAGCTGCGCCAGCTGGTTCATTCGGTGCGCGTGCTTACGCTCTGCGGGCCCGGGGGGATCGGGAAGACGAGGCTGGCGTTGCGGTTGCTGGCCTTGATGGCGACTGAGTTCGCTGACGGGGCGTGGTTCGTCGAGCTGGCGGATCTGCGGCAGCCTGACCTGGTCGTCTCGCGCGTGGCGGCCGCGCTCGGGGTCAGCGAGGAGCCCGGCCGCGCGCTGCTGGAGACCCTGGCCGATGTGCTGCGGCGGCGGAGGCTGCTGCTGACCCTGGATAATTGCGATCACCTGGCCGGAGCGTGCGCCGAGGTATCACGGCGTCTGCTGGCAGCGTCGCCGGGGCTGCGGCTGGTGGTCACCAGCCGTGGGCCGTTGCGGGTGGAGGGCGAGACGGTATGGCGGGTGCCTCCGCTGTCTGCGATGTCCGTGTCCATGAGGCACGACGCCGGGGCCGGGGATCACGACGAGGCCATCCGCCTGTTCGCCGACCGGGCGTCGGCGGCCCGGCCGGGTTTCGCTCTGGGCCCGGATAATGTCCTGGCTGTCGCCGCGGTCTGCCGTGCGCTGGACGGGCTGCCGCTGGCGATCGAGCTGGCGGCCGCGCGGGTGCGGGTCGTGCCGGTCGAGCAGATCTGCGCCCGCCTGGGCAACAGGTTCGCTCTGCTGACCACCGGTGACCGGTCCGCTTCGCCGCGCCAGCGCACGCTGCGGGCCACGATCGAGTGGAGTTACGAGCTGCTCACCGGGGCGGAGCAGGCGCTGTTCGGCAGGCTGTCAGTCTTCTGCGGCTGGTCACTGGAGATGGCCGAGCAGGTCTGCGCCGGCGATGCCGTCCCGGCGGGTGACGTGCTGGGCCTGACCGCCGCTCTGGTGGATGAGTCCCTGGTGGTGCCCGAGCCCGGGGTCGCGGGTCAGGCCCGCTACCGGATGCTGGACACGATCAGGGATTATGCGGCGGCACGGCTGGCCGAGTCCGGGGAGTCGGCCCGGGTCGAGCGCGCGCTCCGCGATTACGTGTTGCAGATCGCGGAGCAATGCCTGGCGGTCGGGATGGCTCCGGGCCCGGTCGCGTGGCAGGAACGGGTCGCCTGCTCCCGCCGGTACCACCTGGACCAGGGCAACATCACCCAGGTCCTGACCTGGTGTCTGGCTGACGGCGATGCGGAGACGGGGCTGCGGATCTGCATCGCGGTCAGCCCGCGCTGGCTCGTCTGGGGCACCGTCGCCGAGGGCGGCGAATGGCTGGATGCCTTCCTGGCCCTGGGCGAGCCGGCTCTGGCGCCGCGGGTCCGGGGCGCCGCCCTGGTGGCCCGGGCCCAGCTCGCCGTGTCCAGCGACCCCGCCGCGGCCGAATCGCTGTGCGCGGAGGGACTAGCGCTGTGCCGCGAGGCAGGCGAGGAGTTCTGGACGGGGACGGCGCTGAACCTGCTCAGCGAGATCGCCCTGCGGACAGGACGAGCCGGTGAAGCGGCCGCCCGCGCGGGCCAGGCGCTGTCGGCCGCGCGGGCCGCCGATGACGGCTGGAACGAGGGCTACGCCCTGGGCACCCGGGCGGCGATCGCGGCCCGGGCAGGAAAGCTGGCCGAAGCTGAACAGCTGGCCCACGCCTCGGTCACCGTCATGCGGCGGATCGACCAGCAGTGGGGCGCCGCCCGGGCCCTGCTCGGCCTTGGCGACCTGGCCCGCCTGCGCGGGCATCCCGGCCAGGCCCACGACCGCTACGTAGAGGCCCTGCCGATCCTGGAGGAGATCGGCGCCCGGTTGGAGATCGCGCACTGCCTGGCTGGCCTGGGCCGCGTGGCGCTCGACCTCGGCGCGGCCGGGCAAGCCCAGCGGTACCTGGCCAGGAGCATCAAGCTCAGCCAGGCCACCGGCACCCGCGTCGGCGTCGCGCGCGGGCTCGAGGCCTTCGCGGCCCTGGCCGTCCGGGAGAACCAGCCCGAGCGGGCCGTGCAGCTCGCGGCGGCCGCCGCGAAGCTGCGCGAGTCGGCCGGGGTGCCGCCGCTACCGCCAGCCCGTACCGAAACCTTTCTCGCTCCGGCGCGCCACCTGGGCGAGGCCGCCATCGCCCGGCTGTGGGCGCAGGGACAGGCGCTGAACAGCGAGGCAGCCGTGGCACTGGCCGCCGGCACGCGGCCATCGAAGGTAACAGCAGATGGCGGAGTGCGCGCCCTGACCCGCGCCGAACCCGGGGCAACGTTACCGTCACCGGCCCTGCCGGACCAGGCTCGGCCTTGGCCGCCGCTCTGGCCGGCCGCATGCCTTGCGCAGTCTTACCGCTTGCGGGCGGCTCCGCACCAGGCCGTCACCTGCGGCTGACTCAGGGTTGCCGGTTCGGGCCGCCACTGCTGAGGCTGGACCACGCCGGGCGGGAGCAGGTCGAACCCGTCGAAGAAGCGGGCGACCGCCGCCCGGTCGCGCATGGTGGCCATCGGGCCGCTCATCCGTTGGTTTACCCGCCGGGTCATCTCGGCCATCTGCTCCGGTCGGATGTCGCTGGCTGGGTGCGATATCACCAGGTAGCTGCCGGGCGGCAGCGCGGCGGCCAGGTCCGACACGATGCCATACGGGCCGTCGGCGTCGGGGATCAGGTGCAAGACGATCAGCAACATCAGCGCCACCGGCGCGCCGAGGTCCAGGGTGCGCGAGGCGGCCTGGACGATGGCCTTGGTATCGCGAAGGTCCGCCTCGACGTAGTCGCACGCACCCTGTGGGGTGCTGGTCATCAGCGCCCGGGCGTGCAGCAGCACGATGGGGTCGTTGTCCGCGTAAACGATCCGCGCGTCCGGCGCCACCGCCTGGGCCACCTGGTGGGTGTTATCGGCCACCGGCAGGCCGGTGCCGATATCCAGGAACTGCCGGATGCCGCACTCCCCGGCCAGATAACGCACGGCCCGGACCAGGAAGGCGCGGTTCTCCCGCACATCGGCCACGATCCCGGGATTAGCGGCGATCGCCTGCTCGGCGGCCTCGCGATCCGCGGCGAAGTTATCCTTGCCGCCCAGCCAGTAGTTATAGACCCGGGCTGGATGCGCATACCGGGCATCCAGCTGCGCCATACCGCCACCAGCAGGCAGCCCCGCGGACTGGCTGGGGGCTTGCTCGGGCATACCGGCGATCCTAACGCCAGTAGTAGCGGGAAGATTAGCGAGCCGGCGTTGCCGTAACGGGTGCACAGGCTGTGGCGTACTCGTCACAGCACCACATCAGGCTCGGCGGGCGCTGGTTCTGAGACCAGGGAATGGACCAGGAGCCTGCCGGGACGGTTAGGATCGCGGGACCAGGTGAGCCACCAACGGCTGTGTGGCGCGTCGATCCATATCGTGTATGCGGTCACCTCTGGCGGGACCGTGCTCTGATCGCCGAGTCGGTAGAGGTGCCGCCTAGCCCATCGGCTGCCTGGTCCGCCTGCCAGATCCGGGTCATCGCTGTCTTCGCGGTATGGGGCCGCGGCGATCAGTCGCTTGATTGCCTCCCGTACCCGCTCGTACTCGACGCCGCCAGCGTCCTTCAGGGCGGCATATGCGATCTGGGCCGGGGTCCGCCCATCTATTAGGTCATCTTTGTCCGCATAGAACGCGACCGAGTAGGGCGTGGTCACAGCTCGTCATCAGTTAGGTCCATTGCCACGCCAGCGTCGGCGGCGGCAGCGTTCAGGGACGATGCGATGCGGGCGGCCTCACGGGGGTTGCGCTTCCACATGAGCGCTTCGGCCCGAGTGACATCGGTGGGTATCGGGTGCAGCGTGATTACGCCGTCCTCATCCTCGAACCGTAGGTACGGCGTCCGCGGGTGACCCAGGGGCCCCCGTCCACGGTCATCAGTGAGTATCACTTCAGCTAGTGCAGTCATGCCCTCAGCCTCCGCCATTCCGCCCGTCACTTTCTGCCTCAACTTTACCCCATGGGGCGCATGCCCCATGGGGCCCTACGTGGCCGATGAGCTCCGCCAGATCCGCGCCGCCGCCCGCGAGGCCCGCCTCGCCGGCCTGCGCGCCAACGCCGAAGCCGCTGCCGCCAGAAAGAGCGGCGAGCACGACATCGCGACCCGCCAGCAGGAACTCGCGGCCAGCTACCACGCTCTGCACCAGGCCTACCTAGAGCGCGAGGCCGTCTTCGCGGCCACCACGGCCGACCGCGCCGACTGGGATACCGCCACCCGCGCCCAGCGCCACCTCGCCGTCGGCGCCGATGCCGAACTCCGCCGCCGCCACCGGACCAGCATTACCCACCGCTGTGGGCGGCCGAGCCCGAACCCGCCACAGATACGCAGCGGGCCGAGCCTGCTGCTGCCCTGGGCGAGCCGCCTAGCGAGCTGGCCAAACAGATCACGGACCTGGCCGCCGCGCACCGCAGCTTCACCGACCTGCTCGCCGACCGGCAGAGCGTGATGATCCCCTCCTCGGACCCTGATTACGGCGACCTTGGTCAGGCTTTCCAGTCCTGGCCTGGTGGCGGCAAAGGTGCGATCTTGCAGCCACCCAGGCCCGAGATCCGGCCGTCCCCGCAGGTACTCGAACGCGCCGCAGACCGCGCCTCCGACTGGGAGGCCGGGAATTGAAACGATCCGGTTCATCGCCGGCTCGACTTCCGGGGCCTGCGTCTGGCCTCGTGCGGGCGGCGGCTGCAGTTTCAGGAGTGCCCGCTCATGTACCGGATGACCGTGTCCGCGTCGCCGCTCTCGGCATACAGGTCAGAGTCTGGGTCGTCTTGCGAGACTCTCCAGACGCCGGTGTGCTTGTCCCAGAACGCGGACCAGCACAGATGCTCGGACAAGAACGCGGCGATGCGAGCGGCGGAGTACGGAGTGGGCAGTTTGGTCATGACGTCCTCCTTGCCCGGCGCGCTGGCCAGCCCGAGCTGGGGACTACCTGGAGGCGGGTAGCGTACCGAGGCTTTACATCAGCATGGCGCGACACAGTACAGCGTGCTACAGCGTGCTGTACTAGGCAATGGTTTGTTGCCTCCCGGTAAGGTCGGGCCATGCCGGACCGCGAGGGTCACATTCCGCCATGGATGCAGGTCAGAGACATCCTGCGGAACAAGATCCTGTCCGGCGAACTGGCCCCCGGCACGATGGTTCCCAGCATCGTTACGATCCATCAGGAATACGGCATCGCCAAGACCACCGCCCGCAAGGTCCTAGCCGCCCTGCGGGACGAAGGCCTGATCATCACCACCCCGGGCTGGGGCAGTTTCGTCGCCGGAACAGACACCAAGCAAACCTGACCAGAGAGGCACCCGCAGCCCGCCAAGGCCTTCGCCGCCCGCAACAACAGGCTGCGGATCCTCGAAGGCCGGTTCCGTGCGACGGTATCAACTGGTCGAAGTGCTATGCACAGTGAGTAAGTAGGTCGTCCGATCGTTGCCTCGGCAGGTGAACCCGGCAGGACCACCGTCGTATGCTGGCTATGGTGCCGCGCTTGCGACGCTAGCATTTCGGGAGTCTTACGAGGCCTTATGACTTCCTGCAACGCACTGGTCTACGAAGCCATCCAGCGGGTCTACCGGAACGCGGTCGTCGACCGGATCCGGTCCGGTATGCAAGCGGCCTATCCCGATGACTATGAGAAACGCGTAACTTCACGCTTCAGCTCCTGGGATGACATTGTCAGCGCCGCCGCCAAGTCCGCTGTCACCGGCGTCGTTGCCCATCCCCATCAAGACGTCTTCGACTATCTGGACGTGAGTCACCTTCCGGTGCTCTTGGACAAGTACTTCAGCGTTCTGGCGCCTGTGGAGGGTCTCCCTCCAGAGCAGGCAAACGAGCTCAAGAGACAGGTGCTGTCGTACGCCAGGGAGATCAAGACAATCCGAGATCCCCTCTCACATCCAGGGACCGCGGACATCGGCGTGTTCGACGCGTTGCGCGCGGTCGACAACGCAAGCCGGGCACTTCGTGTGCTGGGCTTGCCGGAGGCAGCCGAAAGAATCGAGCCGCTCCTAAGGCAGGTCGCTGCGAAGGCGTCAGCATCCGATACCGCGAGCTGGGCCCAAGATGCGCTAGGGGCAGAAGTAGCCAGTGGTCAGGTTGTGCGGGTCGGCTCGGACGATGTGCGGCCCGGCCAGTTCATCCAGGCGTACATCGAATCTCACCTACCGACAGCATCGGCGGTCGGCCCGCTGGTGGTCGGAGATGTGCCACATGCGGCTCCCGAGTTTCTTCCTCGCACCGACCTGGCCGATCGGCTGGCGCGGAGCAGGCCGGGTGCTCCAGTGGCTCGAGTGATCACGGGCATGCCCGGTGTGGGCAAGACTCAGATCGCGGCGGAGTACGCACGGTCTTGTATCGACGCGCGCTGGCGGCTGGTGGCGTGGATTAACTCATTGGACCTGGCCCAAGTGCTGAACGGACTTGCGCAGATCGCCGGGGCCCTGAGGGTAAGCGTGCCCGGCGCGGATTTGACAACCATAGGAAGGGAGGTCAAGCGGCGTCTGGAGACTGACGGGGAGCGGTCCCTCGTGGTGTTCGACGACGCCACTAACCCTGACGACCTTTCACACTTCATTCCCGTCGCCGGGCGGTGTCAAGTAATCGTCACGAGTAACCATCTCAATATGGCAGCGCTAGGCGAACACATACCGGTGAAAGGATTCGCCGAAGATGAGGCGCTATCGTTCCTGGCCAAGCGCACCGGCCTAGCCGATGAACTCGGGGCACGCCAGCTCGCGACAGAACTAGGATTCCTGCCAGTGGCCCTAGCGCAAGCTGCGGCGATGACTAAAGCACGGCATCTTGACTACCCCACGTACCTGGCGCGGTTGCGCGAGCAGCCCTCCGGGGATCTCCTGAAACGAACTGCGGGGGAACCGTACCGCAAAGGTGTCTCCGACGCCATCACGTTGGCCCTGGACACAGTGGCCGACTATGACCCCACGGGCCTGTGCCGAGGGCTAGTAAACGTGGTCGCACTTCTGTCTGAAGCTGGGGTCGCTCGCGATCTGCTCTACGCCGCAGGCCAACAAGGCGTGCTCCAGAGCTCAGGCGCTGAGACGAATGCCCGGCCGCAGGAGGTTGATGAGGCGCTCGGGCTACTGGCCGAGGCCTCCCTCCTGAACTTTGGCACCGATGGCACCCAGGGTGACACCACCGTGGCCGCGCACCGGCTGACTATGCGGGTGGCTGTCGA
>Ga0210390_10005168_pt1 | contig 10958 bp, 10 predicted proteins | sample IncBWH11OmetaG_FD_161050 | JGI IMG/M metagenome (GOLD analysis project Ga0210390, IMG submission 161050) | Forest soil microbial communities from Barre Woods Harvard Forest LTER site, Petersham, Massachusetts, United States - Inc-BW-H-11-O ... | reverse complement strand
CCCGCCCGGCTCGGGGCGCTCGGTGGCGGCGCTGTGCTTTGCCGCTGCGTTGCAGTGCGGATCGGCCGGCGTGCCCGGCTGCGGAGAATGTCGTGCCTGCACGACGACGATGGCCGGCACGCACGCTGACGTTCGCCGCGTCATCCCCGAGGGGCTGTCCATCGGCGTCGACGAGATGCGTGCGATCGTCCAGATCGCGTCTCGCCGGCCGAGCACCGGCCGCTGGCAGATCGTGCTGATCGAGGACGCGGACCGGCTGACCGAAGGCGCGGCCAATGCTTTGCTGAAAGTGGTCGAGGAGCCGCCGCCACGCACGGTGTTTCTGCTCTGCGCGCCGTCGGTTGATCCCGAGGACATCGCGCTCACGCTGCGCTCCCGCTGCCGTCATATCGCGCTGGTCACTCCCTCGCCGGAGGCCATCGCTGCGGTATTGGTCGACGGCGACGCTCTGACGGCCGAGACCGCGACCTGGGCGGCGTCGGTCAGTGGCGGCCACGTCGGGCGGGCGCGGCGGCTGGCAACCGATCCGGAGGCGCGCGAGCGGCGGTTGCAGGCGTTGAGTCTGGCCCGGGACGCGGCCACCCGATCGAAGGCCTACGCTGCCGCCGAGGCGCTGGTGGCTGCGTCCGAGGCCGAGGCGGCGGTGCTGACCGCCGGGCGCGACGAGGCCGAAACCGAGGAGCTGCGCACCGCGCTGGGCGCAGGAGGCACCGGCAAGGGCACTGCCGGCGCGTTGCGCGGCGCCACCGGCGCGATCAAAGACCTTGAGCGACGGCAGAAGTCGCGTCACACCAGGGCATCGCGGGATGCCCTGGACCGTGCCCTGATCGATCTCGCGACCTACTTCCGCGACGCGCTGTTGGTGGCCGCCAACGCCGGAGTTGTGCGGCGCAACCACCCCGACATGGCGGAGCCCATCGCGGCGATGTCCGCGCACGTCCCGCCGGACCGGTTGCTGCGATGCATCGAAGCTGTGCTGGAGTGCCGCGAGGCGCTGGCGGTCAACGTGAAGCCCAAGTTCGCCGTCGACGCCATGGTCGCCACGATCGGCCAGGCACTGCGCGACTGACGACGCAGGGCTGAACTTGGGCCGTTCCAGGGGCCTGTCGTAGACTCGTGCCGCCCGGCAGGGCACGCCACCTTAGCTCAGTCGGTAGAGCGGCTCACTCGTAATGAGCAGGTCAGGAGTTCGATTCTCCTAGGTGGCTCGCCACTCGCGGATCCGCCACGTCGCCTTATCGCGGCGCGGCATAGCCGACCGGCCCGGCCGCGACGCAGACCGCGAGCGCGGCTGTGTCGGCTCGCACCGTGATGTCATTGCCCGCCCCGGGCAGCCGGACGTAGACGCGGTTGAGCCCTGGATGCACCGGAACCTTTGTTCGCGGCCCCTCGGACAGCGACAGCGTGATCGAGCCGTCGCTGTTGGCCAGGTAGTTGATCTCGGCCGTCCAATCCGTCGGCAGCAGTGGGCCGTCGAGACCAAGGCGCACCGGGCGGTCCGGCTGCACGAAGTAGCCGCACCGCGGCACCGGCCCCGGCAGGATCGCGCGAACCCAGGTCACTTGCGCGTCGGCCAGTCGGCCCGAGCTGTCGAGCACCCGCAGTTGCGTTGTCGCCGAGGCGAATTCCGGACGTTCGCGCAGCAGTGCGAAGATGTGGCTGGCCAGGTTCTCCGGCCAGGCCACCCGACCCAACACCAGCGGATCGACCTCCTGATCCAGCAGCGGCGCACTCGAGGCCGTATGCGCTGCGGCCAAACCGCGACGCGCATTTTGCAGATAAGGCTGAGCGGGGTTGTCCTGCCATGAGGTCAAAAACGTCGCCGTCGAATAGCCGCTACTCGCCACGAACGCCGCCGCCACGGCCGTCGTCACCACCACGCGCCCCGGCGACGCGTCCAGCCAGTGCGACGATGGACGATTCGGCGCGCAGAACCCGACGGCGGCCAACAGCGCCAGCACCACGACGAGATCGGGGAAATAGCGCAACGTTTGGGCCAGTTCCAGCGCGGTGAACCGCGATGAGCGCATCAGGTAGATCGGCACTTGGCAGGCGACAACGTAGCCGGCCGCGGTCAGCCACACCGGCACGATGCGTTGTTTGCGGATCAGGGAGACGCCCAGCGCCGCGGCGAGCACCACCCAGCCCAGCGCTCTGGCCGCCAGCGGCGGGGTAGCCCACGGCGAGGCCGGCGCCCAGCGGGCCCAGGCCCACGGCCCCCCGGCCAGACTGGGAACGATCCCGTGGGTGACCGAGCGCTGCAGCAGATCCCACGTCATCGTCAGATCCGAACTCCACCGCTGCTGGTTGACCACGACGACGTAGACCGCGATCCAGACGGCGGTCAGCGCCAGCGACGCCGTCCACAATCGAGCCCCAGCCCGCCACACTGTCGGAAGCGCCGCGCTGTCACCTTGCACATCGCAGAGCAGCACGGCGAGCGCGAACGCGACGAAAGGAATCACCGCGGCCTTCTCGAAGAACAACAGCCCACCGAGGTAGACCAGCGCGCCGGTCAGCGCGTAGCGCTGGTTGCGGGTCCGCACCAGCATGATCGCATCGGCGCACGCCCAGGCAAGCGCGGCCAGCATCGGCAGCGAGTTCAGCGCCGCCGCCCACCATGCGAACCCCGGAACACCTAGCGGCGTGAAAAGCGCAAAGGTCAACGGGACGAGCAGCACCGGCCGCCAGCCCAGAATCACGTGCAACGCCCGCAACAGGGCCAGCGAGGCCAGCAGTTGCAGCACCACCAGGCTGATGGCTGGCCCGGCCCAATTCAGCGGCGCCAGCCGGGTGATCGCGCCCGCGACCAGGAATGCCGCCGGCATCACGTGGCCGTCGTGGTCGTCGAACAAGTACGACGGCGACAGCAGCCCGTGCGTGCCGGCCCGGCCGATCAAGATCAGGTCATCCCAATAGAAATAGCCCCGAAACGCCAGCACCGCGCGGATCACCAGCTGAACCAGGATCAGAGCGGCCGCTGCTACCGCTACCTTCGGTACCCGCGGTGCCCGTCGGTATGGTGGGCCGGTGCGCGCACTGGTCACCGGGGCAGCCGGGTTCATCGGGTCGACGCTAGTCGACCGGTTGCTGAGCGGCGGGCACAGCGTCGCAGGTCTGGATAACTTCGCTTCCGGGCGGGCCACCAACATCGAGCACTTGGCCGACGTCGGCGAGTTCGTCTTCGTCGAGGCCGACATCGTCTCGGCCGATCTGCAGGCCATCCTGGATGAGCACCGCCCGGAGGTGGTGTTTCATTTAGCCGCGCAGATCGACGTGCGGCACTCGGTGGCCGACCCGCAATTCGACGCGTCGGTCAATGTGATCGGCACCGTGCGGCTCGCTGACGCGGCCCGGCGCGCCGGTGTGCGCAAGGTTGTGCACACCTCGTCGGGTGGATCGATCTACGGAACCCCGCCGTCGTATCCGACGGGTGAGGACGTGCCCACCGACCCGGCGTCGCCGTATGCGGCGGGCAAGGTTGCGGGGGAGATCTACCTCAACACGTTTCGTCATCTATACGGCCTGGAGTGCTCGCACATCGCGCCGGCCAATGTTTACGGCCCGCGTCAGGATCCGCACGGTGAGGCCGGGGTGGTGGCGATCTTCGCCCAGGCGCTGCTGTCGGGAAAGCCCACCAAGGTGTTTGGCGACGGCTCGCACACCCGCGACTACGTGTTCGTCGACGATGTGGTGGAGGCGTTCATCAGGGCGTCGGGTCCGGCCGGCGGCGGGCAGCGGTTCAACGTCGGCACCGGTGTGGAAACCTCGGACCGCCAACTGCATTCAGCGGTGGCCGCTGCCGTCGGCGCGCACGATGACCCGGAGTTTTATCCACCGCGGCTCGGCGACCTCGAACGGTCTTGCCTCGACATCGGTTTAGCCGAAAGGGTTTTGGGCTGGCGCCCGCAGGTGAAGCTGGATGACGGTGTCCGCCGCACAGTGGAGTACTTCCGGCGCACGCACGCCGACTAGCGCGGCTCGTCGGATATCAATCAAGCGGAGCCAATCTCTTGTCCCGTGCGCCGGGCTGCAGTCAGCATCTGCAAAGGAATCGGCGTTAAGGAGATTGCGGTGACCGAGGAAGATCGAGCCGATCACACAGCCGCCCAGCGTGCGCCAAACTGGGGCGAACGGCTGGGTCGGATCGGCGTTGACTGGTGGGCCACGATTGTGGCCGGCGTTGTGGTGCTGTTGGCCGTGGCCGGGCTGCTGCCCAAGATTCCGTGGTGACGCAGTGAGCACCCAACTCGTTGATACGGCGGAGCCTTCCGAGGAGGCCATCTTCAGCAGCCGTAACCTGCTGGTGTACGTGCCGGGCGTCTTGCTGTTGATCGCAGTCGGGTTGCTCGGCAAATACGCGCAAATTGAATGGAAATCGCTTGCTCGGCAAGAGCATTGGACAGTGCCCGACATCGAATATGTGTTGTGGGCGATCGTGTTCGGTTTGCTCGTCACAAACACCGTCGGTCTGCATCGCGTCTTCCGGCCCGGAGTCCAGACTTACGAATTCTGGTTGAAGGTCGGGATTGTGGCACTCGGAGTGCGTTTCGTACTTGGCGATATCGTCAAACTCGGCGGCGTCTCACTGGTTCAGATCCTGGTGGACATGGTTGTCGCCGGCGCGATCATTCTCGCGGCTGCGCACCTGTTCGGATTGTCGGGAAAGCTTGGTTCGCTGCTCGCCATCGGGACCTCGATCTGCGGTGTCTCGGCCATCGTGGCCGCCAAGGGCGCCATCCGCGCCCGCAACTCCGACGTCGGCTATGCGATCGCGGCGATCCTGGCGCTTGGGGCCGTCGCATTGTTCACCTTGCCGCTACTGGGACACGGAATCGGGCTCACCGACCACGAATTCGGCTTGTGGGCCGGTCTGGCGGTCGACAACACCGCCGAGACCACCGCCACGGGCTACCTGTATTCCGAGCAAGCGGGGAAGATTGCGGTGCTGGTGAAGTCCACACGCAACGCTCTCATTGGTTTCGTGGTACTGGGGTTCGCTCTTTACTGGGCTTCGCGCGGTCAGGCAGACCAAATCGCACCGGGGCTGCGGGCGCGGGCGTCGTTCATCTGGGAGAAATTCCCCAAGTTCGTCCTGGGTTTCCTGGCGGTGTCGGCGATCGCGACAGCGGGCTGGTTGAGCAAGGGCCAGAGCGCCAACATCGCCAACGTGTCGAAGTGGGCATTTCTCTTGACCTTTGCCGGCGTCGGGTTGAACACCAACATTCGGGAACTGGTCCGCACGGGCTGGCGCCCCCTGCTGGTGGCGGTCGTCGGCCTCGTCGTCGTCGCGGCCGTTTCGCTGGGGCTTGTGCTGCTTACCTCACGAGTATTCGGCTGGGGTATCGGGGCAGCTGCTTCTGCTGCCTAACCCAAGTCGGGTACTTGCGCGCCTTCCAGCGCGACCGCGCGGGCCAATCGCGCATAACGCAGCTCCAGGTCCTTGAACCGCAGATAGGTGCTCAGCGTGGTGAAGCTGAACGCGATGATCAGCGCGTAGAGCATCAGGTCGGTGCCGCGGTCCACCCCGAGCCAGTGCGCCACCACCGTGGTGTCGTTCGGCCGCAGCACGGCGTAGATACCGGCCAGCACGAAAACCAGATAGCCGACTTTGACCCAGGCCTTCGACTGGGCGTTGCGGCGAGACCACAGCAGGTAAACCAGCAACGCGACGATCGAGGTGATCAGCAGACCCTGAATCCAATTCAACGCGGCATCCTTCCTCGCAGGAATCCATCGAAAATGATGTTGACACCGTTCAGCAGCGGTTGGCCCTTGGCTTGGGAGTATTCGGTGTACAGCACCTCGACGGGTTCCTCGGCGACGCGCCAACGGTTTTCGGCGATCAGCATGATGAACTCGGTGGCGTGGCTCATCCCGTTCATGGTGATGTCCAGCCCGTCGGCGACGGCCTTGTTGAACACCCGCAGCCCGTTGTTGGTGTCGGTCAACCCCAGCTTGCGGCCGCGCGGGCTCAGCCTCGCGGCCGTCTGCAGCACAACACGTTTCAGCAGGGGCGGCCTGGAGACACCCTGGCCGAATCGCGTTCCGATGACAATGTCGACATCGCCGGCGCCGAGCCGGTCGATCATCGTGAGGACGTCCTTGACGCGGTGCTGACCGTCGCCGTCGAAGGTGGCGAAGACCTGCGCGCCGGGCTGGCGCCGGGCGTACTCGACGCCGGTCTGGATCGCCGCACCCTGGCCCAGGTTCACCGGGTGGCGCACCAGATGCGCCCCGGCCCGCAGCGCGATGTCGCCGGTGTCGTCGCGGCTGCCGTCGTCCACGCACACGACGTGAGTGAAAATCGAGCGCAGATCGGTGATGACGTCGCCGATGACTCCGGCTTCGTTGAAGGCTGGGACGACGATCCAGACGTTGCGGGTTTCGCTGAGCATTTCGATGTCCACAAGTTACACGCCGGACCACTCAACGCGGCTGATCAGCCGCCCGCGCGCGCCAGCGCGCCCAAATGCACCCCGATACCCACCAGCGGACCGCACAACAACGCGACCACGGTGCGAGTCTCCAGCGGTAGCGGCAACAACAGCAGCAGCGTCGACGCCACCGTCGCCCCAACCCAGCCCAGCGCATAGGCGCGGTGCATTGCGGCGGCCACCGTGGCCGCCCCGGTGAGGGTCAGCATGGCGATCGCCACCGCGGCAGCGGTCAACCAGGCCAACAGCGCGCCGCCCGCGTAGTAGTCGGCGCCGAAGCCGACCCGCAGCAGCCAGGGCCCGACCAGCCCCGCCGCCAGCACGCCGATCGCGCCGATCCCGCCGACCAGCGCCGCCGGCGCGATCAGCGCCCGCAGCCGTTCGGCCCGCTCGTCGACGAAGTGCGCGATCAGATTGCCCTGCATCGCGGTCAGCGGCACCAGCAGCGGCGCGCGAGTCAAGGTGACCGCCAGGATGACCACCCCGCCGTCGGCGCCGAGCTGGTTGGAAGTCGCCTTGAGCAGCACCGGAAACCCCATCACCAAAATCGCGCTGGCTCCGGCCGCGGTGATCGAATGAGCCGCCCCGCGCAGGAATGTCGCGGTGTTGCCCGGCGTCAGCAGCCGGGCCGCGGCCCGGGTCGTCGGCGAGGCCGCGATCATGATCAGCCAGGCCATCGCGCCCGCGACGGTGGCCCACAGAAACCCGACCAGGCCCCAGCCGATCACAAAAGTGGCCACCGCAACCGCCACGCGGATCACCGCGTCGGTGACCATCAGCGCCCCGTATTGCGTCCAGTGGTTGGCCCCGGCCAGCATGCCCAGCAACGTGGCGTGCAAACAGAACCCGGCCAGCCCCACGCTGAGCAGGCCCACCGACAGCCAGGGGGCTTCGACGAAGACCCGGCTGCTCCACAACGGTGAGCTGCCAGCGATCAGCAGAGCGGCGGCGACCCCGACCATGCCGGCCACCCGCAGTGGATGGGTGCGGCGGCCCGGCACCACTTCGGCTCGGTTTTCATGGCCCTCGGCGCGGACTTCTCGGGTGGTTTCCTGCAGCAGGCCGTTGGCGGACCCGGTGACCAGCCCGAACGCTCCCCAAAAGACCGCGAAGACCGAAAACCCCGCCGGAGCCAGGTCGCGGGCGGCGAGGTAGACCACCGCGTAGCCGCACAGGGCGGTCAGCACGGTCGCCGTACCCACCCGGGCCACGCTGCCGCGCGCGATCGGGCTGGCGGAGGCTCCGATGTTAGGGGTCCCGCCGACGTCCGTCACGGTGACGCCACGTCGCAGACCTCGGGCATCACCACGGTTTGAAAATACTCAGTGAAATCCCGGTGCCGCCGTGGGCTGGGATGATTCCGTCCTGCAGACTGACGGCAGAGGGGAGTATTCCTTCGCCGCGGTGTCGTCATCACGTCGCCCACCATCGAGCGACCGTGCCGCGGGCTGTTGCGACTGTGGTCGCGACGGCGGAAGAGACCTCGGGCGTTGTAGTGCACTTCAGCGACCGGAGGCCTCTGTTGTCCGTTCCCGTTCTCGAATGGGTCGTCATTGTGACCGTGACGGTCGCGGTCCTCTTGTTCGACATCGTGATTGTCGCGCGCCACCCCCGCGAACCATCGATGCGTGAATGCACGATCGCGTTGTCGGCGTATGTCGGACTTGCGCTGATCTTCGATGTCTGGGTCTGGGTGTTTCACGGCCACCGGTTCGCGCTGGAATTCCTCGCCGGATGGATCACCGAGTACAGCCTGTCTATCGACAACCTTTTCCTGTTCATCGTCATCATGACGGCGTTCAGAGTGCCCAAGATGTATCAGCAGCAAGCCCTGCTCGTCGGAATCGTGATCGCATTGGTGTTCCGCGGCATCTTCATTGCCCTTGGCGCACTGGCGATTCAGCGTTTCTCATGGGTTTTCTACATCTTCGGCGCGTTTCTGGTCTACACCGCCGTCGGATTGGCTCGCGACCACCACGATGTCGACGCGGAGAATGCGGCCGTTCGGTTCGCTCGGCGTCGTCTGAATACCACCGACCAGTGGCGCGGTCTCAAGCTCTACGTCAAGGACGGCTCCGGCTGGCGCTTGACGCCGATGCTGCTCGTCATCCTGGCTCTCGGTAGTACCGACCTGATCTTTGCCCTCGATTCGATTCCCGCGATTTTCGGGATCACCCGCGAGGCCTTCCTGGTGTTCGCCGCCAACGTATTCGCGTTGATGGGCCTGCGGCAGCTGTACTTCATGCTCGCGAATCTGTTGCAGCGGTTGGTGTATCTGCCCAAAGGCCTTGGCGTCATCTTGATGTTCATCGGGATCAAGCTGATCCTGCAGGCCTTGCGGGAAAACAATCTGCCGTTCATTAACGGCGGCGAGCGTGTCGACGTTCCTGAGGTCCCGACGTTGCTCACCCTCGGGGTCATCCTGGTGACCCTCGCAGTTGCCGCCGCCGCGAGCCTCTACACCACCCGGGCCGCTGGACGGCCCGGATCGTCGCCCGGCTGAACCTCGATTGCCGGGCTTCTCCTCGGGCCGCCGCGCGGCCCGCATCGTCGCCCGGCTGAACCTCGATTGCCGGGCTTCTCCTCGGGCCGCCGCGCGGCCCGCATCGTCGCCCGGCTGAACCTCGATCACGCCTCGATGGCGCCGGCGATGCGTCGCTCGATGCTGGTGCGTACGGGGGCTGGCAACACGATCAGCCCGTCGAGTTCCTTGCTCGCCCGCGCATAGGCGTTTTGCCGTTCCTGGGGGGAGGCGGCGTCGTCTTGGGCGAGCCGCAGCAGGTGCTGGGCCCGCGCCAGCCGCTGTTGGTCGTCTTCGGAGAAGTCGCTGCGGCGCCGGCGAATCGCTTCGGTCTCGGCGATGTCGAATGCGCTGACGTACTCGTGCACGGCGTCGCGGTACTCCAGTTGCGCGGTCCGATCGCTGAGCAGGTTCTCGGGCCGTTCCGGGCGCAGCAGGTCGGCCTGCCGCTTCGCCTTGTGGAAAGCGATGGTGAGCGGATTCCTCATGTCGGTCATCAGGGGGAAGTCGAGCAGTTTGGCGATGTCGACCTCATAGTCCAGCCAGCGCGCGTCGGTGCGATCGTGCACGGTGAGGAGTTTGGCGATCTCGCGCCGGTAGCCTTCCTTAATGTCTGGGTTATCTCGCCTTCGCCCGGTTGCTTCCGCGATCGCGATCTTGGCCTGCTGCTTGAGCCGGTACCGTTCGAGCCGCCGCTCGGCTCGCCGTTCGTTGGCCGCGGCGATTGCGCGCACGCTCCCGCCGACGGCGCCCCCCAGCGGGAAGACCAGCCACCAGAAGTTCGCGGCGAAATGAAACAGCGGGCCCACCTTGCCAGGATGCCACTTGCGGCGCTGCCGGCTCGACCCCAGAGCGTGGTAGACCAGCGTCGTGTATTTCGCTGTGCGCGAAGAACCGAAGACGCGTCGTGGTCGCGAGCGGTCGTCGGTGTCAGTGCCCGGAGGTCTTGAACCGCTCCTGTGAGCGCAGCACTTCCGCTTCGGCCTCGGCGCGACCCACCCAATCGGCGGTCTTGACGTACTTGCCCGGCTCCAGCGCCTTGTACTGCGAGAAGAAGTGTTTGATGACGTCCAGCTCGAACTCCGGGACGTCTCCGATGTCCTGGATGTGGTCCCACCGATGATCGCCGGCCGGCACGCACAGCACCTTGTCGTCGCCGCCGTGCTCGTCCGTCATCTGGAACATGGCCACGGGCCGCGCTGTCAGTCCCACGCCCGGGAACAGCGGCTCTGGAAGCAACAACAGGATGTCGAGCGGGTCGCCGTCTTCGCCGAGGGTGTCGTCGATGAAGCCGTAGTCGGTCGGGTAGACCATCGAGGTGTAAAGGTAGCGATCCAAGCGCACCTTTCCCGTGTCGTGGTCTACCTCGTATTTGTTTCGCTGACCTTTGGGGATCTCGATGGTGACGTCGAATTCCACCGTCGCGGCTCCTTCGGCTGGGGTGATCGCTGCCCGTCGGCATTTGTCGAGCGTCAACCCTAGTCCAGGGATTGGGTGCGTAATGCAGCTCCCGCAGACGTCGGTCGGCAGATCTTTCGGCACAATGGGCGCAAAGGAGTCAGGAGAGTCATGCGTCCCACTCAGTGGCGGACGTCTACGCACCTGATCGTGGGAGTGGGCGTGCTGGCGATCGTTGCCGCCGTGGTGGCGGCCACGGCGTTGTTCAGCGCCAGCGGTCGTGGTGCCAGCGGCCCGCAGGTCCCACCCCCACCGCCGGCTGTCACCGCCAAGCCGAGCATCGTCCCGGTGGCGGCGACCGTGCCGGTGCCGACCAAATCCGCCCTGGCCGCGACATTGGCGGCGGTGGTGGCCGATCCCAACCTCGGCAAACTCGGCGGTCGGGTCACCGATGCGATGACCGCCAAAGAACTCTGGCAGCAGCAAGACGACGTGCAGATGCAGCCGGCGTCGACAAACAAAACTCTCACCACCGCCGCCGCGCTGTTGGCGCTGGACCGCGAGGCGCGGGTCACAACTCGAGTGGTGGCGGCCGACCAACC
>Ga0210390_10005167_pt1 | contig 10958 bp, 9 predicted proteins | sample IncBWH11OmetaG_FD_161050 | JGI IMG/M metagenome (GOLD analysis project Ga0210390, IMG submission 161050) | Forest soil microbial communities from Barre Woods Harvard Forest LTER site, Petersham, Massachusetts, United States - Inc-BW-H-11-O ... | reverse complement strand
GGTTTCCACGAGCACGCTCTGGTGCGCGGGCGACAGGTGCTGGAGTGCGGCAGAAACGAGCTGTCGGTCCAGGACCTCGTCCAATCCGGAATCGGTCCCGATCTCGACCGACGGCTCTTGCGCGCTCCTCGGCCGGGCCCGAGCGGCCCGGTTAGCGTCGATCAGCAAGTTGCGCGCGACCCGGTACAGCCAGGGCCGGACCGGCCGGTCATCGGCACTCAGCTGGGGCAGGTGACGCCATGCCCGGATGAAGGTTTCCTGGACGATGTCATCCGCGCTCGCCCGGTCCGGACAGAACTGCTCGACGTAGCCGTGCAAGGCCTTGGCGTAGTGCGAATACAGCTGACGGATCGCGGCATCGGGATCGCCGGCCAGGTCGCCGCCGGGAGCTTGTGCGTCAGAAGCCATATCTACTAATACGGATAGTAAGAAGGTTACGTTCACCGTGCCGTCGCAGTTTCGGCGGGAGACGCCTGCGGTGCGGACGTTTCCCGGAGGCTTTTCCCAGGCAGGCGACGCCGCCATCGAGCAGTCAAGCGCCCGGACCTCCGGTGAGTTCCCGGCCCGCGGGCCGCATCGAGGCGGCTACCGGAAGAAAATCAGACGATACCTGAACCGTAGACTTGCCCTATGCGTGATAGTAGATAACGGCCTACCCGTAGGCATGGCCATGCTCGGGAGTGAGAATGCGACGTTTCGGTGAGCTTGAAGCGGTGATCATGGACCGGTTGTGGGAGTGGGGCCGCCCGGTGCTGGTCCGCGATGTGGTCGACGATCTCCATGACGAGCGGGGGCTGGCTTACACCACCGTGATGACGGTGATGGAGAACCTGCACCGCAAGGGGTGGCTGCGCCGGGAGCGGGACGGCCGGGCCTGGCGTTATGAGCCCACCGGGTCCCGGTCCAGTTACACCGCGGCGCTGATGAACGACGCGCTGGCCACCAGCCCGGACCGGCGGACGGCGCTGGCGCATTTCGCGCTCCAGATGAGCCCGCACGACGCTGCGCTGCTGCGCGAGGCGCTCGGCCAGGCGCCCGGCAAGGCCGCGGCTGGTGAGTCCCGGTGACCGTGGCCGCGGTGCTGGTCGCCGCGGTGCTGGTGGCCTACGCGGCCTGCCTGGGCCTGGCGGGGTCCCGGGTGCTCGGCCGGGCCAGGTGGACCGGCCGGGCGCCGCTGCTGGCCATCGTGGTTTACCTGGCCGCCGGATGGTCGGTCATCGCTGCGGTCGGGCTGGCCGGCCTGACGCTGGCCGTTCATGCCACCGCCCTCGGCGGGGGGCTCAGTCACCTGATCGGAGCCTGCGTACACCGGCTCCGCGCCACCTACGGCACCCCCGGCGGCGCCACGGTCGCCGGGCTGGGCCTGACCCTGGCGGGCGCCGTTGTGGCCCGCACCGCGTTCACCGCGACGACGTATCTCCGCGTCACCGGGCGGCAGGCGCTGCATCATGCGCAGACCGCGCGGCTGGTCGGCCGTCCCGCCCCGGCCCTGGGGGCGGTGCTGGTGGAGCATGCCCAGCCGGCCGCTTACTGCGTCGCCGGCCGGGACCCCACCGTGATCTTGACCACCGGCGCGGTGCAGGCGCTGGATCCCGGCCAGCTGGATGCGGTGCTGGCGCACGAGCGGGCGCACCTGGCCGGCCGCCACCACCGGCTGCTGGCCGTGGCGCGGATCGGCCGCCAGGTGCTGCCGTTCCTGCCGCTGATGCGGGACGCCGAACCGCAGGTAGCCCGGCTGGTTGAGCTGCACGCCGACGATGCGGCCACCCGAGCTCATGATCCGCGGTTGCTGGCCACCGCCCTCGTCCTGCTGGCCACGGCCGGAAGCCCCGCGCCGGCCCTGGCCGCGGGTGCCACCGACTCGGTGCAGCGGATACACCGGCTGCTAGGCCCCGCCAAGCCGCTGGGCCGCGCCCGCCGGGAGCTGCTGCGCGCCACCGCCGCGGCGCTCGCGCTGACCCCGGTACTGCTGGCCCTGACCCCGGCGCTGGTGGCGCTCGCGCTAGGCCGGATCCCGGCCGCCTAGCAGACCCGGCGCGACCAGGCAGCTCGCCATGCCGGCCAGCGGTCGCATAGCCGCTGCCCGGTCGCACCCGCGGTGCAGCCGGTCTGGTTCCGCTGCGGGGGCCGCCGGCAGCTGGCGATGAACAACCTTCCGGCCAGCCCCGTGTTACCAGATACGAGCACCCATATCGCCAGAACGACCTGCCCGGCGCGCCCGCCCGGCGGCAGGACCACACGACAGACACCCCGGCCGGACGCCACTGCTGGCGGCCTGCGGTGAAGTGGCCGGCTAAGCCATCATCACCGCGGCCGGGTCCGGCCGGGGCCGGCGCAGGACGCGTCTGCGCCTTCTGATCTGGCCGCGCGACCGCTACGGCTATCCGCCCGCCGGCGTACCGCGGTACCTGTTTGGATCGGCCCTGCCCGGGCAGACCCGGCCGCGGGCCGGCTACCTGGACGCCGGGCGCCGGTACCGGCCGCCCTGGCATGGGCTCGCTGCGCGGCATCCGCGGCGTCCACCGCCGGCAGCCGCCTGGCCAGGGCCGCCCCCATCTGCGGGACCGAGGCGGCCAGCGGAATACGGCGGCCGCCCGGTGGGGGCCTGGTCACGAGCGGGCGCCGCCGCCGCTGTCAGGTGTCTGAGCATCGCGCGGGCCATCCTGACTGCTCGCATGCTGGACAAGGCGCGGCGCGAGGTGCCGCCCGCCGTGGCGGGCCGGTCCATTTGCCCGGCGTGACTGGTGGCCGGGGGTGCGTCCCAGATGCGATCCAGGATGGACAGGGCGCGGCCGTATTCGTGCGGGGAGGCGAGCCATCGGCGGCGCAACGCGGCCCGGTCGGCCGCGACGAGGCCGCCCCAGACGCCGTGCTGGCCGATGGTCCAGCGCCGCAGCGACAGCTCCAGGCACGCGCCGCGCACGGGGCAGGCCATACAGATAGCGATAGCGCCGGCCGCCTCGCGGCGGGCTGCCTCCGCTTCGGTGCTAACCGGGAACCATTCGTCGGGATCAAGCGTGCCATCAGCGCATCGCGCCTTTCTGGTGACCTCGGCGGCTAGCGCCCCATCGGTCAGCTGCGCGGACGGCTCCAGGTCACGCGACGTGCCCATGACGTATCTCAAGCCCCAGCCTCCTTAGTCCGTACCACGTGACACCCACGGCCTTGGCCGTCCGAGCGGGCTGCCGTAGCAATGCCCAGCTGCTGGATCGCGTGCCCGCGCGCTCGCCCATAGCTCCAGGATTAGCGTCCGTGTCCAGGTTCCTTCGGGCCTCGGCCGCGGCCTCGGCCAGGTGGCTCGGGGCTGCGCCCGAGCGCGGCCGGCGGCCCGGCGGCCCGGGTGACGGCGTGGCCGCGGAGTGCTAGGCCAGCGCATCGTGAGCTGCCAGGGCGCGGCGCAGCGCGCGCAACCCGTCGAAGGTGCGTGATTTCACCGTGCCGGGCGGGATCTGCAGTATGCGCGCCGTTTCGGCCACGGACCGGTCGCGGTAATAGACTTCGGCCAGTACCTGGCGCTGCGGACCGGGCAGAGCGGCGATTGCGGCGCGGACGCCGGCTTCGTCGATGCTGGCGTCGGCCCGCTGGCCGCCGGCCAGCGCAAGGTGCTCGTCGAGCTCGACCTCTGCCGGGCGGGCGCGCCGGGCCCGGTCGGCGTCGATAGCCAGGCGCCGGGCGACCGTGATCAGCCAGGCCCGGGGTGAGCGGTGCTGGATGTCGAGGTTGGCGCGGTGGGTCCAGGCCCGCAGCATGGTTTCCTGGACCAGGTCCTCGGCGCGGCCGCGATCACCGCCGGTCAGCGCGGTGGCCAGTTGCAGCAGGGCCGGGCCGTGCTCGGCGTACAGGCCGCCGAACGCCGCGTCCGCGTCGGCAGCGGAAACCGCGACGGGCTGATCACCGAGCATGATGCCTCCCCTCGGCGTACCCCAGATAGGTACGTCGCCTAGCAGACCGTCGATGACCTGGTAGTACATATCGCCCTTGCGGCTGACGCCGACGGACGGGCCGTGGCGCGTACCAGGGGGTGACCGCCATCGCCTACACCGGGATATCCGGGCCGGCGCGGAAGGCGGCCCCGTGGGCAGGCACGATTCGGCTGGCTACTCCCAGCACCCTGGTCTTGGCCCGGCGCAATGTGCCCGGGTCGCCGTCCGGTGGCCACTGCGCGCCGTCAGACCGGGAGCTCCATAGGTGGGTGACGGCGACGATGCCGCGCGGGGTCGCCGCCAGCATCGTCAGGTCGTCAGGGTGGTGACCTGGAGTCTGGATGAGCCGCACCGACGGAGAGATCAAGAACCGGTCGGCCGGGCGCCGGGCCTTGGTGTCATTTTGATAGACGGCGGTGGCGTCGTGCAGCCGTGCGCCGGGGAACAGCGCCGCGTTGACGATGTGGGCGGGCCGTGCAGCCAGCAGAACCACGTCGGTGACCGCTGCCGGGCGCACCCCGAGGTCTCGGAGCGGCCCGAGGATGAACTCGATGTCGGCCACCATGCCCGGATTGACGACGATCAGGGCGGCACCGTCACGCACGAAGGTGACCGTGCTGGCGAACCGCCTGCCGAGATAGCCGGTGGACAGCACCCGAAGGCTGGCCGTGCCTTGGAGGGGCGCGTCGGGTGACACAACCCCGGGGTACGGCGAGTGCCCGATGGCTGGTGCCTGGTCTTGATCCACGTGACCAGCATCTAGTCCTGACAGTCGGCGGCACATCGGGAGGAGTCCTGACTCTTCAAGATGCGTGCCTTACCTGAAACCCCGGGGCGGACGCGCAGGGCCCGCGGACATAGGGAGAACTCCTTAATGCGTCACGCCTCCGGCACTATCCCGCGAGCAGGCCCTTTGGGATAGTGGACACATGAGCGCCCGGGTGTCCAGCCCGGTACTGGTCGGACGGCAACGCGAGCGGGAACACCTGCGTCGCGCGCTTGAACGTGCCGCGGGCGGGGAGATGGTGCTGGTCACCGTGGGGGGCGACCCCGGTATCGGCAAGACCCGGCTGGTGGCGGACATGGCCGGCACCGCCGCGGGTCTGGGGTTCCGGGTCCTGACCGGCGGCTGCCTGGACGTCGGTGAGGGCACGCTGCCGTTCGGGCCGATCACGGAAGCCTTGCGTCCCTTCGGGACTGAGCCGGATGAGCAGTGGCGCAGCCAGGTCCTGGGCGGCAGCCCGGCACTCGCGACGCTGTTTCCGGGGCTGGGCCTCGCGCCGGACGCGCACGGGGCAACGGGTGAGGGGCAGGTGATCGAGATGGTGCGCGGGATCCTTGATCGCCTGGCGGCCCGCCAGCCTGTCCTGCTGGTGATCGAAGACGCACACTGGGCGGACACCTCAACGCGGCACGTCCTGCTGTACCTGGTCCGCAACCTGCGCGCTCCGGTGTGCCTGGCCGTGACCTATCGCCTGGAGGAACTCCAGGAGCGTTACCCGCTGCGGCTGCTGCTGTCCGAACTGCATCGCAGCAGCCGGTGCGAGAGGATCATCCTGGACCCTTTGACCTGCAGTGAACTCGGCGAGCTGCTCGGGACCATCCTGGGTCATCCGGCGGCAGGCGCGACGACCAGCGAGATCATGGACCGGGCGGAGGGGAACCCGTTCTACGCCGAGGAACTGCTGGCAGCCCGCGACAGTGCCACGCGTCTCCCGGGCGAGCTTCGCGGCCTGCTGCTGGCGCGCGTGGAACGGCTTCCCGGCGACGCCCGGCCGGTGCTGGGTGCAATTGCCGCCGGGACCCGGCTCCCGCACGACCTGCTGGCGGCGGTCACTACATATGAGGAGGAACGGCTTAGCGAATGCCTGCTGGCCGCGGTCCAGCATCATGTCCTGGTAGCGGACGCGGATGGGGCATCCTATGGCTTCAGGCACGCGCTGGTGCGCGAGGCGGTGTACGACGACATGCTCCCCGGTGAACGCCACCGGATGCATGCCAGGCTCGCCACCATCCTGGCGGACCGCGTTCAGGCCGTCACCGCTGCGCCGTCGGCCGCTGAGCTTGGCCAGCTGGCGTTCCACTGGTACCGCGCCAGGGACTGGCCGCGCGCCTTGCTAGCCTCCGTGCAGGCCGGGCTGGCCGCCGAGGCGGCTGCGGCGCCGAGCAGCGCCGAACGGCACTACGAACGGGCGCTGGAACTGTGGGACGATGCTCCCGAAGCTGCCGCGGACAGCACGCTGGACCGCGGCGCGCTGCTTCGGCGGGCGGCCGAGACCGCGCACCTATCCGGTGACTATGCCCGCGGGATCGCGCTGATCGGCGAGGCGCTCGCCGACGTGGACGCGGACGCCGAACCACTGCGTGCCAGTTCGCTGCTGGAATTCCTCGGATACTGCCGCATCGCCGGACCAGACAGCGAGGGCGCCGCCCAGGCGTACGCCGCTGCCGTCGATGCCGCCCGCGTGGGGCCGGTCAGCCCGGAGCTGGCCCGAGCCCTCACCGGGATGAGCCTGGTGCAGTCGGGGCAAGGACACTACCAGGACGCGATCGCGACCGCCGAGGAGGGAAGAAGGGTCGCCGTCCAGGTCAGCGTCCCGGCCGTACAGGCACGTGCGCTCACGGTGCTCGGATGGTCGCTGTGCAACCTCGGGCGCGTGGCGGAGGGCCTGGCTCACCTGGAACGCGCCCAGCTCCTCGCCTCGGCCGAAGAGGACGTCCCGACCCTGCTGTGGACACGCGGCCAGCTCGCCGCCGGGCTGCTGGCCGCTGGCCGGGCGGCGGCGGCCATCGACGCAGCCTCAGAGGTCCTGGATCTCGCCCGGTCGCTGGGGGCGGAGGCGGCGTACGGAACCTACAGCGCCACCCCCGGGATCGAGGCGATGATCCTGCTCGGCGACTGGGCCGCCGCGCAGCAGCTGATCGGCCGTCTCCTCGACCTGGAGCCGCCCGGCGGGGCGGCTGCCTTCCCGCGGATGGCCTCTGGGCTGCTGCGCCTGTGGCGAGGCGACGTGGAACCGGCCCGCGCCGACCTGGCCCAGGCACTGCGAGACAGCGAGCAGTCGATGGTGCCCGAGGTGGTCTCCGTCGCTCATGCCCGGCTGGCCCGCGTCGCGGCAGCGGAGCAGCGGTTCGACGAAGCCCGCGAGCTGGTGCGGGCCGGGCTGAGGTTGTGCGCCGGATCCGATGGTGCCGCCCACCTCATCCGGCTCGCCGCAGCCGGCGTGCACGCCGAGGCGGAACGCGCGCAGGCCGCGGCTGCCCGGCACCGCGGGAAGGAGGTCGCGTCCGCCGTCGCGACCGCGAGGGAGCTGATCAGCCGGGCACGCGGCGCCGCCCGGGCGGGGACCGGCGAACTGGCGGTCACCAGCGCTGAGATTGCCACCGCCGAAGCGGACTGGGCCTGGCTGCGACCCGGCGAGTCCGATGAGGTCGCCCGCTGGCGCGACGCCGTCGGCCGCTGGGACGCGCTGTGCTTTCCCTACCCGGCGGCACACGCCCGATGGCGCCTGTCCCACGCGCTCCTGAGCCAGTCCGGATCGTCCGCCGAAGCCAGCCAAGAGCTCAGGTCGGCACTGGCTGCGGCAGACGCGCTCGGCGCGAAGGCCCTGACGCGGCAGATCCGCGAGCTGGGCGCCCGGGCCCGGGTCGATCTCGAACCCGTGCCCAGCAACGAACCCCCTGGCGCGCGCGAACTCACCCCGCCCGGGTCATCAAGGGACCTCACGGCACGCGAACGCCAGGTGCTCGAACTCCTGGCCGAGGGCCTGACCAACCGGCGGATCGCCAAGAGCCTGTTCATTACCGAGAAGACGGCGAGCGTCCACGTCACGCACATCCTCGCCAAGCTCCAGGTGACCAACCGCAGCCAAGCCGGCGCGATAGCCCGTGGCCACGGCAAAGCCCCCGCTGAGGATACGGGTAACCCCGCCCAACGACCCTTCAGGACGCGGCAAGATTAACTAGTCCTCTGACTGTCCATGTTCGCCCTGCCGACAAGACGCCGATCGAGGTCCCTGGTGGTTGGATTATCATCGGTTCACACTGATACGGGACGCCGAACAGCAGGAGCCCGGCCGTCGGTGATGAACAACCTCCCCGGTCGGCCTCGTGTTATCGGATATGAGGATCCATCGACAGAACGGGCCGCCCGGTGCCAGGCCACGGCGGCGTGACTGGCCTGAGGCCGCACCCGGATGCCGCGCGGAACTGGCCTCCCGTCGTAGGCCGGACCTAGGGCCCGCGTCCCCGGCCGACGCGACTGGATTCCCGCCGGGCTGGGCGACAGATACCAAGAAACCTACTATCCGTATGGCGGGCTGCCGGCCCCTTCAGGTCAAGAACGCTGTGCATGAGCTGGCCGACCACCTCGATCTGCACCTTGGCGGCACGCGGCCGGACGGCTCCCGTGCATCGTTATCGCCAACAGCTGAGTCATCGACTCCAGGTGGGTAACCAGCCGGTGGATCCCCGGACTTGGCCGCGGCATCGTGATGACGTGCTCATGTTCCCTCGAACCGGACATGTGAGCCGCCGGGCGTCTTTCTCGGGCCGCCTGTCCGGGCCGTAGCCTGCGGCCCGCCGTATCATCGCGGCTGCAGCGGCCGGACGACGAGTCCACGCCGGCTGCGATCTTTAGCGGCGTTGCCGCGCAATGGATCCCGTGGCCGACGAATACCGCGATGAACTGTGCGGCCAGACCGGACCCACAAGGTGATCTCGGTGCCGCGGGATGCCGCCCCGTCCCGGGGCCGTGTGATACACGTCGCACCGGCTTGCCCGGCCGGGCTGAACCGGCCAAGTCTACTATGCGTGTTAGTAATTGAAAGTTAAACTACTATCGCCGCCCCGTCGAGGCACCAGGCCCGCGGGGACAGCCGACGCATTAGGAGAAGACCATGTTCACGGACCCCTATTTCAGCAGGGAACTCGCCCGCGACCGGCAGCGCGAAATGCTGGCGCAGGTCGGCCTGCAGCGTCAGGCCCGCAAGCTCGCCAGGGCGTCCCGGGGCCCAGAGGGAACCCAACGCCGCCCACGCTGGGCCCTGCGCATTGCCAGTCTATGAACAAAAGCCAACTACTATACGTGTTAGTAGATATGCAGAACCTCAAACGCAGTGAACGAGTCCAGCCGCTTGACCGCAGACCCCGGCGCGTCCCGAGCCGGGGAGCGCTGGCGGCAGTCCTGTTCGGCGTGGTGGTACTGACCGTCTTCGGGCACATCACCGCCTTCCTGCTGTTCCTGCTGGCCGGGATCGCGGTACTTGCGGCGGTCCTTCGGCGGCGCCGGTCCGGCATGTGACCGGGTGGCTGGTGAGCGGGGGGTGAGTCGTCGGCTGCGCCTCGTCGAAGGTGAACGACGCGAGGCCGGGCGGGTCCCGGGCGCACTGATCCGCCGGGTCCGCGGCGCCATGATCGAGGTGGAGGGCATCAGCAAGTCCTTCGGGGAGACCAGGGCGCTGGCCGGCGTGGACATGAGCGTCCCGGCGGGGACCGTGCAGGGCCTGCTCGGCCCGAACGGCGCGGGTAAGACCACCCTGGTGCGGATCCTGGCCACCCTGATGGCCCCCGACACCGGGCGGGCCCGGATCAGCGGCGTGGATGTGCAGAAGGATCCGGTCACTGTTCGGAGCCTGATCGGGCTGGCCGGCCAGTACGCGGCGGTGGACGAGACGCTCACTGGCCGGGAGAACCTGGTCATGGTCGGCCGGCTCTACCGGCTGGGGACGAAACTGGCCAGGGCCCGGGCCGGCGAGTCGCTGGAGCGGCTGGGGCTGGCGGAGGCGGCGGACCGTCCGGTGAAGACCTATTCGGGCGGCATGCGCCGCCGCCTGGACTTGGGCGCCAGCCTGGTCGGCAGGCCCCGGGTGCTGATCCTGGACGAGCCGACCACCGGGCTCGATCCCCGCACCCGGCTGGACATGTGGGCGTTCATCCGCGATCTGGTGGCCGGGGGCACCACCGTGCTGCTCACCACCCAGTACCTGGAGGAAGCCGACCAGCTCGCGGACCACAGCATCGTCATCGACCGGGGCCAGGTGATCGCCTCCGGCACCTCCGCTGAGCTCAAGGCCCGGCTCGGCAGCGACCTGATCGCAGTACAGGTGCGCGCCGCCGAGCTGGACCGCGCCACCGCGGCGCTGGCCGGCACGGGGTGCGGCGCGCCGGTCATCGACCAGGCCCGCGCACAGATCACCATCCCGGTCTGCGACCCGGTTCCCGACCTGATGGCGGCCCTGCGCATCCTGGACGCCGCCGGGATCGTCCCGGTGGACCTGGGACTGCGGCGGCCCTCGCTCGACGACGTGTTCCTCTCCCTCACCGGTCGGGCCACCGGCGACGACGACCTCGCCGTCCCGCTGACCACCACCTCCCGCACCCCCCCGCCGTCCCGGAGCCCCGCATGACCGCCGTCCAGGAAAGCCCCGCCCGCCCGCCAGCGCCGCCGGAGGAGCCGACCACGACCGAGCCCGCCCGGCTCCCGCGCTCGGCCATCTTCGCCGACGCCGTGGTCGTCGCCCGCCGCAACCTGACCCGCATCGCTCGCACCCCCCAGCTGCTGGTCTTCGCCACCATCCAGCCGGTCATGTTCGTCCTGCTGTTCCGCTACGTCTTCGGCGGCGCCATCCACGTTCCCGGGATCAGCTACGTCGACTTCCTGATCCCGGGCGTCATCGTGCAAACGGTCGTGTTCGGCGCCACCTCCACCGCGGTCGGCCTGTCCCAGGACATGAGCAACGGCATCATCGACCGGTTCCGGTCCCTGCCCATGTCCCGCTCGGCCGTCCTGGCCGGGCGAACCATCGCCGACCTGGTCCGCAACGTCTTCGTGGTCCTGCTGATGATCGTCGTCGGCATGGCCGTCGGCTTCCGTTTCCACAACGGCTTCGGGCCCGCCGTGGCCGCCGTGTTCGTCGCGCTGCTACTCGGCTACGCCCTGTCGTGGGTGTTCGCCCTGATCGGGCTCACCGTCGCCGACCCCGAAACCGCCCAGCTCGCCGGCTTCCTGCCCATCTTCCCGCTGGTCTTCGCAAG